>LBJMC04202__coassemble_528_pt1 | contig 27491 bp, 24 predicted proteins | sample LBJMC04202__metabat2_high_PE_010 | metagenome-assembled genome bin LBJMC04202
CCAGCTCCTCGTCCCGGCGGATGGCGTTCATATCCGCCACCAGGCCGTTGCCCACGAAGAAGTCGTAATTCTTCAGGGCCAGGCGCTTCCACTTGGCCAGGGAGTGCACCACCTGGGCGTCCTTTCCCACGGCGGGCACGTCGAAGCTGACGGGCCGCTCCACGCCGTTCAGGTCGTCGTTGAGGCCCGTGGCCGGGTCCACGAACAGGGGCGCGGTGACCCGCTTGAGGTGCAGCGCGGCGCACAGCTTTACCTGAAAGATATTTTTGATGAGCCCGATGGCTTTCTGGGTCTCGTACAAGCCCAGGGCGGGCTGGTAGTGTTCCGGGATGATGGTCATACAGGTTCCCCCTCGCTTCAAAAATACCCCTCTATTATACCAGATTTTCCGGAGTTTGCAAGGATTTCTGCAAGTCCGCCTGGCGAGAGTTGCAAAATCACTCCTCGTCCTCGGGGGGATGGCGCTTGTCCCAGGCGGTTTTCCCCAGGTGCGCCCCCAGGATGGAGGCCATCAGGCAGCCGATGAGGGTGATAGCCCCCGCAGAGGTGAGCGCCCCCTCCTCCAGCAGCGGGCCGCGCCCTGCCGCCAAGGAGGCCAGCTCCATCACCACAAGGCACACCCCACACAGGCCCATGGCGAAAAAGAACCCCTTCTGGCTCCTCCCCATGGGATAGATGTCCCGGAGTATGAACTCCCACCAGCACAGGGCCACGCTGCCCCAAATGAGCAAGATCGCCTCCCAGGGGCCCTGGGCCCAGGTGATCCCAAAGGACTTGCACAGGGCCTCCAGGGCCAGGGCGACAATTAAGAACACAAAGGCGTGCTTGAACACGTTGCCCCGCTGCCACAGCTGGCGCTCGTCCAGGTTGGTCTTGTTTCTCATTTGTGCTCACTCCTCCCAAAATAAGTCGTCCAAGGTTTTTCCCAAGGCCCGGCAGATCTCGGTGCACAGCTTGATGGTGGGGTTGTAGTCCCCCCGCTCGATGGCCACGATGGTCTGCCGGGTGACCCCCACCCGCTCCGCCAGCTCCTGCTGGGTGAGCCCCAGGGCCGCCCGGGCAGATTTGAGTTTCAGATTTTTTCCCATGCTGTCACCTCACAGGACCATTGTAGGCTATTTTATTCAAAAAGTCAAGTATATTTTACTTTTTGTGGGACAGAAAAGGCGGGCTGCCTGAGCCCGCCTTTCGAGTGTCGGTCGTTTCAGCCCTTGTTCCGGCTGGTGATCTTGGTGAGGGCATACACCAGCAGGGCGATGATGACGATCACCACGAAGATGCCCAGCATCCCCTTGCCCATAATGCCCAGGGCTTCCATGACCACGTCCATGTTGATATTCATAGGATCTCCTCCAAACATCCGTTAATCCAAATCGTTTCTGCCGCAGGGTTTCCGTCCACTTTGGGAGAAAGCCGGTCTTTTATGCCTGCGGCATAAAAGGCGCTTGCTCTGCACTGCCCCGGGAGAAGCCCGGTACTTTTCCGCCCCCCCGGGCGGAAAAGGCGAGTCTTTCAGACTCGAGGGCTTCCTCCCCGAGTTGGGACCGCGTCAGCGGGCCCAACTCAGTTACATAAAGAACCCAAGAATAATACCGCCAGCCACAGCCGAGGCGATCTGGCCGGAGACGTTGGCGCCCACGGCGTGCATCAGCAGGTGGTTCTGGTTGTTCTCGGCGATGCCCATCTTCTCCACGATCCGGGCGGACATGGGGAAGGCGGAGATGCCGGCCGCGCCCACCATGGGGTTGATCTTGGTGCGGCTGAAGATATTGAGGATCTTGGCAAAGACCACGCCGGCCACGGTGTCGAAAATAAAGGCCACCAGGCCCAGGGCCATGATCATAATGGTCTGCACGGTGACGAACTGGTCCGCCCGCATGGAGAAGGCGATGGTGATGCCCAAAAGCAGGGTGATCAGGTTGGCCAGGTCGTTCTGGGCGGTCTCAGAGAGACGGTTCAGCACGCCGCACTCCCGGATCAGGTTGCCGAACATGAGGAAGCCCACCAGGGAGACAGAAGCGGGGGCCACCAAGCCGGCCACGATGGTGACCATGATGGGGAACAGGATGCGGGTGGTCTTGGTGACGGCGTTGGGGCGGTACTCCATCTTGATGGCCCGCTCCTTCTTGGTGGTCACCAGCTTGATGGCCGCGGGCTGGATGATGGGCACCAGGGCCATGTAGGAGTAGGCAGCCACCGCGATGGGCCCAATATAGTTGGACTTGAGCACCTGACTTACCAGGATGGAGGTGGGGCCGTCGGCCGCGCCGATGATGCCGATAGAAGCGGCATCCTTGATCTCGAAGCCCAGCAGGGCCGCCAGCACGATGGTAAGGAAAATGCCGAACTGGGCCGCCGCGCCGAAGAGGAACATCTTCGGGTTGGAGAGCAGGGGCCCAAAGTCGATCATAGCGCCGATGCCGATGAACAGCAGGAGCGGGAACGCCTCGGAGGTCTCGATGCCCACCTCGAACAGCCACTGGATGATGCCGTGGGTCTCCCCGGCGCCCTCCATCACCTGGTTGAGCACACCGGAGCTGGGCAGGTTCACCAGGATGGCGCCAAAGCCCATGGGCAGCAGTAGGGTGGGCTCGTACTCTTTCTTGATGGCCAGCCAGATGAGCACTGCGCCCACCACGTACATGACCGCCTGCTGCCAGGTGATGGAAAGCAGGCCTTCCCACAAGAATTCCATGTTTCTACTTCCTTCCTTTTCTCTTTGGTACAAAATTTCCCCGATACAGAGGCCGCGCCGGCAGGGATATAAAAAGAGACCCGCACCATGCCTGGCACGGGTCTGGTCATTTCAAGCTAAAACCAGGGCTTGCACCCAGGGTGTTGGCTTAGCTACACCAGGTCTTTCCCCGGTGCCGACTACTCCCCCATATCGGGTAAAGTGTACCATTTTTTCGGGGAGGTGTCAAGACAAGGTAGAAAGGATTTCCTCTTCGATTTGGGCCACCAGCTGATGGGGTGGTATATCGAAAGCATTTGCGATTCGCCAAATCGTCTCGAAATTAGCTTTTTTCTCGCCGGACTCAATCATGGCGAGATGACTGCGCGCCAACCCAGCCAAACCGCTGAACACCTCTTGCGACAGTCCTTTATTTAGTCGCAACCTCCGTATCACTTTCCCCACAGCATACCGATCAAATTCTACCATCGCAGACATTCCTCCTAAATGTTAAGTTTAGGAAGAAGTCGAGGAAAATATGTCTGCGATAGTAGACAAATGGCTTTTTGTCTGCTATAATGAACGAAAAGAAAGTAAAGGTCGTGAATCACAAATGAAAAAAATCTGCTCCACCATGCTGACTCTCCTGCTTTGCCTCTCCTTGGTCGGGTGCACGGTCTCCACCTCCACCTCGTCCTCTCAGCCGGAGCCAGTTTCGCAAACCTCGCTGGAATCCTCTCAGCCAGCTGGGAACACCGGCACTGCCACCTTCAGCCTTCCGGAACCTACTCCCGAGCCCACTCCTGAGCCAACTCCCAGCTTTGACGGCGTGGCAGAGAAGATTGCCGTGGAGGAGTATTCCTATCAAACTACGTACTACTCTTACTATGTGATGATCCTTTCAAACAACTCCGAAAGTGATTTTGACCTGGATGTAGAAGTGACACTACGTGATGAGGCCGGCAATATGGTAGGCGTAGAAAGCAGCATGATTTACGCATTCCAGCATGGCACTCAAATCCCTTTGATTTTTTCCGTAGATAACCTTCCGGCGTCTACAGATATTAAATTGACCCCGTCCGAATCCATTTATCCAGCAGTAGATGCCGACTTAAGTTTTGAACTGGCCGCTACAGAATCAAAAGCCATTCTATCTGTAACAAACAATGGCACGATTCCCGCCCAATTCGTGGAAGGATACGCTCTTTTCTTTTTAGGGGATACCCTGGTAGATACGGACCGGACCTACTTTGTAGATGCCAACAGCGAAATCGCCCCTGGAGACAGTAACAATAATGAATTGAACGCAAACGCCGCGTTTGACTCTGTAAAAGTATATCTCCATGGCCGCGGCCCGGCAGAATTCTAACTCAGAACAGACAAAAAAAGGAGCGAAAGGTAAATCGCCTTTCGCTCCTTTTTCTATCCTTCATTTAACAGCCGGGCCAGGGGCGCGCCGATGGCCCCCGGGGGCAGGGACACGCCGAAATTGGCGGCGATGGTGGCCCCCAGCACCCCGAAGGTGTCCTGCTCCGGCAGGGGGCCCGCCAAGTCCCGGCCCGGGGACCAGGCCAGCAGGGGGACTTTCTCCCGGGTGTGGTCGGTGCCGGCGTAGGTGGGGTCGTTGCCGTGGTCCGCGGTGAGGAGCAGCAGGTCGCCCTCCCCCAGCGCCGCCATGAGAGGGGCCAGGTTCCGATCGAAGGCCTCCAGCTCTCTTGCGTAGCCCTGGGGGTCCCTCCGGTGGCCCCACAGGGCGTCGAAGTCCACCAGGTTCACAAAGCACAGGCCGGTGAAATCCTCCCCCGCCAGGGCGATGGTCTGCTCCATGCCCTGGACGGAGCTGTCCGAGTGGAGCCACCGGGTGAGCCCCCGGCCGGAGAAGATGTCGTGGATCTTCCCCACGCCGATCACGTCCAGGTCCGCCCCCTGCAGGGCGTCCAGCACCGTGGGAGACGGGGGCGGCAGGGCGTAGTCCCGGCGGTTGCTGGTGCGCTTGAACTCCCCCCGCTTTTTGCCCACGTAGGGCCGGGCGATGACCCGCCCCACCCGCCACTGGGGCTGCAGGGTCAGCTCCCTGGCCAGCTCGCAGTAGTGGTAGAGGGTCTCCAGACCCATGGTCTCCTCGTTGCCGCAGATCTGCAGCACCGAGTCCGCGGAGGTGTACACGATGAGCTTGCCCTGCTCCACCTCCTGCTCTCCCAGCTCCTCCAAGATCTCCGTGCCGCTGGCGGCCTTGTTCCCGATGATCTCCCGGCCGGTGAGCTCTTCCAGCCGGGCGATGAGCTCCGGCGGGAAGCCGGTGTCCGTAAAGGTCTGGAAGGGCTCTGTGGTGTAAAGGCCCATCATCTCCCAGTGGCCGGTCATGGTGTCCTTCCCGGCACTGCGCTCCCGCAACTTACCGTAGCAGGCCAGGGGATGCTCCGCCGGGGGGACCTTGTCCATGGGGTGGAGGTTCCCCAGCCCCAGCTTTTGCAGGTGGGGCAGCTCCAGCCGGTCCACCGCCCGGGCGATGTGCCCCAGGGTGTCGGCCCCGGCGTCGCCGTAGTCCCCGGCGTCGGGCATGGCCCCGGCGCCCACCGAGTCCAGGACGATAAGGAAAACGCGCTTGTATCTCATACTGCCCCCTTACAGCCTGCCCGCCCGCTTATCCTGGGCGATGAGCCGCCGCAGCGCCCCGATGCCCGTGCGGATAGCCAGGTCCGTGTCGTGGGACTGGGGATTGGAGAGCCCCACCTTGGCCCGCTCCTGGTTGGCCACGGTGAGGAGCACCGTGCCGCAGCGCACCCGCAGGCAGCTGGCCACCACAAACAGGGCGGCGGACTCCATCTCCGAGGCCAGCACCCCGCAGCGGATGTAGGCCTCCCACTTGTTCAAAAGCTCATAGCTCACCGGCTTTACCTCCGGCTCGTGCTGGCCGTAGAAGCTGTCCTTGCACTGGACCACCCCGATGTGGCTTTTGGCCCCCAGCTCCTTCGCGGCGGCGGCCAGGGCGTTGACCACCTCCAGGTCCGCCACGGCGGGGAACTCCAGGGGGGCGTATTCCCGGCTGGTGCCCTCCATGCGCACGGCGCCGGTGGCGATGATCAGGTCGCCGCCTAAAATGTCCTGCTGCATGCCGCCGCAGGTGCCCACCCGCACAAAGGTGTCGGCCCCGCAGCGGGTGAGCTCCTCCATGGCGATGGAGGCCGACGGCCCCCCGATGCCCGTGGAGGTGACGCTGACTTTCACCCCGTCCAGCAGGCCGGTGTAGGTCACATACTCCCGGCTGTCCGCCATGAGCTGGGGCTCCTCAAAATAGGCGGCGATCTTCTGGCAGCGCTTGGGGTCCCCGGGCAGCAGCACGTATCTGCCCACCATACCCGGCCCCAGGCCCACGTGGTACTGCAGGCCGCTGCCCTCGGTGTAGTCGATCATGGTTTTTTCCTCCCATCCCGGGGCAGGCGCCCCGCTGTTTCGTTAGAGAACAGGAGAGGGGCGGCCTTGCGGCTCCCCTCTCCCGGCCGGTCTCTTAGTCCAGGGCCTTTTCCAAGGCCTCGATGACGATCTTCAGCGCCTTGATGCGGGCGTACTTCTTGTCCACCGACTCCAGGATGTGCCAGGGGGCGTAGGTGGTGCTGGTCTTTTGCAGCATCTCGTCCACCGCCTGCTCGTACAGGTCCCACTTCTCCCGGTTGCGCCAGTCCTCGTCGGTGATTTTCCACTGCTTGGAGGGGGTGTTCTGCCGGTCGGCAAAGCGCTCCAGCTGGGTATCCTTGTCGATCTGCACCCAGAACTTCAGAATCACAGCCCCCCAGTTGGAAAGCTCCTGCTCGAACTCGTTCATCTCGTAGTAGGCCCGCTGCCAGTCGTTCTCGCTGCAGAAACCCTCCAGCCGCTCCACCATCACACGGCCGTACCAGGTGCGGTCGAAAATGGCGATGTGGCCGTCCTTGGGCAGCCTCGTCCAAAAGCGCCACAGGTAGTGCCGGGCCTTCTCGTGGGGCTCGGGGCTGGCGATGGGGTGCACCTCGAAGCCCCGGGGGTCCAGGGCCCCGGTGAGGCGCTTGATGTTGCCCCCCTTGCCGGCGGCGTCCCAGCCCTCGTAGCAGATGATGACAGGCACCCGCTTGCGGTACAGCCGGTTGTGCAGCTGGCCCAGCCGCTCCTGAAGCTCCTTGAGCTCCTTTTTGTACTCCGCCTCGGGGATGGTCTTGCCTTTCAGGGGGATGTCCTTCAGCTTGGGCATCTTCACCAGGGGGAAGGTGTTTTGCAGCAGGGGCACCGCCAGGCTCTCGTTGTGCAGGGCGGTGTCGATGCCGGTGCACAGGGTCTCCAGGGCCTGGAGCTCCGCGAACTTCTTATTCTTGGCGTCGATGATATACCAGGGGGCGCTGGGGGTGTTGGTGTCCTCCAGGTAGCGGTCGAAGGTCTCCAGGCACTTGTCGTAGTGCTTGTTCTGCCACAGGTCCCCGTCCCCTACCCGCCAGGCGGTGTCCTTGCTGGACAGCAGCCCGTCGATGCGCTCCTTCTGCTCCTTCTGGCTGATGTGGAAGAAGAACTTCAGCACCAGGTAGCCGTTGTCGGTCAGGCCCCGCTCGAACCGCTTTACGCTGTCCACCCGCTGGGCGTACTCCTTGTCGTCCAGGCGGCCGTCCAGCCGCTCCTTCATAATCTGGTCCATCCAGCCGGAATCTAAAAACGTGAACTTCCCGGCCTCGGGGATCTTCTCGAAGAACCGGTAGAGGAAAGGCTTGCGCCGCTCCTCCTCCGTGGGGGTGGAGGGCATGGAGAACACCTTGAAGAACCGGGGGTCGATGTTCTTGATGATCTGGCCGATGGCGCTGCCCTTGCCCGCGGCGCCCCAGCCCTCGATGAGCACCAGCACCGGCAGCTTCTTTTCCTTCAGCAGCATCTGCTGGGTCTCCAGCTTCTCCTTGGCCGCGTCCAGGCGCTGCTTCAATTCCTCTTTTTCGGGTTTTTCCGGGTGGTTCCAATTTTTCAGCATGGTCATCTGCTCCTCGCCTGTGGGGGCCAGCGCCCCGTGATAAATCGCCTGGTTCTATTATAGCAGATAGCTCTAAAAATCGGAAGGGGTTTCTTACTTTTTTTGTACTGCGTCGATGGCGCCGATGACGGCGCCCCGGAAGCCCTTCCGCTCCAGCTCCGCCACACCAACGATGGTGGTGCCCCCGGGGGAGCACACCGCGTCCTTCATGGCCCCGGGGTGGGCGCCGGTCTCCAGCTGGAGCTTCCCGGCGCCGGCCAGCATCTGGGCGGCCAGCCGGTAGGCAAGCGCCCTGGGCAGCCCGTGGAGCACCCCGGCGTCCCCCAGGGCCTCCAAGAACATGGCGGCGTAGGCGGGCCCGCAGCCGGAGAGGGTCCCGGCGATGCCCATCTGCCCGGCGGGGAGAGCCTCCACTGTGCCCAAATGGGCCAGCAGGCCGGTGACCTCCTCATACTCCCCGGGGGTCAGGGAGTGGTCCTGCTCCAGCAGGATGACGCCCTCCCCCACGGACACCGGGGTGTTGGGCATGGCGCACAGGCAGCGGACCCCCTCCCCCAGCAGTTGGGACAGCCGGGCGAAGCTCCACCCCGCCGCCACGGAGACCACTGCCTTCCCCCGCAGGTCCTCCCGCAGGGGGGCCAGCACCTCCTCCAGGAGGTAGGGTTTTACCGCCGCGATGATCAAATCGCTCTTCTGGGCCAGCTCCCGGTTGTCCCGGCAGGGGACCATGCCCCGGCGCTGGGTGTTGGCCACCAGCCGCTCCCAGTGGTGGGCGCTGGCCAGCAGCCGCCCCGCCGGCAGGGCCTGGGCCCGCAGCAGGCCGTCGGCCATGGCCTGGGCCATGTTGCCAAACCCTAAAAATCCTACGGTACGAATCATGTCACATCCCGCCTTTCCTTTTCTATGACTTTACCACGCCCCGGGGAAAAACGCAAGCCCGCGGCGAGACTGGAGCCGTTTTTCCTCTCCAGTCCAGCCGCGGGCCAAAATCACAATTCCCGCTTTTGCCCGGCCAGGAAAGCCGGGCGTTATTTTGCTTCTGGCTTCATCTCTTCCAAAAATCGCGGTTAGTGAACGAAGTGAACGGATAGCGATTTTTCCCGTCCCATACGGTCACGTATTATTGGGGTTGCCTTGCGGCAACCCCGGCGAGTTTGGCTTAGAGGTGCGAAACACCTCTATTTTGGCGAAAGGGCGCGCCAAAACCGCCAAACATCGCGGCTTTCAGTTGTGGTCGAATTGACTGTTATATAGCTCGGCATAGAAGCCGCCTTTTGCCAGAAGGCTCTGGTGGTCGCCCTGCTCGATGATATGGCCGTCCTTCATCACCAGAATCACGTCGGCGTCCCGGATGGTGCTGAGCCGGTGGGCCACGATAAAGCTGGTGCGGCCCTCCATCATCCGCTGGAACGCCTTCTGGATACGCACCTCGGTGCGGGTGTCGATGGAGGAGGTGGCCTCGTCCAGAATGAGCATAGGCGGCAGGCAGAGCATCACCCTGGCGATGCACAAAAGCTGCTTCTGGCCCTGGCTGATGCCGCCTCCGTCCTCCCCGATGACCGTGTCGTAGCCCTGGGGCAGCCGCTTGATAAAGCTGTGGGCGTGGGCGGCCTTGGCGGCCTCCACCACCTCCTCCAGGGTGGCCTGGGGCTTGCCGTAGGCGATGTTCTCCCGGATGGTCCCGGCCTTCAGCCAGGTGTCCTGGAGCACCATGCCGTAGTTTTTCCGCAGGCTTTTCCGGGTGATCTGCCGGATGTCGGTGCCCTCCACCTGGATGGAGCCCTGGTTTACGTCGTAAAAGCGCATGAGCAGGTTGATGACCGTGGTCTTGCCGCAGCCGGTGGGGCCCACCAGGGCCACCCGCTGGCCGGGCCGCACGTCCAGGTTAAAATCCTCGATGAGCCGCTGGTCCTTCCGGTAGGAGAAGGACACGTCCTGAATCTCCACGTGGCCGGCGGCGTCCTCCAGCACCCGGGCATCCGGCTGGTCGGGCGCCTGGGGCTGGGCCTCCATGAGCTCGAACACACGGCCGGCGCAGGCCAGGGCGTTCTGCAGCTCGGTGATGACCCCGGAGATCTCGTTAAAGGGCTTGGTGTACTGGTTGGCGTAGGTGAGGAAGCAGGACAGCTGCCCCACGGTAAGGCCGCCGGAGATCACCAGCAGGGCCCCCACAATGCCCACTCCGGTGTACACCAGGGAGTTGACGAACCGGGTGGAGGGGTTGGTGATGGAGGAGAAGAAGATGGCCCGCAGGCTGCACTTGCGCAGCTCCTCGTTGAGCTGGTCGAAGCGCTCCATGGCCTCCCCCTCGTGGCGGAAGGCCTGCACCACCTTCTGGCCGCCCACCATCTCCTCCACAAAGCCGGTCTGCTCCCCCCGCACCTGGGACTGGAGCCGGAACATGGCGTAGGTCCGCTTGGCGATGAAGGCCGCCACCAGCAGGGAGACCGGGGTGATGAACACCACCACCGCGGTGATGGGCCCGCTGACGCTGAGCATGAAGCCCAGGGTGCCCAGAATGGTGATGACCCCGGTGAACAGCTGGGTAAAGCCCATGAGCAGCCCGTCGGCGAATTGGTCCACGTCGGCGATGATGCGGCTGACGATCTGCCCGGTGGGGTGGCTGTCCAGGTAGCTGAGGGGCAGGGCCTGCAGCTTGTGGAAGGCCTCGTTGCGGATGTCCCGCACCACCCGGTAGGTAATGCGGTTGTTCAAGAGGCTCATCACCCACTGGGCCAGGGCGGCGATGAGGATGATGACCACCACCTGCACCAGGATGCGGAAGATGCCGGCGAAGTCCACTTGGCCGGGGCCCACGATCAGGTCCACGGCGTTGCCGGTGAGGATGGGGATGTACAGGGTGGCCGCCACCGTCACCGCGGCCAGCAGGATGGACAGCGCCACCAGGAACCGGTATTTTTTGATGTAGCGCAGCACTTTCTTCAGGGCCGCCATGCCCTGGCCTTTTTTCCCGCTCATGCCCGCACCTCCTGCTTCACGTCGTATTGGCTGCCCACAATCTCCTGGTACACCGGGCAGCTCTCCAACAGCTGTTCGTGGGTACCCACGCCCACGGCCTCGCCGTCGTCCAGCACCACGATCACATCGGCGTGGCGCAGGGAGGAGGCCCGCTGGGACACGATGAACACCGTGGGCCCGCCCTCCATCTGTTGGATGGCCTTGCGCAGCCGGGCATCGGTGGCGAAGTCCAGCGCGCTGGCGCTGTCGTCCAAGATCAAAATTTCAGGCTTGCGCACCAGGGCCCGGGCGATGGTGAGCCGCTGCCGCTGGCCGCCGGAGAAGTTCCGGCCCCCCTGCTCCACCGGGGAGTCCAGGCCCCGGGGCTTCTCCCGCACGAAATCCGCCGCCTGGGCGGTCTCCAGGGCCTGCCACAGCTCTTCCTCCGTGGCGCCGGGCCTGCCCCACTGCAGGTTCTCCCGGATAGTCCCCTGGAAGAGCACCGCCTTCTGGGGCACCACGCCGATCTTCTCCCGCAGCTTGTCCAGGGGCCAGTCCTTCACGTCTACCCCGCCGATCTCCACCGCGCCTTGGGTGGCGTCGTAAAACCGGGGGATCAGGTTCACCAGGGAGGTCTTGCCGCTGCCCGTGCCGCCAATGACGCCCACGGTCTGCCCCGGCCCGGCGGCAAAGCTGATGCCGGACAGGGAGGCGCCGCCGGCCCCCTGGTAGGTGAGGCCCACCCCCGCAAAGCGCACGCCCCGGTCCGCGCCCTCCCTGGCCTTCGCGGCCTCGGGCCCGGTGAGGCTGGGCTCTACCTCCATCACCCCGGCCACCCGGTTGGCGCAGGCCAGGGCTTTGGTGATGTTCAGAATCAGGTTGGCCAGCTTGATGAGCTCCACCAAAATCTGGGACATGTAGTTTAAGAGGGCCACCACCTCGCCCTGGGTGAGGGCACCGGTGTCCACCTGCAGGGCCCCTACCCAGAGGAGCACCGCTGTGGCCAGGTTGATGAGCACATAGGTGGCCGGGTTCATCAGGGCGGAGACACGGCCCACGAACACCTGGAGATGGGTGAGGGCCTGGTTCTCCCCCTCGAACCGCTGGGTCTCGGCCTCCTCCTTGCCGAAGGCACGCACCACCCGCACGCCGGTGAGGTTCTCCTGGGTGGCGGAGAGCACCCGGTCCAGCCCGGCCTGGACCTGCTTGTACCGGGGCATGGTCCACAGCATCACCCCAAAGACCACCGCCGCCAGCAGGGGGATGGCCACCACGAACACCAGGGCTGCTTTCCAGTCGATGGTAAAGGCCATGACCATGGCCCCGAACACCACGAAGGGGGAACGCAGCAGCAGCCGCAGGGCCAGGTTCATGCCGTTTTGCACCTGGTTGATGTCACTGGTCATGCGGGTGATGAGCGTGGCAGTGCCCGCGGTGTCCAGCTCGGTGTAGCTTAAGGACTGGATATGCCCAAACAGGGCCCGGCGCAGCTTGGCCGCGAACCCCACCGAGGCCTTGGCCGCGAAGTATTGGGCGGTAATGGAGCACACCAGACCCACCAGCCCCAGGCCCACCATCACCAGGCACATGCGCACCACGTAGCCCTGGTCCTTGTGGGGGATGCCCACGTCGATGATGGCGGCCATCACCAGGGGCACCAGCAGCTCGAAGGAGGCCTCCAGCAGCTTGAACAGGGGCCCCAGCACGCACTCCTTTTTGTACTCCGTCAAATAGCACAGCAGCTTTTTCAAAGGTTTCATCCTTTCCCAAAGGTCATAACTGATATATTATACCATAGATGGGGCCGGATACAAAGCGCCTTTTTCCCACTTCCTGCGCTTTCCGGGGGATTTTTCGCCCAGCCGGCTCCCCGGCGGCTGGGGGGCGGGGGCGCCCCCCTTGCCTCGGGGCTGTCCGGCCGCTTCCGGAAAGCACTAGAAATTGTGTGATATTTTACAGAGAAAACTATATCTTGTGTAAAAAAGGGGGATTTTTTCTTTTTTCCAAAGAAAGGGCCTTGCTTTTTCCCAAAGTCTCTGGTACAATACGAGCACAGACCTCCGCGACTGACGGGAATAGGTGGGTGACCACCGGGGAGCGGGGGCCCCGGGGCAGATGGCCCCGGGAGGATGCCGACCGTCTGGGCAGTGTCGCCGCGCGATGCTGCCTTTTTTGTTTGCAGCGCCGCGGCGGCAGGCGTTCACCACTCACACTTCGTATTTTCGGAAAGGATGGCGGCTTTATGAAACACCAGGAATGGAACGGCTTTGTTGGCGGGCTGTGGGAGCACGAGATCGATGTCCGGGGGTTCATCCAGAAAAACTACACCCCCTACACCGGGGACGGCAGCTTTCTCTGCGGCCCCACCCAGCGGACCCGGGACGTGCGGAAGAAATTCGAGGACCTGCTGGTGCAGGAGCGGGAGCGCGGCGGCGCTTTGAAGGTGGACACGGAGACCGTCATCACCCTGACCAGCTTCGGCCCCGGCTATCTGGACAAGGACAAGGACATCATCGTGGGCCTGCAGACCGACGAGCCCTTAAAGCGGGCCTGCAACCCCTTCGGCGGCATGCGGATGGTCCGTTCTGCCTGCAAAGCCTACGGCTATGAGGTCTCCCCCAAGATCGAGGAGGAGTTCAAATACCACAAGACCCACAACGACGGGGTGTTCTCCGCCTACACCCCGGAGATCAAGGCGGCCCGGCACTGCGGGCTCATCACCGGCCTGCCCGACGCCTACGGCCGGGGCCGCATCATCGGCGACTACCGCCGGGTGGCCCTCTACGGCATCGACCGGCTCATCGAGCAGAAGAAGGCGGACAAAATCGCCCTGGGGGACTGCGTGATGAGCTCCCCCTCCATCCGGGCGGCGGAGGAGCTCCACGACCAGATCCAGGCCCTGGAGGACATGAAGGTGATGGCGGGGATGTACGGCTTCGACATCTCCGGCCCGGCCAAAAACGCCAAGGAGGCGGTGCAGTGGCTGTACTTCGGGTACCTGGCCGCCATCAAGGAGCAGAACGGCGCGGCCATGAGCCTGGGCCGGGTGTCCACCTTCCTGGACATCTACTTTGAGCGGGATCTGCGGGCCGGCGTCCTCACCGAGGAGGAGGCCCAGGAGATCTTCGACGACTTTGTGCTGAAGCTGCGGATGGCCCGGCACCTGCGCACCCCCGAGTACAACGAGCTCTTCGGCGGCGACCCCATGTGGATCACCGAGAGCGTGGGCGGCATGGGGGTGGACGGCCGTCCCCTGGTGACCAAGTCCTGCTTCCGCATGCTCAACACCCTGTACAACCTGGGGCCCGCGCCCGAGCCCAACCTGACCGTGCTGTGGAGCGCCCACCTGCCGGAGCACTGGAAGCGCTTTGCCGCCAAGGTCTCCTGCGACACCGACGCCCTCCAGTACGAGAACGACGACGTGATGCGCCCCGTCTACGGAGACGACTACGCCATCGCCTGCTGCGTGTCCGCCATGCGCATCGGCAAGGACATGCAGTTCTTCGGCGCCCGGGCCAACCTGGCAAAGCTGGTGCTCCTGGCCATCAACGGCGGCCGCGACGAGCTGAAGGGGGACCAGGTGGGGCCCAAAATGCCTGTGTGGGACAAGGAGTACCTGGACTACGACGAGCTTATGGAGCGCATCGACTTCTACCGGCCCTGGCTCGCCAAGACCTATGTCAACGCCATGAACATCATCCACTACATGCACGACAAGTACTCCTATGAGAAGAGCCAGATGGCCCTCCACGACTCTACGGTCCGGCGGCTGATGGCCTTCGGCATTGCCGGCATGAGCTGCATGGCCGACTCCCTCTCCGCGGTGAAATACGCCAAGGTGCGGTGCATCAAGGACCCGGAGACCGGCCTGGTCACCGATTTTGAGACGGTGGGGGACTTTCCCAAATTCGGCAACGACGACGACCGGGTGGACCAGATCGCCTGTGAGCAGGCGGAGAAGTTCTACCACGCCCTGTGCCAGTACAGCCTGTACCGCCAGGCCTACCACACCCTCTCTATCCTCACCATCACCTCCAACGTGATGTACGGCAAAAAGACCGGCAACACCCCCGACGGCCGCAAGCACGGGGAGCCCCTGGCCCCCGGCGCCAACCCCATGTCCGGTCGGGACAAGAGCGGGGCCCTGGCCTCTCTCAACAGCGTGGCCAAGCTCTCCTACAGCTACTGCCGGGACGGCATCTCCAACACCTTCTCCATCACCCCCCAGACCCTGGGCAAGACGGAGCAGCAGCGGGTGGAGAACCTGGTGACCATCCTCACCGGCTACTTTGCCCAGGACGCCCACCACCTGAACGTGAACGTCCTCAACCGGGAGACCCTGCTGGACGCCTACGACCACCCGGAGAAGTACCCCAGCCTCACCATCCGGGTGTCGGGCTACGCGGTGAATTTCTACAAGCTCAGCCGGGAACAGCAGCGGGAGGTCATCTCCCGGACCTTCCACATGTCCCTGTGATGGAGGGCCGGGTACACTCCCTCCAGTCCCTGGGCACAGTGGACGGCCCCGGGCTGCGGTACGTGGTGTTTTTGCAGGGCTGCCCCCTGCGGTGTGTCTACTGCCACAACCCCGACACCTGGGACCCTGCCGGGGGCACTGTCATGGGCACGGAGGAGCTCGTGGAGAAGATTCTCCGGTGCCGGCCCTACTTCGGGACAGAGGGGGGCGTCACCGTCTCCGGCGGGGAGCCTTTGCTCCAGGCGGAATTTGTGACCCAGCTGTTTGCCCGCCTGAAGCAGGAGGGCGTCCACACCGCGCTGGACACCTCCGGCGCCGGGGACCTGGGAAAAGCCCCCGCCCTGCTGGAAGTCACCGACCTGGTGCTTTTAGACCTGAAATTCCCCACGGAGGAGGGCTACCGCCAGCACTGCCGGGGGAGCCTGGGGCAGACCGAGGCCTTCGCCGCCCTGGTGGCGGAGAAACAGGTGCCCCTGTGGGTGCGGCACGTGGTAGTGCCGGGCCTCAACGACACCCTGGAGGACATGGTCGCGGTAAAGCGCTGGGCAGAGCGGCAGCCCACCCTGGAGAAGATCGAGTGGCTGCCCTTTCACAACCTGTGTTTGGAGAAGTACCAGCAGCTGGGCGTCCCCTTCCCCTTGGCAAACACCCCGCCCATGGACCGGAAGAGGCTGGACCGCCTCGTCGCCGCCCTGGGGTAAACCGCAAAAAGCAAGAGAGCCTGCCGTTTGGCGGGCTCTCTTTTTCATCGCGGTTTTTTCAGATCTCGGTAAATTCCATGAGCAGGCCGTGGGGCAAAATCTTGGCCAGCACCCGGTAGAATTTGTAGAACAGGCTGTTGGTGTAGGAGCGCTTCCCCCGTTTGGCGGCCCGCAGGGAGCCTGTGGCCACCGCCGTGGGGCTCACCTTGGGCAGCTTGTCGATGAGGCGGCTCTTGCCCTCCCCCACGCCGGCCACGTCCCAGAATTCCGTGTCCATGGGGCCGGGGCACACGGCGCACACCTTGATGCCCCGGGGCCGCAGCTCCTCGTGGAGGGCCTTGGAAAAGGCCAGCACATAGGCCTTGGTAGCGCTGTACACCGTCATGCGGGGGGTGGGGGCGAAGGCGGCGATGGAGGCGATGTTCAGCACCAGGCTGTCGTCCAGCATATAGGGCAGGCACAGCCGGGTAATGGCGGTGAGGGCCCGGCAGTTCAGGTCCACCATGCCGGTCTGGGCGGGGCGGCTGGAGGAGAAGAAATCGCAGGCCTTGCCGTAGCCAGCGTTGTTCACCAGCACCTTGATCTCCGGCTCGTTCTCCTTCAACAGCTGCTCGAACATCTCCAGGCTCTCCTCCTTCGAGAGGTCCAGGGAGATGGCGGCGATGGTCTTGTCCGGGTGCTCCCCGGCGATCTCCTTCAACAGCTCCTTGCGCCGGGCCACCAGCCAGAACACGTCTACGCTGGGGTACTGGGCGATGATGGCGTTGATATACTCTTTCCCAAGGCCGCTGGAGGCCCCGGTGATCACGGCGGTCACCAATGTGCCCACCTTCCTTTCCCTAAATTCCTTTTGGTATGATTTTACGCTATTCCCGGCCGTCCGTCAATCGTTTCGGCAAAAACTTGGGGAGATCTTCACACAGGCAGGGGGCCTGGGGGGACGGGAAGCCCCCTGCGTGGCGCCCCAGAGCAGGCCCCCGCCCCGGGCCCCGCTTCGCGGGACCGCCTCCCCTCCCGGGGAGGCCGCCGCGGCACGGGGTGCCGCGGCGGCGGGGCGGGGGCGTGTGCCCCATCCCGCTTTCCCCGGCAGATTGGGGCAGCCCAAACTTTAATATTTTGTTCATATCTTTCCCTGTTGCGGGCCGGGAGAATATGCTATAATGATTTGGCACGCACCCCCGCCGGAGGGGGAAAATCGACAAAAAGGATGATACCATTGGATCGGAAAATGGATTGGAAAAAGAGAACAGCGGCTCTGACCGCGGCCCTGCTGCTGGCCCTGGCCCCCAGCAGCGCCCTGGCGGAGACCTGGTCCACCGAGGACTTCAGCTTCCAGGCGCCGGAGAACATGCGGGAATTTACCCTGGACACCCCCCTGGACGACCCCGGCTGGGCCCTGGCAGGGGTGGCCGACCCGGAGTCCAAGCTGGAGGAATACCAGGATATGGGCACGGTGGTAAATTTCCTCTCCGAGGACGGGGACACCAGCATTCTGGTGATGAAGAAGGAATCGGACTACAGCAGCTCGGTATATAACCTCTCCGCCCTGGACGAGGAGGGCCGCCAGGATGTGCTGGACTACCTGACCCAGGACGAGACCGGCACCGTAGAGGTGGAGGGCTCTCTGTCTCAGCCGGGCGGGGACCTGTGGTTCTACCGGGTGTCCTACCAGGTGGACACCGGCGAGACCATCGCCTACGAGCTGGTGTACGGCACCATCATCAACGGCTATGCCGTCAACTTCGACGTGTTCCGCCAGGGGGAGCCCATCTCCCAGGAGCAGGAGGACCTGCTGGCGGATATGGCGGCCAGCTTCACCGTGCCCCAGGTGCTGGAGAAGCCCGAGGCCACCCTCACCACCAAGGACATCGCCGTAACCGTGTCCCTGCTGGTGCTGCTGGCGGCAGCCATCCTGGTGCCCACGGTGTACTTCCCCCTGCGCAACAAGCGGGACAAGCGCCGCAAGGCCCAGCTGGCCGAACGGCTGTCCCAGTTCCACAAGGAGCACGGGGACGGGGAGACCATCGAGGGCTCCATCCGCTTCGCCAACTCCACCGAGTGCACCAAGGAGGCCATCCACACCTTCAGCATCTACCAGGCCTACGTCAAAAACCTGCCCGCCCTCCTGGTGGGCTCGGTGCTATGCCTGTTCATGCTGGGCATGGCCTTCCTGCTGGACACCGAGTGGTGGCTGAAGCTCCTGGCCCTGGGTATCACCATTTACTACGGCTATAAGATCGGCACCGCGGGCCAGGCCACCGAGAAGGTCCAGCGCAAGGTGTTCGGCCGGGGCGTGTCCGACGTAGCCCGCCTGGCTTTCTACGACGAGGCCTTCCGGGTGTCGGGCATCCAGTCGGCCAGCGTGTTCCCCTACTTCCAGATCACGGCCGTCCGGCGGCACAGCCACTACCTCTACCTGTACTACGGCCCGGAAAACGCCTACCTGGTGGACCAGTACGGCTTTACCCTGGGGGATTGGGAGAGCTTTTTGAAATTCATCGCGGAAAAGACCGGCAAAAAGCTGTAAAGGAGGACTGCGCGGTGGAACAGATGGTTGGAATGATCGGCGCTATGAAGGTGGAGGTGGACGCCATTCTCTCCGCCATGGAAGAGAAACAGGCCCATACCCGGGGCGGCATGGAATTCACCACGGGAACCTTGTCTGGGGTGCCGGTGGTGGTGTCCCAGTGTTCCCCCGGAAAGGTGAACGCCGCCCTGTGCGCCCAGGCCATGATCGACCTGTTCAGCCCCAAACTGGTGCTGAATCTTGGCGTGGCGGGAGGCATTGGGGAAAACGTCCATATTGGGGACGTGGTTCTTGCCACCGCCTGCGTGGAGTACGACTTCGATACCTCCGCCCTGGACAACTGCCCCGTGGGACAGATGTCCCTGCCCGGCGTTGAGGGATTGGTGATCCAGCTGCCCTGCGACCGGGATTTGACACAGCTGCTGGCCAAAGAGGCCCAGAGATTGTATGGCCGGGTCCACTTGGGTGTGGTGGCTACGGGAGACAAGTTCGTAGCGGATCCCCAGCTGGGCGACTGGCTGCAAAAGGAGTTCGGCGCCCTGGCCTGCGAGATGGAGGGCGGCGCCATCGCCCACGCCTGCCTGGTAAACAAGGTGCCCTGCGCCGTGCTGCGGACCATCTCCGACAACGCCCACGACAGCGAGACCGTGGACTTTGTCACCTTCGCCAATGACTCCGCCCGGAAGGCCCAGGAGTTTTTGAAAACTGTCATCGCTCAGCTGTGAGGTGGCGTGTATGAAGATCTACGATATTTCCAAGGAAGTGTTTTCCTCCACCGTGTTCCCCGGGGACCCGGAACCCCAGGCCGTGCCCCTGGCCCAGATCGGGGCGGACAGCCCCTGCGCCCTCACCCAGGTGACCCTGGGCAGCCACACCGGCACCCATATGGACGCCCCCAGCCATTTTGTGCCCGGGGGCCGGACCATCGACCAGCTGGACCTGGGAAAATGCGTGGGCCCCTGCCTGGTGGCGGAGGCCGCCGGGCCCCTTTCCCCCCAGTGGGTGGAGGCGGCCCTGGCCGGGGGCGTCACCCGGCTGCTCATCAAGGGGGACATTGAGGTGACGCCCCAGGCCGCGGAAAAAATGGCAGAGCTTGGCCTGGGCTTTTTGGGGGTGGAGCACTTCACCGTAGGCACCGAGGAGACCGGCGTCCAGGTGCACCGCATCCTGCTGGGGGCGGAGATTGCCCTGCTGGAGGCCTGCACCCTGGAGGGTGTCCCGGCAGGGGAATACCTGCTGGTGTCCCCGCCCCTGAAGTACGGCGGCCTGGACGGCGCCCAGGCCCGCCCCCTGCTGCTGGGGGACTGAAAAAGAACAGAACAGGGAAAGGGGGAGAGCGTTGGCTCTCCCCTTTCAAGAGAGGAAGAGCGGAATGAAAGACACAGAACAAGCCAAGGCCTACCTGAAGCGGGACCCCCTGCGCTATATGGATATGCTCCAGCCCCTGGAGCGGGGCGAGGCGGAGGTCGTCGCCCTGCGGGAGGACGGGGTGCTGCTGTACGAGGTCCCCGGCCAGCTGTACCTGCTGGCGGCGGACAGCCTGGAGGCCGGGCAGGCCCTGTGCGCCGGCATTGAGACCATGCGCCTGGCCGCCACCCACGACCAGGCCACCGGCGCGTACCTGCGCCAGCGCTACGGCCGGGAGAAGTGCCAGCCCTGCACCCAAGCGGCCTACCTGGGGAGAAATCCCTTCCCCCTCCCTCCGGGCCTGGACATCCGCCGGCTGGGGGAGGAGTACTTCCCCGCGGTGGTGGAGCACTACCACGCCTTCTCCGACCCGGACTACATCCGCCGCCGGTTGGCCGCCGGGGTGATGCACGGGGCCTTTCAAAACGGGGAGCTGGCGGGCTTTATCGGCATGCACGCCGAGGGCAGCGTGGGCATGCTGGAGGTCTTTCCCCCCTACCGCCGCAGGGGCATCGCCGCCGGGCTCATGGCCTTTCAGGCCAACTGGGTGTTGGGGCGGGGCTGGGTGCCCTTCTCCCAAATTTGGGAGGGGAACGAGGCCTCTTTCGCCCTCCACCGCCGCCTGGGCTGGAGCCTGTGCCCCTCCCCCATGTACTGGGTGATGGACTCGTAAAAATCATTTAACTTGACCGGGCTACCGGCGTGGAATAGAATGGAGATAACACCAGCAAACCGGAAAGGAAAGGTTCCCATGAAAGTATTGGTGGTCTACTATTCCAAAACGGGCTTTACCAAGCGCTACGCCCTTTGGCTGAAAGAGGATCTAGGCTGCGACTGCGTCCCCCTGGAATCCGGGAAACCGGCAGATTTCTCCCAGTATGATGCCGTGGCCTTTGGCTCCAGCGTCCATGCAGGGCGCATCCGGAAGCTCGCCTGGTTCCGCAAGCAGCTGCCCCAGCTGGCCGGGAAAAGGGTGGCGCTGTTCTTTACCGGCGCCATGCCTCCAGAACCCAACACTGTGGCACAGTGCGTGGCCCAAAATCTAACGGACCAGGAGCAAAAGCAGGTGCGGGTTTTTTATCTGTGGGGCGGCCTGAACTACGAGAACATGGGGGTCCTGGACAAATGGATGATGGGTGTGTTCCGGAAGATGCTGGCCTCCAAGAAAGACCCCTCGCCGGAGGACATAGAGGCGGCCCGCATGGTGGCCTCCTCTTATGACAAAACCGACCGGGCATCCCTGCAGCCCCTAGAGCGCTATCTCCTAGGGAAACAGCCCTGAAAATGCCTAAAAGCCACTAACAGCGTCCCGAAATGGGGCGCTGTTTTTTTGCCCGCCCCTCCTGTAAACAAACTGTAAATAGTGGATGGAGCTGTCTTGACAAGACGGGCGGGCGGTGTATAATACACTCCTGGAAGAATGGTTTTTTCTAGAACCGTTTTGCGCAGTACCTATCCAAGGAGGCCGGACAATGGAACAGATCAACATGCTGGAGGTCCTGCGGCGGATCAACCGCCTGTACGACGCCATGCAAAAACCGGTGTGCCAGCGGTGCGGGCTGGCGCCCCTGGAGGCCACCATCCTGGGCTTCCTCCACGACAACCCCAAAAAGGACACCGCCGCCGAGATCGCGGAATGCCGGCTGCTGGCCAAGGGGAACGTGTCCATCGCGGTGGAGAGCCTCATCCAGAAGGGGCTGCTCCAGCGCCGCCAGGACCGGGAGGACCGGCGGAAGATCCACCTGTCCCTCACCCCCCAGGCCGCCCCTGCCGTCCAGGCCATCGACCGGCTGAACCGGCGGTTCTGGCAGCGGCTGTTCCGGGGGTTTTCCCAGGAGGAGCTGGCCCAGTGCGTCCGCTTTCAGCAGCGGCTGGCGGCAAACACCGTGGCCGCCCTGGCGGAGCGGCAGGACCTCTAGCGCCCCGGAATACGAGCAGGCAAAAAGCAAACCATAAAATCGCCCGGCAGGCCCCAAAAACACCGTGGGGCCCGCCCAGATCACACAGAAAGGTCATCGCGTTATGCTGGAACTGAAAGACATCCACAAGGACTACCCCTCCGGGGACGAGGGGAAGGTAGAGGCCCTGCGGGGCGTCAGCCTCCAATTCCGCAGCCGGGAATTCGTGTCCATCCTGGGCCCCTCTGGCTGCGGCAAAACCACCCTGCTGAACATCGTGGGCGGCCTGGACCAGTACACCTCGGGGGACCTGGTCATCAACGGCCGCTCCACCAAGGACTTTAAGGACCGGGACTGGGACGCCTACCGGAACCACTCCATCGGGTTCGTGTTCCAAAGCTACCATCTCATCCCCCACCAGACCGTGCTGCAGAACGTGGAGCTGGCCCTCACCCTCTCCGGGGTGCCCAAGGCAGAGCGCCGCCGGCGGGCCAAAGAGGCCCTGGAGCGGGTGGGGCTGGGGAACCAGCTGAAAAAGAAGCCCAGCCAGATGTCCGGCGGCCAGATGCAGCGGGTTGCCATCGCCCGGGCCCTGGTCAACGACCCGGACATCATCCTGGCGGACGAACCCACCGGCGCCCTGGACAGCGAGACCAGCGTCCAGGTCATGGAGATCTTAAAGGAGATCTCCCAGGACCGGCTCATCATCATGGTCACCCACAACGCCCAGCTGGCGGAGGAGTACTCCACCCGGATCATCCGCATTCTGGACGGCAGGGTCACCGGGGACACCGCGCCCCTCTCCCCTCAGGAGGCCCAGCGGGAGCGGGAGGCGGACCGGGCCCAGGCCGTGCCGGGCAAGCGGGTGAAAAAGCCCTCCATGTCCCTGTTCACCTCCTTCGGCCTCTCCCTGAAGAACCTGTTCACCAAAAAGGGGCGCACCGCCCTCACCGCCTTCGCGGGGAGCATCGGCATCATCGGCATCGCTTTGATCTTCGCCGTGTCCCAGGGCACCACCGACTACATCGACGCCCTCCAGGAGGAGACCCTCTCCTCCTACCCCCTCACCCTCCAGGCCCAGACCCTGGACATGGGCTCCCTGATGGAGGAGTTCATCGGGGCGGCCCAGTCCGGGGAGCACGGGGACGGCGCCGTGTACCAGAAGTCCATGGTGTACGACCTGGTGAACGCCCTGAGCTCCGCCGGGGAGACAGAGAACGACCTGCGCTCCTTCAAGGCCTATCTGGAGGAGCAGCGGGAGGACCCGGCCACCACCCTGGGCCAGGCGGTCAGCGGGGTGCAGTACACCTACGACACGGACCTGCTGGTGTACACCGAGACCGTGGACGGCACCATCCTCCAGTCCGATTCGGAAAAGCTGATGGAGGACCTGCTGCTGGAGTACTTCTCCGTGGACATGGGCGCCATGAGCGACCTGCAGGAGAGCTACGGCATGGGGGCCTTCTCCATGGGCAGCTCCATGACCCTGTGGCAGGAGATGCTCCCTGGGGAGGACGGCAAGCTGGTGAGCCCCCTGCTGGAGGACCAGTACGACGTGGTGTACGGCTCCTGGCCCACGGAATACAACGAGATCGTCCTGGTGCTGGACGAGGACAACGAAGTGGACGACATGGCCCTGTACGCCCTGGGCCTGAAGCCCCAGGAGGAGATCGACGCCATCATGCAGGCCGCGGTGGACAAGGCTGCCGTGGAGGTGGAGGAACAGCAGTGGTCCTATGAGGAGATCTGTGACCGGGAGTACCGGGCGGTGCTCAGCTCCGACTGCTACGTGCTGGACGAGGCCACCGGCCTGTACACCGACCTGCGGGATACGGACACGGGCCTGCGCTACCTCTACGACAACGGCACGGTCTTGCAGGTGTCGGGCATCATCCGCCCCAAGGAGGACGCCTCCACCACCATGCTCACCGGGTCCATCGGCTACACCAGCCAGCTCACGGAGTACGTGATCCAGCAGGCGGAGGATTCCCCGGCGGTCCAGGCCCAGCAGGCCGACCCCGCGGTGGACATCTTCACCGGGCTGCCCTTCCAGGAGAGCACCGGGGACCTGACCCAGGAGGACAAGGCGGAGGAGTTCCGGGCCTATGTGGCCGGCCTGGATGAGGCCAGCAAGGCGGAGACCTACCGGAGTATCCTGAGCCTGCCCACCCAGGAGCAGCTGGACAACGCCGTGGCCCAAGCCTCCGCGGGCCAGACCCGGGAGGCCATGGAGGAGGCCATGGTTCAGGCCATCGTCCAGCAGACGGGCATGAGCCAGGAGGAGATCACGGAGTACACCGCCGCCATGAGCGACGAGGAGCTGGAGGAGCTCTTCGCCCAGGCGGTGCAGGAGCAGTTTAAGGCCCAGTGCGCCGCCCAGGTGGAGCAGCAGCTGGCGGGCCAGCCGGACGCCCAGCTGGCCGCGGCCCTGGACCTGGCCATGGAGTCCTACACCACAGAGCAGTGCGCGTCCTACTACGACCAGGTGCTGGAGTTTTCCGACTCCACCTACGAGGAGAACCTGCTGGCCCTGGGGTACGTGAACCTGGACGACCCGGCCTCCATCAGCCTGTACGCCGCCTCCTTCGAGGACAAGGAGGCCATCGAGGACGCCATCGCCGAGTACAACGCAGGCAAGGACGAGCTGGAGCAGATCACCTACACCGACTACGTGGGCCTGATGATGTCCTCGGTGACCTCCATCATCAACGCCATCACCTATGTGCTCATCGCCTTTGTGGCGGTGTCCCTCATTGTGTCCTCCATTATGATCGGGGTCATCACCCTCATCTCCGTCCAGGAGCGCACCAAGGAGATCGGCATCCTCCGGGCCATCGGCGCCTCCAAGGGCAACGTATCCAGCATGTTCAACGCCGAGACCGTCATTATCGGCTTTACCTCGGGCCTGCTGGGGGTGCTCATCACCTACCTGCTGTGCATCCCCATCAACCTCATTCTCCACCAGGTGACGGGCATCGCCTCCCTCAACGCCTTCCTGCCGCCCCCGGTGGCGGTGGTCCTGGTGCTCATCAGCGTGGGGCTCACCCTGTTCTCGGGGATTATCCCCTCCCGCAGCGCCGCCAAAAAAGACCCCGTGGTGGCTCTGCGCACCGAGTAACGTCAAGATAGATTAAAAATGAGAAAAGGCCGCCCAGGGGGCGGTCTTTTCTTCTTTTCGCCCTCGTTCTTTCTTGAAAGAAAGAACCAAAGAACTTTTGCGTGGCAGCGATCCGGGGCAAGTAAAAGAAAACGGCCCGCCACTCGTAGCAGCCCTCTCCTTCTAAAAGAAAGAACCAAAGAATTTTTATTCCGCACCTGGCTTTGTGCTGGGAACAACTCTTGTGGCCCGGGACTTTACCCTGTCCCCCGCCATGGCACGCAGGTCCCGAGCCATGGGGGTGCAAGGGGGCGACAGCCCCTTTGAAAATCCTATAAAATTATAAAAATATGGTTTCCCCCTCCCGCGCTTGCGGGGAAGCAGCTTCCGCCTTGCCCTGGGCGCGGGAGGGGGGTAGGGGGGTGGGGTGAGATGGGCCAGCGCCGGTGACGCTCTGCCACGAACCGGTCTCCGTTGCCACTGCGGTCAGTCCTGGGCGCGCCCCACTGGGGCGCAGACCCGAACCGGTAAGTGAGACTGGGGGTGAGCGGCGGCGTGCCCACCGGACGCTCCCCTCCACCCCTGGCCACCCGCAAAATCGGCGCTTTCTCCCCATCTTTTTGTGACAAACCCGGGCCCTCCTCATACAATGGAAAGAGAAACCCAAAAGGAGGAGATCCCTATGGCCGAAAACGAACGCGCGCCGGAGTACGACAGCCGCGACTGCTTTAAGGAAGCCGTGTGCATCGATGCCATGCGCGTTTACGATTCCTGCTCGGACAAAGACTGCCTGGAGGACCTGCGGGTGCTGTTCCCCGCGGCCCGGCAGGCCCTGGTGGACAGCGCCACCAACGCCCGCATCCGGGATGTGAGCGTCCTCACCGTGTACATCGACCTGCAGCCCATCCCGTTCAACAAGGGCTTCTACTCGGTGGACATGACGTTCTTCTTCGACGTGGCCGTGGACCTGTTCGGCGGGCCCACCGCCAGCCCGGTGCCGGTAAACGGCGTGGCGGTGTTCAACAAAAAGGTGATCCTCTACGGCAGCGAGGGCAACGTGAAGCTGTTCTCTTCGGGCCGCGGTACGGAGGACCCCCTCCCCGGGGAGGACTGCCGGGTGCTGCCCAAGGCCACGGTGCAGGTGGCGGAGCCGGTGGCCCTCTCCGCCCGGCTGTGCGACCGGCCCCAGTGCGGCTGCGAGCCTTACTGCCGCATCCCGGAGAGCATCGCGGCCCGGTACGGCGGCGGCTTCGAGGACTGCCAGGGCCACAACGCCCTGTACGCCACCATCGGCCTGTTCACCATTGTCCAGCTGGTGCGCAACGTGCAGATGCTCATCCCCGCCTACGACTTCTGCGTGCCGGAGAAGGAGTGCGTGGCCTCCAGCGACAACCCCTGCGAGCTGTTCCGCCGCATCGACTTCCCCACCGAGGAGTTCTTCCCGCCCCGGGCCACCGATCTGGCCGACGGCGGCCGCTGCTGCGGCCGCTAAAGCCCGCCCAGCCGGCGGCCCCCCGCGCCTTGCGGGGGGCCGCTTTCCCTTGCCCGCCTTGACAGTCCCGGGGAATCCTGCTATCATGGGTGGGAAAGGAGGGGTCGCTGTGTCGTCAGTCAAGACCCGTCTCATCGCCCTGGCAGCCGTGGTGCTGGCGGCGCTCCTGGCGTTGGGGGCCGCCCTCGCCCTGTCCCCGGACTTCCGGTGGCAGGTCACCCGGGCCCTGGGCCTGATCCCCAAAGAGGAGCAGGTGCCCATCCTCATGTACCACCACCTCCACCAGGAGGACGAGCCTGTGGCCAACGCCATCCACGTGGACCAATTCGAGGAGGAGATGGCCTTTCTGAAGGAGGAGGGCTACACCGCCGTGTCCTTCCAGGAGCTCATCGACTATGTGGAAGAGGGCCGCTCCCTGCCCCGCAAGCCCGTGTGCATCACCTTCGATGACGGGTACCTGAGCAACTACGAGCTGGCCTACCCCATCCTGCAGAAATACGAGATGAAAGCCACCATCTTCGTCATCGGCTGGAGCGTGGGCGTCACCGACTACTACAAAGACACCCAGTACCCCATGACGCCCCACTTCAACTATGAGCAGGCCAAGGAGATGGTGGACTCCGGCCTGGTGTCCATCCAGACCCACACCTACGACATGCACCAGGTGGAGGACTACGAGACCGGGGACAAGATCCGCCGCAGCGCCGTAAAGCTGCCCAACGAGACCGAGGAGGAGTACGCGGCCGCCCTGACAGAGGACATTCTGCGGGCTCGCTCGGAGATCGAGGCCGCCACCGGCCAGCCGGTGAACGTGCTCTCCTACCCCGTGGGCACCTGGGATGAGCTGAGCGAATCCCTGCTGAAGGACCTGGGCATCCAGGTGACCCTCACCACCCGCCCGGAGACCGCCACCCTGGTCTACGGGGACCCGGACAGCCTGCGGGCCCTGCCCCGGTACGGGGTGGGCTACGACACCACCCTGGAAGAATTTGCCGCCATGGTAGGGGAAAAATAAAAAAATGTACTTTTCTGGGGCGTGACCCCTTGACAACCGGCCGACGCTGCGGTATAATAATTCCCGTCGCTCGAAGTTGCCTCAGGTGATTTGGGCGCGGGATGGCCCGGTAGTTCAGCTGGTTAGAACGCTAGCCTGTCACGCTAGAGGTCGACGGTTCGAGCCCGTTCCGGGTCGCCACAGTTCTCCGCCCGGAGGACTGTTCCTGCTGCTATGGCTCAGTCGGTAGAGCGCGTCCTTGGTAAGGACGAGGTCACCAGT
>LBJMC04202__coassemble_531_pt1 | contig 27308 bp, 29 predicted proteins | sample LBJMC04202__metabat2_high_PE_010 | metagenome-assembled genome bin LBJMC04202
ATACCGCACGAAAAAGAAAGATTTACTCGATTTAGCACTCACTCTTCCTGAGTGCTAAACTTATTGTAGCTACAAAGTCAGGTAAAGTCAAGGGGCTTTTTTGAAAAATTTTACTTTTAACATTTTCTTCATAAAGATGCCCCCCAGCCAAAGCCGGGGGGCAATATCATTTCTCTTGCACCTGGGCGGTAAAGCCCTGCTCCTCATCCCCGGTAAAGAGGATGGTATAGCATCCGCCGTACTGGGCGCGGAGCTCCACCGGCGGGGTGGTGGCGATCTCCCGGGTATCCCCCTCCCCATAGGGGGAGAGGTCCACCGCCAGGCCAGAAAGGTCCCTGCCCTCGAAGTACCCCTGGGGGAACAGGGCGGTCAGGTCCGACTGGCCGGTCAAAGGGTCGCCGTCTATGTCGCCCCAGCCCCCCTGGCAGTACTCCTCCCCATCCAGGTACAGGGTGTAGTAGAGCTGGTACACCTCCGGGCTTTGGCACACCACCCGCAGGGTCAGGTCCTCCTCCCCGGCGGACTCCTGGACCACCACGGTCTGGCAGGCGGATAGACCCGTGGCCAACACCAGGGCGGCAGCGGCGGCAAACAGCAGTTTTTTCATAGGGTTCAGCTTCCTCTCCTCAAAAAAATCAGGCCCTCTCGGGTACAGCCACAGTGTACCAGAGGGGCCTGAACATTTCTTTGCGAAAACCTTACCCGTTGCTGTCGGTTTCTTTCCTGTTTCTTACGGGGACTTCATACCGCTCCGGATGGGCGAAGTACTCCTCCCGGGTGATGGAGTAGCACACGTCGTCGAACACCTGGCCGTCGAACCGGCGGAAGCCCCGGAGGATGGTGCCCTCATAGCGGAAGCCGCATTTCTCGATGACCCGCCGGGACCGCTGGTTCTGGGCGAAATGGCTGATGGCCAGCACCTCCACCCCCCGGCGCCGGAAGGCCTCTCTCACCATGGCGGAAAGGGCCTCGGCCATCAGGCCCCGGCCCCAGTAGGCCCGGGCCAGCTCGTAGCCGATGGACAGGCTGTTCACCCGGAACCGCCGCAGGTCCTCCTGGAATTTGATCTTCCCGATAGGCTCCCCGGTGCCCTTCAGCACCATGGCGTAGCAGCCCTCGTCCCGCAGGGCCCGGTGGAACTGGGTCTCCGCCTCCTGCAGGCCCTGGGCCGGCTTCGACCCTGCGGGGAGCATCACCTCCGGGTCCCCGGCAAAGCGGAGGAACGCCTGGAAGTCCAGGGGCTTCCACCGGCGCAAGAGCAGCCGGGGGGTCTCCATCTCCCCCCGCAGCCTATGGAGGATCTTCACCGCCTCGCCCCCGTTTCCGCCTTGAAGTACTGGTAGAACTGGCAGGGGATCATGCCGTTGTACAGCTTCCGGCGCTTATCCGCCCGCCTGCCGTAGAGCTTCTCGAACTCCGGTTCCGGGGTGATGACGCCGTAGCTCCACCCCCGCCGGGGCTGGAACACCTGCCCCATCACCTGGATGAGCCGCCGGGCCTCTTCCCCGTCCAGCAGCCGCTCCCCGTAGGGCGGGTTGCACACCACGCAGCCGTAGGGCCCCTCCTCCCGGAAATCCCGGATGTCCCGCACCCAGGCCCTCACCCAGGCGGCCACCCCGGCCTTTTTGGCGTTCTCCAGGGTGAGGGCCGCCGCTGCCGGGTCGATGTCGTAGCCGGTGGCGGTAAAGGCGGCGTCCCTGCGCTCCAGGTCCCTGGCCCGCTCCCGCTCCCGCCGCCACACCTGGGGGTCCGCGTCCCGCCAGCTCTCCGCCTGGAAGCTCCGGTGCAGGCCGGGGGCGATGTTCCCCGCCAGCAGCGCCGCCTCGATGAGCAGCGTGCCCGAGCCGCAGAAGGGGTCGATGAAATTCCCGTCGGGGCGCACCCGGGCCAGCTTGCACAGGGCCGCGGCCAGGGTCTCCTTCATGGGGGCCAGGTTGGACTCCCGCCGGTACCCCCGCTTGTGAAGGCCCTCCCCGCTGGTGTCCACCATCAGGCTCACCTTATCCTTCAAAATGCGGAACCGCACCCGGTGCAGGGGCCCGGTCTCCGGGAACCAGGAGAGGTGGTACTTCCCCTTCAGCCGCTCCACAATGGCTTTTTTGATGATGGCCTGGCAGTCCGGCACGCTGTGGAGCTGGCTGGAGAGGCTGCTCCCCGACACAGGGAAGGCGTCCTCCTTCCCCAAAAGGGCCTCCCAAGGTAGGGCCCTCACACCCTGGAACAGCTCCTCAAAGGAGCGGGCGGGGAACTCCCCCAGCAGCAAGAGCACCCGCTCCCCGAACCGGCTGCCCAGGTTGACCCTGGCCAGCAGCTCCGCTCCGCCGGAGAACAGCACCCGGCCGTTTTCCGCCCGGACGTTTTCACACCCCAGCTCCCGCAGCTCCTCCGCCGCCAGGCCCTCTATCCCCATCAGGCAGGGGACGCAGTATGTCCATCCTTCCATAAGCCCTCCTCGTTTCCATGCAGAAATCTTCTCCTACTATACCACATCCCCGGGAAAAAGAAAACACCCGGGACAGGCAGGGGCGCCGCCAGCCCACAGCCGCGGCGCCCCACATGGGTTTTACTTGTCACTTGCCTTCCGGCACCAGCAGGCCGTAGTCCCCGTCCTTGCGGCGGTACACCACGTTGATCTCCCCGCTCTCGTCGTCCCGGAACATAAAGAACTCGTGGTCCAGCAGGTTCATCTGGAGGATGGCCTCCTCCGGGGTCATCACCCGCACGAAGAAGCGCTTGGTGCGCACCACGTGGTACTCCTCGTCCGGCTCCTCGTACAGCGCATCGGGGAAGTCGATGTCGGGGGCCACCTTTTTGGCCCGCTCCAGCTTCGTCTTGTTCCGGCGGATCTGCCGGCCCAAGGCGGAGATCACATGGTCCAGGGCCTCGTTCATCTCCAGGGAGGTCTCCTCGGCCCGGTAGATCATCCCACGCTGCTTGATGGTTATCTCCACAGTCTGGCGGTTGCGCTCCACCGTCACAGTGACGGTGGCCTCGGCGTCCTCGTCGAAGATGCGGTCGAATTTGGAGAGCTTTTTCTCCGCCAGCTCCTTGAAATGGTTCTTCAGGTTGACTTTCCTGCCGACGATCGTGATCTTCATGGCATGCACCCGCCTGCCCGGGCTCCGTGCCCTTTCTGGGCAGGCCCTTTCCTTTCGTCAGATTTTCCGGGCATCCCCTCGGCCTCCCCAGCTTTTGGGGCGCCCTGGGAGGCCATGGTGGCCTCTTGTCTATAGTATAGCATCCTATCTAAAATTTTGCAAGGAATATCTGAAGAAATTAGTGAGCTTCTTGCCGAAAAATCACAGCACCACCGTCTTATGCCGGGTGACGTGGCAGCCCACGTTCACCGCCACCGGCAGCCCGGCGATGTGGGTGGGGTAGGCCTCGATATTCACCGCCAGGCAGGTGGTGTCTCCGCCAAAGCCCTGGGGCCCCACCCCGGTGGCGTTGGCGGCGGCCAGCATCCGCTCCTCCAGCGCGGCGTAGTAGGGGTCCGGGTTGCGCAGGCTCACGTCACGGCACAGGGCCTTTTTCGCCAGCATGGCGCACAGCTCGAAATCGCCGCCGATGCCCACCCCCAGCACAATGGGCGGGCAGGGGTTGGCGCCAGCCAGCTCCACCGTCTCCCCCACAAAGGCCACGATGTCCTCCGGCGAGGCGGCGGGGGTAAACATCTTCAGGCGGCTCATGTTCTCACTGCCAAAGCCCTTGGGGGCCACGGTGAGGGTCAGCCTGTCCCCGGGCACCAGCCGGGTGTGGAGGATGGCCGGGGTGTTGTCCTCGGTGTTGCCCCGGCGCAGGGGGTCCTTTACCACCGAGCACCGCAGCAGGCCGTTCACATAGCCCCTGCGCACCCCTTCGTTGACGGCGGCCTCAAAGTCCCCCTGGATATGGACCTCCTGCCCCACCTCGGCGAACACCACCGCCATGCCCGTATCCTGGCAGATGGGGATCGCCATCTCCCTGGCGGCGTCCAAATTCCGGCACAGGTCACAGAGGATGGCCTTGGCCGGCTCCCCTGTCTCCTCCGTGGCCCGCTCGCCGATCAAACGCTCCAGATCGGCGGGCAGCACCCGGTTGGCCTCTACGCACAGCTCCTCGATAACATCGGTGATCTCCTGGGCTGCGATCTCCCTCATCCTGGTCCTCCCTTTCTGCAAAAAGAGCCCTCCGGGCCCGCCAGGGCGCGGAAAGGCTCCATGCTGTCCATTGTGTTATTTCTGCTGGCCCCGGCGGGAATAGCCCCGGCGGAACTCGTTGCCCGCCCGTTTCAGGTCGGACATCTTCTCGTCGCTGGTCTGCTTGAAGCGGGACATCATGTCCTCGAAGCTGCCGCTGTCGTTGCGGCGGCTCTGCCACTCAAAGTCACCGGGCCGGCCCTGGCTGGGCTGGGGCACGGGACGGGGCGCCCGGGGCTGCCGCTCCCGGTTCCCGCCGCGGCCGCCCTCCTGGCGGCGCTGGGGCCTGCGCTGCTGGTCCTCGGGAAGCGCCTTCTTGATGGACAGGCTGATCTTCCCCTCCTCGCTGATGGCCAGCACCTTCACCTTTACGGTCTGCCCCTCGGTGACGAAGTCCTTGATCTCGTTGACGAACGTGGGCGCCACCTCGGAGATGTGCACCATGCCCGTCTGCCCGTTTTCGAAGCTGATGAAGGCCCCGAATTTGGTGATGCCCGTTACTTTCCCCTCATAGATCTGTCCAACCTCAAGCTGCATAAAAAGAAAAATCCTCCTCGGCTGTGCCGAAACGAATTAGAAGTGCCCAAATCATACCTGCGGCCCCGGGATAACATCCCCTCTCAGTCGTTGGCCCCGGCGTCCACGAACACCCGCTCCCCGGGCTTGGCGTAGTTCAGCTCCTCCCGGGCTTTTTTCTCCGCGTAATCCCGCAGGCCTTCCTCGTCCTTCAGGGATTCCTGGAGCTCCTCGTTCTTCACGTTCTGGGTGGCGAGCTGGGCCTGCAGCGTCTGCAGGTCCTCCCGCTTCTCTGCGATCTGCCGCTGCTGGGCGATGAGGGAGACCACCACGAACACCGCCAGCACGATGACGGCGAACCGCAGCAGCAGGCTTCCCTTGTATTTCTCCACCAGCTTCAGCTCTCGCAAAGCGCGCACCTCTCTCCCGTTCCCCAGTCGCGACTGGTCTAATAAACATAGTATATACTAGTCTACATAAGTTTTTCAAGTCTTTTTTTTCGCTTTTTCCGGCTTTTCTCTAAATTTTTTTCGGTTTTTCGACCCCTGCCCCGCCCCTGCGGGGGAATGTCCCAGCCCAAAGGCCTTTCCCTCCCGAAGGACCGCCCTCCCTCGCCGGAAAAAACCTTTTGCCGCCCGGGCCGCTCCGGCGGCCAAGGGGTCCAGCCCGGCGATGGCGGCCCAGGCCCCCAGCCCTTGGAAAACAGCCTGGAACAGCCGCAGCCTGCCCTGATCCACCGCCAGGGCGCACAGGAACGACACCGCCCCGCACACCAGGCAGAAGAGCACATCCACCAGGGCGGTGGCCCAGGGGCCCAGCCCCAGCGCCAACCGCAGGGCCTTGCACAGCAAAAAGAGGCAGCCCAAGGCCGCCCCTGCCGCCAGGCAGAACACCCCCGCGGGGACCAGCCCGCCGGTCATCGGAACAGCCTGCCCAGCAGGGACAGGGCCTGGCCCCCCTCGCTGTAGGACACCGCCGCCACCTTGCCGGTGACCAGCATGTCGCCGGTGTCAGCGCTGAGGGCCTCGATGTGCAGGCCCTCCCCTTTGATGTTCAGCTGCCCCAGGTCCGTCTGGGCGGCGACCTGCTCGTCGCTGAAAAAATCCACCCGCCGTATGCCGGTAGCGGTGAGCTTCCCCCGCCCCTCCAGCGTGAGCCGGTGCCCGCCCCCTGGTTTCTGCCCCTCTGCCATAAGCGTGCCTCCCTTTTCCGGGGCGCGGCGGCCCCGGTCCTACCCAAGGGATATGCGGGGCCCAGACTAGGTTATTCCTCAATCAGGCGGTACATGTCTCCCGCCTGCTCTTTTTTCGCGTACTCTGTCACGCTGAGGACCTGGGCCTTCAGGGTGCGCTCCCCCAGCTGCAGCTCCAGCACGTCCCCCTCCTTCACATCGTAGGAGGCCCGGGCCTGCTTGCCGTTGACCAGCACCCGGCCCGCGTCGCAGGCCTCGTTGGCCACGGTCCTGCGCTTGATGATCCGGGAGACCTTCAGATACTTATCCAACCGCATGGTATTCCTCTCCTTTTCCGGCGGCCCCGCCTATGGAAAAGCGGGCCCGGAAAACTCCGGACCCGCCGCAGGGCCTATCTAATCTTACTTGCCGTTGACCGTGTCCTTCAGGGCCTTGCCAGCCTTAAAAGCAGGGGCTTTGGAAGCGGGGATCTTAATCTCCTTGTTGGTGCGGGGATCACGGCCGGTACGGGCGCCGCGCTCGCGGACCTCGAAGGTGCCAAAGCCCACCAGCTGGACCTTGTCGCCCTTCTTCAGGGAATCGGTAATGGCATCGATGACAGCGTTCACAGCGGCGTCAGCGTCTTTCTTGGTAAGTTCAGCCTTGAGGGCGACTTCAGCGATCAATTCGGATTTGTTCATTGTAGGACTACCTCCAAAAATTATTGCGGCGCCGCCTGTGCCGGGCACCGGCCAGCCGCTTGAGATTACAAATGCTCCTGCGGCCTCTGCCGCCGAAAGCCTATAGCATTTGCAATCATATCATATCCATCCCTGTTTTTCAAGCATTTTTGCAATTTTTTGTCCCTGGGGCAGCATAAAAAGGTCGTTTTTCGCAATACTGCGCAAAATCAGCAGCCCGGCCAGATAAACCAGGGCCCCAGCGGCCACGGAAGCCCCCACACGGAGGCCTTCGGCCCAGGAAGATCCTGACAAAACCCGCCCCAAAAGTCCATAGGCCAGCCGGGCGGCGCAGCCGCACACCAGGGCGCTGGCCAGGGGTTTGGCGAACAGCTTCACAGGGGACAGCGCCACCCCGGCGGCCCGCCGCAGACACCACAGCTGGGCCGCCGTCAAAAACAGATGGCAGCAGAGGGTCCCCGCCGCGGCCCCCAGGATGTTCACCTGGGGGATGGCGCACAGCCACCAGGTCACCCCCAGCTTGATGGCCAGGGCGGCGGGCAGCAGCTTCACCGGCAGGTCGGCCCGGCCCACCGCCTGGAGCATGCTGGAGAGGGGGGTGCTCATGGCCGCGGCCAGGGAGGCCAGCCCCAGCAGCCCCAAAGCCCTGGCGGTGATGGGCCAGGACTGGCTGTCCCCGTACAGCAGCCGGGTCACCGGCCCCGCCAGCGCGCTGAGCCCCACCCCCGCCGGGAAGCAGAACAGGGCCGTCACCCGCAGTACCGAGGCCATGCGGGCCGCCAGCTCCCCCTTGTTCCCCCGGGCCCAGGCCTGGGTCACCGCGGGCAGGGCGCTCACCCCAAAGGCCTGGGTGATGGCCGGCACCAGCAGGTACAGGGTGAGGGCCATGGTGTAGCAGCCGTAGAGGAAGGTGGGCAGCGCCTGGGGCTGCCGCAGGTACGCCTCCGGGATCATCCCCGGGCAGGCGGCCAGCAGGCCCTGGGGGTCCCGCTCCAGCAGGGCGGCCAGCCGCCCCTGGAGGAAGGCGGCGTCCACCAGTCCCGCCGCGTTGAGGAGGATAGACCCCGCCGCCACCGGCAGGGTGATCTTCCAAAGCCGCCGGCGCATGGCTTTTTTCCCGGCGGGTCGTGGGGCGCCGCGGAGCATGGCCAAGGTGATGCCGTCCCCCCTGCGCCCCCGCAGCCACAGGTACAGGGTGGACACCCCGGCCCCGCAGGCCACTCCCGCCACCCCGCCGGCCGCCGCCAGGGACAAAACCAGCAGCGAAGCGTCGCCGGGGGAGGCGGGGGCCAGCCCCAGCACCTGGCCGGTGCGGGCGTAGGCTGCCTCCCCCAGCCGGGCGGCGGCCAAGGCCCCGCCCAGGCCCACCACCAGCTTCACCAGCGCCTCCACAATCTGGGACACCGCGGTGGGGGCCATGTCCCGCAGGCCCTCGTAATAGCCCCGGTACACCGCCCCCACGCAGGCGAAGAGGATGGCCGGGGCCAGGGCCACCATGGCGTACAGGGCGTTGGGGTCGCCGATGACAGAGCGGCAGTACCAGGGCGCTGCCAGGGTGATGAGCGCCATCCCCCCAACGCCCACCCCCAAAAACAGGGGCATGGCGGCACGCCGCACCAGGCGCACGTCGTTCCACCGGCCCAGGGTGGCGCTCTCCGACACCAGCCGGGACACCGCCACCGGGAACCCCGCCGTGGCCAGGCTGAACACCGGGCCGTAAAAGCTGTAGGCCACGTGGAACACCCCCATGCCGTACTCCCCCACCACCCGCTGGAGGGGCACCTTGAACAGGGCGCCGATCACCTTCACCACCGCCATCCCCGCGGTGAGGAGCAGCGCCCCGTACAAAAAACTCTGGCGGTTCCCGCCCCTGTGCTGTTTTCTCACATCCACCATCCCCCCGCGTTTCTCCGTACCCCATATCTATGTGAGACTGCCGGGGGAGCATGACGGCGCCCCTTCTTTACAACTTTCTTAAAATCATATTTTCGTCTTGACTTTAGTATTATTAAAGTGTATATTTAAGATAGTGAAAGAAAGGAGGGTTTCCCATGGCCATCAACGTGGTGCCGGGCTGGATGGCGGACCTGGAGGAGGAGGACGTGGCCTTTCTCAAAAACTTCCTGCTGTGCTCCGGCTCCCTGAAGGAGATCGCCGGGCTGTACGGGGTCACCTACCCCACGGTGCGACTCCGGCTGGACCGTCTTATCCAGAAGGTCCGGCTGGGGGACGAGCACGCCGGGGACCCCTTCATCGCCCTGGTCAAGCGCCTGGCCCTCAACGATAAGCTGGATTTCGACACGGCCAAGCTGCTCATCAGCGAATATAAAAAGCAGAGAGGAGACGGTGAAAAATGAGTGCCATCCCCAACCTGGTGACAATGCTGCTGGTGTACTTCCTGTGGTTCCTGCTCCTCGCCGGTATCGTCATCGCCGTGGTGCTGGTGCTGCGCCGGCGGGAGAAAAAGCGCCGGGAGGAGTTCCGCCGCCAGGTGCAGCAGCAGAACCGGGAAAAAGAGCTGGAGAAGATGAAGATCGACGACCTATAGGCAAAAAAAGTGGAGCTGCCATCTGGCAGCTCCCTTTTTTTCGGGTTTACTCCTCGGTGAGCTTGGTGCCGCAGTTGCTGCAGTACCGGGTGCCCACGGCGCTCTGCTTGCCGCAGGTGGGGCAGGTCACCTTGTTCTGCTTGTCGCTGAGCTCCTTGGCCACCGCAGCCTGCTGGGCGATGAGCTCATCAATCTCCGCCATCTTGCCCACAGCCTCGGCGTCCTCGGCCAGCTGCTCCCGGCAGGCCTCGTAGACGTACTCGCCCAGGGCCTCGTACCGCTTGCTGATCTCGGCGTTGAGCTCCGCCAGGTTGATGCGCAGCTTGGACACGTCTACCAGCTGCCCGGCCTTTTTGCCCACGGCCTCTGCCGCAGATTTCGCGTTAACGACCACATCGTCAAGAATTCCCATGATCTTCGTTCCTCCTTTTCAAGAGTCCAGTGTGTTAGAAATGGGTTCGTCCCGTTTCTCTTGCTTCCATTATACCGGATTTTTGGAAAAAGTCAAAGCATTTTGCCTTTCAAATCGCTTACAATTCCCTTACTTTTTATCCAGTACCACAAAATTTACCCCTTCTCAGGGCCCCAAAAACTCCCGCAGCATAGAGCGCTCCGGCACCAGGGAGGGGTCCAGGGGCTCAAACCGCATCAGGCGGGCCTCCAGCTCCCGGGCCTTGCGGTAGTAGGGGCTGTCCTCGGCGATCTCCCGCAGCAGGGGGATGGCCACGGTGCGCAGCACGCAGGGCTCGTAGAGGTGGATGGAATTCACCGTGTAGTCGGCGGACAGCCGGTAGGGCCGGATGTACCGGTCCTCCCCCGCCTCCACCGTGTCCCACATGGCCAGGGTGCCCTCCGCCGGGGTGCCCCGGAACTTCACGTCCCGCACGATGCGCCGCACCAGCCGCAAGTCCATGGGGGACATGACCTCGCCGTTGGCGTCCTTGATGCGCTGCTTCACGCTGACATACAGCTTCACGCAGGAGCCCTCGGGCAGCTCCCGGGTAAAGATGGGGTTCAGGGCGTGGAGGCCCTCCACCACCACCAGGTCCGACCGGCCGATTTTATACCGCCGGGGCTCCCCGTCGGGCCGGCCCAAGGGGAAGCTGTACCGGGGCACCGAAAACTCCCCGGTGGTGGTGATGTCCAGCAGGCACCGCTTCACCGCCTCCACGTCCAGGGCCTCTACCGACTCGTAGTCGTAGCTGCCGTCGGGGAGCTTGGGCGCCTGGCCCCGGCCCAGGTAAAAGTCGTCCAGGGAGATGATGTGCCCGGTCTCCCCCAGCTCGGTGAGGTAGTCCCGCAGCAGCCGGGCGGTGGTGGTCTTGCCGCTGCTGCTGGGGCCAGAGAGCATGAGCACCATGGCCCCGCCGTGATGCTCCACGATGTCCTGGGCGATGCTGCGCAGGTGGCCCTGGTACGAACCCTCCACCTCCCGGATCATCCGCTCCGGGCAGTCCACCGCCCCCTGGTTGATCTGCTCCAGGTGGTTGATATACTTAATGTAACCGCTGGCGAAATTGCTCATACAGCTGCGTCACCCGCTCCTTTCGTTCCAGTATCTCCCCGTTCCGGGTGATGTATTCCAAGGGGTTCTTGAAGTTGAACACCCGCTCCAGCCGGTCACTGTAGGGGTCCTTCAGCTTGGAGACGCCCCCTGCCCCGCAGGCGATCACCGAGCTGCACTCGTCCATGGTGTACACGTTGTAGCGGCACTCGGTACCGGGCTTTGCCCAGCCGGTGTTCTCCAGGTTCCCGGCCATGCGGGTCTGGCGGTAGAGGTAGTAGGGCTCGTACCCCGCCTCCGTCAAGCGGGCGATGGAGTGGTCCATCATGGCGGCGGTCTCCTCCCGGCGGCTGTGGAGGGTCAGGTCCCCGCTCTCCGTCACCAGCCGGGCCGAGCGCTTCAAGGCCAGGGAGTGCACCGTCACGTTGGCGGCCCCCAGGTCCAGCACCCCCTCCAGTGTCTTTTGGAAGGACTCCAAACTGTCCCCGGGCAGGCCCACGATCAGGTCGGCGTTGATGTTGGTAAAGCCCGCCTCCTTGGCCAGGGCGAAGGCGTCCAGCACGTCCTGAGCGGTGTGCCTGCGGCCGATGTTGCGCAGCACCTGGTCCGACAGGCTCTGGGGGTTGATGCTGATGCGCCCCACCCCCTGCTCCTTCAGGGCCTCCAGCTTCTCCCTGGTGATGGTGTCCGGCCGCCCCGCCTCCACGGTGAACTCCCCGCAGCGGGAGAAGTCGAACACCCCTTTGATCTTCCCGCACAGGGCAGCGAGCTGCTCCGCGGTGAGGGTGGTGGGCGTGCCCCCGCCGATGTACACCGAGCGCAAGGAGAGCCCCAGCCCCTCCGCCACCTGGGCGGTCTTTTCCAGCTCCACCAGCAGCAGGTCGAAATAGGGGGCCATCAGCTTTTTGGCGTGCTCCACATCCTGGGAGACAAAGGAGCAGTAGGCGCACCGGGTGGGACAGAAGGGGATGGACACGTATAAGCTGTAGTCGTTCTCCCCCAGGTCCTCCACCGCGGGCTTCTGGGCCCGCAGGGTGCGCAGGGCCAGGTCTGTTTTGGCGCCGCTCACGTGGCAGTGGGAGCGGAATTTCTCCGCCCCGGCCTCCTCCCCCAGCTCCTCTGTGTACTGGCGCAGCAGCTTCACCGGATGGATGCCCGTGAGCATCCCCCAGGCGGGGGTGTAGCCCGTCAGCTCCCGGAAGGTGCGGTACATCAGGTCGGTGATGCCGTACTCCTCCAAAGCCGGCCGCCGCTCGGTGCGGGAGAGGGACTTCCCGTCGTCCCCGGCCTCTACGGTATATTCATATTGCCCGTCGCGCTCCTCTATGCGGGCCAGGGCCCAGGGCTCCCCCCGGACAGCGGTGTCCGGGGCGTTCACTTTCACCGGGCTGTAGGGGAAAAACAGCCGGCACAGGTTTTCACATTCATAGCGGAACTGGTGTCCGCACAGGGTAAGTTGCATAGCGTTCCTTTCCGGGGTCTTACGTGCGGTCGATGGAGATGACGCCGTTTATTTTCGACAGCCGCTCGATGATATTCTGCAGCTGGGGCAGCCCATTGATGGAGATGGTGGCGGAGATAAAGGCATTTTGGCTGTTGCGCTCCTGCCGGGAGTTTAAGGCGTGGATGTTGATCTTCATGGCGGAGAGCTGCAAGGTCACGTCCGCCAGCAGGCCCGGCCGGTCCACCGCCACAATGTGCAGCGTGGACTTGAAGTCGTCCTTCACATCCCCCTCCCAATGGGCCTTCACCCACCGGTCAGGCTCGGGGCACTGGGTCAGGTCCCGGGGCACGTTGGAGCAGTCCCGCTTGTGGATAGACACCCCGAAGCCCCGGGTGATAAAGCCAATGATCTCGTCCCCGGGCAGGGGATTGCAGCACCGGGAGAGCTTCACCAAACAGTTGTCCATGCCCTCCACCAGCACGCCGCTGGCCGCCTTGGTCCGGTGCTCCGGCGGCGGCGCGGTGGGGGGCAGCTCCTGGGGCTCGGCGCCCTTGGTCAGCCGCTGGTACTCCTCCCGGATGCGGGGCATCACCTTCCACAGCTGGATGCCCCCATAGCCGATGGCGGCGTAGAAGTCGTCCTCGCTGCTGCAGTTGTGGCGCTTGCCCACGCTCTCCAGCATATAGTCCATCAGCCCGGGCACCATAGCCATGTTGCTGCGGCGGAACTCCCGCTCCAGCTCGGCCTTGCCCTCGATGATGTTCTCGTCCCGCTTCTCCTTTTTGAACCAGGCCCGGATCTTGTTCCTGGCCTCGCTGGTGCGCACCAGGGTGAGCCAGTCCCGGTTGGGGCCCTTGCCCGCCTCCTTGGTGGTGAGGATCTCGATGATCTCCCCGGTCTTCACCTTATAGTCCAGGGGCACGATGCGCTTGTCCACCTTGGCGCCGATCATCCGGTTGCCCACCGCCGAGTGGATGGCATAGGCGAAGTCGATGACCGTGGAGCCCAGGGGCAGGTTCACTACGTCCCCTTTGGGGGTGAACACGAACACCTCCTCGGGGATCAGGTCGCTTTTGATGGAGTGCACCAGGTCGGTGACATCCTCGCTCTCCGCCTGGTTCTCCAGCATCTGGCGAATCCAGGAGAGCCGCTCGTCCAGGGCGGCGTTGTCCGACTCTTTTGCGCTCATGCCCAGCTTGTACTTCCAGTGGGCGGCGATGCCGTACTCCGCGGTGTGGTGCATCTCCCAGGTGCGGATCTGCACCTCGAAGGGCACCCCCGCCTTGGTGATCACCGTGGTGTGCAGGGACTGGTACATGTTGGGCTTGGGCATGGAGATATAGTCCTTGAACCGGCCGGGCAGGGGCTGGAACATGTCGTGGATGATGCCCAGCACATTAAAGCAGTCGCCGATGGTGTCCACGATGACCCGCACCGCGAACACGTCGTAGATCTCCTCGAAGCTCTTTCCCTGGATGAACATCTTCCGGTAGATGCCGTACACGCTCTTCACCCGGCCCTCGATGTACACGTCGGGCACCACCGGGGCCAGCCGGGCCCGGATCATCTCCTTGGTCTCCTCGATGAACTGCTTGCTGCTCTTGCTGCGGGAGGCCAGGTCCTCTTCAATCTCCTGGTAGGCCTGGGGGTCCAGGTACTTCAAGGAGACATCCTCCATAAATTCCTTCACCGTGCGGATACCGAGGCGGTGGGCGATGGGGGCGTACACCTCCAAACACTCCAGGGCCTTGTCCCGCTGCTTCTGGGGCGAGACGTATTCCAGGGTGGCCAGATTGTGCATCCGGTCGGCGAACTTGATGATGATGACCCGGATGTCCTCGGCCATGGCCATCAGCATTTTCCGCAGGTTCTCCGCCTGCTGCTCCTCCCGGGAGGAGTAGGGGATCTTGCCCAGCTTGGTGACGCCGTCTACCAGCAGGGCCACCTCTTTGCCGAACTTCTGGGTGAGCTCCTCCACGGTGCAGTCGGTGTCCTCCACCACGTCGTGCAGCAGCCCGGCCATCACCGATTCGGAATCCATGCCCAGGCCCACCAGGATGGCCGCCACAGACAGGGGGTGGATGATATAGGGCTCCCCCGAGCTGCGCTTCTGGTCCCCATGCTTTTCCACTGCCAGCTGGTACGCCGCCCGGATGCGCTCCTGGTCGTACTCCTTCTCGCTGTCCTGTATCACCTTTTCCAGCTCCGCATAGGAGCTGATCTGCACCGCTAACGCCATAGACAGGCCTCCTCTCTCAACACGCCCCCGCCAGTTCCCTTAGCTTTTGGAAAACGGGCGAAGCGAAAATATCCACCTTGCCCTGGGTGGGCAGCAGCTGCACCCCCAGGCGCTCCCCCTGCCGCCGGAATTTGGCCAGGCCCCGCTCCTCCAGCATATCCAGGCCCAACAGGAGCTTCCCCAGCCCAAAGCCCTTGGGCGCCAGCGCCATGGTGAGGGACTGGAACCCCAAGGTCCCACCGCTGTGGGCGGCCAGGTACCGGTACAAGGCCGCCAGCTCCTCCCGGCTGGGGGTGAGCTGGGCCGCCTCCAGGGCGGTCAGGCTCTCCCGGCGCAGGTACTTTTCATAGGTCTGGTACTGCTGCACATACCCCTCCAGGTCCAGGCCGGAGAGCTTCACGTCCCGGGCCGCCACAGTGAGCTGCTGCTCCCCCCGGAACTCCCGGAGCTCCAGGGTCACCGCCAGGTCCAGCCGCTCCCCCACCGTATAGGGGAAGTCCTCCTTCGTCATGCCGAAGCGCATGCAGGTGAGGGCCGCCCCGTTCTTTACAAGGGAGAGCCGCAGGTGGCCGCCGTTTCCCACCGGGGTGATGTCCCGTAGCTCCATGCCGTACAGCCCGAACAGGGGCTGGGGGTTCCCGCTGCCGAAGGGCTCCAGCCGCTCCAGGGCCCGGGGCATCTCCGGGGACAGGGAGGCCGGGTTCAGGCGGCAGTCCAGCCGCAGCACCGGCACGGGCATCTGGGGGCAATGCTGTTTCGCGTACTCGTTAAGGCCCTCCCGGAAGCGGCCCACGTCCTCCGGCCGCATGGTGGCCCCGGCGGCCATGGGGTGCCCCCCGAAGCGCAGCAGGAAGTCCCCGCAGGAGGACACCGCCTCGAACAAGGAGAAGCCCTCCACGCTGCGGCCGCTGCCCCGGGCCTCCTCCCCGTCTACGGAGATGACGAAGCAGGGCTTGCCGTACCGCTCGGTGATGCGGGAGGCCACGATACCGATGACCCCGTGGTGCCAGCCCTCCCCGTCCACCACCAGCACCCGGCTGTGGCGCAGCTGGGGGTCCGCCTCAATACGGGCCATGGCCTCCTGGGCGATCTGGGCCTCCACCTGGCGGCGGCGGTCGTTCTCCCCGCAGATCTCCGCGGCCAGGCCGGCGGCGTCCTCTTCCTCCTCGCAGGTGAGCAGCCGCACCGCCCGCTCCGGGGCACCCATGCGTCCCGTGGCGTTGATCCGGGGGATGGCCGTAAAGGCCAGGGTGGTGGCGGTGGGCTCCCGGTGAATGGCGCTCTGCTCCAGCAGGGCGTCCACCCCGGGGCGTCCCCCCTGGCCAATGAGCCGCAGCCCCGCCTTTACGATGGTCCGGTTCTCCCCCAGCAGGGGCACCACATCCCCGATGGTGCCCAGGGCAGCCAGGTCGGCGTACTCCTCCAAAATGCCCTGGCTGTCCCCGTCCTCCAACGCGGTGAGGAGCTTCAATACCACCCCCGCCCCGGAGAGGTCCTTGCAGGGGCTCTGGTCCCCGGGCTGGTGGGCGTCGATCAGGGCGGCGGCGTCAGGCAGGCTCTCGTGGGGGCGGTGGTGGTCGGTGATTACCACGTCCATGCCCAGCTCCCGGGCCAGGGCCACCTCCTCCAGGGAGGAGATGCCGTTGTCCACGGTGATGATGAGCTTAACCCCCTCCTGGTGGAGGGTCTCCACGGCGTGACGGTTCATGCCGTAGCCCTCCCCCTCCCGCTGGGGGATGTAGTAGAGCACGTCCGCCCCCACGGCCTCCAGGTAGGTGTACAGCATGGCCGTGGCGGTGACGCCGTCGGCGTCGTAATCCCCGTAGACCGCGATGCGCTCGAACCCCTCGATGGCCTGGCGGATGCGCTCCACCGCCTGGTCCATGCCCTTCATCTGGAAGGGGTCGGAGAGGGGCGCCTCCCCGCCCAGCACCGCCTGGATGTCCTCGGGCTGGGTGAGCCCCCGGATGTCCAGCAGCATGGCCAGGAAAAACGGGATGGCGTATTCCTCCGCCAGCCGGGCGGCCCGGTCCTTGTCCAGATGGCAGACCTCCCATTTTTTGATGTTCAAGGCAACCTCTCCCCTATTTTCAGCTTGAGTATAGATTATACCATTTTTACCGCCAACTTGCAAGAACTGGCTTGCCGGGGGGACTCCCCCGCCTTCGCCCCGGGGCGAAGGCGCCCCCTCTCCGAGGGGCGGCCGTCCCGGCCCCGCCGGGCCGGCGGGAGCCCCCCCACAAAAATGTCCAAACCGCAGCAAAAGGGAGGAGCCTTCGCTCCTCCCTCGCTCACAGCCGCTTATGATCCTCCAGCCAGGCCCGCACCTGGCTCTCGGTGTCCAGCTCCAAGGCCTGGCGGGCGACGGCCTGGGCGTCGGCCAGAGTCCACTTGGAGACCGCCTTCCGGGCGGCCAGCAGGGCCACGGGCAGCACGCTCAGCTCCCGCACCCCCATGGCCAGCAGCACCGGCAGGTACAGGGGGTCGGCGGCCGCCTCGCCGCACACCGCCACGGGGATGCCCGCCTCTTCCCCCGCCCGGGTAATCCGTCCCACCGCCCGGAGCACCGCCGGGTCGTAGTGAGAGTAGTACCCCGCCACCGCCGGGTTCTTCCGGTCGGCGGCCATGGTGTACTGGGTCAGGTCGTTGGTGCCGATGCTGAAAAAGTCCGCCTCCTTCGCCAGCAGGTCCGCCAGGATGGTGGCGCTGGGGGTCTCGATCATCACCCCCAGGGGGATGCGCTCCCCATAGGGGAGGCCCTCCCGCTTCAGCTCCATGCGGCACTCCTCCAGAAGCTCCTTCATCCGGCGGACCTCCGCCAGGCTGGTCACCAGGGGCACCATCATCCGGATGTTCCCATAGGCCCCGGCCCGCAGCACCGCTCGCAGCTGGGTGCGGAACATCCCCACCTCCTCCAGGCAGAACCGCACCCCCCGGCAGCCCAGCTCCGGGTTCTCCTCCGGGGAGCGGGTCAGGTAGGGCAGGGGCTTGTCGCCCCCGGCGTCCAGGGTGCGGATGGTCAGGGGCTTCCCCTGGAGGGCCAGGGCCATCCGCTGGTAGACCTGGAACTGCTCCTCCTCCGTGGGGAAGTAGTCCCGGGACTGGAACATGAACTCCGTGCGGAACAGCCCCACGCCGTCCAGGCCGTACTCCCCTGCCCGGAGCACGTCGGCCTCGCTGCCCACGTTGGCCTCCAGCTGCAGGGGGACGCCGTCGGCGGTGCGGGTGGGCCTGCCCACAAACTCCCGCAGGGAGTCCCGCAGCCGCACGAACTGCTTCCGGTTGCGCTCCCAGCCCACCAGCTTGTTGGGGGAGAGCCCCAGGTGCACCTCCCCTTTGCTGCCGTCCACCACGGCCACCTCCCCGCCGGAGAGGGCGTCGAAGATGTTGGGGGTGCCCATCACTGCGGGGATCTCCAGCGCCCGGGCCAGAATGGCGCAGTGGGAGGCCTGTCCGCTGTGGGTGAGGACGATGGCCACCACGTTCTCCGGGTTCAGGCTGGACACCGCCGGCAGGGACAGGTCGTCGGCGATGAGCACGGTGCTGGGGGGCAGGTCCGACAGGTCGGTCTCCGGCAGGCCCAGCAGAATGCGGAGCAGCCCGTCCCGCAGGTCCCGCACGTCCGCGGCCCGCAGCCGCAGCATCTCCTCGGGGGAGGCGGCGAAGCTGTCGATGAACCGCTTGCACTCGTCCGCCAGGGCGGCCTCGGCGGGCTTGCCCAGAATGATCTTCCGCTCGATGCGCTCAGCCAGTACCGGGTCCAGGGACATGGCCGCCTGGCTGCGGAGGATGTCCGCCCCCACCCCCTGCTCGAAGCCCTGGGCGCGCTCCTGGGTCTGGGCGGAGAACTGCCGCACCGCGGCCCGGTAGCGCTCCAGCTCCCGCTCCGTGTCCGCGATGGTCTCGCTCCACCCCTTCAGCTCCGGCTCCCGGTAGATCAGCACCCGGCCGATGCCGATGCCTGGGGAGGCCCCTATCCCGCGAAAGATACGCTCCATGGCTCTCGCTCCTTTCCCTTCTCCCGCCCCGCCGCGCCGGGGGTCAGGCGGGGTCTACGAACATGGTCTTGTAATTCACATAGATCACCTTCCCGGGCTTGGCGCCCTGGGGCTTGCTCACGTTGCGGACCTGGGTGTAGTCCACCGGCACCTGGGCGGAGTCCTTGGCCTTGCTGTGCCGGGCGGCCAGCACGGCGGCCTCCTCCATGGCCTTCTCCGTGGGGGCCCGCCCCTGGGTGACCAGCACCGTGTGGGAGCCCGGGATGTTCTTGGTGTGGAACCAGATGTCGTTGTTGTTGGCCAGCTTCCGGGTGAGCAGGTCGTTCTGCCGGTTGTTGCGCCCCACCAGCACCGTAAACCCGTCGGAGGTGGTAAAGCTCAGGGGCGCGCTGACCGCCGCGGGCTTTTCCTTTTTGCTGCGCAGCTTCTTCAGGTAGCCCTGCTCCTGCAGCTCCGCCCGGATCTCCGACAGGTCCCGCTCCGTCTCCGCCCGGGCCAGGGCGTCCAGCACCGTGTCCAGGTACTCCAGCTCCCGCTGGGCGATGGCGATCTGCTCGTTCAGCTTCTCCTCGGCGGTCTTGGCCTTGCGGTATTCCTTGTAGTATTTCTGGGCGTTCTGGTTGGGAGTCAGGGCCGGGTCCAGCTTCACCCGCAGGGTAGGCTGTCCCTCCTCGTAAAAATTCTCCAGGTCCGCGAAGGGCGCCCCCTTGGGGATGGCGTACAGGTTGGCGGAGATCAGGTCCCCGGCCACCCGCAGCTCCTCCCGCTTGCCGCACTGCTCCAGCTCCCCCTGCTGGGCGCCGATTTTCCGGGCCAGCCGCTCGCTGTGGTTGGAGAGGAGCCGCAGCAGGTCCGCCTCCCGCACCCGCATGCGCTCCTGCTGGTCCCGCTCTCGGTAGAACTCATCCAGCAGCTGGGAGAAGGTCTCGCAGCCCTTCACCACCGCGCCGGAGCCGTACTGGTGGATGTCCAGAAAGCTGAAGTCCATGGGCTTGCCCTGGGGGCTCACCGCCATGTAGGGCCTGCCGGAGACAGCCTCCACCGTGTCCCGCATCTGCTGGTAGAAGAACCCCGTCCGGAAGAACTGCTCCTCGTCCAGGGTTTTTACCGTCAGCTCCCGGCCCCGGCCCACCTGGTGGGCCAGCTCCCGGCACACGATGGGCGACACCCCCTGGAGCACCGCCAGGTATCCTTTGGAGAGCTCCATGTCCTTGGGCAGCTCTTTCAGCGCCTCCACCACCTGCTGGGAGGGGGTGGACAGGGGGCACAGCTTGTGCTGGGGCGGGGGCAGCTGGTAGGTGAGCCCCGGCAGCACCAGCCGCTGGGAGCTCATCTCGGCGTCCACCCGCTTTAAGGCGTCGATGATCTTCCCGTTCTCGTCGCTTAAAATGATGTTGCTGTACCGGCCCATAATCTCCACGGTGAGGGTGAGGGTCACGTGGTCCCCCAGCTCACTTATGGTGTCAAAGTCGAAATGGAGCAGCCGCTCCAGCTCCGGCTGGCGGATGGCGGTGAGCTTGGCCCCCTGGAGCTTTTTCCGCAGCAGCATGCACAGCATGGGGGGCTGCTTGGGGTTCTCCAGGGGGATGGCGGTGAAGTGCACCCGGGCGGAGTTGGCCCGGGCGGAGAACAGTACCTTGTAGGCCGCCTCCCGGGTGCGGAAGGCCACCACCAGCTCCTCCCGGTTGGGCTGGTGGATCTTGTCCACCCGGCCCCCCAGGAGCTTCTCCTCCAGCTCTTTTTTGATATGGCGCAGAAACGCCCCGTCCAATGCCATAGGTAAAACCCTTTCTGGTACGATACTGGTTTACAGGGCCCCCATGGGCGCCCCTTCGGTCTGGGAGAGGAGGAACGCCGTGTCCGGCACCCGCTTGCGCAGGTACGAGGCCAAAAACTCGGCGAACACCTTCTCCGTGTGGTAGTGGCCCGCTGCCACCACCGTCAGCCGGGAGGCCGCGGCCTCCAGCTCCTCGTGGTGCTTCATCTCCCCGGTGAGGTAGGCGTCCGCCCCCCGGCAGGCCGCCAGGTGGACATACTCCCCGCCGGCGCCGGAGCAGAAGAACACCTTCTTTACCTCCCGGTCCCCGGCGCAGAACTTCACCCCGGGGGCACCCAGCTTCTCCTTTGCCAAGGCGGCGAAGGCCTCTCCGGCCAGGGGCTCCTCCAGCTCCCCGGAGAAGAGCACGCACTCCTCCCCGAACACGTCCTCCCGGCGGATGTTTTTCAGCCCCAGCTTGCTGCCCAAGGCCACGTTCACCCCGCACACCGGGGACAGGTCCAGATTGGTGTGGCAGCACAGGGCGGCGATGTGGTTCCGCGCCAGCTGGTAGGCCGCGTCCCGGGGCCCCAGGGACTTCACCGGGTGGAAGATCACCGGGTGGTGGGAGAGGATGAGGTTGGCGTTCATGGCCGCGGCCTCCGCCACCACGCCGGGGGTGATGTCCAGGGCCAGCAGGGCCCGGGTCACCTCCTGGTTGGGGTCCCCCACCAGCAGCCCGGAATTGTCAAAGCCCAAAGCGGTGGCAAAGGGCGCCGCCGCGTCGATGATGTCGTAAATGTCGCAGATACGGGCCATGGTGCAGCTCCTTTCTCGCCCGGGTCACCCGGGCAGGTATGTGTCTCGTATGGCGGCCATGCGGGCCTCCAACTCCGCCACCTGGGCCTGCGCCCCGCTGTGGCGGGCCCCCTGCAGCTGGTTGCCCAGCTCCCGCAGGACTTTCTCCGCGTATCGCTCCGCCCCCGGCTCCCCGGGGACCAGTTTCCCCAGCCAGGGGTACAGGGGGCCGGTCTCGGGGGGCTCCCCTACGTACCGGGCGGCAAAGGCGGAGTACACCTTGCCCCCGTCCACCGCGGCATGCTCCTCCAAAACGGCGAAGCCCAGGGCCCGCAGCCCCAGCCGCAGCTCCGGCACAGAGCTCATGGGCTGGAGCACCAGCCGTTTTTCCCCGTCCTGCAGCCAAGGGGTCTCCCCCACAATGCGCAGGATGAGCTCGCCCCCCATCCCCGCGATGACAATGTCCTCCCCTTCCTCCGGGGCCACGCCGGCAAGGCCGTCGCACAGCCGCAGGGACAGGGCGCCGTCCACCCCATACTTCTCCCCGTTGCGGCGGGCGGCCTCCAGGGGCCCGGGGTTGATGTCCGTGGCCAGAGCGCTTTTTATCAGCCCCCGGCGCAGCAGCCAGACGGGCAGGTAGGCGTGGTCGGTGCCCACGTCGATGAGTTTCCTCCCCGGCCGCACCAGCCCCGCGCACAGGGCCAGCCGCGGGCCCAGGTCAAACAGCGGCCGCATAAGATCCCCCCGAAAAAGCCCGCTGCCGCCCGGCAAGGATCGTCGTGCGGCAGCAGACTGTTGGTATTTCGCTCACTTGCTCTGCAGATGCTCGTTGATCTTTTGTACCAGCTCCTCCGGGTCCACGCCGTGGACGGCGCAGGCCTGCTCCAGGGTCTCCCCCCGGGCGGAGGGGCAGCCCAGGCAGTGCATGCCCATCTCCAGGAAGAAGGGCGCGGTGCTCTGGTCCAGGTCCAGAATATCCCCGATAATGGTATCTTTCGTTACGGATGCCATAGTGCAATAACCTCCTGCTCTCGTTGCGTCGCCCGCAGGCGATCTTCAAGGTTATTATAATACCCCGGGGGCAAGTCTGCAAGCCTTCCCCGGGAAAAAAGGTGGTTTTGCCGTAAAATTCAAACTTCCGTCACATTCTCGGGGAAACGGGCTAAGGCGGCCCCTCTCGTTTTTAGTTTACATAATTTTTAACGAGGCCAGCCCTACTCCGAAAACTGCCCCCGGAGGAAGGCCAGCAGCTTCTTCTCCCGGCGGCTGACCTGCACTTGGGTCATGCCCAGCACCCTGGCGGTCTCCACCTGGGTTCTGCCCTGGAAGTACCGCAGGGCGATGAGCTGCCGGTCCCGCTCCTCCAGCCGGCCGATGGCGTCAAAGAGGGTCATCCGCTCGGTGAGCCGTTCCTCCGGCGCCTCCACGGGGATCTGCAGCTCCTCCCCCTCCTCCCCGGCGGTGAGGGACAAGGGCGCCTGCCCGGCCCCCAGGGCCAGGGCCGCCTTCTCCGGGGTGACCCCCAGCCCCTTCGCCACCTGGTCCACGCTGGGAGCCCGGCCCGTCTCCCGGCGCAGCCGGTCCGCCTCCGCCTGGGCCTGGCGGGCCAGGTCCCGCATCCCCCGGGAGATGCGCACCGCGCCCCCGGCCCGGAACAGCCCCCGGATCTCCCCTAAGATCACCGGCACCGCGTAGGTGGAGAACCGCACTCCCCGGCCGGGGTCGAAGTGCTCCGCCGCCTTCACCAGCCCCACGCACCCGGCTTGGAACAGGTCCTCATACTCCACGCCCCTGCCCACAAACCGCCTTGCGCACAGGTGGGCCAGGCCCAGGTTGTCCTCCACCGCGGCGCTCTGGGGCCTGCCCTCCCGGGGCGGGGGCGCGGCCTCACCCTTTGGGCGCAAAGCGCTTGGTGAGGGTCACGCTGGTGCCCTTCCCCGGGGTGGAGGTCACCCGCACGCTGTCGCAGAAGCTCTCCATCACCGCGAAGCCCAGGCCCGCCCGCTCCTCGCCGCCGGTGGTGAACAGGGGCTCCATGGCCTGCTTCACGTCGGGGATGCCGCAGCCCTTGTCCCGCACCCGCACCACAGCCTTGCCCCCGGCGAACAGCTTTACCGTTATGTACACCTCCCCCATCCGGTCCCGGTAGCCGTGGACAATGGCGTTGGTCACCGCCTCGGAGACAGCGGTTTTCAGGTCGGTCAGATCCGCCACCGTGGGGTCCAGCTGGGCCAGAAAGGCGGACACCGCCGCCCGGGCGAAGCCCTCGTTGACGGAGTTGGAGGGGAAATGGAACTGCACTTGGTTGACTGGCCGCATCTCAGCTCACCCTCCTCTCAATGGCCGCCACACTGGCGATGCCGGACAGCTCCACCATCCTGCCCAGCTGGGGGGACAGCCCGCAGAGCACCACGTGTCCCTTCCAGAAGCCGCACAGCCGCACCCGGCCCAAAATCAGCCCGATGCCGGAGCTGTCCATAAAGGGCACCTGAGAAAAATCCAGGCGCAGGCAGTAGGGCTTGTGCTTTTGGGCGGCCTCGTCGATCTGCTCCCGCATCTCCCTGGCGCTGTGGTGGTCGATCTCCCCGGCGAGAAAGGCGGTGAGCACCCCTTCCTTGTAGCTCAGTTGCACGTTCATGGTATTCCGCTTCCTTTCCATACGCTTGCGAAAAAATAAAGGCCCGGGAAAGCGCTGTGCTCTCCCAAGCCTTTTCAGCCCTTTCCAGGGCTATTGTACCGTGATTCCCTCACATTTTTTGGGGAAGCCTGTCGGGCTGCAAATTTGCCAGCTTCCCTTTCAGCTGGTCCCGGATCTCCCCCGCCAGGTAGAAGGACCCGCAGACGATGAGGGCGTCCCCCGGCCCCATGGCCTTCATAGCCCGGGCGACGGCCTCCCCGCAGGTCTGGGCGGGCCGCACCCGGGGGCAGAACTCCCCGGCGGTCCGGGCCAGCTCCTCCGCGGGTAATGCCCGGGGGTTGTCCGGCGCGATGGTGATGATCTCCGCGAACAGGGGCGCCAGAAGCCGCAGGGCCTCGTGGCTGTCCTTGTCCGCCATCACCCCCATGATGCCCACCTTCCGCTGGGGCACAAAGCGCTCCAGGGCGTCCCGCAGGGCGGCGGCGCAGCCGGGGTTGTGCCCCCCGTCCAAGAGGCACAGGGGCGCCGTGGAGAGCACCTCCATCCGGGCGGGCAGAAACGCCTTGGCGAACCCCTCCCGGATGGCCCCGTCGGGGATGCGCCACCCCCGGCGGCGGAGCACCTCCAGCGCCGTCCTGGCGGTGACGGCGTTACGCACTTGGTGCTCCCCCAGAAACGGGGTGCGCAGAGTCTCTCCCCCCGTCTGGAACACCGTGCCTGCCAGGCTCTCCTCCAGCACCTGGTAGCGGGTGTCGGGCAGGATGAGCTCCGCCCCCCGCTCTTTGCAGATACCCCGCAGCTGCTCCACGATGCCCTCCGCCTGCCAGGGGTACAGCACCAGCCGCCCCCCGGGCTTGACGATGCCCGCCTTCTCAAAAGCGATCTTGTCCAGGGTGTCCCCCAGAATGGCGGTGTGGTCCAGGGAGATGGAGGCGATCACCGCCGCCTCCGGGGCATCGATGGCGTTGGTGGCGTCGAACCGCCCTCCCAGGCCCACCTCCAGCACCACGATGTCGCACTGCCGCCGGGCAAACCAGTGGAAGGCCAGGGCGGTGATGAACTCAAACTCCGTCACCGTGTCCCCCACGCCATCGTGGGCCTCGGCGATGGGGGACAGCAGCTCCACCTCCTGTGCCAGCTCCTCCGGGGGGATCATCTCCCCGTTGATTTGGAACCGCTCCCGGAAGTCCTCCACATAGGGGGAGGTGTACAGCCCCACGGTGTACCCCGCCTGCCGCAGCACAGAGGCGGTGAGGGCGCAGGTGGTGCCCTTGCCGTTGGTGCCCGCCACGTGGACAAATTTCAGCTTCTTCTGGGGGTCTCCCAGCTCCTCCAGCAGCTGTTTGATGCGCCGCAACCCCGGCTTCATTCCAAAGGTGAGCCGGCCGTTGATCTTGGCCAGAGCCTCTTCGTTGGTCATGGTGATTCCCTCCTCATCGGGCAGCAAAAAGGGCAGCGCCACATACTGGCACTGCCCAGACGGTCGGCATTTCCGGCGTTCCCCGCTCCCCGGTGGTATCCCACCTTGCCCGTCAGTCGCGGGGGCCTGCAACAGGGTTACTATAGCACATCCCGCAAAAAAGTGCAAGCGGGAAAACCACTTACCCCAGGGCCAGCTCCAGGTCCGCCAGGTAGCGGGCCTGCTGCCTTTTCAAATATCCCTTGACAAAGGGCCGCAGGTACCACCTCCGGGGCGTGACCTCCTCGGTAAAGCGCACCCACGTCCCCCCTTCCCGGGGCTGGAATACCCCCTCCCACCGGCCGGTAAGGCTGGGGTTCTCCAGGGTAAAGGCCCAGCGGCGGCCGGGCTCCCAGGCTGTAGTGGCAAAGGTGGTGGAGACGCCCTCCTTCGTGACCTCCACGAACCGGCCCTCCCCCAGATCATTTACCTCCCGCAGATCGCTGCGCCAGGCGGTATCCTCCAGGGAGGTGACCACCTGCCACACCCGCTCCGCCGGGGCGGGGAGCAGTGCCTCCCTTGTGACGCGCACGGTACCGCTCACCCCAAAGCCTTCAGGGACTCCTCGATGAGCCGCACCTTCTCGGCCAGCTTGGCCGCGTTGTCCTTTACCCCGTCGATGACGTTCTGGGGCGCCTTGCCCATAAACTTCTCGTTCTGGAGCTTGGCCTGGGCGGTGGCCAGCTGCTTTTTGGCCCCCTCCAGCTCCTTCTTCAGGCGGGCGGTCTCGGCGGCCTTGTCCACCAGGTCGTCCATGGGCAGGTAGCCCTTGCAGGCGGCGGTGACCACGGTGACCGCATCGGCCACCTGGAAGCTCTCGCCGATCTCCACCCCACTGCAGTAGGCCAGCCGGGCGATGGCCTCCCGCTCTGTCTCAAAGGCGGCGGGCACATTGGTCTCGATATAGAGGTGCGCCTTCTTGGAGGGCGGCACGTTCATCTCACTGCGGCGGGTGCGCACAGCGGTGATGAGCTCCATCACGCTGCGCAGCTCCTCCTCGGCCCGGGGGAAGCACTTGGACTCCTCAAACTCAGGCCATTTTGCCACGATAAGGGCCTCACCCTCGTGAGGCAGGCTCTGCCAGATCTCCTCGGTGATAAAGGGCATAAAGGGGTGCAGCAGCTTCAAGGTGTTGCTCAGGGTCCACACCAGCACCTGGCGGGCCCCCTGGGCAGAGGCGTCGTCCTCCCCGTTCATGCGGATCTTGGCCAGCTCGATATACCAGTCGCAGAAGTCGTCCCACAGGTAGTCGTACAGCTTGGACACAGCGGTGCCCAGCTCGAACTTCTCCAGGTTCTCGGTGACCTCCTTCACGATGGTGTTGTACCGGCTGATGATCCACTGGTCCTCCAGGGTGAGGGTCCCGGGCAGGGCGCAGGGCACCTCATGGCCGTCGATGTTCATGTGGATGAACCGGGCGGCGTTCCAGATCTTGTTGGCGAAATTCCGGCTGGCGGCCACCTTCTCGTCGGAGTAGCGCATATCGTTTCCCGGGCTGTTGCCGGTGAGCAGGGTAAAGCGCAGAGCGTCGGTGCCGTACTGGTCGATGACGTCCACCGGGTCGATGCCGTTGCCCAGGGACTTGCTCATCTTCCGGCCCTGGGAGTCCCGCAGCAGGCCGTGGAAGAACACGGTCTTGAAGGGCACCTCCCCCATGTGCTCCAGGCCGGAGAAGATCATCCGGGCCACCCAGAAGAAGATGATGTCGTAGCCGGTCACCAGGGTGTTGGTGGGGTAGAAATACTTCAGCTCCGGGGTCTCGTCGGGCCAGCCCAGGGTGGAGAAGGGCCACAAAGCCGAGGAGAACCAGGTGTCCAGGGTGTCCTCATCCTGGCGCAGGTGCTTGCCGCCGCACTTGGGGCAGGTGTCGGGGTCCTGCTCCGCCACGATGGTCTCGCCGCAGTCCTCGCAGTACCAGGCGGGGATGCGGTGGCCCCACCACAGCTGCCGGGAGATGCACCAGTCCTTGATGTTCTCCATCCAGTTATAATAGGTTTTCTCCATACGGTCGGGTATGAAAGTGATGTCCCCGTTCTTCACCGCGTCGATGGCGGGCTTTGCCAGGGGCTCCATCTTCACGAACCACTGGGTGGAGACCCGGGGCTCCACCACGGTGTGGCAGCGCTGGCAGGTGCCCACATTGTGCTTGATGGGCTCCACCTTGATGAGGTAGCCCCCCTCCTCCAGATCCTTTACGATCTGCTTCCTGGCTTCCAGGCCGGAGAGGCCGGCGTACTTGCCGCCGTTCTCGTTGATGGAGCCGTCCTCGTTCATCACGTTGACCACAGGCAGGCCGTGGCGCAGGCCCACCTCGAAGTCGTTGGGGTCGTGGGCGGGGGTGATCTTCACCACGCCGGT
>LBJMC04202__coassemble_542_pt1 | contig 26717 bp, 22 predicted proteins | sample LBJMC04202__metabat2_high_PE_010 | metagenome-assembled genome bin LBJMC04202
GCCCAGGATGTCCTGGAGGACACGGATGTCCACGTTGCCGTAGCGGTACATGAGGGTGGCGGCGGTGTGGCGCAGCTTGTGCACGGAATAGCCGGGACCGCTGAGGCCGATTTTCTCCAGGTATTTTTTGACCAGGTGCTGGACGGTTTTGGGGCTGATGCGTTTGCCGCGGTTGCTGAGGAACAGGGCGCTGCGGTCGATGACGCCGTCCTTGGGGCGGACCGCCAGGTAGGCGGCGATGGAATCGAGGCAGGCCTGGTTGAGGTAGACGATGCGCTCTTTGTTGCCCTTGCCCAGGATGCGCAGGGTGTTGTTGTTGCGGATTACGTCGTTGAGGTCGATGCCCACCAGCTCGGAGAGGCGCATGCCGCAGTTGAGGAACAGGGTGAGGATGCACCGGTCCCGCTGGGCATCCGGACCGTCCACGGCGTTCAGGAGTTCGATACTTTGTTCGAGGGACAGGAAATGGGGAAGGGCCTTGGCCTTTTTGGGCGGGGTCAGGTTTTCCGTGGGGTCCTCGTCCAGCAGTTTTTCGTGGGCGGTGAGATAGTGGAAAAAGGATTTGAGGGACGTGGCCTTCCGCTGGCGGGTGGAGCTGATGTTGTTGCGCTCATCCGCGATGAAGTTCATAAACTCGAAGATCTCGTAGGAGGACACGGCGCGGAGGGACTCCAGGTCCAGGTCGCGGACAGTGATCTCGTCCTGGGGCGCATCGGCATCCACCAGGCCCCGGTTGATTTTTAAGAAGCGGAAAAAGGTGCGCAGGTCCAGGCAGTATTCGTCCACAGTTTTGGGCGACAGGCCGCGGACGTTCCGCAGGTACATGGCGTATTGCTGGGCCAGCTGCGGCATCTCATCTTTGATGGAAAAGCTCATGGCGGTTCTCTGCGATCCTCCCCTGAATTATACAAAATATTGATTTTGTATAATTATGGTTTTTTCTTTTCCGGGGAGCGGACAGGGCTCCCCTGGGTGGTGTGACTCTGCTATTTCACAGGGCTTGTTTTCTATCGGGTTTTTCATCGGGCGGTTGTCATGCACGCTTGTATGACAGGAGTGCGATTTTGATGGCTCCCTTTTTTCGTGCGGCGTTTGGGTTTATGGCGCGTGTGTTGGGCCGGACGGTTTTGTGTTCCGGTTTGCTAGCGTTTTCTCGTGTTCCCCTGGTACCGTAGGTCATTCCGCCGGCGCTGGATGGTTGGGTCCGAGTTGGGTCTGATTACAGATCAGGCTCAACTCGGGAAATCGCCGGTGTGGTTGCTGTACCGGAAAATCGGACGGCGGATGGGCCTTGGGCCGGTTTCGCTCCCTGCTCCCCTGGTGCTTCGGCTGGGCCTTGCCCGGCGTACCGGGCGCTGGAGCTTGGCTGAAGCTGTTTGGGACGTTTTGCGGTGTTGGGAAAAAATCCAACGGAATCGAACAAAATTTCTAATCGAACAAAACTTCGAACAGGTCAGGTGGAGGCCTCGAAGGCGTCCCGGATGTTCCGGGCGCCGATGACCTCCACCCCCTCACATTTGGAGGCGGAGAGGTTCTTCAGGCCGTGGTAAGGCACCACGCACCGGGTGAAGCCCAGGCGGGCGGCCTCGGCGATACGCAGGTCGCTGTGGCTGACGCTGCGCAGCTCCCCGGTGAGGCCGATCTCCCCGAACACCACGGTGTCCTCCCGCACGGGCTTGTCCTTCAGGCTGGAGATGAGGGCCACGGCCACGGCCAGGTCCACGGAGGGCTCGTCCAGCCGAAGGCCCCCCACCACGTTCACGTAGGAATCCAGGTTGGAGAAGTAGTACCCGGCCCGCTTTTCCAGCACGGCCAGGATGAGGGCCATGCGGTTGTAGTCGAAGCCGGTGGCCATGCGCCGGGGCGTGCCGAAGCCCGAGGTGGTGGCCAGCCCCTGGATCTCCGCCAGGAGGGGCCGGGTGCCCTCCATCACGGCGGTGACACAGGTGCCGGAGGTGTCTTTGGGACGGCCGGAGAGCATGGCCTGGGAGGGGTTTTCCACCTGCTTGAGGCCGTGGTCCCCCATATCGAACACGCCGATCTCGTTGGTGGAGCCGTAGCGGTTCTTCACGGCCCGGAGGATGCGGTAGGTCATCTGGCGGTCGCCCTCGAAGTAGAGCACCGCGTCCACGATGTGCTCCAGGACCTTGGGCCCGGCGATGGCACCGTCTTTGTTCACGTGGCCCACGATGAGGATGGGGATGTCCAGGGATTTGGCGCAGCGCATCATCAGGTTGGTGCACTCCCGCACCTGGGTGACGCTGCCCGGCGAGGAGGTGAGGTCGGTGTGGTTCATGGTCTGGATGGAGTCGATCATCACCAGGTCGGGCTTTTCCGTGCGGATGTGTTCCGCCACCAGCTGGGCGTCGGTCTCGGTTAAAACGAGGAGGTTGGGGCTCTGCACCCCCAGGCGGCTGGCCCGCAGCTTGATCTGCCTTGCGCTCTCCTCCCCGGAGACGTAGAGCACCCGCAGGCTTTGGCCCAGGTATTCGCAGATCTGCAGGAGGATGGTGGACTTGCCGATGCCCGGGTCGCCGCTGATGAGCACCAGGGAGCCCTTGACGATGCCGCCCCCCAGCACCCGGTCCAGCTCGGAGAGGCCGGTGTGGTACCGCTGCTCGTCGGCGGTGCTGATCTCGTTGATGGGCACAGCGTGGGAGATGACCCCCGCGGGCCGGGCCCCGGTGCCCCGCTGGGGCAGGGCGGGCTCCTTTACCGCTTCCTCCATGGTGTTCCACTCCCCGCAGCCGGGGCACTTCCCCAGCCATTTGGGGGACTCGAACCCGCACTGGCTGCACTGATAGATGATCTTGCTCTTCCCTGGCATAGGCTTTCCCCGTCCCTTGGTGTAGATTTCTTTTTTATATTATAGCATATACTCAGCCGTTTGCCAAACTTTCGTTTGCGGGGGTGTCCTTTAAGTAGCGGACAAGGCCGTTATAGATGGCCTGGGCCATCTGCTTTTGGTAGTCTGGGTCCGCCAGGGCTGCCGCTTCCTCGGGGTTGGAGAGGAAGCCGCACTCCACCAGCACGGCGGGGACCTGGCACTGCTCCAAGAGGTAGACGCCCTCCCCCACCTTGTTCTGGCGGGTGTTCTCCGGCTGGAGGGTCTCCACGATGCTGGCCCGGATGGCCTCGGCCAGGGCTGCGCCCCGGGGATCGTTGGCGGAGTAGAACACCTGGGCCCCGCTGTACTGGTTTTCGGTGAAGAAGTTTTGGTGGATGCTGAGAAGGATACAGTCGCCGCTCTCCTCCGCCAGGCGCAGGCGCCGCTGCAGGTCGGAGCGCTTGCGCTGGGCTACGGTGGGAAGGTTTTGGTCGGAGAGGTCGGTGTCCCAGTCCCGCACCATGACCACCTCAAACTGGTGCTGCTCCAGCAGGCGCTGCAATTCCAGGGCGATGGCCAGGTTGATGTCCTTTTCCAGTTCCCCGTGGACACCGGTGGCGCCCCCGTCCTCCCCGCCGTGGCCGGCGTCCACCACCACGGTGCCCTTTTTCTCAAAAAAATCGGCGTGAAAGGCCACCACGCCGAAGGCCCGCATGGTCTGCGCCCCGAACAGCGCCAGGGCCGCCAGGAACAAAAGCCAGGCCGCGCAGTGTTTCATATTGGTCCCCCCTCTCTGCTTTCAGGCTTATGCCCCGGAATTTTTGCCTATTCTTCCTTTTCAAAAAACCTTTGCCATGGTATAATGGGAGATAATTTACGAAAACGTCTTTGCGAGAGGGAGTTGGGACCTATGAAGATCAAAGAGCTGCTGGACCGGGACCAGATCACCTTTTCCTGTGAGATTTTCCCGCCCAAGAAAGAGCTGGCCTTCAGCGGCATCCACCAGGTGGTGGACCAGATTCAGGCGCTGGAACCGGCGTTTATCAGCGTGACCTACGGGGCCGGGGGCAGCACATCGAAAAAGACGGTGGAGGTGGCCTCCTACATCCAGGACACCCACCACATCCCCGCCCTGGCCCACCTGACCTGCTGCGATTCCACCCGGGAGGACATCCGGGAGCGGCTGGCCCAGCTGAAGGAGCGGGGCATTGAGAACATTCTGGCCCTGCGGGGGGACAAGCCCAAGGATTTTGTGGGGGGCGGGCCCTACACCTATGCCATCGACCTGATCCGGGACATCAAGAGCCAGGGGGATTTCTGCATTGGCGGGGCCTGCTACCCCGAGGGCCATGTGGAGTGCGAGCACAAGGAGCAGGACATCGGGTTTTTGAAGGAGAAGGTGGAGGCCGGGTGTGACTTCCTCACCACCCAGATGTTCTTCGACAACAACGTGTACTATAACTTCCTGTACCGGGTGCTGGCGGCGGGCATCCAGGTGCCGGTGATCCCCGGCATCATGCCGGTCATCAACGCGAAACAGATCAAGCGCAGCTGCGAGCTCTCCGGCACGGTGCTGCCGCCCCGCTTCAAGGCCATCGCCGACAAGTTCTCCGACGACCCCCTGGCCATGGAGCAGGCGGGCATCGCCTATGCCACGGAGCAGATCATCGACCTGATCGCCAACGGGGTGAAGTACGTGCACCTGTACACCATGAACCGGCCCCAGACCGCGGCGCGGATCGTGGAGAACCTGAGCCACATTCTGAAATGAGGGGCCTGTGGGACAAGGAGGAGGTCCTCCGGTATTTGGGGGCCTCCCACAGCGACACGGCCTTGGACGGGATGATCGCCAGGGCCCAGGAGGAGATTGAGGGGGCCAGCCAGCCCAGGCAGGCCAGCCGGCTGTTCCCCATCCAGGTGGAGGAAGGCGGCGTTACCATAGGAGGTACGAGGCTTCCGGGCGGCTCCCTGGCCGCCCATTTGCAGGGGTGCCGGGAGGCGTATCTCTTCGCCTTTACCCTGGGGCCGGGGGTGGACCGGGTGATAAAGCGGTACACGGTGACGGAGATGCCGCTGGTGCCGGTGCTCCAGGCCTGCGCCACCGCCTGGACCGAGGCCCTGGCCGACCAGGCCCAGACGCGGCTGGAGGCCGAGGCCAAGGATCGGGGCCTGTACCTGCGGCCCCGGTACAGCCCGGGCTACGGGGACTTTCCCCTGACGGCACAGCGCTTTTTGTTCGACGCCCTGGAGGTGACCAAGCGCACGGGCATCACCCTGACGGAGAGCTGTCTGATGCTCCCCACAAAATCCATCACCGCGGTGATCGGGCTTTCCCCCGACCCGTCCCTCTGCCACGTGGGGCGGTGTATGAGCTGCACCGCCCAAAACTGCCCTTTTCGGAAAAAGGAGACTTCCCATGAATGAGATCTTGCAGAATTTAGGTTCCCGGCTGGTATTTTTCGACGGCGCCATGGGCACGCAGCTCCAGGCCAAGGGCCTGCCCCCCGGGTATGCCCCGGAGCTGTGGAATCTGGAGCAGCCGGAGACCATCCGGGCCGTACATGCCGCCTATCTGGGGGCCGGGGCCCAGGTGCTGAAGAGCAACACCTTTGGGGCCAACCCCATCAAGTGCCGGGAGCTGGGGGTGTCCGCCGCCCAGCTGGTGGCCGCCGGGGTGGCCCTGGCCCGGGAGGCTGCGGCGCAGTCGGGAAAACAGGCCGCGGTGGCACTGGACGTAGGCCCTACAGGGAAGCTGCTGGCCCCCATGGGGGACCTGCCCTTTGAGGAGGCCGTAGCCGCCTTTGGGGAGATGGTGGAGGCAGGGGCTGCCGCCGGGGCGGACTGCGTGCTCATCGAGACCATGAGCGACCTGTACGAGGTAAAGGCCGCGGTGCTGGCGGCGAAGGAGCGCGCCAGCCTGCCGGTGTACGTCACCATGACCTTTGATGAGACCGGGAAGCTGCTGACTGGGGGGAGCCTGGAGGCGGCGGTGGCCGTGCTGGAGGGCCTGGGGGTGGACGCATTGGGCCTCAACTGCGGGCTGGGGCCAAAGCAGATGCTGGGTTTGACCCGGCGGCTCGCTCAGCTCTCCTCCCTGCCGGTGATTGTGAACCCCAACGCGGGGCTGCCCACCCAGCGGGAGGGCAGGACCTGCTACGACGTGGGGCCGGAGGAATTCGGGACGCTGATGGCGGAGATCGTACAGGCCGGGGCCCAGGCGGTGGGGGGCTGCTGCGGCACCACCCCGGATCACCTGGCCCGGGTGGTGGAGAGCTGCTCTCCCCTCCCCTGCCCGCCGGTGCCCCGGTGGGAGCGGACGGTGGTGGCCTCGGGCATCCAGGCGGTGGAGTTTGGCGGGAAGCCGGTGCTCATCGGGGAGCGGATCAACCCCACGGGGAAGTCACGGCTGAAGCAGGCTTTGCGGGAGAAGGACATGGCCTACCTGCTGGGGGAGGGCATCGCCCAGCAGGACGCGGGGGCCCATGTGCTGGACGTGAACGTGGGCCTGCCGGAGATCGACGAGCCCAGCCTGATGTGCCAGGTGATCGGGGAGCTGCAGGGGGTGTCCCCTCTCCCCCTGCAGATTGACACCGCCGACCCGGAGACCATGGAGCGGGCCATGCGGCTGTATAACGGCAAGGCGCTGGTAAATTCCGTCACCGCCAAAGAGGCGTCCATGGAGGCTATCTTCCCCCTGGTGAAGCGCTATGGCGGCGTGGTGGTGGGGCTCACCATCACCGAGGAGGGCATTCCCGAGACGGCCCAGGGAAGGCTGGAGGCCGCCCGGCGCATTGTGGAGACCGCGGGGCGCTATGGCATTTCCAGGAAGGACATTATCATCGACCCCTTGACCATGGCGGTGAGCGCCGGGCAGGACGCGGCGAAAGTCACCCTGGAGGCGTTGTCCCTCATCAAAAAGGAGCTGGGGGTGGCGGTGTCCCTGGGAGTGTCCAACGTGTCCTTCGGCCTGCCCCAGCGGGAGAACGTGACCTGCGCTTTCTTCCTCATGGCGCTGCAGGCCGGGCTGGACGGGGCCATTATGAATCCCAAATCGGAGGCCATGATGCGGGCGTACCGGTCCTTCTGCGTGCTGGCGGGGTTTGACGAGAACTGCATGGAATATATCGCCGCCTACGGCCAGGAGCAGATCGCCCCCGCCCCAAAGGCCAGCCAGGCATACACCCTGGGGGAGGCCATTGAAAAGGGGCTGAAGGACCAGGCCTACCAGGCGGCCCAGCGGCTGGGAGAAAGCTGCTCCGGGCTGGAAATCATCAACGGGGAGATTGTGCCGGCGCTGGACCGGGTGGGCAAGCGGTTTGAGGAAAAGACCCTGTTTTTGCCCCAGCTGCTGATGAGCGCCGAGGCGGCCAAGGCGGCCTTTGACGCGGTGAAGAGCCGCCTGGGCGGCGAGGGCTCCGGCCAGCGGGGGCTGACCGTGGTGCTGGCCACGGTGAAGGGGGATGTCCACGACATCGGGAAGAACATTGTGAAGGTGCTGCTGGAGAACTACGGCTTCCCGGTCATCGACCTGGGGAAGGATGTGGCCCCGGAAGCGGTGCTGCGGGCCGTACAGGAAAAAGGCGCCGGCCTGGTGGGCCTGAGCGCCTTGATGACCACCACGGTGGCCGCTATGGGAGAGACCATCGCATTGCTGCGGCGGGAGGCCCCGGGCTGCAAGGTGATGGTGGGGGGAGCGGTGCTCACCCAGGAGTACGCCGACCAGATCGGCGCGGATTTTTACGGCCCGGACGCCATGGCCTCGGTGCGGTATGCGGTAGGGCTGGAGCAGGGCTGAAAACTCAATACCAGTCCCCGGGGATCGCCTCCCCGCTGAGGAAAAGGTCCGGTTCCTTTTCCAGCAGCGCCGAGGCGATCCTTTCCATGTCACGGGCTTTGCCGTACACACACAGGGCGTCGCCGAATTTGCCGTACCGGAGGGCGCCCAGCCGCCGGAAGGGGGCTTCCAGCTTGCCGTAATTTTCGGACACGTCGCCCCCGGCCCGATCCGCCGCTGCGCAGTGGTGCCGGTGCATGGCCACGCGGTACTCCTCCCCTTGGGGGCCCAGGATGGTCAGGTCCTCGGTCCAGGGGGAGATGCGGTCGGGGATGGCGGCCCACTCCTCCACCCCGTGGATGAAGGTGTTGGAGCGCAGGGAGCAGCCCAAAAACAGGATGGTGGCGTCCCGGTCCAGGAGCTTGCCCCAGCAGCCGTCGCGGGGCAAGGGGGTGGTGGCATGTTCCTCCCCGGCGGTGTAGTCCGCCGCGTCCTTCCCCAAGGCCGCCACGGAGTGGGTGGGGTGCAGGGAGCGCACCACCCCTGGGCGCTGCCGGAACAGCTCGGAGAGGATGCCCACGCAGCTGGGGTCACTGCGGGAGTCGTACACAGGGTGCTTCTTCCCCACCCTGTCCCAGGTGTGGGTGGGGAAGATCAACAGGCCGTCCCGGTAAAATTCGCTCCAGGCGTCCAGCACGGTGTGGGCCCCGCCCTCTACCGGGCCGATGGCCTTGCAGGAGGAGTGGATGAGCAGCGTCCCCGCGGGGTCCAGGCCCAGGGACCGGATGTCCCGCAGCAGGTCGTATTTGGTGTGCACAGCGGCACCTCCTTTTTGATTTTCTCTATTGTACGGGAGAAATGGGAAAAAAGCAAGACAAAAGAGCCCCGGCGTATGCCGGGGCTCTTCCCTGTATCTGGCAGATTTTTACTCGCTGTGGTCGCGGTCTTTCAGCTCGGACTTTTTGATGAGGCGGCCGTTGACGTACACATACTTATCGCTGTCGTCCTCGTCCTCCTCTTCCTCGTCGTCCTGGTTGAAGAGGCCGGAGAAGCGCTCGGACTCCTGGGGCTCCCCGGGCTGGCTTTCGGCCACGCCGTTTTTCTCCCGCTCCAGGCGCTCCTGGTAGGGCTTGATCAGGTAGCGGTCGATGAGGGGGTACACGGTGAAGTTCACCAGGAAGGAGAAGAAGGAGAAGAGCAGGAAGATGAGGAGCAGCAGGTAGATAAACACGGTGAGGGCGGTGAGGGGGATCACCAGGAGGACCAGGAAGCCCAGGCCGCCAATAATGACGGTGAGCAGCAGGTTCCGCAGGAAGCCGGCGATGGAGAAGATAAAGGCGTTTTTATAGGCCTGGCGGAAGGTGAGGTCGAAGGTGATGAACATCACCGGCAGGTAAAACTGGGCCCAGCAGAAGATGAGGGCCAGGAGGATGCAGATCCAGAAGGGGATGTAGAAGATCCAGTCCTGGGAGAGCTGGTTGCTGTAGTACAGCAGGGAAAAGGAGAGCACTACGTAGACGGCGTAGACGATGACGCCGTTTAGGAGGAAATATTTCCAGTTGCCCTTGACTGTGTCCCAGAAGTCGGACCAGACGAAGGCGTGCTCCTCCCGGGCGAAGTTGCGGGCGATGTAGGTGAGGCCCGCCGTAAAGGGCGACAGGAGCACCAGGGGCAGGGGCACCGCGTACAGGACCCACACGTCTACCTGCAGGGCCCCCGAGGTGGTGGGCAGCTGCAGCATGAAGTGGGTGGGACACAGGTAGATGAGGAACATCAGGACGAAGGCCGCCAGGGTGGGCAGGAGGAAGATCAGGTTCGCCTGCACCAGCTTGGTGAATTTCCGGCCGAAGATCTCGAAAAAGCGGACAGGCGCCGCCTTGGGGGGCTCGTCCTTGCTGACGCCGGGACCGGGCTTGTCGTAATTTCCAAAAAGTCCTAAAAAAGCCAAAAGACCAACTCCAATTCCAAAATAGATTTCCGCGCTGGTGTGCGCGCTTTACCCCAGTTTTGCCTTGGGGTGGCAGTCCTGATAGACCTGTTTTACATGGTTGTCCAAGAGCTGGACATAGACCTGGGTGGAGGAGATGTCCGCGTGGCCCATCATGGTCTGGATGTCCTTGACCGAGGCGCCGCCCTCCAGCAGGTGCAGGGCGAAGGAGTGGCGCAGGGTGTGGGGAGTGATCTCCTTGGTGATGCCGGCCTCGGTGGCATAGCCCTTGACAATTTTCCAGAAGCCCTGGCGGGTGAGCCTGCCGCCGTTTAAGTTGACGAACAGGGCGTTGCCGCTCTCCGGGCCGGTGATGAGCCCCCGCATGCGGTAGATGTAGTCGGACACGGCCACCACCGCGGAGGGGTACACCGGGATGGAGCGAATCCCCTTGCTGCCCCGGCAGTACAGCACGCCGGAGCGCAGGTTGATGTCTTTGATGTTCAGATTGATGAGCTCGGAGGCGCGGATGCCTGTGGCGTAGAGCAGCTCCAGCATGGCCTTGTCCCGGCAGCCCTTGGGCTCGGTGATGTCCGGCTGGGCCAGGAGCAGCTCGATCTCGGCGCCGGACAGGACCTGGGGCAGCTTCTTCTCCGCCTTCTCCAGCTTGATGCCCTTGGCCGGGTTGGTGTCCATAAGGCCCCGGTAGATGAGGAATTTGTAGAAGCACCGCACCGAGGCCAGGTTCCGGGAGATGGTGGTGGGCGAGCGGTTCAGGTCGTGGAGGTGGTCCACGAAACCCTGGATCTCCCCCTCCCCCGCCTCCTCGGGCAGGACGCCCTGCTGGGCCAGATATTCCAGATAGTACATGGTATCCCGCAGGTAAGACTCCCGGGTGTTGGCAGAATTGGGCTTCTGCTCCGAGAGGTACTCGCTGAATAATGAATAGTAGTCCGTCATGTCTTACCCACCCTCACCTTACTTACAGATGAAAAAATACCGCGAAAACGGCTGCCGCCAAAGCGCCTGCCAGAGACACCGCCACCGCCAGGCTGAGAGCAGTCAGAAGGTCCCTCCCGTAGGCGGAAAAACCGGGGGATGCCTCCCGGGCGGAAAAACCGGCCCGGGCCAGGCTGCTGGAAAAGGCCAGGGCTCGCACGCCGAAGGACAGGCACAGCAGGCAGAAGGCGGCCGCAGCCGGCAGATAGCAGAACGCGGAACGGCAAAGTCCCAGAGGGCCCTCCCCGGCCAGAAAGGAAAAGGCGCCGATGCCCGTGGCCACCCCCTTGAAAAAGAGGAGGGCCGGGACCCCGAAGGGGCCCAGCACGGAGAGGCCCAGCAGGAACAGCAGGCTCAGATAGAGGAGCCCGTGGAGCAGGAACGTGGTAAAGCAGGGGAAAAAGCCCTGCTCCGCGGCGGGGATGCCGGAGAAGAGCAGGGGCACCCCGCGAAAGCCCTGGAAAAGCCCCAGGCCCACCGAAGCGCAAGAGCCCGCTATGACCCCTCCCAGGAGGAAGAGGGCCAGAAGCCAGAACGCGCCCCGGGGCGTCACCCGCCGGAACAGGGGGACGCCGGGGAACAGCGAGCCCGGCGGGTCGGGAAGCCTGTCTTTTTGTGGTCTCATGGTATGCACCTTCTTAGAAAAAGCGTTTCGGTACATACCTATGGCCCCGGGGGAGCGGCTATGCCCCGCCGGGGATATGGGAAAGCGGAATGGATACATATAAGATTTTACTGGGAAACCCAGGTTGCTCTTTTTTGCAAACGGGAGGGAATGGGACCGGATTTCATAAAGTTCCGTAAACCACATTCCCGGGGCGAAAAAAAGAGGGGAGTTTCCCCGCCCATCCGGCCGCAATCACAAGATATGCCGCTCTCCCTTTGGAAAATGGGTATATCTTGGGGCGGGGACAGATGGCCATAAATCTAGTATCCATGCGGGTTTTCCACATTTCCACAAGGTTTCCACAGCAAGAAATACCCGCTGTAAAGAAACACCCTGTGGATATATACTATAACCCATACGGGAGATTTTTTCAAGAGAAAAACGCGAATATTTTTACTTTTTTATTTCAACCCAGGGATTTTATGTATTTTATATTATGTTAACCAATGTATATTCCGAGAAAGTATTATGTCCCCTCCCCTAAATATTGTGTGCATAAAAATACACATGGCAATACCATGTGTATTCTTTCCTCTCCCCTATTCTTTTTTGCGGTTAAAATTTCACCCGCTTTTTCCGGTTGACCCCCAGGACGCCCCCGATGGCGCCGCTGAGCAAAAGGGCGGCCAGCTTCCCCAATGCGGCGGGGCCCGGGGTCTGGCCGGTGAAAAAGGCGGCGGCCCCCAGGCAGGCGGCGAACAGCGCCCCGCACCCCAGGCCGTACCAGAGGCCCCTCTCCCCGCTGAGGAGGGAAGCGGTGAGCCCCCCGGCAAAGACCGCGGCACAGCACAGGGCCGTGGCGAGCAGGGGCAGGAGGTCCCAGGGCATGAGGCCGGCTTTGGACAGGACCAGGGCCGCCCCGGCCAGCAGCAGGAGGGCGGAGGCGGCCATCACCCCGGCGGCGGTGAGTAGGACTTTCACGGTTTTTCCCATAACAAAAGACCTCGCAGGCAAGTATGTGTGTTCCATACTATGACCTGGGAGGCCTTTTTATGCTGATATACCGCTGGGAAAGATGCTTAGGCGGCGCCGTCGTCCTCGTGGACGGTGTCCACGCTGCCGATGGCCCAGCGCTTGATGCGGAGCTTCGCCTTGTCGCTGCCGGTCTCGATGACCACCGAGTCGGTCTCGTCCTTGACGGCGATGATGCGGCCGCAGATGCCGCCGATGGTGGTGATCTCATCCCCCACCTGGGCGTTCTTGCGCATCTCCGCCTCTTTTTTCTTCTTCTTGCTCTGGGGGCGGAAGAAGATGAAGTAGAGGGCGAGGATAAATACCGCATAGACGGCCAGCATCAGGAGCATGCTCAGGGGGCTGCCGCTCTGCGCGCCGGATTCCAGGGTCATAAACTGGTTCATGGTGTACATTCCTTTCTTTTGCTGATTCGCTTTATTATAGCAAGAAAGCAGGTCCCTTGCAAGTGCTACAAAGGAAATTTCTCGTTTGTTCAGATACGGCGGCCCAGGGCCTCCACGTGCTCCTGGCAGAAAGATTCGTACCGGCCCTCGTCCAGGGCCTGGCGGATCTCCTCCATCAGGTGGTTGTAGAAGTAGAGGTTGTGCATCACCGTGAGGCGCATGGCCAGCATCTCCCCCGCCTTGAACAGGTGGTGGATGTAGGCCCGGCTGAACTTTTGGCACACCGGGCACTGGCAGTCCTCGTCCAGGGGGGCTTCGTCCAGCTCGTACTTGGCGTTCATCAGGTTGCGGCAGCCCTCCCAGGTGAAGGCGTGGCCGTGGCGGGCGTTGCGGCTGGGCATGACGCAGTCGAACAGGTCCACGCCCCGGCGGACCCCCTCCAGGATATTGGCGGGGGTGCCCACCCCCATGAGATAGCGGATCTTCTCTTTAGGCATGTGGGGCTCCACCGCCTCGATGATGCGGTACATCTCCTCGGTAGGCTCCCCTACCGCCAGGCCGCCGATGGCGTAGCCGTCCAGGTCCATGTCCGCGATACGCTTCATGTGCTCCACCCGCAGGTCCTCGAAGGTGCAGCCCTGGTTGATGCCGAACAGCAGCTGGTGGGGGTTGACGGCGTCCTCCTGGCTGTTCAAGCGGGCCATCTCCTGCTTGCAGCGCTCCAGCCAGCGGGCGGTGCGGGCGCAGGAGGCCTTGGCGTATTCGTAGGACGCGGGGTTCTCCACGCACTCGTCGAAGGCCATGGCGATGGTGGAGCCCAGGTTGGACTGGATGCGCATGCTCTCCTCGGGGCCCATGAAGATGCGGCGGCCGTCGATGTGGGAGGCGAAGGTGACGCCCTCCTCTTTGATGTTCCGCAGCTTGGCCAGGGAGAACACCTGGAAGCCGCCGGAATCGGTGAGGACCGGGCCGTCCCAGCCGGTGAATGTGCGGATGCCCCCCAGCTTCTTCACGGTTTCGTCCCCGGGGCGCAGGTGGAGGTGGTAGGTGTTGCAGAGCTGCACCTGGCAGTGGAGGTCCTTTAAGTCGTAGGCGGACACGGCCCCCTTGATGGCCCCGGCGGTGGCCACGTTCATAAAGGCCGGGGTCTGCACGGTGCCGTGGACGGTGGTAAACTCCCCCCGGCGGGCGGCCCCTTCTTGTTTTAGCAGTCGGTACATAGGCAAATCTCCTTAGGAAATAAACATGGCGTCGCCGAAGCTGAAGAACCGGTACTTCTCCCGCACGGCCACCTCGTAGGCGTGGAGCACGTGCTCCCGGCCAGCTAACGCGGACACCAGCATGATGAGGGTGCTCTCCGGCAGGTGGAAGTTGGTGATAAGGCCGTCCAGGCCCTTGAAGTCATAGCCGGGATAGAGGAAGATGTCGGTCCAGCCCTCGCTCTCCGTAAAGCGGCCCTCCTTCTGGGCCACGGACTCGATGGTGCGGCAGCTGGTGGTGCCCACGGCGATGACCCGGCCCCCCTTTTCCTTGGTCTCGTTGATCAGGTCCGCGGTGGCCTGGGGCATGTGGTAGTGCTCGGCGTGCATTTTGTGGTCGGTGATCTTCTCCGCGGTGACGGGGCGGAAGGTGCCCAGTCCCACGTGGAGGGTGACAAAGCCCAGCTTGACCCCCTTTTCCTGGACCTTTTCCAGGAGCTGGGGGGTGAAGTGCAGCCCGGCGGTAGGGGCGGCGGCGGAGCCGGTCTCTTTGGAGTAGACCGTCTGGTAGCGCTCCTTGTCCTCCAATTTGGCCTTGATGTAGGGCGGCAGGGGCATCTGGCCGATCTGGTCCAGGAGGTGAAAAAAGGAGCCGTCGTACTCGAAATGGACCAGGCGGTTGCCCCCCTCCAGCACGGCAGTGACCTCCCCCTTCAGCAGACCCTCGCCAAAGACGAAACGGCTGCCGGGCTTGGCCTTTTTCCCGGGGCCGGCCAGGGCCTCCCAGGTGTCGTTCCCCTTGTTTTCCAGGAGGAGAAACTCCACCTGGGCGCCGGTGCCCTCTTTGACGCCGTAGATGCGGGCGGGCAGCACCCGGGAGTCGTTGAGGATGAGGCAGTCTCCGGGATGGAGCAGGTCCACGATGTCGTAGAAGTGGTAGTGGCCGATGGCCCCGGTTTTCTTGTCCAGGGTCATCAGCCGGGAGGCGTCCCGGGGCTCTACCGGGGTCTGGGCGATGAGCTCCTCGGGCAGGTCGTAGGCGAAATCTTTTGTTTCTAAAGTAGTTGCAGGCATTTCATTCACCGGTCCCAGCAAATTTTAATACAATAATTATGGCTGAAAAAATTGACAACAGGAACAAACTACGGTATGATAAAGGCAAATAGAGGCGCGGCTTTGCAAAAGTAGCGGGCGGGAGGTTTGCCAAAACCGGCGAAGCCCCGTGAAAGGGCGGGCCGCCGAAGGGCGCATTTGGCAGATGGGCCCTGGTTGTAACCGCGAACAGCGTTGCGACTGTCATCTTTATGATGGAGTGCTATTTACCTTTCGTTTTTCCGGCGGGCTCGTTTGGTTGGAAAAACACAGCATTTCTATTATAAAGGATGGGCAGCCGGTTTTCAACCGGTTTTTTTATTCTCCGGCCGGCCCGCCGGGTCAACTCCAGTTACAGAAAGGATCATTGTGGATATGAAACAGTATCGCGTGGGAATCATCGGATGTACGGGAATGGTGGGGCAGCGTTTTGCCACCCTGCTGGAAAACCACCCCTGGTTTACGGTGACCGCACTGGCGGCCAGCGCCCGCTCCGCCGGGAAAACCTATGAGGAGGCTGTGGGCAGCCGCTGGGCCATGAAGGTCCCCATGCCTGCCAGCATGGCGAAAATGACCGTTTACGACGCGGAAAAGGACATGGACGAGATTGTGTCCCAGGTGGACCTGGTGTTCTGCGCCGTGAACATGAAGAAGGAGGACATCCGCGCCCTGGAGGAGGCCTACGCCAAAAAGGAGTGCCCGGTCATCTCCAACAACAGCGCCCACCGGGGCACCCCCGATGTGCCCATGATTATCCCGGAGATCAACGCGGACCACGCCGCGGTGATCGAATCCCAGCGCAAGCGGCTGGGCACCAAGCGGGGCTTTATCGCCGTGAAGTGCAACTGCTCCCTGCAGAGCTATGTGCCCGCCATCCATCCCCTGCTGGATTTGGGGGTGACCAAGGTGCTGGCCTGCACCTACCAGGCCATCTCCGGCGCGGGCAAGACCTTTGAGACCATGCCCGAGATCGTGGACAACGTGATCCCCTACATCGGCGGCGAGGAGGAGAAGTCTGAGCAGGAGCCCCTGAAGATCTGGGGCCATGTGGAGAACGGGGTCATCGTGAACACCAACACCCCCTCCATCACCTCCCAGTGCCTGCGGGTGCCTGTGTCTGACGGGCACATGGCGGCGGTGTTCTTCTCCATGGAGAAGAAGGCCACCCTGGCGGAGATCATCGACCGCTGGGAGCGGTTCCGGGGCCCGGCCCAGGAGCTGGAGCTGCCCAGCGCCCCCAAGCAGTTCCTCCACTACTTTACCGAGAACGACCGGCCCCAGCCCAAGCTGGACCGGGACCTGGAGGGCGGCATGGCGGTGTCGGTAGGCCGGCTGCGCACCGATACCCAGTACGACTACAAGTTCGTGTGCCTTTCCCACAACACCCTGCGGGGCGCCGCGGGCGGGGCGCTGCTCATGGCCGAGCTGCTGTGCAAAAAAGGCTATTTTGACTGAGTTTTCCTGGGAGGAGATACCATGAAGAAAGACATGATCTTTACCGGGGCGGGCACCGCCCTGGTCACCCCCTTTACCCCCGCCGGGGAGATTGCCTGGGAGGAGCTGGAGAAGCTGGTGGACTTCCAGCTGGAGGGCGGCATCGACGCCATCATCGCCTGCGGCACCACCGGCGAGGCGGCCACCATGACCGCCGAGGAGCACCTGAAAGTGGTGGATTTCATCATCAAGAAGGTAAACGGCCGGGTGCCTGTTATCGCCGGGACCGGCAGCAACGACACCGCGTTCTGCGTGGAGCTGTCCCAGGAGGCGAAACAGCTGGGGGCCGACGGCCTGCTGCTGGTGACCCCCTACTACAACAAGACCTCCCAGAAGGGGCTGGTGGAGAGCTTTGACTACATCGCCGACACGGTGAAGATGCCCTGCATCCTCTACAATGTGCCCAGCCGCACCGGGTGCAATATCCAGATTGAGACCTACTGCCAGCTGGCCAAGAACCCCTATGTGGTGGCGGTGAAGGAGGCCAGCGGCAACGCGGCCCTGGCTGCCCGGATTGTGGCCCAGTGCGGCGACAGCCTGACGGTCTACTCTGGGGAGGACAACATGACACTGTCCCTGATGGCGTTGGGCGGCAAGGGCGTGATCTCGGTGTTCTCCAACGCCCTGCCCCGGCAGATGCACGACCTGGCCGCCGCCATGTTAAACGGCGACCTGGACACCGCCCGGGCCCTGAACAACCAGTACCTGGACTTGATGGACGGGTTCTTCCTGGACGTGAACCCCATCCCCATCAAGGAGGCGCTGTACCAGATGGGGCTCATCGGGTCCAACTTCTGCCGCCTGCCCCTGACCACCATGACCGAGGCCGGGCCGGCGAAACTCACCGCCCTGCTGAAAAAGCACCAGCTGGTGTAAGGCCCGGGGCCCGGGGAATGAAAAAAAGGAAGGATGGTAGCCATGACGGAGCTTATTTTGTGCGGCTGCGGGGGAAAGATGGGCGCCGCGGTGCGCAACTTCGCGGAGGGCCGGCAGGACTGTAAAATCGTGGCCGGCGTGGACATTGCCGGCGGGGACCAGGCGGGCTTTCCCGTATATTCCAGCCTGGACCAGGTGAAGGAGCGGGGGTCGGTGATCATCGACTTCTCCCATCCCTCCTGCCTTGCCTCCATCCTGGACTACTGCCGCTCTCACCCCGGGGTGGCCGCCGTGCTGTGCACCACCGGCTACAGCCAGGAGCAGACCGAGGCCATCAAGGAGGCGGCCAAGGAGCTGCCCCTGTTCTACTCCCGGAACATGTCGCTGGGGGTGAACCTGCTCATCGAGCTGGCGAAAAAGGCGGAGAGCGTACTGGGGGAGGACTTCGACGTGGAGGTGGTGGAGGCCCACCACAACCAGAAAATCGACGCGCCCAGCGGCACGGCACTGATGATCGCCGACGCCATCAACCAGGTGCGGCAGGAGAAGATGCGCTACACCTACGACCGGCACTCCCAGCGGAAAAAGCGGGAGAAGGACGAGATCGGCCTGCATTCGGTGCGGGGCGGCACCATTGTGGGGGAGCACCAGGTGATCTTCGCCGGGCAGCATGAGGTCATCACGTTGTCCCACTCCGCCCAGTCCAAGGAGCTGTTTGCCGCCGGGGCTGTGAACGCCGCCCGCTTTATGGACGGGAAGGGCCCTGGGCTTTACGATATGTCCCACTTGATTTGAGGGGAGCACCCCGGAAAGGAGCCGTTATGAGCGATTCTATGGTCATCAGCACGGTAGACGACATCACCCTGGTCACCCTGGCTGGGTTCCCCGCCAAGGTGGAGACCCTGGCGAAGCTGTTCGACGCCATTTCCAAGTACCACATCAACATCGATATGATCTCCATGGCGCCCACCCAGAGCGCCTACACCGGCCTGTCCTTTACCATTGCGGACAGCGACCTCATCGACATCCTCTCCTTTACCTCGGCCCTGAAGAAGGAGAAGGACCTGGACGTGATCGTGAGCAGCGTGAACCACAAGATCTCGGTGCGGGACCCGGCCATGAAAAACACCCCCGGCATCGCTGCCCGGGTGTTCAACGCCATCGCCCAGACTGACGCGGACATCCGGCTTATCACCACCTCGGATATTGAGATCTCCCTCATTGTCACGGCGGCGGATTTTGACAGCGTACTGGAGGCCATCCAGGCTGCCAAGGGCTGAACGGGCTTAATTAAATAAAAAAACAGCAGCTCCCGGTTGGAACGCCCAGCCGGGAGCTGTTCTGTTTTCAGAGGTGGAACAGGAGCCAGGCCCCCACCGGGAACAGGTAGAGCAGGATGAGCTCCGCGGTGAAGGCGACCAGGAGCAGGATGGGGGCCGCCTGATACCAGCGGCGCTGGAGAGCCTCCCCTGCCCTGGTGGGGGAGAAAAACCGCCAGCCCAGGCACAGAACTGCCCCGGCCGCGGTGAGGGCCAGGCCAAGCCCCAGCCCTTGGGGCACCAGGGTTACCTCCACCTGGTGCTGGCCCGGGGTGAGGGGGATTTCCAGAAAGCAGCCCAGCACGGTGCGGACGGGGACCTCCTCCCCGTCTACGGTGACGCGCAGGCCCGGGCCGCCGGGCAGGGAGAGGAACAGGGACTGCCCCTCCCCCGCCTGGACGGTACAGGCCAGCCTGCCCTGGGAAAAGGCCAGGGAGGTGTCCTCCAGGGCCGCCCGGAATCGGTGGAGGCGCGCCTGGGGCAGGCCGCAGACCCCGAAGGAATAGAGGCGGACGGGTTTGCGCACCTCCACTTTCACGGTGACGGTCTGGTGGGCGAAATCGCCCAGCTTTAGGATGCCGTTCTGGCTCTGAGTGGGGTAGCTGTCCGCGACCACCCTGCCGTTGACCGTCACCTGGAAGGCGTCGTTGATGTCCTCCTTCAGGCGGACGGTGTTGTCCCGGAAGGCGTCGAAATAGAGGGTCTCCCTCTCCCCTACCTGGATATGGTAGGTAAGGCGGGCGCTGTCACTCACCGGGGTGAGGGTGAGGATGCCGTCATTTTCCTCCCAGGTGAGGCCGTGGAGCTGGCTGGGCCGGCAGCGGCGGAAGGCGTCGGTCCCCTCCCCGGTGAGGCTGCGGTATACCGCGTCCTGGAGGGCGAAGCGGCCGCGCTGATCCAGGGTCTCCGGCAGGGAGCCGGTCTGCACCAGATAGCCCAGGTTCCCGCTGCCGGTGGGGGTCCAGCGCAAATCGGAGGAGAGCACATATTTGTTGGAGAGGAGGACATCCGTCAGGGCGGTGCCGCCGCTGGAGGAGGTCTCCATCCAGTAGGAGCTGTACCCCAGCTGCTTGACGGAGTGGAGGAAGGCGTCGCCGGTGAAGGAGGTGTAGTGGTCCAGGGTGGGGTAGCCCAGGGCCCCCAGCAGGTTCACATCGCAGAATTTGTGGGAGGTCTTGACCCGGTAGAGGCCCTCGTCGGGGATGGCCGGGGCGGCGAGGAGGGATTGCTCCCCCTGGGGCACCCGGGCGGGAGGGCCCAGGAACAGCGCTGCTTGGAAAGCACTCTGCACCAGGCAGGCCAGCAGCAGGGCCCCGGTGAGGGCCCGTCCCCCTAATCGGCGGCGCTTGCGCAGCAGGAGGGCGCTGCCGATGGCACCGGCAGCGGGCAGGGCCACGGCGCACAGGGCGGCGAAGCTGGGGCCGTCCATCCACAGGGAGGAGGTGTAGGCGTCCATGTCCTCCAGGTGGAAGAGGAGGAGCCAGGCCCCTCCCCCTGCCGCCAACAGGAGGAACGCCCCGGGCAGCAGGGGCCAGGGGGATTTCAGGCGGCGGGGCGCGGAGGCGTTTTCCAGGCCGGCCAGCACATCCGCCCCATACCACAGGGCCAGGAACAGGGGGATGTACCCGTAGCGGGCGGGGAAGGCCTGGTAGCTCCCCGTGTGCCACAGGGAGTTGACGGGCTCCACCACCAGGGGCAGGGCTGTGAGCAGGAGGGACAGGAGCAGGGCGCGCCGCTTGGGCGTCACCGGGAAGGCACGCCACAAAAGGGGCAGACACACCGCCCCGGCGGTGCACAGGAGCATGGGCAGGGTGGTGAGGCAGGAGGTGAAAAATCCCCCGGTGCGCAGGTGGTCCAGGAGGGTCTTTTCCATGCGGGCGGAGCGGAGGCACTGGAGCAGGCTGGGCAGCCACACCGCCCCGGTGAGGAGCAGGGAGGCGATGGCGCAGGCCCCCAGCTTGCCGGCGGCGGGGGCGCGCTCCCCTTTGGGGAGGCAGAAGAACAGGAACAGCCCGCCGCAGAGCACCAAGGCCAGCAGGAGCATGTAGCTGAGGTAGTAATTCACCACCAGGGCGGCGGACAGGGCCAGGAGGAACAGGCGGCACCGGCCACGGTACACCAGCTGGGAGAAGCCGCGCATCACCAGGGGGAACAGGCAGAGCATGTCCAGCCACACCAGGTTTTGGTAGTAGAGGAGCCCGTACCCGCACAGGCCGTAGGAGAGGCCGAAAAACAGGTGCTTCCCCCGGCCCAGGGAGGGGTACTCCCGCTGGAAAAACCAGGCCCCGCTGGCCGCGGCCAGGGAGAGCTTGAGCAGCACCAGGAGGTTTGCCAGCAGGTAGAGCTGGGCCTTCTCCCAAAAGAGGGCGAGAAAACTGAAGGGGCTGGCCAGAAAAAAGAAGAACACCCCATAGAAGCTCATGCCGCCGGCGTTTTGCAGGTTGAGGAAAAAGCCGCTGTCCCCCCGGAGGATGTCCTGGAGCTCCATGAGCAGGGGCACCACCTGCTGGTCCATGTCCCCCCAGGAGAGGGTCTTTTCCCCAAAGGGGTACAGGCCGAAGCAGGCGTACACCAGGCACAGCAGCCCCGCTGCCATAAGGAAGGCCAGGGCGGCGGTGGCGGCCCCTCTCCCCTTTGTGTTCCCTGTGCAGGCGCGGGCCATAGGACGGCCTCCTTCCCAGTTGATTTATAGTTATAAACCAGATCGTCCGCTTTTAGTTTATAACAATAAACCACAGGTGTCAAGGGGAAAGATGTCGGGAAAAAGAAAGGGCCGGGGTCTCCCCCGGCCTCGAAAAAATTATATATAATTACTGCAAGGTGACTTTGTGGAACACTTTTTTGCCCTTGCGGATGATGAGCTGGCCGTCCTGGAAATCGGCGGGGCCGAAGCTCTGGGCCGCGTCGGTGACCTTCTGGTCGGCCACGGTGACGCCGCCCTGCTGCACCAGGCGGCGGCCCTCCCCCTTGGAGGGGGCCAGGCCGGTCTTTAACAGCAGCTCCAGGATGTTGATCTTTCCGTCGGTCAAATCATCCTGGGAGAGCTGGGTGGTGGGCATGTTGTCGGTGTTGGCGCCGCCGCCGAACAGGGCCCGGGCGGCCTGTTGGGCCTTTTGGGCCTCCTCCTCGCCGTGGACCATTTTGGTGAGCTCGAAGGCCAGGATCTCCTTGGCTTTGTTGAGCTCCGCGCCCTCCCAGCGGTCCATCTCGTCGATCTGCTCCAGGGGCAGGAAGGTGAGCATGCGCACGCACTTCTTCACGTCCGCGTCCTCCACGTTGCGCCAGTACTGGTAGAAGTCGAAGGGGCTGGTCTTTTCCGGGTCCAGCCACACGGCGTTGCCCGCGGTCTTGCCCATCTTTTTGCCCTGGGAGTCGGTGAGCAGGGCGATGGTCATGGCGAAGGCGTCCTTGCCCAGCTTGCGGCGGATGAGCTCGGTGCCGCCCAGCATGTTGGACCACTGGTCGTTGCCGCCAAACTGCATGTTGCAGCCGTAGTGCTGGTACAGGTAGTAGAAGTCGTAGCTCTGCATGGGCATGTAGTTGAATTCCAGGAAGGAGAGGCCCTTCTCCATGCGCTGCTTGAAGCACTCGGCCCGGAGCATGTTGTTGACGGAGAAGCAGGCCCCGATGTCCCGGATGAAGTCGATGTAGTTCAGGTTTAAGAGCCAGTCGGCGTTGTTGACCATCTGGGCCTTGCCCTCGCCAAACTCGATGAAGCGCTCCATCTGCTTTTTGAAGCAGGCGCAGTTGTGCTCGATGGTCTCCCGGGTCATCATAGAGCGCATGTCCGTGCGGCCGGAGGGGTCGCCGATCATGGCGGTGCCGCCGCCGATGAGGGCGATGGGCCGGTTGCCCGCCATCTGCAGGCGCTTCATCAGGGTGAGGGCCATGAAGTGGCCCACGTGGAGGCTGTCCGCCGTGGGGTCGAAGCCGATGTAGAACACGGCTTGGCCGTTGTTGATGACCTTGCGGATCTCCTCCTCGTCGGTGACCTGGGCGATAAGGCCCCGGGCTTTCAGTTCTTCGTAGATCTCCATGGTAGTTGCTCCTTTCGTCTTTCTGGGGGCAAAAGAAAACGCCCCCTGTGTTTCACAGAGGGCGATAAAGTATCGCGGTACCACCTCAGTTTACCGGGGCCTCACGGCCCGCGGCCTCATCGGGCGCACAGAAAAAGCCTGGATGCCCTTGCAGAGTAACGCCTGCGGACGGCCGCCTCTACTGACTGTGCGCGTTCCAGGCGGCAGCTCGGGAAGGTAGCTTCGGCCATGCCCTGGTCCCGCTTCCACCAGCCGCGGGCTCTCTTTGCCATAACAGGCAGGGCCTACATGGTTCCGTCATCGCTGTTAGGAGTTATTATACGGTGGGACGGGGGAATTGTCAAGCCTTTTTGATCAATTCCTCGGCCATGTCCAGCTGCAGCTGGGTGACCTGGTCGCCGCCGATGATCCGGGCCAGCTCCTCCTTGCGGCCCTCCAGGTCCAGGGGCTCCACCTGGGTGTAGGTGCGGTCCCCCTTTACGTGCTTGGAGATGCGCAGGTGGTGGTCCGCCAGGGCGGCGATCTGGGCCAGGTGGGTGATGCACAGCACCTGCCGGTCCCGGGAGACCTGCTTGAGCTTTTGCCCCACCTTATTGGCGGCGGCGCCGCTGATGCCTGTGTCCACCTCGTCGAAGATCAGGGTGTCCACTTTGTCCTTGCCGGAGAGCACCGTTTTGATGGCCAGCATGATGCGGGACAGCTCGCCGCCGGAGGCGATCTTCGCCATGGGTTTGGCGGGTTCCCCTTTGTTGGCGGAGACCAGGAACTGGAGCTTGTCGCAGCCCATGGCGGTAAGGGGCACCCGCTGGATGTCCACCAGAAACTCCATGCCCGGCATATTGAGGAAGGCAAGCTCCGCTTTGACGGCCTTGGCGAAGGCCAGGGAGGCACGCTTCCGCTGCTCGGAGAGCTGTTTGGCCAGGGAGATGGCCCGCTGCTTCTCCGCCTCGTAGAGGGCGGTCAGGCGCTCCCGCTCCTCGTCGGAAAACTCGATGGCGTGGAGCTTCTCCTGGCAGTCCGCCAGGTACTGGAGGATCTTCTCCTCGCTGTCGCCGTACTTGCGGCCCAGCTTGTAGAGCAGGTCCAGCCGCTCCTCGATCTGGTCCAGGGCGGCGGGGTCGAAATCGATGGCGGCGCTGTGCAGCAGGCTGTCCGCGTCCTCCAGGAGGTACTGGGCCTCCCGGAGCTTTTGGGCGGCCTCCTCCGCCTCCGGCAGGTAGGGGGCCACCCGCTCCATGGCGGCGGCGGCCTGCTCCACCCCGGAGAGGGCGCCGGCCTGGTCCTCGTCCCCCTGGAGCAGGGCCTTGGCCAGCTCTACCCCATCGGCGATCTTCTCGCTGTTGCGGATCTTCTCCCGCTCCTGGGTGAGCTCCTCCCCCTCGCCCACCCGGACCTGGGCCTCGTCGATCTCCTGGATCTGGTAGCGCAATAAGTCCACTTGCCGGGCCTTCTCCCCCTCGTCGGTGACCAGGTCCTCCAGCTGGCGCTGGAGCTCCCGCAGGCGGTGGTAGCTCTGCTGGTACTCCCCCAGGAGGGGCTCCAGGCCGGCGAAGCTGTCCAGGTAGGTCATGTGCACCTCGGGGGACAGGAGCTCGTAGCTCTCGTGCTGGCCGTGGATGGTGACCAGGCAGGGGCCCACGGCCTTCAGCATGGAGACGGTGGCCGGGGCGCCGTTTAATTTGCACAGGGAGCGGCCCCCCGCCTTGATCTCCCGCTGGACCAGGAGGGTGCCGTCCTCCTCCCAGGGGATGGAGAGGTCGGAAAGGACAGCGCGGACCTCCTCCCCCAGGCCGGTGAACAGGGCGGAGACCGAGGCGGTATCCGCCCCGGTGCGCACCAGCTCTTTGGAGGTGCGCTCCCCCAGCACCGCGTGGATGGCGTCGATGATGATGGACTTGCCGGCTCCCGTCTCGCCGGTGAGCACGGTGAAGCCCCGGTCCAGGTCAATGGAGGCCCGCTCGATCACCGCGATGTTGTTGATGTAGAGCTGTGCCAGCATCCGCCCTCACCTGCCCATCAGCTTCCGGAATTCTTCCTGGGCCTCCTGGGCGGCGGCTTCACTGCGGCAGACGATGAAGATGGTGTCCTCCCCTGCCAGGGTGCCCACGAAATTCTGCCAGTGCATAGCGTCCATGGAGGCGCACACCGCCTGGGCCATGCCTGTCATGCACTTGACCACCAGCATGTTCATGGCCGCCTCTACCGAGAGCACGGAGTCGCTGAACAGGGAGTAGAATTTGGCCGACATGTCGTTGGTGGTCTCGCTGCCGGTGGAGTACTTGTATTTGCCGGAGCGGGACAGGGTCTTGACCAGCCGCAGCTCTTTGATGTCCCGGGAAACTGTGGCCTGGGTCACGTCGAAGCCCTCTTCCCGCAGGTGGCGGAGCAGCTCGTCCTGGGTGTCGATGTCGTGCTCTTTGATGAGCTCCAAGATCTTGGCGTGGCGTCGAGTCTTCATGGTTCACCTTTCCTTTCCGAAAAATCTCGGCTTAATTGATCTTCTGGTTGAGCCTGTCGTAAAAATCCGTGGCGGTCAATCGCAGGAACCGGGCGGCCCGCCGGGAGCGGGCGAACACCAGCCGGTGCCCGGCCCCCAGCTGCACCGGCTCCTCCCCGTCTACGGTGAGGAACAGCCGGCCCAGGTTTTTGGGGATGTCCACGGTAAGGCGGGTGTCCCCGCCGAAGATAACGCTGCGGTGGAACAGGGAGTGGGGACAGATGGGGGTGTAGAGGAGGCAGTCCATGGTAGGTTCTACCACCGGGCCCCCGGCGGACAGGGAATAGGCCGTGGACCCGGTGGGGGTGGCCACGATAAAGCCGTCCGCCCGGCAGCGGTAGCCCTGGTTGTTCCCCAGGGCCATGCGGTAGTCGATGATGCGGGCCAGCTCCCCGGTGACCACCGCGTCGTTGAGGGCGTAATACTCCCGCTGCCCCTGGGGGGTGGAGAGGGTGACGCTGAGCATCAGCCGGCGCTCCTCCTGGTAATTGCCCTGTACCAGGTTGGGCAGCAGGTGGAGCTCGTCCCGCTCCACCCCGGCGTTGAAGCCCAGCTTGCCGGCGTTGACCCCCAGCACGGGCTTCTGGAACAGGGCGGCGGTTTTGGCGGTGTGGATGATGGTGCCGTCCCCGCCCACGGCCAGGAACAGGTCGCAGGCGCCCAGCTCTGGGTCGTGGGCCTCCTGGTAGACGCCGTTTTCGTCGAACAGGTCGGTTTTGAGCAGCACCTGGCACCCGCACCCTTTGAGGATGGAGAGCACCTCGTCGGTACAGGCCTTGGCCTCTTTTTTTGTGAGATTGGGGACTACTGCGATCTTCAAGGGTCCGCCTCCCGTCTAGTTTTTACCGGTCCAGCTGGGCGTGGGACGCCTCTACCACCTGCCGGGCCGGGGGCACGGTCTCGGCCTGGGTGGGGGCGTCACTGCGCTGTAAGTAGGCCAGGTACTCGATGTTCCCCTCCGGGCCCTTTACCGGGGAGAAGGTGAGCCCCAGCACGGAATAGCCGTTGTCCAGGGCGAAGGAGAGGACCTTTTCGATGACCTCCTGGTGCACCGCCGGGTCCCGGACCACGCCCTTCTTCCCCACCTTCTCCCGGCCCGCCTCGAACTGGGGCTTGATGAGGCACACCGCCCGGGCATTTTCCGCCAGCAGGGGGCGCACCGCGGGCAGGATGAGGGACAGGGAGATGAAGGACACGTCTACAGAGAAGAAATCGATAGGCTCGGGCACCTGCTCCTGGGAGAGGTAGCGGGCGTTGGTGCGCTCCAGATTCACCACCCGGGGGTCGGTGCGCAGGGACCAGGCCAGCTGGCCGTAGCCCACGTCTACGGCGTAGACTTTTTTCGCCCCGTTCTGGAGCATGCAGTCGGTAAAGCCCCCGGTGGAGGCGCCTACGTCCATACACACCAGGCCGGAAAGGGAGATGGGGAACTCCGCCATGGCCTTTTCCAGCTTGAGGCCGCCACGGCTCACATATTTCAGGCCCTTGCCCCGGACTTCGATGGGGGCTTCCTCCGGGTAGAGGTCGCCGGGCTTGTCCGCCTTCTGCTGGTCCACGTACACATCCCCGGCCATGATGAGGGCTTTCGCCTTTTCCCGGCTCTCCGCCAGGCCGCGCTCGGTCACTAAAATGTCCAGCCGTTTTTTCACCG
>LBJMC04202__coassemble_549_pt1 | contig 26587 bp, 26 predicted proteins | sample LBJMC04202__metabat2_high_PE_010 | metagenome-assembled genome bin LBJMC04202
CCTGTCTTACTGTACCTTTTTCCCGCCGGTTTGTCAAGACAAAAAAAGCCCCGGAAGGGGCCTTTCCCCCTCCGGGAGCGATGATTTCACCAACATTTAACGGGGATTTCCCAGGAAGAACAGGGCCACCGTGCCGGGGCCGGAGTGGGCGCCGATCACCGGGCCGATGAAGTTGATCTTCACCTCTTTGACCCCCAGCTTCTCCTTCACCTGCTTGGCCACATACCTGGCGTCCTCCAGGCAGTCGCCGTGGCTGATAAAGACCACCTGGTCCTGGGGGTCGATGGCGGTCTCCTCCATCTTCTTCACCAGGGCGTCCAAAGACTGCTTGCGCCCCCGCACCTTGGACACCGGGATCAGATGCCCCTCGTCATCCACATGGAGCACCGGCTTGATGCCCAGCATAGTGCCCACCAAAGCCGTTGCGGTAGAGACCCGGCCGCCCCGCTTTAAGTGGTTCAAGTCGTCCACGGTGAACCAGTGGCATAGGTGCAGCACGTTCTCCTTCAGCCACAGGAGCACCTCATCCAGAGAGGCGCCTCCCAATTTCTGCATGGCGGCGTGGTACACCAGCAACCCCTCCCCCATGGAGGCGCACAGGGAGTCGAACACCTCTATCCGCCGGCCGGGGAATTTCTGCTCCAGCTCTTTTTTCGCCAGGTGGGCGCTCTGGCAGGTGCCGCTGAGGCCCGAGGAAAACGCGATGTAGAGGATGTCGTCCCCCGCCTCCAAAATGGGGGTGAACACGGCGATGAACTCCTCCGAATTCACCTGGGTGGTGGTGGACATGACCCCCGCCCGCAGCTTGTTGTAAAAGGCGGGCTCGTCCATCTCCCCGCCCCCGGGGATGTTGTGGTAGGTGTTCCCCTCCATCAGGTAGCACAGGGGGATCACCTGCACCCCCAGCTCCCGGATCATCTCCGGGGCCAGGTCCGTGGTAGAATCCGTGATAATGCGATACGCTGCCATAGCCTATCCTCTCCTCCGCGAAAGTAATTCGGTGCCGATGGAACAATTATACCAGAAAACAGAGGGATTGTAAACCTACCCCTGCCACTGGTTCCGGCGGCGGCGCAGGCAGTCCTCCAGAATGACGGTGGCGGCCACGGCGTCCACCACGGCCTTCCGCTTTTTCCCCCGGGTGTTGGTCTCGTTCAAATACCCGTGGGCGGTGATAGTGGTGCCCCGCTCGTCCACAAACTCCACGGGCAGGCCCGTGGCCTCTTCCAGCAGGGCGCCAATCTCCCTGGCGTTCTGGGCGCTCTCCCCCTCGCTGCCGTCCATGTTCCGGGGCAGGCCCACCGCCAGCAGCTCCGCCTTGTTCTCTTTCGCCAGAACGGCCAGCTTCTCCACCAGCTGTTCCCGGTGGTACTCGGTGACCACCGTAAGGGGGGAGGCCAGCAGCTCCCCTTTGTCGCAGATGGCCACGCCGGTGCGGGCCTTTCCCAGATCGATCCCCAGTATAATCATAGCGCCTCCGTGTGGAAACTGTACTGCATGGGGGCCTTCCGCAGCTCCTCCGGCAGGTGGGACTGGTCGTCCGTGCTCTCCCAGCGGAGGTTGCCATCCTCGCACAGCAGCACGCTGACGCTGGTGTTGCCGAACACCTTCCCCTTCCGCAGGCCCTCGATGGAGCCGTACTCCACCCAGGCGTTCAGGTTCTTGATAAAGCCCCCGTGGGTGGCCACCGCCACAGTTTTCCCCTCATTCTCCCCGATGATGCGCCGGATGGTGTCCTGCACCCGCCGGTACACCTCCCCCATGGTCTCCCCGCCGGGGAACCGGCACAGGTCCGGGGCCTGGTCCCAATCGTGGGCCAGCTGGGGGTACTCCCTGCCGATGTCCGTGAGGAGCTTGTTCTCCATCTCCCCCACGTCGATCTCCAGCAGCCCGTCGTCCTTGTGGATGGGCAGCCCGTGGTACTTGTTGATGGCCTCCGCCGTCCGGTAGGCCCGGATGAGGGGGCTGGAGTAAATAGCATCCAATTTCTCGTTGCGAAAACGCAGGGCCAAAAGCTCCAGCTGCTTCTCCCCCTGCTCGTTGACAGGCCCGTCGAACCGGCCTTGAAAGCGCCCTCCGGCGTTCCCGGCGGACTGGCAGTGTCGCACGATGTAGAGCTTCGTCACCATGGCTTCACGCCTCCCGTCAGCTCGGAAAGGGACTGGATGCCGTTCTCGTCCATATAATTTGCCAGCCCTTCGGCGATCTTGATGGGGGCGTAGGGGTCGGTGAACAGCACCGTGCCGATCTGCAGCGCCGTGGCCCCGGCCAGCAGCATCTCCACCGCGTCCTGCCAGGTGGAAATGCCCCCCAGGCCCACAATGGGGATCTTCACCTTCTGGCTGGCCTGCCACACCATCCGCAAGGCGATGGGCAGCAGCGCCGGGCCGGAAAAGCCCCCGGTGTTGTTCTTGATGATGGGCCGCCGGGTGCGGATGTCGATGCGCATGCCGGTAAGGGTGTTGATCATGGAGATGGCGTCGGCCCCAGCGCTCTCCGCGGCCACAGCCATCTCGGAGATGTCCGTCACATTGGGGGAGAGCTTCACCATCAGGGGCTTTTTGCAGTGTTTGCGCACCTGGCTGGTGATGCCGTACACCCCCTCGGTGGTGGTGCCGAACTGCACACCCCCCTGCTTCACGTTGGGGCAGGAGATGTTCAGCTCGATCATGTCCACACAGGTGTCATTGAGCTTCTCCACCGTGGCGCAGTAATCCTCCGGGGCGTTGCCCGCCACGTTGGCGATGATCTTCGTCCCCTGCTTGGAGAGCCAGGGCAGGTCGTGCTGGATAAAGTGGTCCACCCCGGGGTTCTGCAGCCCCACGGCGTTGAGCATCCCCCCTGGGGCCTCCGTGACCCGGGGCGGCGGGTTACCCGGCCGCTCCTTGATGGTGATGCCCTTGCAGGAGATGCCCCCCAGCACGGACAGGGGGTAAAACTCGTTGTACTCCCGGCCAAACCCAAAGGTGCCCGAGGCGGCGATCAGAGGGTTCTGAAACTCCACACCGGCTACTGTCACTCGCAAATCAGCCATAGCTTTTCCTCCTTTACCACACCACCCGGCGGGAATCGAACACCGGGCCGTCCTTGCACACGTGGCCGAAATACTCTGCGCCGTCCTCACCCCTAAGGGCCACGGCGCAGCCCAGACAGGCCCCGATGCCGCAGGCCATGCGCTCCTCCAGGGAGACGTAGCAGGGCACGCCCCGCTGTTCCGCCAAGGCCTTCACCGCCTTCAGCATGGGCAGGGGGCCGCAGGCGCACACCTGCTGGAATTCCTCCCCCTCCGCCAGCTGGGTGACCAGCCCGTGGTGGCCGTAGCTGCCGTCGTCTGTGGCGATGAGCACCTTGGCCCCGGCGGCCTGGAAATCCTGCTCCAAAATCACGGCGTCCCGATTGCGGAAGCCCAACGCCGCGACGGCGTTCTCCCCCAGCTCCGCTGCCAGGCCCAGCAGGGGCGGCACGCCGATGCCGCCGCCCACCAGCAGGGTGCGCTTGCCCTTGTCCAGGGGGAAGCCGTTGCCCAGGGGGGCCAACAGCTCCAGCTGGTCACCGGCTTGCAGCCGGGCCAGGTCCGCGGTGCCCTGGCCCCGCACCTGGAACACAAACCGCAGGGTCCCGGCCTGCCTGTCAATGCCGCAGATGGAGATGGGCCGGCGCAAAGTGTGCCCCGGCACGTAGAGCTGGGCGAACTGCCCGGGGACGGCCAAGGCCGCCAACTGCGGGCACTCCACCACAAAATCGTAGACGTCGGCAGTCAGGCGGTCCGCCCGCCGCAGGCTGCCCAAAACAGAATCGTATCGCTTCAAAAGAGGACTCCCCTTTCCCTGGTTTTCTGTCCCGGTCACGGCAGGACGATTTTGCCGATATGCCCCACAATCTCGTCCCGCATGCGGATGGCTTCCCGCCGGGCGGCCCCGGCGTAATCGGCGCCGTCGCACTTCTCCTTCTGCCAGGCGCACAGAATGCCCCGGGAGGAGTTGACGATGGCCCCCAGGCCGTTTTTGTCAAAGGCAGGGGCCACATCCGCCGCGCCGCCGCCCTGGGCGCCGTAGCCCGGCACCAGGAAGAAGGTGTGGGGCAGGGCGGCCCGCAGCTCCTCCAGCTGGGCGGGATAGGTGGCCCCTACCACGCAGCCCACGCCGCTGTAGCCGTACTTGCCGGGGAGCTTTTCCCCCCAGCCCTCGCACATGGCGCCCATGGCCCGGTACACGGTCTGGCCGTCCTCCAGCTTCCGGTCCTGCAGCTCGCCGGAGGAGGGGTTCGAGGTCTTTACCAGCACGAAGATGCCCTTGTTCCCTTTCCCGCACACCTCCAGCAGGGGGGCGATGCCGTCGGTACCCAGGTAGCCGTTGACCGTGAGGGCGTCGGCCCCAAAGGCGGCAACCTCCTCCCCCTCCACGTCGGTGGTGCCCAGGTGGGCGGCGGCATAGGCGGTCATGGTGGCGCCGATGTCGTTGCGTTTGCCGTCGGTGATGACGTACATGCCCTTCTCCCTGGCATAGGCGATGGTCTCCGCCAGGGTCCGCACCCCCTGCCAGCCGTACATCTCATAGTAGGCGGCCTGGGGCTTTACCGCGGGCACAATGTCGCACAGGGCGTCGATGAGCCCCTTGTTATAGGCCAGCAGGGCGTCGGCAGCCCCCTCCAGGGTCTTGCCGTACTTCTCATAGCTGGCGGCCCGGATGTGCTCCGGGATATAGCTGAGCTTCGGGTCCAGCCCCGCCACGGTGGGGTTCTGCAGCGCCGCGATCTTCTCCAAAAGTTTGTCCATTCCCATAGTTGTTCTCCCTCTCTTATTTGATTTCCTCCCGGCCGTCGTACACTTTCCGGCCGCGGAAAATAGTCACCAGTACTTTGCCCTTCAGGGTCATGCCCTTAAAGGGAGTGTTCTTGCTCTTGCCGTGGAGCTTCTCCGGGTCCACCACCCATTTTCTTTCCGGGTCGAAAAGGACCACATCGGCGTTCTGCCCCACCTGCAGCGTCCCCGCGGGGATGCCCAAAATCCTGGCCGGCGTCCAGCTCATCTTCTCAATGATCTGGGACAGGCCCAGCTTCCCCTCCAGGGCGGTCAGCGTCGCCGCCAGGGAGGTCTCCATGCCGATAGAGCCGTTGGGGGCCCCGGCAAAGTCCGCCTTCTCCTCCGGGCTGTGGGGGGCGTGGTCCGTGGAAATGGCGTCGATGGTGCCGTCCTGCAGCCCCTGGAGCAGCGCCAGCCGGTCGGCCTCGGTGCGCAGGGGCGGGTTCATGCGGTAGTCGGCGTCCCGGCTGCGCAGGGCCTCCTCCGTGAGGAGCAGGTAGTGGGGACAGGTCTCCGCCGTGACCTTCACCCCCCGGGCCTTTGCGTCCCGGATGAGGGCCACGCTGCCCTTGGTGCTCACGTGGCAGATGTGCACCGCAGCATCGATGGAGGCCGCCGCCGCGATCTCCCTGGCGGTGCCGCAGTCCTCCGCTGCTGCAGGGATACCGGGCAGTCCCAGTTCCTCTGCCACGGGGCCTTCGTTCATTTTCCCGCCCCGGGCCAGGTCCATGTCCTCGCAGTGGGCGGTGAGGGTGAGGCCCAATTTTTGCGCCTTCCCCAACGCCTCCAGCAGGCAGCGGGAGCTACCCACCGGCACACCGTCGTCGCTGATGGCGATGGCCCCGGCCGCTTTCAGGGCTTCCAGGTCCGTGAGCTCCTCCCCCTTCATCCCCTTGGTGACGCAGGCTGCGGTGTACACAGCCGCGTCGGCAGAGGCGGCCTTCTCCAACAGGGCCTGCACCCCCTCCGGGCTGTCCATAGGCGGCTTGGTGTTGGGCATGGCCAGCAGGCTGGTGACGCCTCCGGCGGCGGCGGCCCGGCACCCGGTGAACACGTCCTCCTTGTAGGTGAGGCCCGGGTCCCGCAGATGGACGTGCATGTCCACCAGCCCGGGGGCGGCCACCAGGCCCCGGCCGTCCAGAATTTCTTCCGCTTCCGTTCCCAGGTCGCCGCCCAGGGCCGCGATCTTCCCCTCTTTCAACAGCAGGTCCCCGGTCTCGTCCAGGCCCTGGCTGGGGTCTACCAGCCTGGCCCCTTTGATGAGGATCGTCATGGGATCTCTCCTTTCCTTATTCCAGAATCAACCGCTCTACCGTCCACTTGGTCAGGGAGAGCAGCTCCCGGCCGTAGTATTCCGGCAGCAGCAGCGGGTCGCTGCGGGCGGTCAGGCTGTAGGCGGTAAAGCCCGCGTTCTCCGCCAGCTGCAGCGCCCGGTACATGTGGAAATCCTGGGTGACGATGACGAACTCGGTCCCCAGGCCCTCCCGCTGGGCAATCTCCATGGCGAAATCCAGATTCTGCCGGGTGTTGTGGGACTCGCTCTCCATATAGATGCGCTCCTCGCCGATGCCCCGGCTCACCAGGTTGTTCCGCTGGGTCAACGCCTCGGGGCAGGGCTCGTCCCCGCCCTGTCCCCCGGTGACGATACAGGCGGCCTCCGGGTTCTCCTGCAGGTACTGGGCGGCCTTTTCCACCCGCCCCGCCAGGCTGACCCCCATGCGCTCCGCGCTGAACACCTGGGCCCCCAGCACGATGACCGGGGTGTTGGCCGGGGCCGGGCGGTTCTGGGCGGAGAGCATCAGCCCGGTCAGGTACCCGGCCCAGCACAGCCCCAGGCAGTAAAAGCAGGCCGCCAGCCGGACCAGGGCTTTCTTCCAGCCCCCCTTCCGGGCCAGCCGGGGGTAAAACACCAGCAGCAGCGCCCCCAAGGCGCACACCCCCAGGCCGAACACCGCCCCCAGCCGGAACCCGCCCCGGAGCAGCGGCAGCAAAAACCACACACACCCCGCCCCGCAGAGGACGAGGCCCAGTATCCTACCAACTTTCTTCCACGTTTCCATCCAGACCCGTTTCCCTTTCCCGCCAAAAATCGCAGTTTTTGTTATTATACAACATTTCCCCGCCGGGGTAAACCATTTCACAGAAAAAGAGCACCGGGAAACACCCGATGCTCTTTCGCAGCTGTACTTATGTGATCAATGGCCTCTCTTGACGTAAGAGGTGTGCAGGACCTGGTGGGCCTTGTGGCTCCCGGGCTCGCCCAGGAACTCCTCGTAGCATTTCTGCAGCACGGGGTTCTTGTGGCTCTTGCGCAGGGGCATGGCCTTGTCCTGGTCGTACAGGGCCTGGGCACGCAGTTTCTTGATGTCGTAGAAGCTGTGGTTCTCCGAGCTCTGGATGGGCTGGCCGCCGCCGTTGACGCAGCCGCCGGGGCAGCACATGACCTCGATGAACTGGTAATCGGCCTCCCCGGCCCGCACCTTCTTCAGCAGGGCGTCGGCGTTGGACAGGCCGCTGACCACAGCGACCTTCACATCCATGCCGGCCACGTTGTACACGGCCTCCTTAAAGCCCTCGGTGCCCCGGATCTCCGTGTAGTCGATGGAATCCAGGTCCTCGCCGGTGAGCAGGTCGGCCGCGGTGCGCAGGGCAGCCTCCATCACGCCGCCGGTAGCGCCGAAGATGACGGCAGCGCCGGTGGAAACACCCATGGCGTCGTCGAACTTCTCCTCGGGCAGGCGGTTGAAGTTGAGCTTGGCCTTCTTGATGAGCCGGGCCAGCTCCCGGGTGGTCAGGCTGATGTCCACGTCGGGCAGGCCGGCGGCGTCCTCGTCGTCCCGCTGGATCTCAAACTTCTTGGCGGTACAGGGCATCACAGACACAGACACGATGTTCCGGGGATCGATGCCCTCCTTCTGGGCATACCAGGTCTTGATGAGGGCGCCGGTCATATTCTGGGGGGACTTGCAGCTGGACAGGTTGTCCAGCAGGTCGGGGTAGTAGTGCTCGCAGAACTTCACCCAGCCGGGGGAGCAGGAGGTGATCATGGGCAGCACGCCGCCGTTCTTCACCCGGTCGATGAACTCGCTGGCCTCCTCCATGATGGTCATGTCGGCACCGAAGTCGGTGTCGAACACCTTGTCGAAGCCCAGGCGGCGCAGGGCGGCCACCATCTTGCCCTCCACGTTGGTGCCGATGGGCAGGCCGAACTCCTCGCCCAGGGCGGCGCGCACCGCAGGGGCGGTCTGCACGATAACGATCTTCTCGGGATCGTTGATGGCGTCGATGACCTCCTGGGTGTTGTCCTTCTCGGTGAGGGCGCCGGTGGGGCAGCTGACGATGCACTGGCCGCAGGCAACGCAGGCCACGTCGCTCAGGGGGCTCTCAAAGGCACAGCCGATCTCGGTATCGAAGCCGCGGTTGTTAGCGCCGATGACAGAGACGTGCTGGTTCTGGCAGGCGGCCACGCAGCGCCGGCACAGAATACATTTGGCGTTGTTGCGCTCCAGGTACAGGGTGGAGAAGTCCTTGTTGCCAGCGGGGATGGCCCCAGCGAAGCGGTCCTCCTCCTCGATGCCCATGTCGTTGCACAGCTTCTGCAGCTCGCAGTTGCCGCTGCGCTCGCAGGTCAGGCACTTCCGGTCATGGACAGAGAGCAGCAGCTCCAGCGTCATCTTCCGGGACTCCTGGACCTTGGGGGAGTTGGTGAACACCTCCATGCCCTCGTTGACGGGGTACACGCAGGCGGCCACCAGGGAGCGGGCCCCTTTGACCTCCACCATGCACATCCGGCAGGCGCCGATCTGGTTGATGTCTTTCAAATAGCAAAGGGTGGGGATGTCGATGCCAGCGGTGCGGGCAGCCTCGAGGATCGTGGAATCTGCGGGCACTTCGTAGCCCACACCATTGATTTTGATGTTGACCATTTCCATCTTTCGCACTCTCCTCTCTTATTTCTTCACCACAGCGCCGAACTTGCACTTCTCCATGCACACGCCGCACTTGATACACTTGGTGGTATCGATGGAATGAGGCTGCTTCACCGAACCGCTGATGGCGCCAACGGGACAGTTGCGGGCGCACAGGGTGCAGCCCTTACATTTATCCGCCTCGATGTAGAAGTTGGTGAGGGCCTTGCAGGCGCCGGCGGGGCAGCGGTGCTCCACCACGTGGGCCTCATACTCATCCCGGTAATACTTCAGGGTGGAGAGCACGGGGTTGGGCGCGGTCTGGCCCAGACCGCACAGGGAATTCTCCTTGATGTAGTAGCACAGCTCCTCCATCTTGTCGATGTCCTCCAGGGTGCCGTTGCCGGAGGTGATCTTGTTCAGAATCTCCAGCAGCCGCTTGGTGCCCACCCGGCAGGGGGTGCACTTGCCGCAGGACTCGTCCACCGTGAACTCCAGGAAGAACTTGGCGATGTCCACCATACAGGTGGTCTCGTCCATGACGATCAGGCCGCCGGAGCCCATCATGGAGCCGATGGCGATCAGGTTGTCGTAATCGATGGGGGTGTCGATGAGCTTGGCGGGGATGCAGCCGCCGGAGGGGCCGCCGGTCTGGGCAGCCTTAAAGGTGTGGCCGCCGGGCACGCCGCCGCCGATCTCCTCCACCACTTCCCGCAGGGTGGTGCCCATGGGCACCTCCACCAGGCCGGTGTTGGTGATCTTGCCGCCCAGGGCGAACACCTTGGTGCCGGGGCTCTTCTCGGTGCCGATGGAGCGGAACCAGTCAGCGCCCTTCAGGATGATCTGGGGGATGTTGGCGTAGGTCTCCACGTTGTTCAAAACGGTGGGCACGCCGAACAGGCCCTTCACCGCCGGGAAGGGAGGACGGACCCGGGGCTCGCCCCGCTTGCCCTCGATGGAGGTCATCAGGGCGGTCTCCTCGCCGCACACAAAGGCGCCGGCGCCCAGGCGGATGTCGATGTCAAAGTCAAAGCCGGAGTTGAAGATATTCTTGCCCAGCAGGCCGTACTCCCGGGCCTGCTCAATGGCGATCTGCAGCCGCTTTACCGCGATGGGGTACTCGGCGCGGATGTAGATGTAGCCCTGGTTAGCGCCAATGGCGTAACCGGCGATGGCCATGGCCTCCAGCACGCTGTGGGGGTCGCCCTCCAGCACGGAGCGGTCCATGAACGCGCCGGGGTCGCCCTCGTCGGCGTTGCAGCAGGCGTACTTCTGGGGGGCGTCGTTATTCCGGGCAAACTGCCACTTGCGCCCGGTGGGGAAGCCGGCGCCGCCGCGGCCCCGCAGGCCGGAAGCCAGCACCAGGTCGATGACCTCCTGGGGGGTCATCTCGGTGAGCACCTTGCCCAGCGCCGCGTAGCCGTCCTGGGCGATGTACTCGTCGATGACCTCGGGGTTGATGACGCCGCAGTTGCGCAGGGCGATACGCATCTGCTTGGCGTAGAACGTGGTCTCGTTCAAAGACTTGGTGGTGTTGTCGTCCACCACGGTCTCCTGGTACAGCAGCCGCTTTACGATACGGCCCTTCAAGAGGTGCTCCGAGACGATCTCAGGCACATCCTCGGGGGTGACGCGGCTGTAAAACGCGCCTTCGGGGTAGACCACCATGATGGGGCCCAGAGCGCACAGGCCGAAGCAGCCGGTGCGGATGACGTTTACTTCGCTCTCAAGGCCCTGGGCCTTGATCTCTTCTTTCAGCCTCTCAATGATCTGCTCGCTGTGGGAGGAGGTACAGCCCGTCCCGCCGCAGACCAGCACGTTTGAACGATACATCTGCTTTCCTCCTTATTTCGCGCCGATGGCGTTGGCGCCGATGGTGTACTCGCTCACCACGTTGCCGTTGACCAGGTGGTCGTTGACCACGCGGACAGCCTTCTCGGGGGTCATTTTCACATAGGTGACTTTCTCGTGGCCGGGGGTGATGACCTCCACCACAGGCTCGTACTGGCAAATGCCGATGCAGCCCGTCTGGGTCACCATCACGTCCTGGAGGCCCCGCTTGGCCACCTCTTCCACAAAGGCGTTGAGCACAGGTTTGGCGCCGGCGGCGATGCCGCAGGTGGCCATGCCCACCAGCACCCGGGTGCCGGCCTCGGCGCTCTCCCGCAGGTTCACGGCGGCCCTGGCCTTATCGCGGATGGCTTGAAGTTCCGCTAACGATTTCATAATTGCAATCCTTCCTTTCCTAGATCGATGGGTCGAATCCATTTAGCAAGACGGCTTGAGCAGTTCCCCGGTCTGTTCCTCCAAAAACTCCTTGATCCACAGCATCACGTCGGGGGAGTCCAGGGGCACGTCGTCCCCCAGCACCTGCCGCAGCTCCCTGGTGTCCAGGGCGAAATCCCGCTGTGTCCCGTCCTCCCCCCGCCGCTGGCGGGTGAAGAGGAAGTCCCGGTCCGGGTTGCAGGAGATGAGCAGCTGCACCGTGCCGGAGATGTCCCCCAGGGGGATCATGTCCACGCTGGAGGGCTTGAAGGAAGCTGTGAGGGTGGTGCCCTTCCCCTTTTCCGAATCGATGACGAAGCTGCCCCCCGTCATCTCCGCCTCCATTTTGAACAGCGGCACCCCCAGCCCCACGCTACGGGTGGTGCGGGTGGTGTAAAAGGGGTCGATCACATGCTCCACCTGCTCCTTGGTCATCCCGCAGCCGTTGTCGGTTACGGAGATGGACAGCAGGTCCCCGGGCACGTCCTCCACCACCTGTATGGTGATGAGGGAGGCCCCGGCGGAGATGGAGTTCTGGGCGATGTCCATCACGTTGAGAGAAAGCTCGCGCATGACTTTACGCCATATATTTCGCCAGGATGCCGTCCACGTCCTCGGGGACCAGCCGGCCGTACACATCCTCGTTGATGGTCATGACCGGGGCCAGGCCGCAGGCGCCGATGCACCGGCAGGCGGTGAGGGAGAAGGCCCCGTCCTCGGTACATTCCTCGGGCTGGATGCCCAGGGTGGAGGTGAGCTTGTCCAGGATCTTGTCGGCGCCCTTTACGTAGCAGGCGGTGCCCAGACAGACAGAAATGTGGTTCCTCCCCTTGGGGGTGAGGGAGAACTGCGAGTAGAAGGTGGACACGCCGTAGACTTCCTCCAGGGGCACGTCCAGGCCGTCGGCGATCTTCTTCTGCACCTCCAGCGGAAGATAGCCGTAGATATCCTGAGCCTGGTGCAGCGCCGGCATCACGGCACCGGCCTGGCCCTTCAGGCCGGCGATGACCGCGTCCAGCTTCTGCGCCTGCTCGGGAGTGTCATGAAACGGCAGATTGCTGATACTCTTCTTCATGGTCTTTCCTCCCAGTATTGAGATTGGTTTCTTGCATTTTGGCATAACAAAAGAAACGCCAAATTGGCATCGTCTTAAATATAACAAATGGCCTGGGCATTATAATTCTTTTGGAGAAATATTCAAAAAAGAACGACAATTTCTTGCAGGCCAGGGCGGGGCTCTCCGTAAATAATTACCAGTTTATCGATATATTTTATCGATAACAGCTTTCCTATTCCCCCGCCCCCGCCCGGATGGCCTGGATCACCGCCCGGCGGGAGAGCTCCGGCAGGTGGAGCCCCAAGGGCTCCCCGGTGGCCAAAGTCTCCAAGTAGTGGGAGTCGGAGTCCCGCAGAATCTTCATTCCCGCCAGCTCCGGACAGGCGCGGACCAGCGCCTCCAAATCACAGCCGCGGGTGACCTCGGCGGCGGCAAAGCCCGCCTCGGGGGGGATGGCCCCCAGGGAAGCCAGCACGCTGTAGGAGTCCCGGTCCACGTGGGCGGGGAACGCCACGCCGCCAAAGCTCTCCGCCAGGGCCAGCACCTCGTTCACCCCGATGAAGGAGGACACCAGCAGCAGGTTCTCCTCCAATCCCACCAATTCATCGTTTTCATCCAGAATCCGCTGCTGGCCGAAAATCTCCGGCTTGTTCTTCACGTGGGGCATGTGGCCGTAGACATACCCGTCGAAGGCCATGGCCCCCTCCAGGGTCTCGAACAGGCACACCACGTGGGCCTCCTCGGCGGTGCACAGCTCCATGCCCGGCAGCACCAGCAGCCCCGCCTCCTCCCCCGCCCTCATCACAGCGCCGGCGTTTTTGCAGCTGTTGTGGTCGGTAACGGCGATGACCTGGCACCCGGAGAGGGCGGCCATGCCCACCAGGTTGTTGGGGGTCATGTCGTCGTCCCCGCAGGGGGAAAGGCAGGAGTGGATGTGCAGGTCGTAAGGGTAACTGGTCATTTCAGCGTCTCATAAACACGGACGGCCGTGTCATATAGATTCTCGGCGCAGCTGTACACGGGGATGCCCTGCAGCTCCGCCCGCTGGGCGGCCTCCTTGTCCAGGGCGGCGTTCTCCGCCAGGACGATGCAGGCCACGTCCGTCAGGGTGGCCACCGCGATAGCGTTGATGTTCCCCATCACCGTCAGCCACACGTTGCCGCTCTGGGCCCGGGCCATCACCCAGCTCAGCAGGTCGCCTATGTAGCAGCCCTCCACCGGGTTGTCTTCCCCCTCCCCGCCGGCCAGCAGGGTCCAGCCGCAGGCAGCGGCCAATTCTTTGGCAGTCATCTCAACCATCCTCTCCTGTTCCAGTCTCCGGCCCGTCCGTGCCGGGCGACTTCCCCTCCTTGGGGAAGCGGCCGAGCCCGTCCCCCATCTGGAAGAGGGTGTCGGCCATCTGCTGCATCTGCCGCCGGTACACGAAGATGCAGCCTGTCTTTTTGCTGTTGCCCCGCACCACGTCCTCGGCGAAGGCCCGGCAGGTGGGGGCCCCGCAGGCGCCGCAGTCCAGGCCGGGGAATTCCTTCACGATCTGGTCGATCTCCACCATCATCCGCATGGCCTCCGAAAGGTCCTCCGACAGGGTGAGCACGTTGGAGAACTCCAGGCTCTCCTCCCACTCCATCACCGGGGGCACGGGGCCGCCGCCCAAATGATTCTGGGACACGGGCAGGTATTTCCGCAGCCGCTGGATGCGGGCCTTGGCCACGTAGGGGTTCTCCACACAGAGCACGCCCCCCACACAGCCGCCGGCGCAGGCGTTGAGCTCAATGAACTCCAGGTCGCCGATGCGCTCGTCCTCGATCTCCTCCAGCACCCGGATCACATTCTCGATGCCGTCGGCCGCCAGGTATTTTTCGTTGAGCAGGGCCGCCGCCTCCCCGCCGCTGGTAGACCACCCCACCCCGATGATGCCGGAGCTGGACAGGGTCTCCACCTTTTCCAGGTGGTCCATCTTGTGGGACAGCACGGGGAAAATCTCGCTGATGGCGATGGCCCCGTCCACCTGGGACTTCTCCAGCCCCAGGGGCATCTGGATGTCCGTCACCTTGGCCGGGCAGGGGGTGAGGAAGAAGCAGCCAATCTGCTCCTCGGGCAGGCCTGTCTTTTTCACAGCCTCCGCCTTGGCCAGGGCCGCCGCCGTCTCCATGGGGGACTTCAGGGGCAGCACGTGGTCGCACAGGTCGGGGAAGCGCACCCGGATGAGCCGCACCACCGCCGGGCAGGCAGAGCTGATCACCGGCCGCTTCAGCCGGCCGGAAGCCAGCAGCTTCCGGGTGGCCTCGCTCACCAGCTCGGCGGCCCGGGAGACCTCGAACACGTCGTCGAAGCCCAGCTGCTTGATGCCTGTCAGCACATAGTCGATGTCGTCCAGGTTGTTGAACTGGCCGTACAGCGACGGGGCCGGCAGGGCGATCTTATACGTAAACCCACTGATCTCGGAGAGGGCCGTAAACCGCGCCCGCTTGGCGTGGTGGGGGCAGATGCGGATGCACTCCCCGCAGTCGATGCACCGCTCGCTGGCGATGACCGCCTTGCCCCCCTGGACCCGGATGGCCTCGGTGGGGCAGCGTTTGATGCAGTTGGTGCAGCCCACGCACCTCTCCTCGTTCAGTGTGACGGAATGGTAAAATTCAGCCACGATTCGGTACCTCCATAGGCAGGGCCCACCGGGCAGCGCCCGGAGAGCAGGCCCCGCCCTCCCTCATTCTTTTCTGCCGGGGTAGACCACCATGCGCACCTTGGTGCCCTCCCCCACCACAGAGTCGATCTCCATCTCGTCCGTGTACTTCTTCATGTTGGGCAGGCCCATGCCGGCCCCAAAGCCCAAAGCGCGCACGTTGTCCGGGGCGGTGGACCAGCCCGCCTGCATGGCCTGCTCCACGTCCTTGATGCCCGGGCCGTGGTCGGTGAGCAGGATGTCCACCCGGTCGGGGTCGATGTCCACCACGGCCTCCCCGCCCCCGGCGTGGATGACCATGTTGATCTCCCCCTCGTACATGGCGATGGAGACCCGGCGGATGGCGTCGGGCTCGTACCCCAGCTTTTTCAGCTTGTGCTTCACGTCGCCGGAAGCCTCGCCCGCCCGGGTGAAGTCGTCCCCGGGCACCTGGTAGTCAAGATGCAGCATACTCATTTGATGTCACACCCTCCCCGCAGCCCATTGGAATAGAGCAGCCCGCAGGCGGTGAACATCCGGTAGGGGGATTCCAGCACGGTGATCTCCTTCTGCCGGGCCAGGGCCACCACGTTGGGGTCCACCTTCTTGCCCCGCACGAACACGATGCAGTGCATGTCCATCATCTCCGCGGTGCGCACCACCTGGGGGTTCATCAGCCCGGTGAGGAGCACCGACTGGTCCTTTACAAAGGCCAGCACGTCGCTCATCATGTCGCTGCCGCAGGCAGTCTTTACCTCCTCGTCCATGTTGGCTTCGTTGAGCACCTGACACTTCAGGATGTCCACAATGTCCCTTACTTTCATAGAAGTTCCTCCTGTAGAAGATTGGCCACGTTCCCCGGCCTTCCCGCAGGGCCGCCCCGGCCCTATTGTGCCCATTATACCATATCCTCCAAATCCCTGGCAAGACTGAAATCTTTTTCGTGCAAAGCGACTCCTGTTTTTTCTTACAGGATACGGAACCGACAATATTTATACGAAATCCACGATTTTTTCTTGCATTCTCCCCCGCAAAGCGCTATAATTGGACCAACTACTTTATCCATTTAACCGGATAAACCATGGGCGGCCCGCCCGCGTCTGCCGGGGCGGTCATCCAAATCACTTTCAGGAGGTCATGTTCCATGCCACGTGTGTACAACTTTTCCGCCGGGCCCTCTATGCTGCCCGAACCCGTCCTGAAGAAAGCCGCCGCCGAGCTGCTGGACTACCAGGGCAGCGGCCAGTCCGTCATGGAGATGTCCCACCGCTCCAAGGTGTTCGACGGCATCTATCAGGAAGCCCAGGCCCTGTGGCGGGAGGTGATGGGGATTCCCGACAACTACAAGGTGCTGTTCCTCCAGGGGGGCGCCTCCACCCAGTTCGCCGCGGTGCCCATGAACCTGATGACGAAAAACCATAAGGCCGACTACGTGCTGTCCGGCCAGTTCTCCACCAAAGCCTATAAAGAGGCCGCCCGCTACGGCGACGTGAAAGTGGTGGGCTCCTCCAAAGACGACAACTTCTCCCACATCCCCGTGTTGGACGAGAGTGAGTTCCGGCCCGATGCGGACTACTTCCACATCTGCCTGAACAACACCATCTACGGCACCGTGTGGCACACCCTGCCCAACACCGGCAGCGTGCCCCTGGTGGCCGACATCTCCTCCTGCATCCTCTCCAAGCCCATCGATGTCACCAAATTCGGGCTGCTGTACGCCGGCGCCCAGAAGAACGTGGCCCCCGCGGGCCTCACCATCGTCATCGTCCGGGAGGACCTGCTGGGCGAGACTTTGGAGGGCACCCCCACCATGCTGGACTACAAGGTGATGGCGGAGAACGACTCCATGTACAACACCCCGCCCTGCTGGCCCATCTACATCTCCAAGCTGGTGCTGGAGTGGATTCGGGACGACATCGGCGGCCTTGGGAAAATGGAGGAGCGCAACGTGCGCAAGGCCCAGCTTCTCTACGATTTCCTGGACCAGTCCCAGCTCTTCCAGGGCTGCGCCGACAAGGACAGCCGCTCCATTATGAACGTCACCTTCGTCACCGGCGACAAGGACCTGGACGCCAAATTCGTAAAAGAGGCCGCCGAGGCCGGATTCGTCAACCTGAAGGGCCACCGCAGCGTAGGGGGCATGCGGGCCTCTATCTACAACGCCATGCCGGAGGAGGGCATCCAGAAGCTGGTGGCCTTCATGCAGAAATTCGAGCAGGAAAACAAGTGAGAAAGGATGAGTCCCATTGTATAAGGTATTGTGCCTGAATAAGATCAGCCCCATCGGCACCAAGCGCCTGGGGGAAAACTACACCTTCTCCCCGGAGGTCCAGTCCCCCGACGGCATCCTGGTGCGCTCCGCCGCCATGCACGACATGGAGCTGGAGGAAAACCTGCTGGCCATCGCCCGGGCCGGTGCGGGCGTCAACAACATCCCGGTGCAGAAGTGCACCGAGCAGGGCGTGGTGGTGTTCAACACCCCCGGCGCCAACGCCAACGCCGTCAAGGAACTGGTGCTCTGCGCCCTGTTCCTCGCCTCCCGGAAGGTCCCCGCGGCCATGGACTGGGTCAAGACCCTGAAGGGCCAGGGGGACCAGGTAAGCAAGCTGGTGGAAAAAGGCAAGGGCCAGTTCGCCGGACCCGAGGTCCAGGGCAAGGCCCTGGGCGTGGTGGGCCTGGGGGCCATCGGCATCCTGGTGGCCAACGCCGCCCGCCTGCTGGGCATGGACGTCTACGGCTACGACCCCTTCCTCTCCGTGGAATCCGCCTGGCACCTGTCCAGCGGGGTGCACCGCTCCCTGTCCCTGGATGAGATCTACCAGAACTGCGACTACATCACCCTGCACCTGCCCCTCACCCCCGACACCAAGGGCATGGTGGGTACCGAAGCCCTGGCGAAGATGAAGGACGGCGTGCGCATCCTCAACTTTGCCCGGGGCGACCTGGTGGACTCCCCCGCCCTCATCGCCGCCCTGGAGAGCGGCAAGTGCGCGGCCTACGCCACCGACTTCCCCGACGACAGCCTCCTGGGGCTGGAAAACGTCATCGCCATCCCCCACCTGGGCGCCTCCACCCCGGAGAGCGAGGACAACTGCGCGGTCATGGCGGTAGACCAGCTCAAGGACTACCTGGAGAACGGCAACATCGTCAACTCCGTAAACCTGCCCGCCCTCACCATGGCCCGGGAGCCCGGCACCCAGCGGGTGTGCATCATCCACCGGAACGTGCCCAACACCATCGCCACCTTTACCGCCACCTGCGGCCAGGCCGGCGTCAACATCGAGAACATGCAGTCCAAGTCCCGGGGCGAGTACGCCTACACCGTGCTGGATGTCACCGGCGACCTGTCCTCCGGCGCGGTAGAGGCCCTGGAGAACCTGGAGCCCATCATCAAGGTCCGGGTCATCGAGTAACTTCCCACAGCCCAAAACAGCGCGAAAAAGCCCCGAGCTGCCTCGGGGCTTTTCTCATGCCTTTTTATTCCTGATTTTCCGTGGGCGCGCCCTCGCTCTTATCCTGGGGCGCGGCGGGCTGTACGGGGGCAGCCGGCTGCACAGGAGCCACGGGCTGTCCCTGCGCCGGGGCCTGCTGGGGGGGCACAACAGGATGGGGCGGTACCGGGGGCGCGTAGGGCTGCGCCTGGGGCCGCTGGGGCACCTGGTAGGGCTGCCCATAATGCTGATACGGCTGCTGGTACGGCGGCTGGGCCGTCCCGGCCGGGGCGGCGTACACCGGCTGCACCGGAGGATACCGCAGCATGGTCATCTTGTTGCGGTACTTGTTCAGCAGCAGGGCGCACAGCACATAAAACGCCGCATAGCACAGGCTGGAGGCCCCGCCCCAGAAATTGCTGAACAGCCCCACCAGGCCGCCTATGGCGCCAAACACAGCCAGGATGAACAGAAACACCATAACGTAATAGCTCACCTTGTCGTTGGGCTCCCCGGTGCGGGCGGTGCGCTTCATCCGGTTCAGCGCCTTGATGACCCCGAAGTAGAAGAAAATGGGCAGCAGCATAAGCCCCACGAAAAAGACCAGGGCCACCAGGGCCAGGCCCACAAACAGCCCGGCGGGCACATACTCCCCGCTGTTGTAGTAGATCCACTCGCTGAAAGCGTTGGAGAAGATCATCAAAAGCAGAAGCAAAATGGCGTAAAGAGCCGCGGCCACAATGCACAGCACCACCGCCGCGATGGCGATGACCTTGCAGATGGTGAGCCCCGCGGTGGAGACGTTCCCCGTATGCCGGTTCCGGCTGGAAGCGTAGAACAGCCACATGCCCAGGGCCACCAGGAGCACAGGCAGCGCGAAGAGCAGGGAGCCCAGCACCACCGCGCCAAAGTCGTTGCCGGCGCTGGGGTAAACGAACTCCTGGCCGTTGATGGTGTAGCGGAAGGAAATCAGGCCGCTTACATACTGCCCTCCCGATGTCGCCAGGGCCAGGATGAAAAGCACCGGCGCCGCCGTGGCCAAAATCGCCGCCGCCAAAAACAGGGGCGAGGAGCCCAGGCTCTTCAACAGGTTCACCGCCGGGTTGGAGGAGAGCAGAGGCGCGCCGCAGGGGCAGGCCATGCCGTCCGGGTTGTTTCTGCCGCATTTGGGACAAATCATAAGGGACCCTCCAAGCGTAAGAATATGAAGTTTGCTTTCGCCACCATCATACAGGAAAACCCGGCAAAATGCAACAAAAAGCGTCTCCCTGCCGCGATTTGCCTAGTTTTTCCATTTTTATCCCGGAATATCGGAAATCATTCTGGACATTTTCACAAAAATGTGGTATAGTACCCCTAAGTAGCCCTACGAGGAGGTCTTGTAATGAGGAAACAAACACGCCGCAGGCTGGCGGCGCTGGCCCTGTCCGCCGCCCTGCTGGGGGCGGCCCTGCCCCTGTCCGCCCAGGCCGCTGCCTTCCGTGACGTGCCCGCCGGCGCCTGGTACGCGGACGCGGTCTACGACCTCTCCTACCGGGACATCCTCCAGGGCACCAGCAGCACCACCTTCTCCCCCGGGGAAAAGCTGACCCGGGGTGCCTTCGCCCTGATGATGGCCCGCACCGTCCTCACCTCCAGCGAGCTGGCCCAGTACCAGTACCGGGGCAGCTTCTCCGACGTGCCCGCCTCCCACTGGGCCAACGCCGCGGTGAACTGGGCCTCCGAGGCCGGGGTCGTCCAGGGCGTGGGCGGGGGCAGGTTCCAGCCCGACCAGCCCCTAAGCCGCCAGGACATGGCGGTGATGGTGGTGAACTTCGCCAACGCCATGGGCCGCGATATGCCCGGCCTGGTGGACAGCGCCAGCTTCCGGGACAGCGGGCAGATCGCCGCCTACGCCAAGAACAGCGTGGCCGCCTGCCAGCGCTCCGGCGTCATCGACGGCTACGAGGACGGCACCTACCGCCCCAACGGCACCGCCACCCGGGCCGAGGCCGCCGCCCTCTACTCCCGCTTTTTGGAGAACTGCCCCACCGGGGAGTTTACCATCCTCCGCAAGCGGGTGAGCTCCGTGCCGGTGCGCGCCGTGGAGTTTGACCCCTACACCCTTACCGCCGGGCTGGCCCTGGGCGGCGACCGGGTCAAGGGCGCCGAGTCCCCCACCTCTTTGGTCCAGCGCACCGGGGCCAAGGTGGCGGTGAACGCCGCCTTCTTCAACATGAACTCCTACCTGCCCATCGGCACCCTCATCAGCGAGGGCCGGGTCCTCACCTCCGACAACACCTACGCCCCGGCCAAATCCGCCTTTGTCATGGACTCGGTGGGCAACTTCTCCATCAAGAACTTCTCCACCCTCCACACCGCCACCCTCCACAAGGGGGACGGCGCCACCAGCGTCATCGAGAGCATCGTGGTGAACCGCCAGCCCAGCAGCGCCGCCGACGCCGCCCGCATCCTCTTCACCCGGGACTGGGGCTCCACCCTGGGCTTCCCCGCCCGGGACGCCATCGTGGTGGACAACACCGGCACCATCACCCAGGTGGCCCACTACCAGGACGTGGCCATCCCCCAGGGCGGCTATGTGCTGGCCCAGCGCTCCCGCCGCCAGTATGAGGGCGACTTCTTCGACTCCTGCCAGGTGGGCCTCACCGTGGACATGGCCCGGGAGTACCGGGGCGCGGACCGGGACGACCTGGTGCTGTCCATCGGCGCCGGGCCCCGCATCGTCAAGGACGGCGCAGTGTACGGCGACGCCTCCACCTACCGGGCCGAGGGCTTCGGGGACGCCGCCTTCACCAGCTACAACGCGGTGCGGGCCGCCATCGGCATCATGGCGGACGGCAGCCTGCTCATCCTCACCGCCAACACCAGCCTGCCCAAGCTCTCCCAGATCATGGTGAGCCTGGGCTGCGTGGACGCCATCAACTTCGACGGCGGCGGCTCCACCAACCTGTATGTGGACGGCCAGTGGCTCTACGGCCCCCAGGAGCGCCTGCTGAACACCCTGCTCTACTTCAAATAAGCCCCCCAGCGAAAAACCGCCCGGCAGGGCTCTCCTGCCAGGCGGCTTTTTTTGCGTTCCGGTTCAATTCTCGTGGTACACCGCCACGATCTCCAGGTCCTCGTCCAGCACCACCAGGTCGGCCCGCTTGCCGGGCTCGATGCTGCCGATCTCCCCCTCCAGGCCGATGGCCTTGGCCGGGGTGAGGGTGGCGGCCTTCACGGCCTGCTCGAAGGGCACGCCGTAGCTCACCAGGTTCTTTACCTCCTGGTGCAGGTTGGTGACAGACCCGGCGATGGTGCCGTCCTCCAGGGTGGCCAGGCCGCCCCGCACGGTGACCATCTGCCCCCCCAGGTCGAAGCTCTCCCCCTCGGCCATGCCGTTGGCCCGCATGGAGTCGCTGACCACCACGGCCCGGTCCCCCAGCAGGCGGAAGGCCGTGCGCAGCACCGCCGGGTGCAGGTGGTGGCCGTCGCAGATGAGCTCGGCGTTGACCCGCTCATCGTCGAACACCGCCCCCACCACGCCGGGCTTCCGGTGGTGCAGGCCGCTCATGGCGTTGAACAGGTGAGTGGCGTGGGTAATGCCCGCGTCGAAGGCCTCCTTCGCCTGGTCGTACCCCGCGGTGGTGTGGGCGATGGACACGGTGCAAAGCTCCCGGGCTTCTTGGATGAACTGGAAGCCCCCCGGCTCCTCCGGGGCGATGTCCACCAGCTTCACGATACCGCCGCAGTCCTCATAAAACCGGCGGAACAGGCCGAAGTCCGGCTGGCGGATGGCCTCCGCCTTCTGGGCGCCCTTTTTCGCCGAGGAGATGAAAGGCCCCTCCATGTTCACGCCCACCACCCGGGCGCCCTCCGGGGCGGGGGCGTCCATGCAGGCCTTGGCGGCCAGCAGCGCCGCCTGGATCTCCTCCTCCCCCACGGTCATGGTGGTGGGGCAGAAGGAGGTCACCCCCTTGGTGATGAGGAACTTCGCCATGGTGTCGATGGCCTCCCGGGTGCCGTCGCAGGTGTCGGCCCCGGCGCAGCCGTGGATGTGGATATCCACAAAGCCGGGGACGATGGTATAGCCCTCGCAGTCCACCACCATGTCCTCCTGGGTGTAGGGCAGTTTCTCCCCCACCCGGAGGATCTTCCCTCCGTCGATCTCCAGGTCCCCCTTTACCAGGCGGAACTGGCCGTCCAAATACGCCGCGTTGATCAGGAACATAGGACATTGACCTCCTTACCGCTTTCCCCGGCCATTATGCCGGATTTTTCTTTTCCTACAGCAGGCCGCTTTACAGGATGGCCCCCAGCACCACCAGCAGTGCCACCCCCGGGACCCCCAAAAGGCCAGAGGCGCCCAGGCTCAGCCGGCACACCGGCAGCGCCACCCCGGTATAGGGCGCGGTGAGGTTCACCAGCGCCAGGGCCAGAAATCCCAGCAGCCCAGAGAGCAAAAAACCTTTCACACTGCAACTCCCCTTTGTCCGTGTCGTTACAGTGTATGAGGGCGGCCCCGTCCCTATGCCCAGTCCTCCTGGGGCATAAAGTCGATGCGCCCTGTGGCCACGTCCGCCGCGGCCACCACAATGCCGATCTCCTCGCCCATCATCAGCACCCGGCCGGACCGCAGGTCCTTGTGGGCGATCTCCCCGTCGAACTGGAAGTCGCAGTTTTCAAAATCCGAAAGGGCCACAAAGCCCTCGGCGTTGTTCTGCAGCTTCACGAAGATGCCCTTGGGCGTCACCCCGCTGATCACGCCTACGTGGCGCTCCCCCAGGTGGGCCCGCATATATTCGGCCATATAGCAGTCCTCCGCCGCCCGCTCCCCGGTGACCGCCCGCACCTCGTTTTTCGAGGACTCCGCGGCGCTCTCCTGGGCGAAGGTCTTGTAGCGTTTGGTCAATTCCTGCTTGCTGGCGCCTGCCACCAGGTCGCTTAAAATGCGGTGGATGGAGGTGTCCGGGTACCGGCGGATGGGGGACGTGAAGTGGCTGTACTCCCCCAGGGCCAAGCCGAAGTGGCCCAGCTCCCGGTGGTAGTACCGGGCCTTCTCCATGGTCCGCAGGATGCGCTGGTTCACCAGCGGGCCCCGGGGGCCGTCCTTCACCCGGTCCAGCACCGCGGCGAAGTCCTTGGTGCTGGGGTTGCCCCGCTTGATCTCCCGGCAGGGGATGCCCAGCCGGTCCAGCAGCTCATAGAGCTCCACCACCCGGTCGGGCTGGGGCTTCTCGTGCACCCGGTACAGGAAGGGGATCTCCGCCTTCAGGGCCGCCTTGGCCGCGGCGCAGTTGGCGGCGATCATCAGCTGCTCGATCATCTCCTCCGACTCCCCGGAGGTGCGGGGCACCACGTCGATGCACACCCCGTTCTCGTCCAGCACGAATTTCGTCTCATCGCTGGTCAGGTCCATCTGGCCCCTGGCCCGGCCGTTGGCTTTCAGAATGTCCGCCAGCTCCCGCGCCCCCTGCAGGCTCTCCGCCACCGGGCTGTACTTCTCCGAAAGCTCCGGGGAGGCCGTGCCCGCGAAGATCTGGTTGACCTCCTTGTACACGCCCCGCACCTTCGAGACGATCACCGCCTTCTCAAAGCGGTAGTCGGTCATGTGCCCGTCCTTGTCAAAGTCCATCAGGCAGGAGAAGGTCAGCTTCTCCGTGCCCGCGTTCAGGGAGCACACCCCGTTGGACAGCGCCTCCGGCAGCATGGGGATCACCCGGTCGGCAAAGTACACCGAGGTCCCCCGGCGGAAGGCCTCCTTGTCCAACGCGCTCCCCGCCTTTACATAGTGGGACACATCGGCGATGTGCACCCCCAGGGTGTAGCCGTCGATGGTCTTGTGGACGGAGATGGCGTCGTCCAGGTCCTTGGCGTCGGCGCTGTCAATGGTGAAGATGGGCTCGTCCCGCAGGTCCAGCCGGCTGTCCACATCCTCCTGGGTGACGGCCATGTTCCCCACGATCTCCGCCTCCCGCAGCACCTCCGGCGGGAACTCCATGGGGATGCCGCACCGCTCAATGATGGCGTCGGCGCACACCCGGGCCACGTCGCCGCTGCCGAACACAGCCTTCACCACCGCCCGGGTCCACTCGCCCCGGCCGTCCTGGCGGGGCTCCAGCAGCACCTTGTCCCCCTCCTTGGCTCCGTGCAGGTCCCCGGCGGCGATGGCCAGGTCATACCGCAAAGCCCCGTCGGGGGTGGCGTGGCCGCCCCCGGCCCGCTCCAAATGCACCGTGCCGGTGAGCTTCGCCTCCGACTTTTTCACAATGCGCTTCACCTTTCCGCTGGGCCCCTTGTCCCGGGCCTGCAGGCCGGTGAGCACCACCTCGTCCCCCAAAAACGCCCCGTTCAGGGCGCTGCCTGGGATGAAGATGTCCTCGGTGCCGTTTTTGGGCCGGGCAAAGCCGAACCGCTCCGACAGGGACACCAAGGTGGCCTCCAGGTCCCCGTCCCGGGGCAGGAGCTTCACCCAGTGCTGGTCGTCCACCTTCAGCTCCCCCACCTCTTCCAGCCGGTGGAGGGCGTCGTAAAAGGCGGCCTTGTCGGCGATGCCCGCCTCCCGCATCAGGGATTTGGACGGCACCCCGTCCTCCCCGCTGCAGCGCTCCAGCGCCGCCACAATCTGCTTTTCCTCCAGAGTCTTGGCGGCGCTGGGCACCTGGTAGGCCTTGGGGGCCGCGGCCCGGAAGCTCCGGCCGCCGCTGCCGCCGTACCGCCCGCTCTGCATGTTTCCATTCCGTTTTCTTTCCATAGTCCTCTCTTCCGGGGGTCTTCCCCCCTATCCATTCTTTACAGCTTGTTGACAATCTCCTTGAAATGCCTGCCCCGCACCTCAAAGTTGGGGTACAGGTCAAAGGCAGCGCAGGCCGGGGACAGGGAAACAATGTCCCCCGGCTGGGCGTGGGCCGCCGCCGCGGCCACCGCCTCCTCCATGGTCTCCACCCGGAGGATCTCCGGGCAGCCCTCCCGGTACTGGGGCGCGGCCATCACCGCGTCCTGGATCTTCTGGGCCGTGCTGCCCAGCAGGATCAGGGTCTTTACCTTTTCACACACCGCCGGGCCCAGGGGCTCGAAGGGGATGTGCTTGTCATACCCCCCGGCGATCATCAGAATCTTCTGGGGGAACAGGGACAGCATCCCGGAAATGACCCGGGTGGGGCTGGTGGCGATGGAGTCGTTGTAATACTTTACGCCCCCCAGCTCCCGCACGAACTCCGCCCGGTGCTCCACCCCGGCAAAGGTTTCCGCCACATGGCGGATGGTCTGGGGCTCCACGTCCCCCCACACGGCGGCGATGGCCGCCATGTAATTCTCCACATTGTGCCAGCCGGGAATCTTGATTTGGGAGACCTCCAGCAGCTTCTCCCCGTGGACGTAGATGCTCTCCCCGTCGCACCACACGCCCCGCTCCACCGGGGCGCCCCGGCGGAACATCCAGCAGTCCCCCCGGACCTCCGGGGCGAAGGCGGTGGTGATCTCGTTTCCGGCGTTGAGCACCGTCCGGGACAGGGCCCCCTGGTGCAGCAGGATGTTCTTCTTGGCGTCGATATACTCCTGCATGTCCTTGTGCACGTCCAGATGGTTGGGGGAGAGGTTTGTCACCACCGCCACGTCCGGGCTCTCCCGCATGGAGATGAGCTGGAAGCTGGAGAGCTCCACCACCGCCACGTCCTCCGGGGCGATGGACTCGATCTCCGGCAGCAGGGGCTTGCCGATGTTCCCCCCCAGGTGCACGGTCTTTCCCTGGGCCTTCAAAAACTCGGCGATGATGGAGGTGGTGGTGGTCTTGCCGTCGCTGCCCGTCACCCCGTAAATTTTACAGGGGCACAGCCGGAAGAACAGCTCCAGCTCGCTGGTGACGGCGCAGCCCCGGGCCCGGGCCTCCTCCAGCTGGGGAAGATGATACCTCATCCCCGGTGTGCGGAAGATGATGTCCTCGTTAAGGTCCTGTAAATAATCCTCCCCCAGGCGGAGCTCCACCCCCAGGGACCGCAAAATCTCCCCGTTCTCCCCCAGCTTCTCCAGGGGCCGCTGGTCCCGGACGGTGACCACCGCCCCCTTCTCCTGGAACAATTTGATCAGGGGCATGTGGGTACGGCCCACGCCGCAGAAGGCCACGGTCCTGCCCTTTAAGTACCGGAAAAACTGCTGGGTGTTCATGCCTTCCCCTCCTCTCGGCCCTGCTGGGGCCTGTCGTCGGCATAGCTGTTGTACAAATCGTAGTAGATGCCCTTCTTGGCCATCAGCTCCTGGTGGGTGCCCTTCTCCTCAATGCCCTTGTCGGTGAGCACCAAAATCACCGTGGCGTTCTTGATGGTGGTCAGCCGGTGGGCGATGGTAAAGGTGGTGCGCCCTTTGGCCAGCTTCTCCAAAGACTGCTGCACCAGCCGCTCGCTCTCGTTGTCCAAAGCCGAGGTGGCCTCGTCCAGAATCATAATGGGCGGGTTTTTGAGAAACGCCCGGGCGATGCTGATGCGCTGC
>LBJMC04202__coassemble_561_pt1 | contig 26187 bp, 24 predicted proteins | sample LBJMC04202__metabat2_high_PE_010 | metagenome-assembled genome bin LBJMC04202
GATCTCAGTCAAATACTGCTTGAAAGGGATGAGCATCTCCTTTTTGAAGAGCTGACCCAAATACACAGCGTTCATATTCAGCTGGTCAGCTACGTCATCCAGGGTAATATTCTCTGCATAATGTGTTTCAACATAAGCCACTGCTTTCCGCATGCTGCGGCTAAAAGACTTACCGCTTGCTTGAGAGAGCGACCTCATTAAATGCTCCAGTTTCTCCAAAAAGAGGAAAACAGTATCGCTCTCCTCCTTTAAGCTGTCCGTCATCCCCACACGAAAATCGTTCTCCCGGGTGATGTGATCTTCCAACATTCCAACCACGAAGGTACGCCAGAGGCGAAATTGATCTACCCGCTTTTGGGGCACGCATTCCTCCAAAACATACTTTTCACAATCGCGAAAAGCAGCATCGTAGTCTTTCTTGACCAGCCGTGATTTTAAGAGCAGCAAAAACTCATATACCCCAGCATGATCGATCTCTCGGGAGGTCTTCCCGCCCCCACGGATGATCCGTCCATGCTCTTTATGAAAAATCGCTGTCTCCAGGGAGCTTCTGGCCTGGCGGAAGGCCTCCTGGAGGGAAGCCGGATCTTTCAGCCTGCCGCTGACTGCCACATCCATGGGATACTTCTGGCTCTCCAAATCGGTCATCAGCTGATTGATATACAGGGAAACGCTGTGATAATAGGCCAGCTCACTGGGAACGGAAAAACAAAACAAGACCACGATAGTCTTATCCATCTCCAACAGCAAATCGGCGGTCACCACTTTTTTGCGGCATGCGGCGATGGCTTGCAGCTCTTGAAGTGAAGCAGGCCTCCCGCCCCGGAACAGAAGGAACGCCACCATAGATTTTTGCAGCAGTTCTTCCAAAAAGCGCTTTCCAACGTCATCTCCCGGCAGCCCGCCAAGCACTGCTTCCCTGGCATACAGAGCTGCGCTACGCCACTTGCTTTCCAGATGACTTTGGGTTTGAAGTGCGATCTCTTCCAGCAATGCCCCCAGGCTTTCCGCATCTATCTCGTGCTTGAGCAGGTAATGGCTGATCCCCATACGCATGGCAGTGCGGGCGAAGTCGAACTCATCGTAGGCAGTAAGCAAAATAAAGGTCGTCCGCGGTTCGATCTCTAAGATCTTCTTAGCCATCTCCAGTCCGTCCATGACGGGCATCTTTATATCGGTGATAACTAGATCTGGTCTACGCTTTTGGAACATCTCCAATCCCTGGCGGCCATTACTTGCCTCCCCTACCAAATGAAAGCCTCTCGATTCCCAATCCACTATGGATTTGATGTCCTCCCGGACGATATATTCATCATCCACAATCATTACACCGATCTTCTCTTCCATGCCGCCTTCCTCCGCTTGTCGAGCCGTCACCTTCTCAGAAAAGAAAGAGAAAGCTACTGTCTCCCAGTGAGGGCACAAAGTAGCTTTCCCTCCTATCACTCTGCCAAACTTCTAGCGATCTCCACCCACCGGTGGAAGCGTTCCGGATGTCCTTCCACGGTGTGAGTATCCTTCAGTATAATCTCCACCTGGAGCTCGGAGGCCATAGAAAGCGTTTCCTGCAGATCCTGCCGGATAGCATCTTCGGCAAAGCCGCTGCATATATACGAAGGATTCGGCTTTCTGCTAAAGATATAATTCTTTCCCAACAGGTCCTTCATAATACGCTGGTTGCTCCAAGGAGAAACAGACAATCGTCGAAGCCTGGGAATGGTCTTGATCCATTTCCATCTTCCCTCTACTGGCTCGCAGCAGCCATAGCAGTTCAGGCCAAACCGTTCCAGCATAGGTAGCTGGTAGGGAAACACAAACTCACCAAACATCTGGGGGGAAATACCCACTGTCTCCTGGCTCTCAGCAAAACCCCAAAGATCACGGTACCCTACCGTTTCACCTGTCTGGGAGAGCTGGTCAGTATAGCCGATACCACCAGAGGCGATAAGATCATCCTCGTTATTCAGGGTGATCAGACCCAGTTTTTCGTACTGGTCCATCAGATTCATATGCTCGTCCCGGAACCAAGCCATCAGCTTGTGGATACCCTCCGGGTCGTCCATCATGTCCACCATCATATCTTCCAGACCGATGAGCTTGATAACCTCAGCGGTAATTCCCATCGTCCACCAGAATATACCTCTGTGCCGTACCTGCAAGATGTCGCCGAAAGCCTCTTGGGCAGCGGCCAAATTTCGAGCGCTCTGCTCGGCGTCGTAGCTGACCCGGCGGAATTTCAGCTTTCCCAGTCCCTCTTCCAGGTCGTCGATGAGCTTTTCGTAATGAAAGCTGCCTCGGGCTTCCACCCGGGTCTCGTTGTTGTCTACGCCATCCAGGTAAAAAGATTGGGTAGTCACATAGGGAACATTGAAATATGAGGAGACCGGGGTGTCGTCCTGGATCTCGTTAGCCCAAAACAGCTTTTGACGTAGCCGGTATTCAAAGGACCGTAGCAGGGGGTCTTGGCATTCCAGGTCTTTTTCGTTCAAGATCTCCACCCAACTGCCCTCGGGGGAGACACAGATCATGGGACGGGGGCTTTGCAGGGCGTTGTGGAGCTTCCACTCGGCCTGTAATTTCTGCATCCGATCCGAGGCTGCAATATCTGCCACCTGTCCGGCCAAATTTCGCAAGACTTCCCTATCATGATTTGTCATTTTCAATCATCCTTTCACACTTCCTGCCACCATGCCTTTGATCAAATATTTGGACCCAAAAGCAAAAATCACAATGATTGGCAGGGTAGCCAGAGTAAGCGCCAGAATGCTGGCGGCGTAGTCGTTACGATAAGTGGTACTGAACAGGGTTACGGCCATAGGGATGGTGTACAGCTCCTCTTTATTTAGTACCACCAGCGGGGTAAGGTAGTTGTTCCAGGAAGCCAAGAAGGCCAACAAGAAAACTGTGATGACCGCGGGTCGGATAATGGGGACCACGATACGGAAAAACGCTCGGAAGTCATTGCAGCCATCGATCCTGGCGCTTTCCAGGATCTCGGTAGGGACAGAGCCCTTCATATACTGGGTCATCCAAAAGACATTAAAAGCATTGGCCATAGGCGGGACAATAAGGGCAAAATGGGTGTTCATCAGGCCCATGTTCCGCAGCTGCATCACCAAGCCCACCAGACCCAACTGGGTGGGGATCATCAAGGTAGCCAGCACAATGCCGAACAGGACTTTCCTGCCCTTAAACCTGTACTTGGCGAAGGCAAATCCGGCCATGGCGCTTACCAGTACACACCCCACAGTAGAGATGACCGCTACGTAGGCACTGTTCCAGTAAAACCGAAGGAAATCCGTGGCAAACACTGTTTTCAGGTTCTCCAGGAGATAATCGCCCGGAAGCAGTTTTAAGGAGACCATAATGTCCTCGGACACATAGGTGCTCATGATGATCATGATATAGAAGGGAAACAAGGTGATGGCGGAAATCAAGATCACACCAACCCAAACCAATACTTTAGAAGGGGAAACCTTGTTCATGCTCAGTCCTCCTCCTTCACGATATTTTTAATGGAGCCCGCGGACAAGATAAGAATGATGAGGAATAAGCCGTATGCGACAGCCGCTCCATAGCCATAATCGAAGCGAGTAAAAGCGGTATCGTACATGTACCAGATCACCGTCAGGCAGCTCTTCTCCGGGCCGCCGACCAATCCGCCTGCTCGGGAAAACAGTAGCTGGGGCTCGGCAAACAGCTGCAGCCCGCTGATCAAGCTGGTGGTGATGAGGAAGACAAACGTGTTCTTCAACATGGGGATGGTGATGTTGATAAATTTCTTCCACCAGGTGGCGCCGTCGATGGAAGCCGCCTCATACAGCTCCTCGGGGATGCCGGAGAGGCCCGCCAAGAACATGACCATCATATAGCCGAAATATTTCCAGACCAGCAGCAGAATGACTACCGCCATAGCGGTAACGGGCTGCCCCAGCCAATCAATATAATCTGTGGCGATGCCTAACCCCCGCAGGATGTTGTTGATGGTACCGACCCGGGTGTCGAACAGGATGGCAAATACCAGGCCTACGGCTACCGGTGTGGTGATGTTGGGCGTGTAATTGATAAACTGAAACGCGCCCCGGGACTTGTGAAAAAAGTCCTTGAGCAGGACGGCCATCATCAGTCCCATCAATACCTGAAGGGGAATGGCGATGACGATCAAAATAACGGTGTTCAGGATACTCTGCCAGAAGAGCGGGTCCGATGTGAACAGCCGCACATAATTGCTAAACCCCACAAAAGCACTTTCGCTTACACCGTTCCACTTCGTAAGGCTGATAGAGAACGAGTAGAGGACCGGGAACAGACTGAACGCAATGTAGATGAGAAAAAAAGGAGCGATAAACAGGTATGGATACAGCTTATTGAGCCTGATTTTTTTCATGATGTGGAACTCACTTCCTTTCAACAGCCGCATGGTCCTGGCTTGGAAGAAAAGCGGGGCCGCTATGCGGTACGCACAGCAAGCCCCACCTTTATCGTCACTCCGCTTCCAGCTCGGGGACCAAGTTTTGGATTTCCGTGGTCATGTCCGCGAAAATTTGATCTACGGTAACGTCCCCGCCGCTGTTCTCAATGGTATCCAGGGCAATTTGAATGGCCTCATTCACTTCCATGTCATTTTCATGGACAGGCCGGGGCACAGATGTATTGGGGATAATGGTCTGGGCATAGGTCTGCAGAACGTTCTGGCCGCCAAAGAAGTCGTCCTCTACGCTGTAGAACTCCTCATCCTCGTACACTGGTTTGTAACAGGACATATAATCCAAATTATCCCGGTTGGAGACAGCGCCTTCGATGGTGTAGTAACACCAGTTGATATACTCGAAGGCTGCTTCCTTATCCTCTGCCGCCGAGGGAATGAGTACCACAGTGCCGCCGTTCATGTAGCCGCCACCGGGAGGAAGCATCAGGCCCCAGTCGCCGCTGCCGTCCGGGTCTTTCGCCTTATACATCCAGGTAGGCGCCCAGGTTGGGCAGTCGAAGAAGATATGGTTGTTACCATCAATGGCAGCATCTTCGGCAGGAGTATCATTTTCGATGGTATCCACGATACCTGCCTGCATCATAGCAATGACATACTCAAACGCCTCGGTAAGGGAAGCTGACAAATTCAACTTATTTTCGATAACATAGGGCTCTTGGTTCTGGCCTTTGATAATGTTGAAAGGATCATCAGGATTCGTGAACAGTCTTATTTCGCCATTGGATTTTTCCACCACTTCCGTGCCGATCTCGATTACATCATCCCAAGTCTGGAACATCTCCGAAAGCTCATCGGGGTCATCGGTACCCAGATATTCTTTGGCGAGACCCCGCTTATAGGCCAAGCCAGCCACCGGAGTGGATACCTCGATGCCCACCAGCTTTCCGCTGGGGGTCTCCGAAAGAGGAATCTGATAATCCAACATCAGGCTCTCATCCAGGTTGTACGGCTCTGCAGTAAGCTCCTCCCAGCAGTCCAAAGCCAGAAGCTTGCCACGGTTAGATATCTCGGACCACACTACATCGGGAACATCGGAACCCGAGGCCAAAGCAGTCTGGATCTTCATAGGCATATCGGCCGAGCTTACCGTTGTAAATTCGATGGTGATATTCGGATAGATCTCGTTAAAATCGTCGATCACTGCCTGTTGGTTTTCCTGGGGCTCCCAGGTCCACACATTCACTGTGGCGGTGATGTCCCCCAGGTTTGTCTCCGTAGTCTCACTGGTTGCCGCCTGGCCCACACCAGTCTGGCTACTCTCCTCTGTAGAACTGCTGCCAGCGGTGGAGCTGCTTTCTGTACTCTCCGAGCAGCCTGCCGTTGTACCGACTAACAGCAAAGCTGCCAGTAATGCCGCAAAAATTCGCTTTCCTCGCTTCATGTTTTTCATCCCTTCCATAAAAAATTGGATTCGGTTTGGACCCTTGCGGGTTCTCTGGAGATAGTGTAGCAGAGGAAAGCCGGGATATGAAATACAAAAAAGTATAGATTTGTTATAATTTCCATATAAAAATCTATTTTTATGTCCAAACGCAAAACAGGAAGTGTTCTTCTGTGCAAGCACAGAAGAACAACGGCATGCCGTTGTTCAAAAAATTCATATGGAAAAAGCAAAAAAGCGCTGCGTGGGCAGCACCTTTTTTGCTTTACCTCACTCCCCCTCCGCGCTGTCCTTCTCCGCGGCGGACTTTTTCTTCTTCCAGCGGACGAAGTAAAACACGGCGGCGGCCACCACCACCAGGGCGATGACAATCACCGCGATGTGGGTGTACTGGTCAAAGTAGGGCATGGCCTTCTCCCAGGCGGTGCCCAGGGCGGCCCCCACGCACACCAGCACGGTGTTCCACACGGCGCTGCCCAGGGCGGTGAGCAGCAAAAACTTGGGCAGCTTCATTTTGGCAAAGCCAGCGGGCACGGAGATGAGGCTGCGCACGATGGGCACGCACCGGCAGATGAGCACGGCCTTCCCCTCGTAGCGCAAAAACCACTGCTCCGCCTTCTCCACGTGCTCGGGCTTTAGATGGGTGACTTTGCCGAATTTCCCGGCGAACAGCCGCTTCAGCCGCTCCGCCTGGAAGATGTACCCCAGGGCGTAGAGGACGATGGCCCCGATGAGGGACCCCAAAGTGGCGGCCACGATGGTCCCCGGGATGTTCATCTCCGTGGAGACGGTGAGGGCCCCGCCGAAGAGCAGCACCGCCTCGGAGGGGATGGGCGGGAACACATTCTCGATGAAGATGAGGAAAAAGATCCCGAAATAGCCGAACTGGTCTACAAACGACAACATCCATTCCTGCATGGCATGATCTCCTTTTCTGTCACGTCTCGCGTTACTGGGCCCGGCGCTGCTTGCGCAGGCGGGTGCGCTCCCGGCCGGCCTCCCACTCCCGCTGTTCCTCGGGGGTGCGGGGGATGAGGGGCGGCACCGGGGTGGGGTGCTCGTGCTCATCCAGGGCCACCATCACCAGGTAGGCCACGTTGATGAGCCGCTTTTCCCCGGAGAGCTCCTCCACATAGGTCTCCACGCAGATCTCCATGGAGGTACGGCCGGTGTAGGTCACCCTGCCGCAGAGGACGATGGTCTCGTTGGCGTAGGCCGGCCCTTCAAAACGCAGGTTGTCCACCGCCGCCGTGGTCACGTTGCGGTTGGAGTGCCGCCGGGCGACCACCGCCGCCAGCACGTCGATCCACTGCATCAGCCGGCCGCCGAACAGCCGGTTGTAGCCGTTTAGTGTGGACTGGGATAAGATCTGCACCTGCTCGGTGTAGGAATCGCTTACATATTTGCCGGTCATGCTCTGTCTCCTTTCGGGAAAGCCCTCTGCCCATGATACCAGAGCCGCCGGTTCCTGTCAACCGGCGGCGGGCTTCTCCCCTGTATTTTTCCCGGGAAAACGGCATATACTGCCAGCAGTACACCTGGAAAGGATGACGCCTATGCGAAACGGGAAAGCCCTGCTCTTCGACCTGCTCCTCCCCCTGGGGGTGGGAGGCCTGGCGGCCCTGCTCACCCGGGGCGCCATGGAGGAATACGGCAGCCTGCACCAGCCGCCCCTCTCCCCGCCGGGGTGGGTGTTCCCGGTGGTGTGGACGGTCCTCTACCTGCTCATGGGTTTGGCGGCCCACCTGGTGCGGTTTTCGGGGGACCCCCGCCGCGGAGGCTTTCTGTGGCTGTACGGCCTGCAGCTGGCCCTCAACTTCGGCTGGACGGTGATTTTCTTCCTCTTCCAGGGCTATCTGTTCGCCCTGGTGTGGCTGGGGGTGCTGTGGTGCGCGGTGCTGTGTACCATGGTGGGGTTCTTCCAGGTCCGCCCCGCCGCCGGGTGGCTGCTGGTGCCCTATCTGGTGTGGGTGGGCTTCGCCGGGTACCTCAACGCGGGGGTGTGGCTCTTAAATCCCTAAAAAAAGAAAGCTGGCGGCGCTCCCGTCAGCTTTCTCTCTGTTACGGCCGGCTGTTTTTCCCCTCCTGCCCGGCGGGCCGGGCGATGCGCCCGGTCTGGCGGTCCAGCATCTCCAGCACCTTGCGCAGGGGGTGGTACAGCAGCAGGGTGAGGACGAAATCCCCCCCGGCGTGGGTGAAGTCGAAGGGCAGGCCGCTGATGATCCAGGCCAGCATCATAGAGGGGCCGCCCACCGGCAGGTACACCAGGGAGCACAAGGTCCCGAAGGCCAGGCCGTACAGCCCGGCGAGGATGGCCCACTGCCAGCCCCGCTTCATCCAGCGGAACAGCCAGGTGAGCAGCGCCAGCAGCGGCCAGATGTACAGGTACATCACCCACCAGCTGCCAAAGCCGTAGAGGAGCCCCTCCAGCAGGAGGAACACCCCCAGGGCCCCCAGCACCCGCTGGCGGAACACCAGGGTGAACAGGATGGTAAAGAGGCTCACCAGCTCGATGTTGGGCAGAAAGGCCAGAGCCTCCTTAGAGGCCAGCATCACCACGCCCAGCATGGCCATCAGGCACACATCCCACAGCCGCCGTTTCGCCATCTCAGTAACCCACGGTCAGGGTGAATTCGTACACGTCCCCGTCGGCGATCTCCGTGTCGTCCACGCCGTAGTTCCACATCTCGCCGCCCTTGGTCAGGCACCACCACTCCTGCTCCCCGTCGTCGGCGGTCTCGCCGTCCACGGTTTGGACGAACATGCCGTGGGAGCTGTCCTCCCCGGCGATGATGCCCTCGGCCTCCAGGGCGTCCCGCAGGTTCTCCGCGTCGGTGGACACGGTGATGTCGTTGCTGGTGCCGTCGCCGTGGACCACGGTGAGGGTGATGGTCTTGCTGCCGGTGGTCTCCTCCTCCCCGGCGGCGCTCTCCTCCGGGGCGGCCTCGCTGGAAGCCGCTTCGCTGGAGACAGCCTCACTGGAGACAGCCTCGCTGCTCGCTTCAGAGGAAACGGCGCTGGAGGCGGTCTCGCTGCTGGAGCTCTCCCCGTTGCCGCAGGCGGTCATGCCCAGGGCCAGCACCAGGGCCAGCACCAGGGCAAAGCTCTTTTTCACAGTTGCAGTCACGTGTTTCATGTTCTCGACCTCGCAAAATCGGATTTGGAGACCCCGCTGGCCGCCGGGCGCAAAAAAGGCCGGGGAAATCCCCGGCCGTACCGCTCCTGTCCCAGGCCAGGGGGCAGAAACGGGCATACTTCCCCCTTGGCCCTGTACAGCGCGCCAAGCACCCGTGGCATGTACAGCCGATCCAGGCAAGTCTTCCGGCTTAGGCGTCAGGCAGGCCCTCCCCCCTTCCCACAGCCCCTTGGGGCCGCAGTGGCAAAAAGCGAAAACACGGTTCCGCTCCGGGAGGGCCCTTCGCCATCACGGCGGCGGGTCCGCTGGGGATTTTCACCCCGATTCCTGTGTTCGGCCGCGGCGCTGCCGCGGTCACCTGGGATCTCACGGAGAACAATACTACAATTTCCCCGGTTTGTCAACAGGAAAAGGCCCGCCAGCCGCCGGTTTGGGCAGGCTGCGGGCCTTTTATCATCCGCTGTTGTTATTTCTCCACAAAGGGGCGGGCCACAGCCTCCACCCCCTGGGGGTCCTTTTCATACCAGGCGGCAAAGTCCTGGCCGCTCTCCGCCACGGCCTTGCCCAGGGCTACCAGGAACTGGGGCACCTCGCTCTCCAGGATGGAGCCCACCTCCCGGGCCATGGTCTCCCGGCCCTGGCGGCTGTCACCGCCCGCGAAGAGGGTGAAGGCGGGCTGGGGCTTGCCGTCCACCGGCTTGGCGCCCCCCCGGAAGCTGAGCACGCCGGTCTGGTGGGTGGCGCAGGAGGAGTTGCACCCGGAGATGTGCATCTGGGGCAGGGCGCCGTCGGGGAGGCCGACCTCCCGCACGGCCCGCACGCAGGCCTGCAGCAGGCCCTGGGAGTCCCGCATGCCCACCTGGCAGGTGGCCCCGCCAATGCAGCTGACTGAGGTCTCGAACAGGCTGTGGGCAGTGTCGTCCTCCGTGGCCGCCAACAGCTGCTGGGCCTCCGCGCCGGTGAGGTTCACCAGGTAGGCCGTCTCATCGGGGGACAGGCGCATCTCCGCGCCCTCCATGGCGCAGAGTAAATCGGCGACTTTGCAGAAGGTGGCCGGGTCCGCCTGGCCGCCGATGGGGTGCCAGGCCACGGTGTACAGCCCCGGCTGCTTTTGGGGGATGACCCGGGGCCCGGAAACCTGAGTGCCGTCCCCGGCTTTTGTGACCTCCACCGGCTCCACCGCCAGGTCCAGGTCCTCGCCGGAATCCATCACCTCCTGGAGCTTCTCCAGGTAGGCTTTCTTATAGCCCTCGGGGCCGCCGCAGACCTCCTGCATATAGCGGGTGCGGGCCTTGCCCCGGTTCTCGTAGTTGCCATAGGCCCGGAAGGTGAGCCACATGGCCTTGAGGTAGTAGCAGATCTTCCGGGGCTCCACGGCCTGGGCCACCAGCACGCCGAAGCGGGGGTTGTTCCCCAGGCCCCCGGCGCTGTACACGTCGAAGGTGCCGTCTGGCCGGGCCACGAAGCCCAGGTCCTTGTAGGTGGCGTGGGAGGCGTTCTCCTGGGTGTTGGAGAAGGCCACCTTCAGCTTGCGGGGCATCTTCTCCGCCTTGATGAAGTGCATCAGGTACTCCGCCGCGGCCTGGGCCCAGGGCAGCACGTCGAAGTACTCCCCGGCCGTCAGGCCGCTCAAGGGGGAGCAGGTCACGTTCCGGGGGAAGTCGCCGCCGCCCCCCATAAAGACGATGCCTGCGTCCAAAGCTCCGTCCATAATGGCGCACAGCTCCTCCTGGTGCAGGTCGTGGAACTGGATGGTCTGGCCGGTGGTGAAGTGCACCCGGGGCACCTGATAGTCGCGGATGGCCTTGGCCACAAAGGCCAGCTTCTCCTGGGTAACCCGCCCGGCGGTCATCCGCAAGCGGAGCATGCTGGCCTGGCCACCCTTCTGGGCGTAGCTGCCATATAGGCCAGAGAAGCCCTTGTAGGCGTTCTTGTCCAGCTCGCCGGCGTAGAAGGCCGCGGTCTTTTCCCGGAATGCGGGCATATCCTGTTTCCAGCTTTGGGGATCGATGGGTCTCATACAAAGCCCTCGCTTTCCTGTGTTGTTAGCTTTATTGTACCAGTATTCCGCGGGAAGCGCAAGGGACCGGCCGGGAAGTTTTTCCTTTTCCCCAAAAAGAAAAGGCCAGCCCGCGGCCAGCCTTTTCGATTTCAGCTAAGACTCCCTCTGTCATCGCTTTGCGATGACATCTCTCCTCGACAATTTCTTTTTCAGTAATCCAAAGGTGAGCATGCCCTTACGGGGGGTGTGCGCACGAGTCAAGTTGCACTTCGTGCAACTTACTCGGTCGAGTTTTGCGTTCGCGAAACTCGCGGCAAGATAAAGACATACGCCTCGTAGAAGGATTGCAAGGGGGCGCAGCTCTCCGGTGGAGAGCGTTCTGCGCCGGTCTCCGCTCCCGCTCCGGTCGGTCCTGGACGCGCCCCACTGGGGCGCAGGACCCGAACCGGCAGGTGAGACGGTGTCACGCCGTTGGCGTGACGGAGGGAGTTTACCTTCTTTTCTCCCCCCTCACTCCTTCCTCGCCACAATGCGGTTGGCCAGGGCGGCGGCCTCCTCCCGGGTGAGGTAGGAGTGGGGCCGGAAGCTGCCGCCGCTGTCCCCCAACAGCAGGCCCTGCTCCTGGGCCCTGTCCACGTCCTCTTTCGCCCAATCGCTGGTCTCCTCCCGGGCCAGGGCCGCAAAATACCCGGCGATCTCCTCCCGGGCCAGGGCCCGCACAGTCTCCTCTGTCATAGCTTCCTCCTGTTCCGCCCCGCCGGTGAGGGCGGGGTAATCCTTGTAGGCGTAGTTGCCGTCAAAAATTTTCCCGCCGATGGACCACCGGTCGGTGAACTGCCATATCCCGTAGGGCTTCTGGTAGTCGCAGGTGCTGTTCCACTGGGCCACCCACTTGTCGTACCGGTCCAGGCGGGAGCTGTTCAACTTCCCGTTGAGCCAGGACAGCATGGAGTAGATCCCCACATACAGCCCGGCCGCTTCCACAGCGCCGCAGTAGGCCTCGCAGATACCCACTAGGTCCGCCCCCGCCTGGGAGGGGTCCTCCACGTCGTACCACACGCCGTAGGGAGGCTTCCGGCCATCCAGCAGCCGCAGGGTGTGGGCGGCCTCGCTTTGGGCCATGTCCCGGTCTACGGCGTAGGAGTAGAGATAGCACCCCCAGGGCAGCCCGGCGGCCCGGGCCTTCTCCACGTTCTCCCCAAAGCGCTTGTCGTCCTGATGGGTAAAGTCGCTGCCATACCCACAGCGGAGGATGACGAACTGTACCCCCGCGTTTTTCAGCGCCTGAAAGTCCACGGCACCGTTCATCTCGGAAAGGTCCACCCCCTTTACCGCCACGGTCACTCCCCCTTCCCTTTGGGCACATCATAGGTCATGGCCTGGCCGCTGTCGGAAAGCCCCTGGGTGGTGGGGTCGTTGACCACCCCCAGAATAGCCAGCACGGCGAACAGGGCGTTGACCACCCCCAGCAGCTGGTCCCCCAGGGCGCTCAGCTCCAGGGCAAGGCCAAAGACCTGCCCTACCGCCTGCACCAACAGCAGTGCCGCCGGGATCAGCGCCAGCCAGAATCCCTTGTTTTTCACACGCACCTTCCAGTTGAGTTTCACTTGCCTGCCTCCTCTCTTGTCTCCAGTGTGATCAGCCTGCTCTCGTGGTCCTGCAGCCTGTCCCCCGCCCGGTCGATGCGGCTGTGCAGCCGCTCGTGGGACTCTTTCGCGCTGCGGCGCAGCTCCTCGTCCCGCTCTTTCAGGGCTTCCATGTCCCGCAGGGCCCGGTCGATCAAAGTGGACAGCCTGGTGATGGCGCTGTTGAGCCGGAGCACCGGGGCCGCCACCGCGGCCACCAGCCCGGCCAGGGCTGCCAGCGCCGTCACCAAGGTCACCGCGTCCAAAAGCATCACCTCCTGCCCCTCCGGAAAAAAGAAAAAAAGTTGCCCACTCTCCGGCAACTTTTCTCCCTGTGATTTTAGTGCTCCACCCGCAGCACCGGCAGGTTGGCGGCTTGCAGCCATTCCTCCCCAAAGAAAAAAGCCGCCAACTCCCGGCAGCTTTTCTCCTCTGTGATTTCAGCCCTGCAGCTGCCCAGCCAGCCAGGCGGCGTTCTCCGCCGGGGGCCTGGTCCCGTCTACCCGCACCACCGGCAGGTTGGCGGCGTCCAGTCCCTTTCCCAAAAAAGAAAAAAGCCGCCTACTTTTCTCCTCTGTGATTTCAGCACTCCATCTGCCCCGCCAGCCAGGCGGCGTTCTCCGCCGGGGGCCTGGTCCCGTCTACCCGCACCACCGGCAGGCCGGTGGCTCGCAGCCACTCCTCCACCAGGGTCTCCGGGCGCTCCTCCACCATGCGGAAGAAGGCCTCCTCCCCCTGGTGCAGGTCCCCGCCGGGACGCATCCGCTCCCCGAACCGCCGGTAGGAGCGCTCCCGCACCCGCTCCAGCCGGAGCTGCCGGGGGGCCTCCACCAGCACGGCCCAGCGGAAATAGGCCAGGGCCTCGGGGCCGTAATCACACCGCACTGCGGCAAACACCAGGTCAGGGCTGCGGGAGAGCTTCCGAAGCAGCAGTTTTCGCGCTTCCTGGGGCGAACGCGGGCTGTCCCAGGGCTTTTCCGGGTCGTTTTTGGGAAAAAACAGGTCCTCGCTGTCCAAAAATGGGACGCAAAGCCGCTCTGCCAGGGCCCGGCCCAGGGTGCTTTTCCCCGCGCCGTTGAGCCCGCAGACCAGGACGGCCCCCCTCACAGCCGCACCGGCACCCCCCGCCCCTGGAGGTACTCCTTCAGGTCGGGGATGGCGATCTCCCGGAAGTGGAACAGGGACGCCGCCAGCACGGCGTCGGCCTTGCCCGCGGTAAAGGCGTCGTAGAAGTGCTCCAGCTTCCCCGCCCCGCCGGAGGCGATCACCGGGATGGACACCACCTCGCTGATGGCCCGGGTCAGCTCCAAATCGTAGCCCGCCTTGGTGCCGTCGCAGTCCATGCTGGTGAGGAGGATTTCCCCGGCGCCCAGGGACTCCGCCTCTCTGGCCCACTCCACCGCGTCCTTGCCCGTGTCCACCCGGCCGCCGTTTAAGTACAGGGTCCAGCCCCCTTCCGGGCGGCGCTTGGCGTCCATGGCCACCACCACGCACTGGCTGCCGAATTTCTCCGCCGCCTCCCGGATGATGCCCGGGTTCTTCAACGCCGCGGAATTGACGGACACCTTGTCCGCCCCGGCCCGGAGGATCTGGGTGAAATCCTCCACGGTGCGGATGCCGCCCCCCACGGTAAAGGGGATGAAGATGCTGTCCGCCACCCGGGAGACGATGTCCACCATGATGTTCCTGGCGTCGGAGGAGGCGGTGATGTCCAGGAGCACCAGCTCGTCGGCCCCCTGCTTGTCGTATTCCACCGCGCACTCCACCGGGTCCCCGGCGTCCCGCAGGCCCACGAAGTTGGTGCCCTTTACCACCCTGCCGTTTTTCAGGTCCAGGCAGGGGATGATGCGCTTTGCGTACATGTCAGTTGCCCCCTTCCGCCATGGCTTTGAAGTTTCGCAGCAGCTTAAGGCCTACCTCCCCGCTCTTTTCCGGGTGGAACTGGCAGGCCAGCAGGTTGTCCTTCTGCACCGCGGCGTGGATGGCGGCCCCGTACTCGGCGGTGGCGGCCACCACGTCCTCCTCCGCCTGAAGGTAGTAGGAGTGGACGAAGTACACGTAGGGCTCCCCCTCCACCCCGGCGAACAGCCCGCCGGGCTTGCGGATGGTGAGGGAATTCCACCCGATGTGGGGGATCTTCAGGCCGCTTTCGGCGGGGAGCCGGAGGATCTTCCCCTTCAGCAGGCCCAGGCCCGCCACCCCGGGGGACTCCTCGCTGCTCTCGAACAGCAGCTGCAGCCCCAGGCAGATGCCCAAAAAGGGCTTGCCGGAGGCGATGAACGCCCGGATGGGCTCCTCCAGGCCCCGGGCCCGCAGGCTCTTCATGGCATCGCCAAAGGCCCCTACCCCGGGCAGCACCGCCGCCCGGGCCTGCCGCAGCTCCGCCGGGTCGGCGGTGACAAAGCAGCCGCAGCCGATGTGGCGCAACGCCTTTTCCACGCTTTGCAGGTTCCCCGCGCCGTAGTCGATGATGGCGGTCATGTGCTTCACCTCGCTAATAGAATAAAGTAATCATACCAGAAAACCGACGGGCCGTCAAGGGGATATGCCCTGGGATTTTAGAAAAACCAGGGCCGGACTTCTCTGAGAAAGGAAAGGCCCGCCAAAGGCGGGCCCGGGAAGCAGCTGCGCATAGCGCGCTGGCTGCCCCGCCCTCTCCGACACGGCGAAGCCGGGTCGCGCCCGCCCGAGAGGGCTGGGCGGGCGCGCTTTCGCCCCTGGCGAAAGCGGAGAGGGCGGGGCGCCGCAGACTTGCGGAAGCCCCCGAATTTACTGTCTTTTCGCCCAGCCCATGCTGCGCTGGACGCCCTCGTGCCAACGGGCCAGGTCCTGCTCCCGGCGGGCGGGGTCGTAATCGGGCTGGAACACGGCGTTCTCCTTCCAGATGGAGGCGAGCTCTTCCAGGCTGTCCCACACCCCCACGGTCAGGCCCGCCATCATGGCGGAGCCCAGGGCGGTAGTCTCCAAACACTGGGGGCGGCAGACTTTCGAATCCAGGATGTCCGCCTGGTACTGCATCAAAAACCGGCTGCGGGAGGCGCCGCCGTCCACCCGCAGCTCGGGGATGGGGGTGCCGGACTCCTGCTCCATGGTCTTGACCAGGTCGTAGCTCTCCAGGGCGATGCTCTCCAGCACCGCCCGGCACAGGTGGGCTTTCGTGGTGCCCCGGGTCACCCCCAGCAGGGCGCCCCGGGCGTACATATCCCAGTAGGGCGCGCCCAGGCCGGTGAAGGCGGGCACAAAGCTGACGCCCCCGGCGTCATCCACGGTCTCCGCCAGCAGGTCCGCCTCCTGGGGTGTCTTGATGAGCCCCAGCTCGTCCCGGAGCCACTGGATGGCGGAACCCGCGTTGAAGGCGCTGCCCTCCAGGGCGTAGGTGGTGCGGCCGTTCAGCTTCCAGGCGATGGTGGTGAGAAGGCCGTTCTCCGACTTCACCGGTTTATTCCCGGTGTTCATCAGCACAAAGCAGCCGGTGCCGTAGGTGTTCTTCGTCATGCCCGGGGCGAAGCAGCACTGGCCGAAGAGGGCGGCGTGCTGGTCCCCGGCCATGCCGGCGATGGGGATCTCCGCCCCCAGCACGTCGGGGCTGCACATGCCCACAATCTCCCCGCTCTCCGCCACCCGGGGCAGGGCCTCCCGGGGGATGCCGAACTCCGTGAGGAGCTTGTCGTCCCAGCGGAGCTTGTGGATGTCGAACAGCATGGTGCGGGAGGCGTTGGACACGTCGGTGACAAAGGACTCCCCGTCGGTGAGGGAGTACACCAGCCAAGCGTCGATGGTGCCGAACCGCAGCCTGCCCTTGGCCGCCAGGTCCCGGGCGGCGGGGACGTTCTCCAAGATCCACTTCATTTTGGTGCCGGAGAAGTAGGGGTCGATGATCAGGCCCGTGGTGTCCCGGATGTAGTCCTCCCAGCCCTCCCGGCGCAGGCGCTCACACTCGGCGGCGGTGCGGCGGCACTGCCACACGATGGCGTTGCACACCGGGATGCCCGTTACCGCGTCCCAGGCCACGGTGGTCTCCCGCTGGTTGGTGATGGAGATGGCGGCGATATCCGCCGCCGTCACCCCGGCCTGGGCCACGGCCTGGCGCATGGCGAACAACGTGGTCTGCAAGATCTGCACCGCGTCGTGCTCCACAAAGCCGGGCTGGGGGTAGATCTGCCGGAATTCCTTCTGCCCCATGCCGGCCACGCCGCCGAAGGAATCGAACAGCACCGCCCGGGAACTGGTGGTTCCCTGGTCGATGGAAAGGATGTACTTGCCCACCATCATAACAAACTCACTCCCTATTGTAGCATGACGGGCCGCTACTTGCGGCGGCCCGTGAATTTCTCGAAACGCCGGCGGAGGATGAAAGTCACAGCCACAGCCGCGATGGCGGAGATCACGATGGCCATGGCCTCACCTCCTGCCCAGCTTTTTCAGGATCGCATCCCCCAGCTGGGTAAAGATGGTATCCTTGGGGATCTTTACCTCCTTGAGCCAAGCGGGGTCGATCTTCTCCAGCACCGCCTGGGGGCAGTGGTATTTGGAGAGGGGCCGCTGGCTGCGCAGGTCGGTGAGGATCTCGTTGTAGCGCCGCACGGTGATCTCCTCACAGTCCGCCCGCAGGGAGCGGTAGTTCCCCGGCTTTGTAAATTTGTAGGCATACAAAAAGTCCGCCCACACGCCGTACTCGGTGAGGTGCACCTGGTCGTCGGGCACCTCCAGGGTGAGGCGCACCGAGCCGGACACCCGGCCCCCGGTGTTCTGCCGCTTGCCCTTTACCACGGCGAACACCGGGCACTCGCAGTGCAGGCCCAGCAGGTCGATGAGGGCCCCGTACTCCCCCTGCAGCTTCAGGTTGGGCTTGGCCCGGTAGGTCTTGCCGGACTTCAGGGTCCGCAGCACCAGCTGGGACTGATACGTCTGTAAGGTCATGCGCTCCCTCCTTTCCCGTCCTCCAGGTCCTGGGGCCGTTTGGTGGCCCACTGGTATAAAAAGGTGTCGAATACCCCCTGCTCGTTGGGCTTGATGAGGTACCGCCGGAGCAGGGCGTCCTCGTCAAAGCCGGTGCCGCCGTAAAAGGCGTCGGCGATGCCCCCGGCGATGCAGGCCACGGTGTCGGTGTCGCACACCACGCTGAACACGTTGCGGATGCAGCTCTCCCAGTCCTCGGACTCCAAAAAGCACCGGATGGCCAGGGGCATGGTGCCCTTGGCGGTGACATCGAACTTGCCGAAGGGCCGGTAGAGGGCCAGGGGCTTTTTCACCGGGTAGCCGTACTCTTTGTGCAGGTATTGGGCGATGTCTTTCTTGCCGGCCCCGGTGCGGGCCAGGAACACCGCCGCCGCCGTGGCCTGGGCCGCCAGGATGCCCTCGGGGTGGTCGTGGGTGCACATGGAGCTGAGCCGGGCCTGCTCCTCCACCTCCTCCAAGGTGGAGAAGTGCCAGCCGATGTAGCTTACCCGCATGGCGGACCCGTTGCCGTAGCTCTGGTAGCCCTTCTGGGAGCGGTTGTTCAGCCAGTTGAGGAACATGTTCCCATAGCCCACCTTGGCGTAGCGGCGGCCGAAGTCGCCGTAGGCCTTGGCGTAAGGCAGGCCGGTGAGCACCGCGTACTTGGTGGCCACGGTGAGCACCGTGTCGTCGGTGAAGGTGCAGGGCCCGCTGAACAGCTCCACGGTGCGCCAGTCAAATCCTTCCGGCCGGGTAAATTCGTACAGGGACCCGGCAATATCCCCTAAGATGGCGCCGTACATCCGGCTCCCCCTCTCTTCTCTGTTTTTGCCGGGGCATCAGCCCCGGGCCACCACCATGCTGCCCGAGGTGGTGGCAAATTCCAGCTTGCACCGGCCGTCGCCGTACAGGGCCCGGCCGCTGGGGCCCCGGTCCCCGCTTACAGGGAAGTCCGACCGGAACTCCCCGGACATGCTGGAAAAGGCCGCCTCGAACCCGGCGTCCTCCGGCAGGGCCAGGGTGAGGCCCCCGGACACCGAGGTCATCCGGGCCTGCTGGGGGCAGGCCGCCAGGGCGGCCTCCACCACGCCGGAGATGGTGCCCGCGGCGAGCTGGTCCGCCTGCCCCTGGTACCACAGCCCGCCGGAGACGGAGGAGAGCTCCGCCCGGCCGGCAGCCACGTCCCGCAGCTCCAGGGTGCCGGAGCCGGTGTCGGCCCGCAGCTCCCCGGCGATCTGGGCGCCCTGGAGCAGGAGGGCTCCGGAACCGGCCTGGAAGCTGGCCTCCTCCCCCCGCAGGTCATAGAGCTCCAAAGACCCGGAATCGGAGGCAAACTCCAGCTCTTCGGCGGAAAAGCCCCGGGCGGTGACCGTCCCGGAAACGGTGGTGCAGCGCAGCTCCTTCAGCTGGGCCGCCACCTGGGCGGGCACCTGCACCGCCAGGGCCTTGCTGCGGGTGTCCAGCAGGTCCAGGGCCAGCAGCTGGCTGTTCCACTTGACGGTGAGCACCCCGCCGGAGCTGGACAGCTCCAGCCGCTCCCCCTCCTCCAGCTCCCCGGAGGAGCGCTCGGTGACGTAGATCACGTTCCCGTCCCCCACCTTCAGCTCCACCGGGCCGTGGAACCAGGAGATGTTAAGGCCCGTCACCGGGTCCTCGTCCACATTCCAGGAATAGCGGTAGTCCTGGTCGAAGGCCTCCTCTTGGGGCTGGGAGAGCTCCCCCAGGCCGAAGCCGCCGGTGGCGAACCCCACGGCGGCCACCGCCCCCAAAAACAGGGCTCCGATGGCCCACGCCGCAATAGTAAAGATCCTCGAACGCTCCATCCCTCTCATCCTTTCCCGGGCAGCCCGGCATCCTCTCCCTTATACTATAGCTTTTGGCCTCCCTTCTGTCAACGCGCTGGGGCGAAAAGATAGGGGCAAATTTGTGCGTTCCCGCCCCCGGGGCAAAAAACAGATTGTTTCCTGCCGGTTGTTGTGCTATAATGGCGGTAATAATAGGGGTAAGGAGCGTTTGGGGAGTATGGTCTACTTTTCTGTCACATTTCTCTGCACAGCCGGGCTGTTCTTAGCGCTGCTGGAGGACCGCTACCGCCTATGGACCACTGTGGCCGCCACGGTGGTGGTGTACGGCCTGGCCCTGGGGCTGGCCTATCCCATCCGGCAGCTCATCACGGACCCTGTCTGGGGGGACCAGGTGGCCTGCGGGGCGGGGGCGGTGCTGTTTTTCGTCACGTCCCTGTTCCTCTATACCGACAACATCCTGCAAAAGCTGTTCGTGGCGCTGCTCTCCCTGTGCGATTTCGCCTTTCTCAGCTTTTTCGTGCCCCTGTTTCTGGGGGTGCTGCCCTTCCCGGTGGCCGGAGGCCTGGCGGGGGCGCTGTCCATCGCGGCGGCGCTGCTGTTCACCCTGCTGCTGGGCCTGTGCCTGTACCGCCCCCTGCACCACTACAGCGACCGCGGTGTCTCCGGGTTTTTGGTGGGCATGTGCCTGCTGCTGTGCTTTGTGTACCTGCTGTGCCTGGGGCAGTTCGATTTCCTCTTCCGGGCCCGGGTGCTGGCCGGGCGGCTGCTGCTGGCGGCCCTGCTCTACGGCGCCATGATCTTCGCCTTCCGCTCCCTGTACCAGGCCGGGCGCTTCCGGGCCCGCACCGCCGCCGGGGCCGCCCAGGAGCGCATCCTGGCCATGGAGTCCGGGGACGTGGCGGACATGCTGGCCGCCCTGCGGGAGGTGCGCTCCGTCCAGAAGAGCGGGGAGTACGCCCTGGACACGGTGACCGTGATGCTGGCGGACGGGCTGGAGGCCCAGGTGCCGGGGTACATCGCCGCGGCCCAGGAGCAGCGGCAGCAGAACCCTATCCTGGTCCAGTACCACGAGAACCCCTATCTCAACGCGGTGATCGCCACCAAGGCGGCCTTCGCCGCCCAGAACCAGATCGATTTCCAGTGCAGCGCCGCCACGGGCAACGCCCCCTTAAAGACGGCGGAGCTGTGCGTCATCGTAAACGAGCTGCTCACCCGGGCCTGCCAGGAGGCCGCCGCCTACCAGGGCCCCCGGCGCCTGCGGTTCACCCTCATCCCCGGGGAGGACATCCTGCGCTTCGAGGTGTTTTACTCCGGCGAAGCCCCCCAGGAGAAGCCCTCCTTCCGGCTGAAGGGCGCCCGGTTCTCCGACCTGCTGGCCTGGCTGTTCGACGACGCCCCCCGGGGGGACGACACCCTGCGAGGCCTGGAGAACACCGCCGAGCTGGTGGAGCGCCACAGCGGCCGGCTGTCTGTCTCCGGCACGCCGGGGGAGGTCCTGCTCCAGGCGGCCCTCCGTTTTTGACCCTGCCCACCCATAAGGCTGCTGCTTTCGCAGCGGCCTTTTCCATGGCTATGCCTATGTAAAGTCCCAGTAAAAATCGCAAGCAGAAAGGAAACCTGACCAACATGGAACGAAATCTCACCGTGACCCCCGAGCTTCTGGCCGCCTTCGGCCTGCCCCAGGACGCGCAGGCCACCCAGGTGACCACCGGCCACATCAACGACACCTTCCTCCTCCAGGCCCCGGAGCGCCGGCTGGTCCTCCAGCGCATCAACCACTTCGTGTTCCCCTCCCCCCGGGACATTATGGAGAACATCCAGGGGGTCACGGAGTTTTTGCGGGAGAAGATCAAGAAGCAGGGGGGCGACCCGGAGCGGGAAACCCTCACCGTGGTGCCCACGGCCCAGGGGGAGAGCTTCTACCTGGACAAGGAGGGCAACTACTGGCGGTGCACCGTCCACATTGAGAACGCCTCCTCCCACGAGACGGTGGGCGATCCCGCCATGCTGGAGGAGGCCGGCCGGGCCTTCGGGCAGTTCCAGCGCCTGCTGTGCGACTACCCCGCCGGCACCCTCCACGAGATCATCCCCGACTTTCACAACACCCCGGTGCGCTACGCCCAGCTGCAGGAGGCGGCCCAGAAGGACGCCGCCGGCCGCCTGGCGGAAGTCCAGGGGGAGCTGGCCTTCGCCGCCCAGCGGGAGGAGGACTGCAGCCTGCTCATGGACCTGCTGGAGAAGGGGGAGCTGCCCCTGCGGGTGACCCACAACGACACCAAGATGAGCAACGTGCTCCTGGACGACGAGACCGGCAAAGCCGTGTGCGTCATCGACCTGGACACGGTGATGCCCGGGCTGTGTGCCTTCGACTTTGGCGACTCCATCCGGGCCGGTGCCAGCACCGCCGCCGAGGACGAGGCGGACCTGTCCAAGGTCCACTTTGACCTGGATCTGTTCGAGGCCTACACCAAGGGGTTCCTCTCCGCCGCGGGCCAGGCCCTGACGGAGAAGGAGCTTGCCACCCTCCCTGACGGGGCGAAGCTGATGACCCTGGAGGTGGGCATGCGCTTTTTGGCCGACTACCTCAACGGGGATGTGTACTTCCGTACCGCCTACCCCACCCACAATTTAGACCGGGCCCGGAACCAGTTCAAGCTGGTGGAAGAGATGGAGGAAAAGCGGGCGGACATGGACCGCATCGTGAAAAAATACTGCTGAGCGGCCCCGGCAAAAAATCCATGAGAAAAGAGATTTGCACCTTGCTTTTTCCATCGGGCTGGTGTAAGCTATAGTCGATCGTTACAGAATGTTGTAGCGGTGCAATAATCCGGGCCGAAAGGCCCTTGTTTCCGGGAGGAAAACACTATGAAGATCGCTGTTGTAGGCGCCTGGCACGTCCACACCATGGAGTATGCCACCGCCATCCAGAAGAACCCCAACGCCGAGCTGTGCTGCCTGTGGGACGACAACGAGGAGCGGGGCAAGGCCACCGCCGAGAAGCTGGGCGTGCCCTTCCAGCCCGACCTGCAGGCTATTTGGGATGACCCCACCATCGAGGGCATTTCCGTGACCACCGCCACCAACCAGCACACCGAGGTGCTCATCGCCGCCGCCAAGGCCAAGAAGAATATCTTCACCGAGAAAGTGCTCACCTTCACCAACGAGGAGGCCCAGGAGGTCGCCAAGGCCGTGAAGGAGAGCGGCGTGAAGTTCACCGTGTCCTTCCCCCACAAGACCTGGCCCACCCTGAAGGCTGCCAAGGAGCTGGTGGACAGCGGCAAGCTGGGGCAGATCACCTACATCCGGGTGCACAACTGCCACAACGGCAGCGTGGCTCCCCAGCCTGACGGCTCCCTGGGCTGGCTGCCCCCCCATTTCTACGACGCCTCCCAGACCGGCGGCGGCGCTATGATGGACCTGGGCGCCCACCCCATGTACACCCTGAACTGGTTTATGGGCGAGCCCAAGACGGTCACCTCCCAGTTTACCAACGTGACCCCCCGTGCCGTGGAGGATAACGCCGTGTCCGTGTTCGAATTCGCAAACGGCGCCATCGGCGTGTCCGAGACCGGCTTCGTCACCAGCGGCATCAACTACGTCATGGAGGCCTGCGGCACCAAGGGTTCTGTGATGATCCACAACGACATGGTGGAGTACTGCTGCGAGGAGACCGACAACAAGGTGGTCCAGCTCACCGAACTGCCCGAGAAGAGCACCATGCCCATCGACGCCTGGATTGACGCCTGCTGCGGCAAGGGCGAGGCCCCCAACGGCATCGACGACGCCGTGGCCCTCACCAAATTCATGGTGGGCGCTTACGAGTCCCACAATACCGGCAAGAAGTACGTGTTCTAAGTCCAACCGTAAAATGAACCCCGTCCCAAAAGGGACGGGGTTTATTTTATGCCTGGCTGCGCCAGGCTTCTCCTTCTTTCTTGAAAGAAAGAAGCAAAGAACTTTTACGTGGCAGCGGACGGACCCAGCCAAAATCCGCAAGGTTTCTTGCTCGTATCGCCCCCCTTGAAGAAAGAAGCAAAGAACTTTTACGTGGCAGCGGACGGACCCAACCGTATTCCACAAGCCTTCTTGTTCGTATCAGCCCCCCTTGAAGAAAGAAGCAAAGAACTTTTCCTTGGCAACGGACGAACCCAACCGTATTCCACAAGCCTTCTTGCTCGTATCGCCCCCCTTGAAGAAAGAAGCAAAGAACTTTTACGTGGCAACGGACGGACCCAGCCAAAATCCGCAAGGTTTCTTGCTCGTATCAGCTCCCCTAAAATAAGAGTAGCAAAGGCATTTCCCTGCGGGGCGCCGAAGGGCACAGGGCCGAGCTGAAAAGGATTCCTCTCTCCCCCCCAGGCCCGGCGGCAGAAAAATATATGGGCTCCAACCCCCCCCGCCGGCGGGCAAGGGAAAGGGCCGTCCTGCCGGACGGCCCTTTTTCTCTGCTCTGTTTGGTGTGCGCTTTACAGCTTCTTCACGCCGAAGGTGGTGGTCTCGCCGTTGATGTCCCACTGGGCGGTATAGCCGTCCAGCTGGCCGTGGTGGCAGGCCTCTCCCAGCACGTCGGAGAGGACGGAAGCCTCGTGGTCCTTCAGAACCTGGGCGATCTTTTCGCTGCCCTGGTGGTAGACCTCGATATGGTCGGTGACGTGGAAGCCCGCGTCCTTGCGCATGGACTGGAGCTTGCTGACGATCTCCCTCACGAAGCCCTCCTCCTCCAGCTCCGGGGTGAGGGTGGTGTCCAGCACCACGGTGAGGCCCCGGTCGGACACGGAGGTGAAGCCCTCCTTCTGGGCGGTGTCGATAAGCACTTCCTCGGCGGTGAGGCTCACCTCCCCGTCGGAGAGGGTGAGGGTCAGGCTGCCGGTTTCATCCAGCTGCTTCTTGGCGGCGGCGCCGTCCAGGTTCTGCAGGGCGGTGCGCACCTCCCCCAGCTTTTTGCCGAACTTCTGGCCCAGCAGCCGGAGCTGGGGCTTGAAGGTATAGGAGATGAACTGGGACATGTCGCTGAGGAACTGCAGGTCCTTTACGTTCAGCTCCTGCTTGATGATCTCCTGGTACAGCTCGCCCAGGCCGGCGCTGGCGTCGGTGTACAGGCAGCTTAAAGGCTGGCGGTTCTTCCGGTTGGCCAGGTTCCGGGCGGCGCGGCCCAGGGTGACCACCTTCAGCACCTCGTCCATGTCCTGCTCCAGCTGGGGGTCTACCCGGCCGGCGTCGTAGGCGGGCCACCTGCACAGGTGCACGCTCTCCGGGGCGTCCTTGTCCACGGAGCACACCAGGTTGCGGTAGATCTCCTCGGTCATGAAGGGGGCCATGGGGGCGGCGATCTTGGCGGTGGTCACCAGGGCGGTATACAGGGTCATGTAGGCGGCGACTTTGTCCTCCTCCATGCCCTGGGCCCAGAAGCGCTCCCGGCTGCGGCGGACGTACCAGTTGCTCAGCTCGTCCACAAAGTCCTGGAGCACCCGGGCGGCCTCGGGCACCTTATAGGCGGAGAGGTTCTCGTCCACGCCCTTTACCGCGGTGTTCAGCCGGGACAGGAGCCACCGGTCCATGGCGGTGAGGGCGCAGCGGTCCAGCTGGTACTTGGTGGGGTCGAAGCTGTCGATGTTGGCGTAGAGCACGTAGAAGGCGTAGGTGTTCCACAGGGTGGAGAAGAACTTCTTCTGGCCCTCGATGACGGCCTTCTCGTGGAAGCGGCTGGGCAGCCAGGGGGCGGAGTTGGTGTAGAAGTACCACCGCAGGGGGTCCGCGCCGAACTTCTGCAAAGCCTCCATGGGGTCTACGGCGTTGCCCTTGGACTTGGACATCTTCTGGCCGTTCTCGTCCTGCACCAGGCCCTGGACCAGCACGTTCTTAAAGGGGGCCTTGTCAAACAGCAGGGTGGAGATGGCCAACAGACTGTAGAACCAGCCCCGGGTTTGGTCCACGGCCTCGGAGATGAAGTCCGCGGGGAACTGGCTCTCGAAGAGCTCCTTGTTCTCGAAGGGGTAGTGGTGCTGGGCGAAGGGCATGGCGCCAGAGTCGAACCAGCAGTCGATGACCTCGGGCACCCGGTGCATCTCCTTCCCGCAGTGGGGGCAGGGGATGGTCACCTGGTCCACGTAGGGCCGGTGGAGCTCGATGTCCTCGGGGCAGTTGTGGGAGAGCTCCTTGAGCTCGGCGATGCTGCCCACGGCGTGGCGGTGGCCGCACTCACACTCCCAGATGTTCAGGGGCGTGCCCCAGTAGCGGTTCCGGCTGACCGCCCAGTCCTGGACGTTCTCCAGCCAGTCGCCGAAGCGGCCCTTGCCGATGCTCTCGGGGTACCACTTGACGGTGTTGTTGTTCCGGATGAGCTGGTCCTTTACCTCTGTCATCTTGATGTACCAGGACTCCCGGGCGTAGTAGATGAGGGGGGTATCGCAGCGCCAGCAGAAGGGGTAGCTGTGCTCGAATTTCGGGGCGGAGAACAAGAGGCCCCGCTCCTCCAGGTCCTGCAGGATTTTGGGGTCCGCGTCCTTGCAGAACACCCCGGGCCATTTGGTCTCGGCGGTCATCTGGCCCTTGCCGTCCACCAGCTGCACCAGGGGCAGGCCGTACTTACGTCCCACCTTGGCGTCGTCCTCGCCGAAGGCCGGGGCGATGTGGACGATGCCGGTACCGTCGGTGAGGGTGACGTAGTCGTCGCAGACCACGTACCAGCACTTCTCCTTGGGGCTGACGAAGTCGAACAGGGGCTCGTACTCCTTGCCCTCCAGGTCTGCGCCCTTATAGGTCTCCAGGACGGTGTACTCCCCCTCGCCCAGGACGGTGTCGCACAGGGCGG
>LBJMC04202__coassemble_575_pt1 | contig 25595 bp, 22 predicted proteins | sample LBJMC04202__metabat2_high_PE_010 | metagenome-assembled genome bin LBJMC04202
ATCCCGGAGCGCCCTTCAGCGGAGGGATTTTCCTGTCCTGTCCGGTCACGGACTTACTTACCCACACAGAAAGTCTCAAACACCTGGTCCACCACTTCCTCCGAGGCTGTCTCCCCGGTGAGAGCGTACAGAGCGTTCAGGGCGTCCTCCACGCAGACGGTCACCGCGTCCAGGGTCATGCCCAGGGCCAGGGCGTTCTCCGCCTCCCGCAGGGCCTCCAACGCCGTCCGGGCGTGGTGGCGCTGGCGCTCGGTAAAGAGCATCCCCGCACCGGGGTCAAAGTTCCCGGCGCCCAACAGGGCGGTGATCTCCTCCTGCAGCTCTTCCAGCCCCTCCCCCGAGGCCGCGGAAATGCACGCCACATGGGAAAAATACTTTCGCACCTGCTCCAAGTCGATTTTGGAGGGCAGGTCGGTCTTGTTCACCACCGCCACTGCCGGGATCTTACTTAAACTTTCAGCTAACTCCAAGTCCTCCCGTTCCAGCTCCTGGGAGGAGTCGAACACCGCCAGCACCAGATCCGCGGTCTGCACCCGCTCCCGGGCCGCCGCCACCCCGATGCTCTCCACCGGGTCGTCGGTCTCCCGCAGGCCTGCCGTATCCGCCAGCCGCAGGGGGATGCCCCCCAGCAGTACCGTCTCCTCCACCACGTCCCGGGTGGTGCCGGCGTACTGGGTGACGATGGACCGCTGGCACCCGGCCAGCAGGTTCATCAGGGTGGATTTCCCCGCGTTGGGCCGCCCGGCGATCACCGTGCGCACCCCTTCCCGATACACCTTCCCCACATCAAAGCTCTCCAGCAGCCGGGAAAGCTCCTGGGCGGCGTGCTCCAGACTCTGGGACAGGGCCTGGTTTTCCACAGCGGGCACGTCCTCCTCGGGAAAATCCGCCCAGGCGGCCAGGTGCGCTCCCAGGCCGGTGAGCTCCTCCCGGATGGCCCCCACCCGCTGGGACAGGGCCCCGCTGCTGCCGGCCTGGGCCTCCCGGGCGGCCTGCTCGCCCCCCGCGCCGATGAGCTCCATCACCGCCTCCGCCTGGGTCAGGTCCATCTTCCCGTTGAGAAAGGCCCGGCGGGTGAACTCCCCCGGCTGGGCAGGGGAGGCCCCGGCGGCCAGCACCTCCTGGAGCAGACGCCGGGTGAGGTACAGCCCCCCGTGGCAGGAGAGCTCCACCACGTCCTCCCCGGTGTAGCTTTTGGGGGCGGCAAATACCAGGGCCACCACGTCGTCCAGCTTCTCCCCGGCGGCGGTGTACGCCCCGCCCAGGGCGGCAGTATAGCCCTGCATCTGGGCAATTTGCCGCCCGTTCCGGCCCCGGAACACCCGGTCCGCCACGGCCCTGGCCTCCGGCCCGGAGACGCGCACGATGCCGATGCCCCCCGGCGCCGCCCCGGTGGAGATGGCGGCGATGGTCCTCTCGCCCTCTGGCATAGCCTGTTCCCTCCTTACAGAAAAGGAGGGCGCCCGGCGGACGCCCTCCTGCAAAGTCCTTATTTTTTGGCCTCGATCTTCCCGTAGATGGGCGTGTTGGGATCGTCCGCCTTGGGCCCCTCGCTGCGGGGGGCAGGGTTGGTCTTGGGGGCGGAGCTTCTGGGGGGCCGGGGACCTCTCCGGTCCCGGTCGTACCGGCCGCCGCCCCGGCGGTCGTTCCGGCTGCCCCGCCGGTCGTTGTTCCGGCGCTGGACGCGCTCACCGCCCTCGGGTCCGATGACCACATGCCGGGCCAGGTCCTCACCCTCGCTCCAGGATTTGGCCCCCTCCACCGTCTGCACGGCGGTGTGGATAATCCTGCGCTCGTAGGGGTTCATGGGCTCCAAAGAGGCGTTGCGGCCGGTCTTTACCGCCCGGGCCGCCATTTTCTTGCCCAGGGCCTCCAGAGTCTCCTTCCGCTTCTCCCGGTAGTTGCCCACGTCCAGGGTAATGCGGTAATAGGAGTCCTCCACGTGGTTAGCCACCAGGGAAGCCAGGTACTGCAGGGCGTCCAAGGTCTCGCCCCGGTGCCCGATGATGAAGCCCACGTCCTCCCCGCTGAGGGTGAGGGCCGCCCCGGCCTCCTCCTCCTGGATCTGGATTTCCACGCCGGGCAGGCCCATCTCCCGCAGGATGTTCTTCAGGTAGGCGGCCGCCTCCTCGGCGGGCTTGTTCTCCTCGATATAGGCCCGCACCCTGGCGGGGCTGCCCCCAAACAGGCCGAAGGTCTTTTTGGTAGGCATCTCCAAAATCTCACATTCCGCCTCGGTGGTGTCCACGCCAAGCTCACGGCAGGCGTTGGCAAACGCGATCTCTACGGTCTCGCCCTTAGCAATGGCTTCTCTTGTCATGGCTTTCCATCCTTTCCACTCACTTTTTCGTGCCTACATACGTACTGGAGTCACCGGAGCTCTTCCCGCTCTTTTTCTTTTTCTGGCCCTGCTTTTTGGCCTGGTCGTCCTTCCCCTGCTTCTGCTGGGGGCCGGCGGCCAGCCGGTCGGCCAGCTCCTTCTGCACCGAGGCGGGCAGCGGCCTTACCGAGGCCTCCGCCAGCTCCAGGGTGGCGGCCCTGCGGGCCTCTGCCATAGCGGTCATCTGGTCCACGCTGAAATACCGGTTGATCACCAGGGTCTGCAAAAAGCTGGTGACCGAGGAGATCACCCAGTAGAAGCCCACGGCCGCGGGCATGATGAACGCCCAGTACACGCTGATGAGGGGCAGCACATACATCATGCCCTTCATGCAGCCGGGCTGGTCCTGGCCCTGGAGCTTCTGCTTGTGGCTCATGTAGAACTGCATCCCGAAGTTGCTCACCAGAGAGAGCACCGGGATGACCCACAAAAAGGTGAGGAAGGCGGAGCCCCAGGGGGTGGCCAGCAGGTCCAGCCCGAAGAAGTGGAAACCCTGGGAGAAGAACTCGATCTTCTCCAGATCCTCGGGGGTAAACATGGTCAAACTCCCCTTGAGGGCCTCAAAATTCCGGATGATCTCCATCTCGGAATAGAGCCCGCCGCCGCTGGTGGCGGAGGCCACCATGCCGGGAATTTTCGAGATATAATCCGTGGCCAGAGAGATGGCCTCGGAAGAGATGTGCAGGGTATTGGAAAGGGGCATGATCACCGAGTAGTAAATGCCCAGCATGATGGGCAGCGGCAAAAAGGACACCAGGCAGCCGCTGCTGGGGTTCACGCCCTCTTTCTCGTAGAGCTTCATCAGCTCTTCGTTATATTTCTGCTTGTTGTTGGCGTACTTTTTCTGCAGCTCCTTCTGCTTGGCCGCCATTTTCGTCTGGGAGGCCATGCTTTTCTGCTGCTTGATGCTCATGGGGAAGAGCACTACCTTCAAGATCAGGGTAAACAAAATGATGGCTACGCCGTAGTTCCGAAAGATCGTGTATAAAAACCAGAGCAGGTAGCCAAGGATACTTCCGAAAAAATTCAAAATCTGCATAGTGGGCCAGCTTTTCTCCTCTCCGCTTCCCAGGGGCTTAGTCTTGTCTGTTCCGCTTTTCCTTTTTTTCGGGCACCGGGTCGTAACCGCCCCGGCTCCAGGGGTTGCAGCGCAGGACGCGCCACACCGTAAGGGCCCCGCCTTTCAGGGCCCCGAACCGCTCGATGGCCTCCAGGCCATACTGGGAGCAGGTGGGGATATACTTGCACATGCCGGGCTTGCGGGGAGAGATGGCCTTCCGGTAAAACCGGATGAGCCACAACAGCACCTGCTTCACGGCTTTGTTACCTCCTCCCGGAGGACCCCGGCGTCGTAAAGCTGTCTCTCCAGGTGGCGCTGCACCTGGGTGCTCTTGACAAAGGGGGTGCGGCCCCGGGCCACCAGCACCAGGTCGTAGCCGGGCTTTACCCGGTCCGCCAGCTGGCGGTAGGCCTCCCGCAGCACCCGGCGGGACCGGTTGCGCTGCACGGCGTTGCCCACCTTTTTGCTGGTGGTGATGCCCACCCGGGCCTTTTTCTGCCGGTTTTTCACCACGTAGACCACCACCAGGGGGGTCACATAGCTCTTTCCCCGGGCGTAGGCCCGCCGGAATTCGTTGTTTTTACAAATGGAAACGATCTTGTCCATCCCACAGCTCCCGCGCAGTTTTTCCCTAAGCAGCCGGATAACAAAGAAAGGCCACCCGCCCAGGTGACCTTTCAAGCGTCATCAATAGGAAAGACGCGCTCTGCCTTTCGCTCTGCGGCGTGCCAGTACCTTGCGTCCGTTTCTGTCCGACATTCTCTTGCGGAAGCCGTGCTCCTTTTTTCTGTGCAGCTTCTTCGGCTGATACGTTCTCAGCATATAAAAACCCTCCTTTCGGGGTACTTACCCTTGCGGGTAATTATTATAACGTATCCTGTCCCCGCCTGTCAACACCAAATTTTCAGGGATTTGGGGCTTTTGGGGGCTTTCCGGCCTCTCTTGGGGATAAAGGCTGCCCTATCCACAAGAAGTAGTGCTTTTTTGAGAAAGCCCTGGGGCGAAAAGGGCCCGAAAAGTCCCGCAAAAGCCCGGCTTTTTCCCGGGAAAAGCCGGTTTTGGCCCCGTTTGGCCCCAGAAGAAAAGATTTGAAAAAACTTCTGGTCTGTGCTATACTTAATAACGTATATCGGCGTTTTCCCCGCGGCCCCGGCCCATGACCTGAAAACTGCCGGGAAACCACAAATTTGGAGGGACAGTCTCTTGGAGTCATTCGATCAAGCATGGGAACTTATCTGTGATTACTGCCAGTCCAAGATTACGGACGTGGCTTATAAAACGTGGTTCAGCCGCCTGAAGCCCGTCTCCCTGGATTTTGGGGAGGGCGTGGCCATTATCGAGGCGCCCAACGATTTCCACAAGCAGACGCTGCTGCGCTGCTACAGCGACCTGCTGGGGGAGGCCTTCGAGAACGTGTTCGGCTCCCAGATCCGCTTCTCCCTCTGCGTGCCCGAGGAGCACGCCGCCCCCAAGCAGGAGGAGCCCGCCGAGGACGGCTACGAGTTGACCTTCGGCACCTTTGTGGTGGGGCCCTCCAACCGGTTTGCCCACGCGGCCTGCCAGGCGGTGGCCTCCCAACCAGCCATCCTCTACAACCCCCTGTTCATCTACGGCAACTCCGGCCTGGGCAAGACCCACCTCTTAAACGCCGTGGCCGCGGAGTTCAAGAAAAACTTCCCCGACAAATCTGTGGTCTACGCCAAAAGCGAGGCTTTCACCAACGAGATCATCGACGCCATCGCCCGGGGCACCACCCCGGCCTTCCGGGAGAAGTACCGTAAAGCGGACCTGTTTCTGATGGACGACATCCAGTTCATCGCCGGCAAGGCCTCCACCGAGGAGGAGTTCTTCCATACCTTCAATACCCTCTACGACGCCAAAAAGCAGATTGTCCTCACCGCGGACCGCCCCCCCAAGGACATCTCCATTTTAAGCGACCGGCTGAAAACCCGGTTCGAGTGGGGCCTGCTGGCCGACGTGCAGCCTCCGGAGTTCGAGACCCGGGTGGCCATCATCGCCCGGAAGGCGGAGAGCCTCCACTTCGAGATCCCCGAGGCGGTGTGCGAGTACATCGCCAATAAAATAAAGAGCAACATCCGCCAGCTGGAGGGCACGGTAAAGAAGCTGCGGGCCTACCACCTGCTGGAGAACAAGCCCATCAACATCGCCACCGCCCAGGCGGCCATCAGCGACATCATCAACAACAACCAGCCCGCCCCGGTGACCGTGGACAAGATCATCGAGGAGGTGGCCCGCACCTACAGTGGCAACGTGCCCGGGGGCATCACCCCCGAGGACATCCGCTCCCAGAAGCGCAGCGCCAACATCTCCACCGCCCGGCAGCTGTCCATGTACATCGCCCGGGAGATCACCCAGATGTCCATGGTGGAGATCGGCCAGACCTTTGGCGGCCGGGACCACTCCACCGTGGTATACGCCATCCGCCAGGCGGAGAAGAACATCAAGAAGGACCCCCGCACCAAGGCCCTGGTGGACGACATCATCAAGAACATCCGCAGCCGCTGATCTTCCACATTTCCCTCCACATTCCACAAACAGGCTTTTCACAGCGTTGGGGAAAGTTTTCCCTTTTCCCCCGCCCTGCACAGCCTGTCCACAGCAGAAAGGGAAAAAGAGGGCGTCGGTTTTTCCCGGGGAATCAAGGGATTTTCCCTTTTTCCACAAATCCACAGCCCTTATTACTACTACGAAATCTAAAAACATAGAGATAGAGAAAAAAAGGCCTCCCCCCCTTTTTGTCCGGGGGCGGGCCGGAAAGGTGACCCATTATGAAATTTACCGTGAACAAAAGCGACATTGTAGAAGCTGTCTCCAATATCCAGCGGGCCGTCTCCAACAAGACCTCCATCCCGGCTTTGGAGGGCATCCTCCTCACCGCCGGGGAAAACACCCTGGAGCTGTGCGCCTACGACCTGGAGCTGGGCATCACCACCACCATCCCCTCCCACACGGCGGAGGCTGGCCGGTCGGTGCTCAGCGCCAAAATCTTCTCCGACATCGTCCGCCGCACCCCCGATGAGACCATCACCGTCACCGTGGACGAAAAGAACATGGCCACCATCGAGAGCGGCTACAGCAAGTTCTCCCTTATCGGCATCCCCGCGGAGGAGTTCCCCGAGCTGCCCAAGCTCACCGACGCCACCGCCATCCAGCTGCCCGCCGGGGTGCTGAAGAGCATGATCCGCCAGACCGTGTTCGCCGTGGCGGAGAGCGACGCCAAGCCCATCCACCAGGGCAGCCTGTTCCACATTGAGAACGGCATGCTGGACGTGGTCTCGGTGGACGGCTACCGCCTGGCCAAGCGCACCGAGCCTGTGGACTTCCCCCAGGACCTGTCCTTTGTGGTGCCTGGCAAGACCTTGACGGAGATTCTGAAGCTCTTGAAGGACAGCGACGACAAGGTGGAGCTGGCCGCGGGCCGGCGGCATATCCTGTTCACCATCGACAACTACACCGTGATCTCCAGCCTGTTGGAGGGCGAGTTTCTGAACTACAAGGCCGCCATCCCCGCCGAGAGCAAGACCCAGGTGGTGCTGCGGGTGCGGGAGGCCATCGACAGCGTGGAGCGTGTGTCCCTGCTCATCACCGACCGGCTGAAGAGCCCGGTGCGCTGCCACTTTGAGGACGGGGAGATCCGCCTGCTGTGCACCACCTCCATGGGCCGGGCCAGCGACCAGATCTCCGCCGAGATGACCGGCGAGGCGGTGGAGATCGGCTTTAACAACCGCTACCTGCTGGACGCCCTGCGCAACACCGAGTGCGACGAGGTGCGGGTGCAGCTCAGCGGGCCGCTGAGCCCCATGAAGGTCCTGCCCAAGGAGGGGGACAGCTTCCTGTTCCTGGTGCTGCCTGTGCGGCTGAAAACGGAGTAAGGCCATGGAACACATCCACATCGAAACGGAGTTCATCCGGCTGGACGCCGCCATGAAGCTCTCCGGCCTGGTGGATACCGGCGGCCAGGCCAAGGCCCTCATCCAGGGCGGGGAGGTGCTGGTAAACGGGGAGCCCTGCCTGATGCGGGGCAAAAAACTGCGGGAGGGGGATACCTTCCAGTACGCCGGGCGCGGCTTTGCCGTGACCCAGGGCGGATAAATCCACAGGAGAGAAAGGGATGGCGGTCTTGCACGTGCTGCGCCTTGCCACGCAACAGTTCAGAAACCTGGCGGACGGGGAGATCTTCCCCTGCGAGACCGTCAACGTCATCTACGGGGGGAACGCCCAGGGCAAGACAAACCTGCTGGAAGGGCTGTGGCTCTTTACCGGGGGGCACTCCTTCCGGGGGGCCAAGGACGCGGAGCTGCCCCGGCTGGACCCCGCCACTGGGGAGAACAGCCCCAGCGCCGGCTTGGCCTTGGACTTCTACAGCGAGGAGCGGGAGCAGAAGGCGGTGCTCCGCATTGAGAACGGCCGGCGCAGCTCGGTCATCAACGGGGTGAAGAAAAAGACGGGCTCTGCCCTGATGGGCAAGGTCCGGGCGGTGATCTTCTCCCCAGAGCATTTGCTGCTGGTGAAGGAGGGCCCTGCCCGCCGCCGGAGCTTTCTCGACGGGGCCCTGTGCCAGATGCGCCCCAGCTACGCCGGGCTGCTCAGCGTATACAACCGGTCTTTGCTCCAGCGCAACGCCCTCTTGAAGGACATCGGGCGGTTCCCGGAGCTGGCCGACACCCTGGAGGTCTGGGACGCCCGCCTGGCCCGGCTGGGGGCCGAGGTGATGGTGGAGCGCAGCCAGTACGCGGAGAAGCTGGAGCCCCGGGTGGGGGACATCTACGACGGCATCTCCAAGGGGAGGGAGGCGGTGTCCCTCCGGTACGCCCCGGCGGTGAAGGCGCTGTCCGGCGGCTTTTCCAGGGAGGAGGCGGAGGCCGCCTTTCTGGAGGAGCTGCGCCGCACCCAGCGGGGGGACGTGCGCACGGGCTTTACCTCCCTGGGCCCCCACCGGGACGACCTGGAGCTGGAGATCGGCGGGGTGTCCGCCCGGGTGTACGGCTCCCAGGGGCAGCAGCGCAGCCTGGTGCTGGCCCTGAAGCTGGCCGAGGCGGAGATGCTCCACCGCAGCTCGGGGGAGACCCCCATCGTCCTGCTGGACGACGTGATGAGCGAGCTGGACCAGAGCCGGCAGGACTACCTCCTCAACCACCTCCACGGCAGGCAGGTGTTCATCACCTGCTGCAGCCCGGAGACCGTGAGCCTGATGGAGACCGGCAGGCGCTTCCGGGTGGAGGGGGGCCAGGTGTTCCCCGAGGAGGTCTAAAATAGTTTTTCAGGAGGCGGCGGCATGTACCTGCATCTGGGGCAGAATACCGTGGTGGACACGGAACAGCTGCTGGGGGTGTTCGACCTGGACAACTCCACAGTGTCGAAACACACCCGGGATTTCCTGGCCCGGGCCCAGAAGGAGGGCCGGGTGGTGAACGTCTCCATGGAGCTGCCCAAGTCCTTTGTGGTGTGCTGGGACAAAGAGGGGGAGACCGTGTACCTCTCCCAGCTCTCCTCCGCCACCCTGCTGCGCCGCTCCCAGGAAAGGCTGTCGCTGGACGGCTAACCCCCCCGGCCCTCCTGTTTTCCACAGGGCGGACAAACCCTGTGGAAAAGAGGAGAGCCCTGGGTTTTATCAGGCTTTTGCCCTGGCATATCTCATTTCAGAAAGGCTGGTCACGCTATGCAGTATTTTGGAGTCCCTACCTGCCCGTACTGCAAAAAACGGGTCAATCTCATCCGCACTTGGTCGCTGAAGCGGCAGGGGGAGTACCGCTGCCCCCGCTGCGGCGGCATCTCCAATATCTACCTCTCCCCCCTGGTCTACGTGTTCGCCCTGGTGGCGGTGTTTGCCGGGGTGGCCATCTACTTTTTCCACAAGTTTATTCTGGACGACATCACCCTCACCACCGGCATCCAGGTAATCATCCCCTTCGCGGTGTTTTTCCTCTTAAGCCTCTTCATGGTGTACCTGGCGAAGCCGGTGATCAAAAAGGTGCCCCGGGCCCAGGTGGACCGGAAGCGCCGGAACAAGGGGAATTTTGAGGAGCGCCGCATGCCCGCCGGCCTCCAGGGCCAGACCGGGCAGATTTTCTACGACGGGGAGGACTACCAGCCCCACACCAATTACCGGGCCGGCCCCATGCCCCAGGAGCAGGGAGACGAGGACATGAAGATCGTAGAGCCCCGGGAGAGCCGCCCCGCTTACGGGGAGACCTCGGTGCAGCGCACGGTGGTGGCCGCCCCCCGGGAGGAGATCACCAGCCAGAGCGTCCGGGTCCAGGCAGAGGCCTCCCATACCCCAGCGGCCGCCCCCCGGGCCCCCCAGCGGCAGACGGTACAGAGCCAGGCCCCGGCCCGGCCAGTCCAGCCCGCCGCCCAGCCCCGAGCCTCCGCGCCGGTGCAGGCCCAGGTTTCCGCCCCTGCCGCGCCCCGGCAGACAGCGGCGGCGCCGGTCCAGCGGGCCGCTCAGCCCGCGGTGCAGGCGGCCGCCCCGGCGAAGCCCGCTCCCCGGGCGGAACAGCCCAAAGCCCAGGACGATTTCTTTGCCAAGTACGACGACCCCGAGTACATCAACCGCCGCCTGGCGGAGCTGAAGCGGGAGCGGGAGCAGCAGGGGAAGCAGTGAGTCCCCCCCGCCCCCAAACACAGCCCTTTAATGCCACGGGAGCCGCTGGTTTTACAGGCCGGCGGCTCTTTTTTTCCCGCTTTTTTTGTTTACAAGAAACCGAAAATCTGTTATACTATATATAAAGTATATCTCAGCGGAACACAGCCGCGGGCGGGCCCTGCCGGGCCGCCTGCAGGCTTTTGCAGTGTATGGAGGGTCAAACTTTGGAATTTAAGGAAATGACAGACATGACGCAATCGGGCCAGGCCTACGACGGCGACCAGATCCAGGTACTAGAGGGCCTGGAGGCGGTGCGCAAGCGGCCCGGCATGTACATCGGCTCCACCGGCCCTCGGGGCCTCCACCACCTGGTGTACGAGATCGTGGACAACTCCATCGACGAGGCCCTGGCCGGCTTCTGCGACAAGATCGTGGTGAAGATCCTGCCTGGGAACATCATCTATGTCTCCGACAACGGCCGGGGCATCCCCGTGGGCGTGCAGCACAAGACCGGCCTTCCCGCGGTGACCGTGGTGTTCACCATCCTCCACGCCGGCGGCAAGTTCGGCGGGGGCAGCTACAAGGTGTCCAGCGGTCTCCACGGCGTGGGCGCCTCGGTGGTAAACGCCCTGTCTGAGTGGCTGGAGGTGGAGGTGGTCAGCGACGGCGTGCTGTACACCCAGCGGTTTGAGCGGGGCAAGGCTGTCACCGAGCTTTTGAACAAGGGCCCGGTCACCGACGGCCGCCAGAACGGCACCACCGTGCGCTTCAAGGCGGACGGGGAGATCTTCAAGGAGACCACGGTGTACACCTACGACACCCTCCAGACCCGGCTGCGGGAGCAGGCGTTCTTAAACGCCGGGGTGAGCATCCAGCTCATCGATGAGCGGGACCCCAGCGAGCGTGTCCCGGACGAGCAGGGGCAGGAGGGGGTCATCGACAACACCTACTGCTACAAGGGGGGCCTCAGCTCCTTTGTGGAGTTCTTAAACGGCCGCAAGGCCGGGGCCGTGGAGCTCATCCACCCGGACGTGATTCACTTCGCCGCCAAATCCCCGGACGGGGAGGCCTCGGCGGAGGTGGCCATGCAGTACACCGACAGCTTTAACGAGCTGCTGCTGTCCTTCGCCAACAATGTGCGCACCACCGACGGCGGCACCCACGAGGACGGCTTCAAGCGGGCCCTCACCCGGGTGATGAACGACTACGCCAGGAAATACGGCATTTTGAAAGACAACGACAAGAACCTCTCCGGCGAGGACGTGCGGGAGGGCCTCACCTGCGTCATCAGCGTGAACATGCGGGAGGCACAGTTCGAGGGCCAGACCAAGAGCAAGCTGGGCAACACGGAGATCAGCGGCCTGGTCAGCGGTATGGTCTACGAGAAGATGATGACCTACCTGGAGGAGAACCCCGCCACCGCCCGGGCTATTTTCGACAAGGCCCTCACCGCCTCCCGGGCGAGAGAGGCCGCCCGCAAGGCCCGGGAGCTGGCCCGGCGCAAGACCGCTTTGGAGAGCAACTCCCTGCCCGGCAAGCTGGCCGACTGCCAGAGCCGGGACCCCAATGAGACCGAGATCTACATCGTGGAGGGCGATTCCGCCGGCGGCTCCGCCAAGGGCGGGCGGGACCGGCGCTTCCAGGCCATCCTCCCCCTGTGGGGCAAGATGCTCAACGTGGAGAAGGCAAGGCTTGACAAAGTCTACGGCAACGAGAAGCTGATGCCCGTGGTCACCGCCCTGGGCACCGGCATCGGGGAGGATTTCGACCTCAGCAAGCTGCGGTACGGGAAGATCATCATCATGGCCGATGCCGATGTGGACGGCTCCCATATCCGCACCCTGCTGCTCACCTTCTTCTTCCGGTTCATGCGGCCGTTGGTGGAGGAGGGCCACGTGTACCTGGCCCAGCCCCCCCTGTTCCGCATCACCAAGGGCAAGCGGCACTACTATGCCTACTCCGACCAGGAGCGGGACAAACTCATGGCGGAGCTGGGCGGCGGGTACGAGATCCAGCGCTACAAGGGCCTGGGCGAGATGGACTCGGAGCAGCTGTGGGAGACCACCATGGACCCCGCCGCCCGCACCATGCGCCGGGTGGAGGTAGAGGACGCCGCCGAGGCCGACGAGGTGTTCACCGTGCTCATGGGCGACAAGGTAGAACCCCGCCGGGATTTCATCATCGAGAACGCCCAAAAGGCCAACTGGGACGTATAAGCGGAGAAAGGAAAGATTTGACCTATGGACCATGAAAACAACATTCCCCAGGAGGAAGAGCAGCAGGGCGGCCGCATCATCTACGTGAACCTGACCAAGGAGATGGAGCAGTCCTTTTTGGACTACTCCATGTCCGTTATCGTCCAGCGGGCCCTGCCCGACGTGCGGGACGGCCTGAAGCCTGTGCACCGGCGCATCCTGTACACCATGTACGAGAACACCCTGTGGCCCGAAAAGCCCTACCGCAAGTGCGCCGACACCGTAGGCGCCGTGCTGGGCCGGTACCACCCCCACGGCGACGCCTCGGTCTACGACGCCATGGTGCGCCTGGCCCAGGATTTCTCCATGCGCTATGTGCTGGTGGACGGCCACGGCAACTTCGGCTCCATCGACGGCGACCCCCCGGCCGCCTACCGTTACACCGAGGCCAAGATGAACAAGCTCTCTGTGGCCATGCTGGACGACATCGACAAGGACACGGTGGACTTTACCCCCAACTACGACGACCGTCTGAAAGAGCCCACGGTGCTGCCCACCCACTTCCCCAACATCCTGGTCAACGGCTCCACCGGCATCGCCGTGGGCATGGCCACCAATATCCCGCCCCACAACCTGGGGGAGGTCATCGACGGGGTGTGCTGCCTCATCGACAACCCCGACGCCACCCTGGAGCAGCTCATGGAGCACATCAAGGGGCCGGACTTCCCCACCGGGGGCATCATCATGGGCCGGTCCGGCATCCGGGCCGCCTACGCCACAGGCCGGGGGAAGATCACCGTGCGGGCCCGCACAGAGATTGAGGAGAACGAAAAGACCGGCCGGTCGAAAATCATCGTCAGCGAGCTGCCCTACCAGGTGAACAAGGCCAAGCTTATCGAGAGCATCGCCGACCTGGTAAAGGAGAAGCGCATCGAGGGCATCTCCAACATCGACGACCACTCCGACCGCAACGGCATGCACATCGTCATCGATGTGAAGCGGGACGCCTCTCCCCAGATCGTGCTGAACCACCTGTTCTCCTTCACCCAGCTGCAGACCACCTTCGGCGTCATCATGCTGGCCATTGTGGACGGCCGGCCCAAGATTTTGAACCTGAAGGGCATCCTGGAGGAGTACATCAAGTTCCAGACCCAGGTGGTCACCCGCCGCAGCCAGTACGACCTGAAGAAGGCCCAGGAGCGCGCCCACATTCTGGAGGGCCTGAAAAAGGCCATCGACATCGTGGACGAGATCATCGCCACCATCCGGGCCTGCAAGGGCGGCCGGCCCGAGGCCAAGCTGGCCTTGATGGAGCACTTCGGCTTTGACGACCTGCAGGCCGACGCTATCTGCCGGTTGCAGCTGGGGCAGCTGGCCGGGCTGGAAATTCTGAAAATTGAAAACGAGTTGGACGAGCTCCACGCCCGTATCGCCGATTTGAACGAGATCCTCACCAGCGAGGCCCGCAGGCTGGCCATCGTCAAGGACGAGGCCCTGGCCATGAAGCAGCGCTTCGGCGACGAGCGCCGCACGGAAATCGCCGCCATCTCCGGCGAGGTGGACATCGAGGACCTGATCCCCGTGGAGGAGTGCGTCCTCACCATGACCAACTACGGCTACGTCAAGCGCCAGAAGATGGACACCTACCGCACCCAGAAGCGGGGCGGCCGGGGCGTCTCCGGCATGAGCCGCCGGGAGGAGGACGTGGCCACCGAGCTGTTCGTCACCGGCAGCCACGACTATGTGATGTTCTTCTCCAGCACCGGCCGGGTGTACCGCTTAAAGTGCTACGAGATCCCCGAGGGCTCCCGCACCAGCCGGGGCATGAACATCAAGAACCTGCTGCCCCTGCAGCCCGAGGAGCGCATCACCTCCATGATCCGGGTGGCCGACTTCGAGGGGGACAGGTACCTGGTGCTGGTGACGAAGAACGGCGTCATCAAGCGGACGAAACTCTCCGCCTACAGCAACGTGCGGCGGCAGGGCCTCATCGCCATCGATCTGGATGAAGGGGACGACCTGAGCTGGGTCCGGGTCACCAGCGGCCACGACGACCTGTTGGTGGCCACCAAAAAGGGCATGGCCATCCGCTTCCACGAGACCGACGTGCGGGAGATCGGCCGCACCGCCCGGGGCGTGCGGGTTATGCGCCTGGAGGAGGGCGACTGCATCGTGGGCATGTCCATCCTGCGGGAGGGCGGCCTGGTGCTCACCGTCACCGAGACCGGCTACGGCAGGCTCTCCAGCCAGGACAACTACCGGGTACAGAAGCGGGGCGGCAAGGGCCTCTTGAACTACCACACCGACCGCTTCGGCGACGTGGCCGCCATCAAGGTGGTGGACGAGGACGACGACGTGATCCTCATCAGCGAGGACGGGGTCATCATCCGCATCATGGCATCCTCCATCCGGGAGTGCGCCCGGCCCAGCAAGGGCGTGCGGGTGATGAAGCTCCAGGAGGGCGGCAGGGTAGTCACCCTGGCCCGGGCCCCCCATGAGGAGGACGAGGTAGACGCGGTAGAGGTGGAGGACGACGGCACCGCCGACGAGGGCAGCGACCTGCCCGAGGAGCCGGAGGATGACACCACGGCCGAGGACGAGGAATAAAAACCAGAGGGAGGAGCCCACAGGGCCCCTCCCCTCCGTTTTTTTGCAAAAGTGAGGGCCTGCCGCGAAGCGGCAGGCCCTTTGTCGGCGTATTTGTCAGCCCACCGGCTCCCCCTGGGAGAGGGCGGCTTCAAAGTCGGGCATCTGGCCGGTGACCTGGTAGCAGGCCTGGCACAGCTCCCTGGCCCGCTGGCGGTACAGGCCCACAATCTCCTGTGCGGTGGAGACGGCGCTGTCCGGGCTGTCCCCCGACAGAGCCCGCAGAGCGTCCACCTTGCCGTCCAGCTCTGCCTCCCACTGCTCCTGCTCCGCCTGGACCTGCTCCAGGTCCTCCCCAGAGAGGGCCCGCTGGGCGGTGTCGTAGGCCACGTCGATCATCCGCTTCCAGTTGGCGGCAGCCTCGTCGCAGGCCTGCTGCATGATGGTGTAGGAGGTGGCCAAAGACAGGCTCTCCTGGTACTGCTGGTCGATGGGGTTCTCCTCGAACTCCGTGTCAAAGTCCCCCACCGGCAGGCTGCTCTCCGGCTCCGGTGTGGGCGTGGCCGTAGGGGCCGGGGTGGGCGTAGGCTCCGGCGTGGGTTCGGGGGTGGGCTCCGGCGTAGGGGTGGCCTCCACCGCGCTGGACACCGGCGCGGACGCCGCAGAGGAGCTCACGGTCTTTTCCTCCCCGCAGGCGGCCAGCCCCAGGGCCAGGGCCCCGGCCAGAGCGGCCGCGGCCAGACGGTATACCATGTTTCGTTTCATAGGCGAATCCTTGTTCCTTTCCGCAGGCGGGCGTAAGCCCCCTGCCCGGGACGGGGCTCTGCCCCGTCACAAGATCCCTTGCTCTACCAGCTTCGCGGTCTTTAAGATCCCGATCTGGGTTTTCCCGTCCGGGATTTCGTTATTTAACACCATTTGCACCGCTTTGTCAAGGGGGATGCGCTCCGTGGCCAGAAACTCGTCCTCGTCCAGCTGCAGGGCGGCCCCCTGGGTGGCGGCCCGGCAGGCCCACAGGCGGATGATCTCCCCGCAGTAGCCGGGGGTGGGGTACACCTCCCCCAAGGAGATGTAGGACTCCGCGGTAGTGCCGGTCTCCTCCCGCTGCTCCCGCTTCACCGCCTCGAAGGGGTCCTCCCCGGGCTCCAGCTTCCCGGCGGGGAGCTCCAGCAGCACCTTTTTGTAGGGGTAGCGGAACTGCCGCACGAAGATGAGCTCGTTTTCTTCGGTGAGGATGGCCACGCTCACCCCGCCGGGGTGGTCCACCACCTCCCGCTTGGCGGGCATGCCGTTCTCCAACTCGATGTCGTCCACATGCACCCGGATGATCCGGCCCTCGTACACTACTTCCTCGTGTTTGGTGGTCTCATACAGTTTCAAGGCGAAAGACTCCTTTTTCTAGTTTTGGCTATTCCCGCTGCCACAGGGGGTTCATCACCAGGCCGGTGATGAGCTTGGGGTAAAAATAGGTGGATTTCTGGGGCATCTTCTCCCCTGCCGCCGCCACCTGTCCGATCTCCTCCACCCGGGTGGGATTGAGGAGGAAGCAAGCGCAGCTCTCCCCCTTCTCCACCGAGGCGGCGGCCTCCGCCGCGTCCCGGGTGTAGGTCAGGTTCCGCTGGTTGGCCATGTTCTCCTTGTCGATGCCCAAGAGCCGCTCCAGCACCAGGGTGTGGAGGATGGTCACGTCCAAGCGCCGGGAGGCCTGGCTGAGCCCTGGCAGCAGCCGGTCCATCACAGCGGGGTCCTTCAGGGTGAGCACCGTCCACCCCGCCCCGGCGTACAGGGCGAAAGCGTGTTTGCCCGCCTGGTACAGCCGGTCCAGGGCGGCCTGGCTCTCCGCCTGGCCGGGCTGGGGGGATACCTCAAAATACTCCCCGCAGGCCGCCAGCAGGGATTCCTCCGAAAAGCCCGGCAAATCCCGCACCAGCCGGTGGGTGGGGAACACCACCAGCCCCGGGTCCCCCATGTCCGCCAGCATCATCATCACATAGTCGGCTCCGGGCTCGTAGCGGTTTTCCGCCCGGCAGGCGTCCCGGTAGCGCAGGGCGGTCTCGTACCGGTGGTGGCCGTCGGCGATGTACAGCTTCCGCCCGGCGAAGTCCTCCTGCAGGGCGGCGATGGCCGCCTGGTCGTTTACCACCCACAGCCGGTGGGTCACCAGCCCGTCAGAAAATTCATACCGGGGCGGGCAGGCGGCGGCCAGGTTGTCTATGCGCTGGCGGGTCACGTGGGCCTCGTCCTGGTACAGGGAGTAGATGGGGCTGAAGTTGCAGTGGGTGGCCCGCATCAGCTGGAAGCGGTCCTCCTTGGCCTTGGAGAGGGTCTCCTCGTGGGGGAGCACCACCCCGTTGGCGAAGTCCTCCAGCCGCACCCGGCACAACAGGCCCCGCAGCTTTTTTTGCTCCCCGTGGTCCACCTGGGTCAGGAATTCCTCCTCATACAGGTAGAGCCCCGGGTCCATGTCCGTGGTGAGCACCCCGTCTTTCAGCCACTGCTCCAGGGTACGGCCCGCCTCCCCGTAGGGGTCCTCCCCCTGGGGCAACTCCAGGCGCACTACATTGTAGGGGTTGCGGGCGAGCAACTCCTCCCGCTGGGCGGGGCTGATGATGTCGTAGGGCGGGCAGGCGAGGGAGGCGATGTCCCCCGCCCGCTCCTGGTGGTACCGCAAAGCCTGGAAAGGCCGGATCTCTGCCATGGTGCAAACCTCCTTGGTGTTCTGTTACCCTTCTATTGTAAGCGCTGGGGGCTTTCCCGTCAAGCGGCGGGGGCTGAGGTTTGAACGAAGAATCACCCCAATTTCACCAAATGTTCACAAAGCGGGGGTAAAATGAGGGAAAATCGCGGCTCAAACCAGCAAAAATGTTGCATCTGCCACAGGTTTGCGGTATGATGGAACAGTTGGCGGCCGCGTGCGGCACGTTAAGACGGAAGAAATAGGAGGACGAAACATGGTAGAGGTCAAAAACCTCACGAAGCGCTATGGCCAGAACCTGGCGCTGGATCGTGTGAGCTTTACAGTGGACGAGGGCTCTATCGTGGGTTTCCTGGGCCCCAACGGCGCGGGCAAGACCACCACGATGAACATCATTACGGGCTACCTCTCCGCCACCTCGGGGGAAGTGACTGTGTTCGGCAAGAACACCCTGGAAGAGCCCAACGAGGTCAAGAAGATGATCGGTTATCTCCCGGAGCAGCCCCCGCTGTACCTGGACATGACGGTCAAAGAGTACCTGAACTTCATGTACGAGCTGAAAAAGGTGAAGCTCCCCCGGGAGAAGCACATCAAAGAGATCTGCGAACTGGTGCAGATCTCCAACGTGTACAACCGCCTCATCGGCAACCTGTCCAAGGGCTATAAGCAGCGGGTGGGCATCGCCCAGGCCCTGCTGGGCAACCCCCCGGTGCTGATTCTGGACGAGCCCACCGTGGGCCTGGACCCCAAGCAGATCATCGAGATCCGCACCCTCATCAAAAACCTGGGCCGCAACCACACGGTGATTTTAAGCTCCCACATCCTGCCCGAGGTGCAGGCCGTGTGCGAGCGCATCATCGTCATCAACCGGGGCCGCCTGGTGGCCGACGGCGCCACCGACACCCTGGCCCACGACCTGTCCCAGGACCACCGGCTCATCCTGCGGGCCGAGGGCCCCGAGCGGGAGATGGTCCACGAGCTGATGACCCTGCCCCACGTCATCGACGTCTACTCCCTGGGGGAGAAGGAAAAGGGCGTGTACGAGCTGAGCATCGAGGCGGAGCTGGATACCGACATCCGCCGGGACCTGTTCGCCCTGCTGTCCCGTAAGGGCTGGCCCATGATGGCCCTGAAGAACACCGACCTCACCCTGGAGGACCTGTTCCTGCAGCTGACAAGCTCCGACACGGCCGCCCAGGACCAGGAGCCCGCGGAAGGGGACGCCCCCCATCTGGACCCCGACCAGGACCTGGAGCTGGACACGGACCAGGACCAGGACCTGGCCCCGGCACAGGACGACGACACTGAGAAAGGAGGGGAGGACGCATGATCGCCATCTGCAAGCGGGAGATCCGCTCCTACTTCAGCTCCCCCGTAGGGTATGTGTGCATTGCGGCGCTGGCCGCCCTGTATGGTTTCTACTATTTCCAGGTGATGTACATCGGCATGTCCAGCTATATCTCCGCCGTGTACAGCACCATGTTCTCCTTCGGCATGATGATCATCCCCATCATCACCATGAAGAGCATGTCCGACGACCAGAAGAACAAGACCGACCAGGCCCTGCTCACCGCCCCGGTGGGGGTCACCTCCATTGTGATGGGCAAGTTTCTGGCCTGCTTCTTCGTATTTTTCGTGGCCTCTACCCTGGGCCTGCTGCCCGCCGTGGCCATGAGCTTCTTCTCCAACCCCCCCTGGGGTGAGATCATCGGCAACTACATCGGCACCCTGCTGTACGGCGGCGCCATGATCTCCATCGGCGTGTTCATCTCCAGCCTGACCGTGAGCCAGATCATCGCGGCCATCGGCACCTTTATTGTCTCCATTCTGCTCATGTATATCGACATGGTGGCCTCTACCGTGAACAACACGGTGGTCAGCACCATCGTGGAGTGGATTTCCTTTACCAACCGTTACACCACATTCGCCCAGGGCCTGTTCAGCATTTCCAGCACCGTATTTTTCCTGAGCGTGGCCGCAGTGTTCGTCTTTCTCACCGCCCGCCGGTTGGAAAGCCGCCGCTGGAGCTAAGGAGGGACTGAGAAATGGCAGAGAAAAAAGAAAAGAAGCAGAAGCAGCCTGGGAAAAAGCTGTTTAATATGAATAAGGTCAAGCGCGGCGGCGTTACCACCCTGATGACCGTGGTGTTCATCGCCATCGTCATCGTCCTGAACGTGGTGGTCTCCGCCCTTACCCAGCGGTTCCCCTCCATGGACATCGACCTGACCGCCGAGGGCCTGAATACCCTGTCCGACCAGGCCATGGACGTGGCCAAGAGCGTGGACGAGGAGACCACCATCTACCTCATCGGCTCCGAGGAGGCCTACCGGGACAACCAGCTCTACACCGACTACGGCATCGAGTACAGCCAGGTGGCCAACCTGGCCGAGCGCCTGCAGGAGGCCAACCCCCTCATCAGCGTGCGCTTTATGGACCCCGACACCAACCCCGACTTTATCAGCGAGCATGCCGAGGACTACCTGGTCAGCGGCAAGGTGATGGTGGAGACGGAGAAGCGCAGCCGGGTGCTCACCGTAAACGACATGTTCAGCCTGCAGCAGGACCAGACCACCGGTATGACCGTGGGCTACTCCATGGTGGACAGCGCCCTGGCCGGCGCGTTGGAGATGGTGAACCTGGACGAGGTCCCGGTGCTCACCATCGCCACCGGCCACGATGAGATCCTGAACTCCGAGAACCTGTCCGGCTTCCTCAGCCTGATGGAGGACCAGAACTTCGAGGTCCAGGAGATCGACATCATGGTGGACGAGATCCCCGAGGAGACCCAGATCCTCATGCTCCCCACTCCCAATACGGATTACACCGACGAGGAGATCCAGAAGCTCCGTGACTTTGTAAACGACGAGGAGCGGGAGGAGGCCCTGACCCTGCTGGTCACCACCCTGCCCAACCAGGCCGAGCTGCCCAAGCTGGCCGGCTTCCTGGAGGAGTGGGGCGTGGCCGTAGAGCCCGGCGTGGTGGCCGAGACCGACAGCTCCCGGGTGGCCGTGGCCAACGGCAGCTATGTGCTGGTAGACGCCAGCGAGGACATGCTGGAGGACGGCAACTACACCCGTCTGGTGGCCCCCAGCAGCTCTCCCCTCAGCCTGCTGTTCAGCGGCAACGACGGCATCTCTACCCAGGCCCTGTGGACCACCGCGGACACCGCCTATGTGGTGACCGAGGACACCACCGAGGAGGAGGCCGCCGACCCGGAGACCTCCCAGCAGGTGGTGGCTTCCCACTCCTACAAATACGTCACCGTGGGGGGCAACTCCGTGACCCGGAACGTGCTGGTGTTCGGTTCCAGCTATGTGTTCCTGGACACCTTCCTCACCTCCTCCGCCTTTGACAACCAGGCCTATATCACCGACCTGCTCAACACCCTGGCCGGCACCGACGGCAGCTCCGTCACCGTGACCACCGAGGCGGTGCAGACCCAGACCTACGACGTGTCCGCCTCCCTGAACACCATCCTCATCCTGGGCCTGGGCGTGTTCACCATCGGCATCCCCGTGGTCATCCTGGCCGTGGGCCTGGGGATCTTCCTGAAGAGGAGGCACCTGTAAGCCTATGAAGAAGAGCTTGAAGACCCTGCTGGTGATGGCGGTGGTGCTGGTGGTGCTGGGGGGCGCGGCCGTGGCCCTCTGGCTCACCGCCCCCGAGACCGAGGTAGAGGAGGAATCCTCCTCCTCCACCCCCTCCTACCCGGTCATTGACCGGGAGGCGGCGGACGTGGAATCCATCTCCATCGAGAGCGACGCCGGCGATTTCACCATTGTCCCCCTGGAAGAGGAGGAGACCTCCTCCGCCTCCAGCGAGAGCAGCGCCTCCTCGGAAGATGAGGATTCCTCCTCCTCCGAGACTACCACCACGGTGAACTTCACCCTGGAGGAGTACCAGGACTATGAGCTGACCACCAGCCGCATCAACACCAGCGTCAACAATATCGTGGGCCTCTCCGCCACCAAGGAGCTGGGGGCCCAGGAGGACCTGGACACCTTCGGCCTGACCGACGAGGCCCTGTGCACCATCACCGTCCACTATAAGGACGGCGGCGAGGACCAGCTGGTGCTGGGCGCCGAGGCCGGGGAATCCAGCGGCAACTATATCCTGAAAGACGGGGAGGTCTACATCGGCTACCTGCCCAGCCAGCTGTACTACGGCCCCTTCACCTACTTTGACAACGAGGTGTACGCCGTGGCCGACCGGGTGTCGGAGACCGAGGACGAGGAGGGCACCACCTCCCAGGAGACCCTGAGCGACCAGCTCAACAGCATGGAGCTCAGCGGCACCAACTTCCCCCAGCCCATCAAGATTGTATATGACGACACCAGGACCAGCGGCTACCTGGTCACCGAGCCGGTGACCGCCGAGTCCGGCACCACCGCCTTCAGCGACATGGTCACCGCCCTCAAGAGCCTGACCGCCACCCAGGTGGTGGACGCGGGCCTCTCCCAGGAGACCCTGGAGAAGTACGGGCTGGCCCAGCCTGCCGCCAAGATCACCTTTGACATGAACGGCGAGGAGCACACCTTGGCGGTGAGCGCCCCCGACGAGGAGGGCGTCTGCTACCTGACCGCCGACGACCACGACGTGGTCTACGAGGTCACCCAGGACGACGTGGCTACCTGGGCCGGCGTGGACCTGATGGACCTGCGCATGAGCTACATCTGGCTGCCCAACATCCAGGACGTGCGCAAGCTCACCCTTACGGTGGACGGGGACATGGTCTACTCCTACGACGTGACCAAGGTCCTCAACGAGGAGAAATCCACCGACAGCGTGCCCTCTTACGACCTGCAGGTGAAAAACGCCGGCGGCGAGGACATCGACTACGAGGTGTACCAGGACTACTACCAGGATATCCTCTCCATCGCTGTGCTGTCCGCCGACCAAGACCCCTACAGCGACAGCCCTGCCCTCCGGATCGAGTACGAGTACTTTGAAAAGGACGGCAGCGACGTCATCGAGTTCTTCGCCGTAGAGGGCAAGGACCGCTACGCCGCCGAACTCAACGGGGAATTCAACGGCCTGGTGCGCAAGCAGAGCGTGGAGGACCTGGTGGCCTCCCTGCCCGACCTGGACCGGAACTACAGCCCCCAGGTAGAGGAGGAGAACTCCTCTACCGTGGAGAGCGAGGCCTCTTCCGCCTCCTCCGAAGCGGAATAAAACTTGACAAAGGGACGGCGTTGTGATTTAATGATAATTGCTTCCAACGCTATTCCGGCCCTTGCGGTGTTCCCTCATGGGGGGAGCCGCAGGGGCTTTCCTTTCACTCCCCACAGGAAGGTGGTCCGCCCATGAAAAAGTTGTTGTCTGCCTGGTTGGCCCTGTGCCTGCTGGCTGCCGTGTTTACCGGCTGCTCCCCCAAGGAGGCAGCCTCCTCCTCCCAGCCGGAGAGCTCCTCCTCCCAGGTCTCCCAGGCTTCGTCCCAGCCCTATCAGATCGGCCTGGTGCAGTACCTGGACCACGCCGCCCTGAACACCGCCCGGGAGGCCTTTATGAGCCGCCTGGAGGAGTGGAGCTACGACGCCTCCAAGGTGGAGATCGACTACCAGAACGCCCAGGGCGACAGCGCGAAGCTGGAGGAGATCTGCCAGGGCTTTGTGGAGGACGGTGTGGACATGATCGTGGCCGTGTCCACCCCCGCGGCCCAGGCGGCGGTAAAGGCCGCCCAGGGCACGGAGGTCAAGGTGCTCTTCGCCGCGGTGAACGACCCCCAGAAGGACCTGGGCATCGCCAATCTGGATGAGCCTGAGGGCAGCGTCACCGGCGTCTCCGACCAGGCCGCGGTGTCCGCCACCATCGACCTGGCCAAGCAGGCCACGCCCTCTGTCCAGACACTGGGCCTGCTCCACAGCGGGGAGGACGCGGCGGTGAGCGCCGCCGCCCAGGCAAAGACCTACGCCGAGGGCCTGGGCCTCACCGTGGTGGAAAAGGCCGTCTCCTCCCAGGCGGAGTTCCAGCAGGCCGCGGAGGAGCTCTGCGGCCAGGCCGACGCCATCCTCACCGCCAGCGACAACCTGGCGGCCGCCTCTGTCGAGGCCATCGCCCAGGCGGCCTCTGCCGCCGGCAAGCCCTGGTACGCCCATGGGGACTGCCAGCTGGTGCAGCAGGGCGCCCTGGCCGGGGTGAGCGTGGACTACGCCGAGGTGGGCAGCAAGTGCGCCGACCTGGCCGTGCAGGTCATGGCCGGCCGGCCGGTGGCTCAGCTGCCGGTGCACTTCTTCTCCCAGCCCCAGGTCTACCTGAACCTGGCCGCCCAGCAGGCCCTGGCGGTGGAATTTCCCGCCGAGGTCCTGGACACCGCCCTGTTCTTCAGTTAAACAACAAGATTTTTCCCGCCCCGGAGGCTCCTCCGGGGCATTTTTTTGCTTTTTTTGGCCCGTTTCCCCCTTTCCTGCTTTGACATTTCTTGACGACCCCTGGTATCCTAAAACAAATATGGGAAAAATCCCCAGGAAATGCCGCGGGAAAGGAGTAAAGGGAAATGGCGAATCTACAGGAACGGAGAGACAAAGAGGGAAAGCTCATCTCATACAGCATCCGGGTGTTCCGGGGCCGGGACCCCAGCACCGGCAAACAGCTGACGCCCTACTCCGCCACCTGGCGGGTGCCGGAGGGCTGGGGGGAGAAGCGGGCCCGGAAGGAGGCGGAGCGCCAGGCGGTGCTCTTCGAAAAGCGGTGCAAAGAGGGCCAGGTGGCCGACAGCCGCCAGACCTTCGCCGCCTACGCCGAATACGTGCTGGCCTGGAAGCGGAGCATGGGCCTCAAGCACCTGACCGAGCTCCACTACCGCCAGTGCCTCCAGCGGGTGCTGCCCCTGCTGGGGCCCATGCGCATCGGGGACATCCGCCCCCAGCACCTGAATAAGCTCTACGAGTCCCTGGCCCAGCCGGAGGCCCGGGTGGACAACGAGACCGCCGCCCCCACCCCCCGCCTGTGGAAGGAGGTGGCCCGCCGGGGGCTCACCTCCTGTATCCCCGGCCCGGACGGCGGCAGGATCAGCCTGTCCCGGCTGCGCAAGGGCCAGACCGTGCGGCCCGCCACCGCCGAGCGCATCGCCAAGGCCCTGGGCCTGCCCAAAACGGCCCTGTTCTACCCCGTCCGGGAGGAAAAGCGCCTCAGCGGCCGCACCATCATGAACTGCCACGCCCTGGTGGCGGGTATTTTGGCCCAGGCCGAGCGGGAGATGCTCATCCCCTTCAACCCGGCCCGCCGGGCCACCCCGCCCAAAAAGGAGGCCAGCGCCCCCAACTATTACCAGCCCGAGGAGGTGGGCAAGATCCTGCAAGCCTTGGGCAGCGAGCCCCTGAAGTGGCGGGCCGCCGTGCACCTGCTGCTGGTCTCCGGCTGCCGCCGGGGGGAGCTTCTGGGCCTGAAGTGGAACAAGGTGGACTGGGACCAGGGCGCCGTGCGCATCGACTGCGCGTTGCTCTACGCCCGGGACCGGGGCATCTACGAGGGCAGCCCCAAGACCCGGGACTCGGTGCGCACCATCCGCCTCCCCGAGGAGACCATGCTCCTCCTGGCGGAGTACCGCCGGTGGCAGTCCCAGCAGCGGCTCCTCCTGGGCCCCCAGTGGAAGGACTCCCCCTATGTCTTTACCGGGGAGCGGGGCGGCCCCATGCACCCCTCCCACCTGGGCAACTGGCTCAGCCGGTTCCAGCAGCGCCACCAGCTGCCCCACTTAAACCCCCACGCCTTCCGCCACACCATGACCAGCCTCCTGCTGTTCCGCGGCGTGGACAGCGTGAGCATCAGCCACCGCCTGGGCCACTCCAGCGTGGCCACCACCACCAATGTCTACGGCCACGTGATGGAGGCGGCCGAGGAGCGCCTCAGCCGCCGCATGGAGGAGATCCTCCTGGAGGCTCGGGGCGGCCGCCCCGCCGAGGAAAAGCAGGGCAGTTGAACAAAAGTTGAACGCGAGGAAAAAGCCGCGCCGGAAAAGGGACACGGTTTTTTCCCGTTTTCCAGGGATTTTTTCGCCCCGCCCCCCGCCCGCAAGTGGCAGTTTATAGATAACTTCCACTCGCGGGGATTTGCGCCCCGGGAGAATCTAAAAT
>LBJMC04202__coassemble_591_pt1 | contig 24838 bp, 28 predicted proteins | sample LBJMC04202__metabat2_high_PE_010 | metagenome-assembled genome bin LBJMC04202
CCCCCTCCTACGAGGCGTAAATTTTTATCTTGCCGCGAGTTTCGCGGATGCGAAACTCGACCGAGCAAGTCGAACGGCAGTGAGACTTGGCTCGTGCGCACATCCCCCCAAGGGCACGCTTGACCCGGGTGTACAGTAAAAATGACCCGTTTTTCTCTGTTGGAAACCCCTTTGTAGTAAGCCCAGGCTGAGCGGGTCCTTCCGGGGACGAATAAGCCAAAGTTTCGTGCCAGCGAGACTTGATTCGCCCCTCTCAGTCACGGCTTCGCCGTGACAGCGTCTCGCCTGCCTCCCTCCTTGAGGGAGGTGGCCCGGCAAAGCCGGGTCGAAGGGAGTCTAAATGGGGATTGCCGGCGGGGGAGGGAAGAGGAGAGGAACCCCCAGCCACCTTTGGCCCCGTCTCACCCGCCTCCGCCCGCGCGGTCACGCGCCGCGCCCCCTGTCACGCCCTGCCCTGGCCGCGCATACCCTGTAGCAAGGGGACAAGGTCCCCGAAATCTACAGAAAAGAGGGAATTCACTTGGCAGAAGAGATCACCGGCATGGCCTGCGGCCTGTACGAGGCCCTGAGCCCCCTGCCCCAGGACCCGGTGCCCGCTATGGCCTACGTGCCCTACCAGCAGTGGACCGGGGAGCTCCACCAGGCGGAGCGCGCCCTGGACGCCGGCACCCTGTTCCCGGTGCTGGATAAGCCCTTTACCGGCAGAAGGGGGGCGCCCCGATGAGCGAGGAACAACTGCTGCGCAAGCGCTATTACGCGGCCCAATTCGCCGTGTGGGAGCTCCACCTGTTTTTGGACACCCACCCCAACAACAAAGAGGCAGCCCGCCGCCTGGAAGAGCACCAGGGCCGGGCCGCCCAGCTGAAGCGGGAATTTGAGGAGAAATACGGCCCCATCGGGGAGATGGGCCCCAACACCAGCCGCTGGGCCTGGGTCAGCGACCCCTGGCCCTGGGAAAAGGAGGGGAACTAAATGTTTGTCTACGAAAAGCGATTGCAGTACCCCATCCGCATCAAGAACCCCAACCCCAAGCTGGCGAAGCTCATCATCAGCCAGTACGGCGGCCCCCACGGGGAGATCGGCGCGTCCCTGCGGTACCTCAGCCAGCGGTACGCCATGCCCACCCCCGAGCTGAAAGCCATCCTCACCGACATCGGCACCGAGGAGCTCTCCCACCTGGAGATGGTGGGCACCATCGTGTACCAGCTCACCCGCAACCTCACCCCCCAGCAGATCCAGGAGGCGGGCTTCGACACCTACTTTCTGGACCACACCACCGGAGTGTACCCGGTGGCGGCCTCGGGGATGCCCTTCAGCGCCCAGACCTTCTCCGTCACCGGCGACACCATCGCCGACCTCCAGGAGGACATGAGTGCCGAGCAGAAAGCCCGGATGACCTACGACAATATCCTCCGCTTCGCCGATGACCCGGACGTGCGGGATCCCATCAAGTTCCTGCGGGAGCGGGAGATCGTCCACTTCCAGCGCTTCGGCGAGGGGCTGCGTATCCTCACCGACAAGCTGGACAGCAAGAATTTCTACGCCTTCAACCCCTCCTTCGACAAGCCCTGACAGCCGGGGAGGCGACGCCCGCCTGGGGAGACCCGGGCGGGCATCTTTTTTTGAAAAAACAGGGGAGACCCCCTTGACAAACTCGGGGCAGCTGCCTATACTATAAATGAACAATCGTTCAAATGAAAGGATGTTGTAATATGCCGGAACGGAAAACAGCGCCGGGCTGCGATTTCCTCTTTGTCCACCAGGACATTGTGGACCGGGTGAACAGCGCCATGCCCGGGGAGGAGGAGCTCTTCGACCTGGCGGAGCTGTTCAAAGTGTTCGGGGATTCCACCCGCATCAAAATTTTGTACCTGCTCTTCGAGGCGGAGATGTGCGTGTGCGACATCGCCCAGCTGCTGGGTATGACCCAGTCGGCCATCTCCCACCAGCTGCAGGTGCTGAAAAAGAGCAAGCTGGTGAAATACCGCCGGGAGGGCAAGACCGTGTTCTACTCGTTAGCCGACGACCATGTGCGCGCCATTCTGGGCCAGGGCATGGACCACGTCACCGAATAAACCAAAACGATTCTAGGAGGCACTCACCATGAAAAAGACCTACCAGCTCACCGACCTGGACTGCGCCAACTGCGCCGCCAAAATGGAGACCGCCATCAAGAAGATCGACGGGGTGTCCGACGCCTCTGTCAGCTTCCTCACCCAGAAGATGACCGTGGATGCCGACGACAGCCGGTTCGACGAGATCATGAAGCAGGTAGTGAAGGCCTGCAAAAAGGTGGAGCCCGACTGCGTCATCAACCTGAAATAAATAGGCGCTGCGCAAAATCAAAGCTGAAGGACTTGAGAGGTATGACTAGAAAACAGAAGAAAATGCTGGCCCGCATCGTCATCAGCGCGGTATTGCTGGTAGCCGCCGTGCTCATCCCCTACAGCGGCACCTGGCGGTTTTTGCTGTTCTTCCCCGCCTATTTCACCATCGGCTGGGACGTGTTGTGGAAGGCCGCCCGGAACATCGCCCATGGCCAGGTATTCGACGAGAACTTCCTCATGGCCCTGGCCACGGTGGGGGCCTTCTGCACCGGCTTTTTCGGGGAGGGGGAATACCCCGAGGCCGTGTTCGTCATGCTGTTCTACCAGGTGGGGGAGCTGTTCCAGAGCTACGCCGTGGGCAAGTCCCGCAAGTCCATCGCCAGCCTGATGGACATCCGCCCGGACTACGCCAACGTGGAGCGTGAGGGCCAGCTGGTCCAGGTGGACCCGGAACAGGTGGCCATCGGGGACGTGATTACCGTCAAGGCCGGGGAGAAGGTGCCCCTGGACGGGGTGGTGCTGGAGGGCAGCTCCTCCCTGAACACCGCCGCCCTCACCGGGGAGTCCCTGCCCCGGGAGGTGGGCCCCGGGGACAGCGTCATCAGCGGCTGCGTAAACCAGAGCGGCCTGCTGCGAGTGCAGGTGACCAAGGCCTTCGGGGAGTCCACCGTGGCGAAGATTCTGGACCTGGTGGAGAACTCCAGCAGCAAGAAGGCCAAGGCGGAGAACTTCATCACCAAATTTGCCCGGTACTACACCCCAATCGTGGTCATCGCCGCCGTGGCCCTGGCGGTGCTGCCGCCCCTGTTCTTTGGCCAAAGCTGGGCGGACTGGCTCCAGCGGGCCCTGACCTTCCTGGTGGTCTCCTGCCCCTGCGCCCTGGTGATCTCCGTGCCCCTCAGCTTCTTCGGGGGCATCGGCGGGGCCTCCCGGCAGGGCATCCTGGTGAAGGGCGGCAACTATTTGGAGGCCCTGGCCGCCACGGAAGTGGTGGTGTTCGATAAGACCGGCACCCTCACCCAGGGGGTGTTCCACGTCACCGCCATCCACCCCGACCAGTACAGCCAGGCCCAGCTGCTAGAGCTGGCCGCCCTGGCGGAGAGCTACTCCGACCACCCCATCTCCCGCTCTTTGAAGGAGGCCTACGGCAAAGAGCTGGACACCTCCCGGGTGGGTGAGGTGGAGGAGCTCTCCGGCCATGGGGTGCGGGCCCGGGTGGACGGGAAACTGGTGTGCGCCGGCAACGATAAACTGATGGAGGAGATCGGCGCGGGGTGGCGCCCCTGCCACCACGTGGGCACCACGGTGCACGTGGCGGTGGACGGGGTCTATGCCGGGCATATCGTCATCTCCGACCGGGTGAAGCCCGACGCCAAAGCCGCTGTCGCCGCCCTGAAGGCCCAGGGGGTAAAAAAGACCGTCATGCTCACCGGGGACACCAAAGCCGTGGGGGAGAGCGTGGCCAAGGAGCTGGGCCTGGACCAGGCCTACACCCAGCTGCTCCCCGGGGATAAGGTGGAGAAGGTGGAGGCCCTGCTCCTGGAAAAATCCCCCAAAGGGAAGCTGGCCTTCGTGGGGGACGGCATCAACGACGCGCCGGTGCTCTCCCGGGCGGACATCGGCATCGCCATGGGGGCCCTGGGCTCAGATGCCGCCATCGAGGCTGCGGACATCGTCCTCATGGACGACAAGCCCTCCAAGATCGCCAAGGCCATGGAGATCTCCAAGCGCACCCTGGGCATCGTGCGGCAGAACATCGTGTTCGCCCTGGCTGTCAAGGTGCTGGTGCTGCTCCTCAGCGCCTTCGGCCTCTCCAATATGTGGCAGGCGGTGTTTGCCGACGTGGGCGTCATGGTCCTGGCCATCCTGAACGCCTCCCGGGCCCTGAAGGCCGGCCGGGAGGAGACCGCAGCGCTGTAAGCGAAAAAAGGACCGCCGTACACACGGCGGTCCTTTTGCTGCGCTCACAGGTCGTTGATGGCCCCGGCGATGGTCTCCAGAAAGGCCTCCTCCCCAAAGGTGTTCAGCTTGAAGAAGGTGGCCTGGCTGCCCCCGGAGGTGATGGCGGTGAGAAAGTAGCTGCCATTGGCCCCCGCCAGGGTGAGGCTCATGCTCACCCGGTTGCCGCCGGTCCAGCTGTACCGCTCGTAGACCCGCACCGCGCAGCGGAAGTCCCCTTGGCTGTAGTCGCTGCCGTCCTCGTAGCTGGCGGACATGCTGCCCCCCAGCACCGCCTGGTGCAGGTGTTCCAGAATGGCGTCAAAGTCGCCTGTGACCTGTTTGACGTATTTTGCCATAGCGTGCTCCTTTCCCCGTCAACCCCGGTTTGCCAGGGCCTGTTCCAAAAGCCGCCGCACCTCCTCCAGGGAGGAAAAGGGCGGCAGGCCTGCCTCCTTGGCTGTCTCCCGGAGGATGTCCGGCCCGAAGTCGTGGACGGCGAGGCCGTCCAGAACCCCCTGGACAAAGGCCTCCCGGTCCTCCCCGGCCCAGAGCTTCAGCAGCAGGGGGTCCCGCTGGAACAGCCCCAGGGCCAGGGGCGGCAGCTCGTACCAGGCGGGGGCCAGGCAGGCGTCCGCCCAGTCGATGAGCACAGGCCGGCCTTTTTCGTCCACCAGCACGTTCTCCCCGGTCAGGTCCCCGTGGACCAGCACAGGCTCCGCCAGGTCCACCGCCCGGGCCCGGGCCTGCAGCTCCTCTGCCAGGGCAGGGGCCACGTGGGCCAGCCGGGGGTTTTCCCTGCCCCGCCGCCGCAGATCCACCGGGGGGATGAGCCCCGGGGCGGGCCGGTTGACCAGCGCCAGCAGCTCCTTGAGCTGCCGGGCGAAAAACTCCTTTTCCCGGGGGGAGGCGGCGGGCAGCCAGTCCCCGGCCTCCTGCCCGGGGATATACTGGGTGATGAGGTAGTAAAAATCGTACTTGTCCCGCACCAGCCCCTGGGCCAGGAGCTTCGGCACCGGCACCCCCAGCTTTGTGAGATGGCCGCACACCGCCGCCTCATTCCGGAAATCCGGTTCCGGGTCCAGGCCGGACTCCCGGGGGAAGAACACCTTCACCACCAGGTCCCCGCAGCGGAACACCCCGTTGGTGCCGGGGGTCAGGTTTTGCAGGGGCGCAAAGGGCAGCCCCTCCCGGCGGAAAATTTCCCGCACCAGGGGCGTAAACGCGGGGATGGACTGGAACACCCGCCCCCAGTCGTCCCAGTTTTGGATGGTCTCGGAGAACAGCATGGCGGCCCCTCCTTTTTGTCCATCATAGCACAGCCCGGGCTATCTGGCAACAAAAACCTCCCCCGCACCGCGGGGGAGGTCCTGATCAGCCAAAGGCCTGTTTGATCTTCTCCAGCTCCTCCCGGGTCTCCACCCAGTTCTCCACGTAGCCGCAGGAGCAGCACACGTAGCGGATCACCGGGATCTTCCCGAACAGGGTGGCGGCGCTGGTGTAGATGTTGTTCCCGCTGGCGTAGCGGCCCGGGTGGTCCGGCACCCGGACGATGTGGCTGCCGCCGCACTTGGGGCATCGGTTGGTATATCGCATATCAAAACTCCATTTTCCGATAGAAATGCAGGGTGAGGAAGAACGAGCCCACATACAGGGCCACCACCGCCAGGGCGGCGAAGGGCGCCAGGGCCCCGGCGTTCTGCTCCACAAAGTCGAAGGCGGAGCGGATGGCCTCGTCGCTCCAAACGCCCAGGCGGTTGAGGCCGAAGAGCAGCGCCATGGGCACGAAGATCATCCCCATAAACACCGCCACCACGAAGTTCTGCCCCAGCTTCAGGCACACGGGGATCATCACCGCCTGGAACAACAGGGTGAGGCTCAGGAACACCGGGTAGCTCCAGGCGGGCATGGGGGAGCCCAGCCCCAGATTGTCGGCGATGACGATGAGATTCATCACCGCGGTGCTCACCAGCCCGGCGATGTATTTGGACAGCACCACCTTCCCCCGGCTGATGGGGGAGGCGCAGATGAATTTGTTCCACCCGTTGGCCTTGTCGTAGTGGATGGAGTAGCAGGGCACCATGCAGCCCAGGGAGAGCAGCACCCCGACAGCGGGCCCCAGCATCTCCTCCTGACCGATGACCAGGTTGAATACACAGAAGACTAAGACGAACCCAAGGGTCATTAGCAGCTCTTTCTTCGCGGAATACACGTCCTTATACAGTAAACCCAGCATTTAGATCTTCTCCTTTCCCGGCTTCTTCCCCTTGATGGAGTAGAGCATCAGGTCGTCCAAGGTGGCGCTCTCCACCGCCAGGTCCCCGGGCATCTCATAGCGCTTTACCAGGGCGGTCACCCCGAAGTCGCTGTCCCGGTAGCCCACCACCGTGGCGGGAGCCAACTCCGCCAGCTGTTCCCTGCTGCCGTGGAACAGGCCGTAGGTCTCCAGCAGGGTGTCCTTCTCCCCGGAGAGGAAGATTTTCCCCTGGTGGATGAAGGTGATGTAGTCGGCAATCTTCTCCAGGTCCCCGGTGATGTGGGAGGACAAGAACACGCTGTGGCCCTCGTCCTGGATGTAGTCGTAGAGGATGTCTAAGATGTCGTCCCGCACGATGGGGTCCAGCCCGGAGGTGGCCTCGTCCAGCAGCAAGAGCTTCGCCCCGTGGGACAGGGCCGCCGCCAGGGACAGCTTCATCACCATGCCCCGGGAGTAGGCCTTGATCTTTTTGCCCGATTCGATCTGGAACCGCTCCAGATAGGCCCGGTAGGCAGCCCCGTCCCAGTGCTTGTAGATTTTGGACAGGACCTTCCCCAGCTGGAGGGCGTTCATCTCCGGCGGGAAAAAGCCGGAATCCAGCACCAGCCCCACCTCCTCCATCACAGAGCGGTCGGCGGCGGGGTCCCGCCCCAGCAGGCGGATGTCCCCGCCGTCCTTTTCGATGAGCCCCAGCATGGCCTTGATGGTGGTGCTCTTCCCGGCGCCGTTCTCCCCAATAAAGCCCATGATGCACCCCATGGGCAGGGTGAGGCTGACCCCGTCCAGGGTAAATGATTCATATTCCTTGCGCAGGTCCCGCAATTCAATGGCGTTGGTCATAACTGATGTTCCTTTCCTAAGGTTCCTCCCAGAGCAGCTCCAAAGCGGAGAGCAGCTCCTCCTTGGTCATGCCGCAGAGGGCGGCGGCCTTCGCCGCCTCGGCCAGGTGGTGCTCCACCTGGCGCAGCTGCTCCTCCCGCAGAAATTCGGCGTTCTTCCCCGCCACAAAGCTCCCCTTGCCGGTGAGGGTGTACAAAAACCCCTCCCGCTCCAGCTCCTCGTAGGCGCGCTTGGTGGTGATAACGCTGATGCGCAGCTCCTTGGCCAGCAGCCGCATGGAGGGGAGAGGGTCCCCCTCTTTCAGCTGCCCGGCGAGGATCAATGCTTTGATCTGCTCGGTGATCTGTTCGTAGATGGGCTTCCCGTTCTGGTTGCTGATGCTGATGTTCACGGCATCTACTTCCTTTCCGCCGCGCCCGCTCGGGGGGCCGTTCCCGGATGAGGGCGGCAATATTCCTTCGCGAATGAAATATTGTATATATACAGTATATACAATATCTACGGTTTGTCAAGGGGGCGGCAAAAAGTTTTTTGAGGGGCTCGGGACGGCTTTGGGCAGGACTTCCGGGGAGCGATGCTCCGCGGGAAACTCCCCGACTTGCGCTTCGCGCAAGTCAGCCGCCTTCGGCGGCTGGGGGGAGTTTCCCGCCTCCAGCTCCACCCAAACCGCACTGGTATTCCCCGCCGGTTTGTGCTATACTGTTCCAAAAGGAGGTGCCGGGATGGAACAGGCAAAATTCGGGGCGGTGCTGCTGGCCGCGGGGAACTCCACCCGCATGGGCGGCAGCCGCTCGAAGGTGCTGGAGGAGCTGGGGGGCAGGCCGGCCTTGTGCCGGTCTCTGGAGGTGCTGGACCGCTGCCCCCTCATCGGGGAGATCTGCCTGGTGTGCCGGGAGCAGGACCGGGGGGACATGCTCCCCCTGACTTCAGGCCTTGCGACCCCGGTGCGGGTGGTGCCCGGCGGGGCCCAGCGCCAGGACTCGGTGGAACAGGGCGTGGAGGCCCTCACTGGCCCCTGGGAGTATGTGGCCATCCACGACGGGGCCCGGCCCCTGGTGACGGAGGAGGTCCTGGCAGCCGTGTGCCGGGACGCCATGGCCCATGGGGCCGCCACCGCCGCCGTGCCCAGCAAGGACACCTGCAAGCTGGCGGACGGGGCAGGCTTTGTGGCCGCCACCCCCGCCCGGGACAGGCTGTGGGCGGTGCAGACCCCCCAGGCCTTTTCCCTGGCCCTGTACCGGGAGGCCCTGGAGAAGGCCCGGGCCGCGGGCCAGAGCTACACCGACGACTGCCAGCTCATCGAGGCCGCGGGGGGCAAAGTCAAATTGACCATGGGGGACTACCGGAACATCAAGCTCACCACCCCCGAGGACCTGTTGGCCGCCCGGGCCTACCTGGGCGGGGAAGGAGGGAAAAAGACTGTGCGCATCGGCTACGGATACGACGTCCACCGGCTGGTGGAGGGGCGGAAATTGATTTTGGCCGGGGTGGACGTGCCCTTTGAGAAGGGCCTTTTGGGCCACTCCGACGCGGACGTCATCGCCCACGCGGTGGCGGACGCCCTGCTGGGGGCGGCGGCTCTGGGGGACATCGGCCACCTGTTCCCGGACACCGACCCCCGCTATGATGGGGCGGACAGCCTGAAGCTCCTGGCCGAGGTGTGCCGCCTGCTCCGGGAGAAGGGTTTTTCCATCGGCAATATCGACGCCACCCTGCTGGCCCAGCGGCCCAAAATCGCCCCCCATATTTCGCGGATGCGGGAGAACCTGGCGGCGGCCTGCGGCATCGCCGTGAACCAGGTGAGCGTAAAGGCCACCACCGAGGAGCGCCTGGGCTTCACCGGCCGGGAGGAGGGCATGGCCGCCTCCGCCGTGTGCCTGCTGGAGCGGTGAGCCGCGCCCGCCCAAAAATCACAACACGAGCCCGCCTTCCTGGGACCGCCGTTTCCGGCGGTCCCTTTTCGCTGCCCCCATGGCACAGGAGCCACTTTCCGCATAGTATGGCAGTAAGACCGAAAATCGGGAAAGATAAGACGAGGTGATCGGTATGGGCAAGCCCTTGCTTGTGGTGAGCTCTGTCACTTATGCCATGAAGAGCCGGGACCTCCTCTCCGCCCGGGGGTTCCGGGCCTATGTGGAGCGCATCCCCCGCACCCGGGAGACCGGCTGCGGCTACGGCGTCTACGTGCCCCAGGGGGCGGACGAGGCGGAACGCATCTTAAAGGAGAACGGGGTTCGTATTTTGGGCAGGATGGAACAGGAGGGGAGACCATGATCTATCTGGACAACAGCGCCACCACCTACCCCAAGCCGCCCCAGGTGCGGCAGGCGGTGGCCCGGGCTTTGGGGGAGCTGGGGGCCAACCCGGGCCGGGGCGGCTACCCCATGAGCCAGCGCACCGCCCAGGCCGTGTACCGCTGCCGCAGCCTGGCGGCGGAATTTTTCGGCGCGCCGGGGCCGGAGTGCGTCGTCTTCCAGCCCAGCTGCACCCAGGCACTGAACCTGGTGCTCAAGGGCAGCCTGAAGCAGGGGGACCACGTGGTGGTCTCCGATTTGGAGCACAACGCGGTGATGCGGCCCCTCACCGCCCTTTCCGCCCGGGGGGTGACCTACACTCTGGCCAAAACCGTCCCCGGGGACAACGACGCCACCCTGGACGCCTTCCGCCAGGCCATGGGCCCCCGCACTAAGCTGGTGGTGTGCACCCAGGCCTCCAACGTGTTCGGCTTCCGGCTGCCGGTGGAGCGTATCGCCGCCCTGTGCCACCAGTACGGGGCAAAGCTGTGTGTAGACGCCGCCCAGAGCGCCGGCCTGGTGCCCATCCACCTCCAGCGGGACGGCATCGACTACCTGTGCTGCGCGGGTCACAAGGGGCTTTACGGCCCCATGGGAGTGGGGCTCCTGGTGCTCCGGGACCCGGCGGACAGCCTCGCCCCCTTGGTGGAGGGTGGCACGGGCACCCAGTCCCGGAGCCTGGCCCAGCCCGAGGACTCCCCCGAGCGCTACGAGAGCGGCACCCTGAACGTGCCGGGCATCGCGGGCCTGGAGGCGGGCCTCCTGTTCGTCCGCCGCCAGGGGCCCCAGGCCCTCTGCCAGAAGGAGCTGGCCCTGCTGGCCCGGCTGCACCGGCAGCTGGCCCGGCTCCCCGGGGTGGAGCTGTACACAGAGGAGCCCCGGGCCCCCTATTTCCTGCCGGTGCTGTCCTTCAACCTCCGGGGCATGGAGAGCGAGGCGGTGGGGGAGCGCCTGGGGCAGGCGGGCATCGCCGTGCGGTGCGGCCTGCACTGCGCCCCCCTGGCCCACCAGAAGCTGGGCACCCAGCAGGGCACGGTGCGGGTGTCCCCCTCGGCCTTCACCCGCCGGGAGGAGATCGACGCCCTGGCCCGGCAGGTGGGCCGCCTCTGCCGGGAGAAAGTTTGAGAAGTAGCGGGAAAATACTTTTCTTTCTCTTTTTTCTATGATAAAATAACAGAGAATGGGTGCGAGGCGCCCACAACGGAAGGAAAACATCCCTTTGCGGGGGACTTTTTCTGCGAAAGGAAAGAAAGGAGTGACGGCAGTGGACTCGGTGCTGGAATCCCTCATGCGGTTGGGCGATACCATCTACAGCTCCGCGCGGAACTTCACGCTGCGGGACGCGGTAGACGTGCTCATCGTCACCTTCCTGCTCTACGAGCTCATCAAGCTGGTGCGGGACACCCGGGCGGGCCAGCTGGTCAAGGGCATCATCCTGCTGGTGGCCCTGTTCCTGGTATCCCACTATTTCAACTTCCTCATGCTCAACCAGATTTTGCGGGCGTTCGTCCAGTCCGCCATCATCGTGGTGGTCATCCTGTTCCAGCCGGAGATCCGCAAGGCGCTGGAGCAGGTGGGCCACAGCAACGTGGTAAAATCCCTGGGCAGCGCCGTGGGCGGCAAGGACAGGGAGGCCCAGAACCAGGCGCTGCGCAAGGCCATCAGCGGCGTGGCGGACGCCACCGCCATCCTCCAGAAGTTGCGCATGGGGGCGCTCATCGTGTTCGAGCGCCAGACCAAGCTGGGGGAGATCGCCGAGACAGGCACCGTGGTGGAGGCGGAGCCCTCCTCCCAGCTCATCGCCAATATCTTCTTCAATAAGGCGCCCCTCCACGACGGGGCCATGATCATCCGGGACGGCAGCATCTACGCGGCGGGGTGCATTTTGCCCCTCACCAGCAACGACAACGTCAGCGCCGAGCTGGGCACCCGCCACCGGGCCGCCCTGGGCATGAGTGAGAATTCCGACGCCGTGGTGGTGGTGGTCTCCGAGGAGACCGGGCAGATTTCCATCGCCATGGGGGGCAAATTGACCCGCAACTACACCCGGGCCACCCTGGCCGACCGGCTGGAGGCCCTGCTCATCGGCAGCCCCGAGAGCAGCGCTTCCGGCGGCAAGCGGATCTTGGGCAAGCTGGGCCTGCGCGGGGCCAAGAGGGGAGGCGGTCAGCATGGCTGAGGACAAGCGTTTCCCCCCCGAGGAGCAGGAACAGCAGGAGGGCAAGGGCAGGCTGAGCCTGCACAACCTGTTCTACCACAACACCTTTGTGCTCATCTTCTCCTTCGTGGTATCCGTCATCGCCTGGTTCATCCTGTACCAGTACAGCGGGGAGTCCCGCACCTATATGGTGTACGACGTGCCCATCACCACCCTCTACTCCTCCGAAGCGGAGGCCGAGGGCCTGCGGGAGTTCAACAAATCCTACAGCACCGTGGACGTGGAGGTCTCGGGCAACAGCCTCATCACCAGCCGGCTCACCGCCGCGGACTTCACCGCCACCATCTCCGTCAACCCCAGCTCCAGCAAGGTGACGGGCAACACCCTGCAGCGCATGTCCGTGCCGGTGCGGGTGGTGAAAAACGCCGCCCAGGCGGACTACGAGATCGTGTCGGTGAGCCCCGAGGAGGTCACCGTGGAGTACGACCGCTACAAAGAGGCCTCCTTCCCCATCGAGCAGGAGATCACCTACAGCGCGGGCAGCGGGTACTATGCCGCGGCCCCGGTGCTGTCGGAGGAGTCGGTGGTCATCTCCGGCCCCGAATCCTCTGTGAATAAGATCAGCCGGGTGGCGGTAAGCCGCACCCTGGACACCCCCCTGGAGGAGAGCGCCAGCTTCTCCGCCTCCTTAAAGCTGTACGACCAGGATAACCAGGAGATCACCAACACAGGAGACCTGTACCTGTCCTTCAGCCTGGAGAGCGTGGACGTGAGCATCACGGTGATGAACCGCAAGACCGTGCCCCTTACGGTGAGCACTTTGCGCCAGCCCAAGAGCTTCTCCAGCTCCCGCATCACCATCGAGCCCGCCCAGATTGACATCGCCGGGGCCAAGGAGGTGCTGGATGAGATCCAGGAGATCCAGCTGGATACGGTCGTCGATTTTGGCCGGCTGGACCTGGGCCAGGAGAACAGCTTTGTGTCGGACATCACCCTGCCCGCCGGCGTGCGCAACCTGACCAACGTGGGCGACAACGTGGTGAGCCAGGCCACCGTCACCGTGAACCTCAACGGCTACCAGCAGGTCACGGTCACCGTGCCCGAGGAGAACATCCAGACCACCAACACCCCCGCCGGGAAAGAGGTGGAGCTCACCACCCAGACCCTGGACGTGAGCGTCATCGGGCCCGAGGCCCAGGTGACCAACATCACCGGGGAGATGCTCTCGGTGGTTGCCGACCTGAACAACTTCGGCAGCCAAACCGGCAATGTAGAGGTGCCTGTCACCGTGTCCATCTCCGGCAGCGAGGCGGACTCCTGCTGGGTGGTGGGGACCTATGTAGTGGCCGTGGACCTGGAGGAGCCGGAGACCGCCCTGGCCATGACCAGGACCCGAACATCCACCGCCTCCCGGGTAGAGGCCGCGCCCCAGGAATAGAATCACCAGAAACAGGGAGGGAAGCTGTCCCGAGGGACAGCTTCCCTCTTTTTCCTGTCCAAAAGAAGGGGCGGGGGACTATGCAAGTCTTTTGAAAAGGTGTATAATATAAAATCAGTTTGTTTCAGCTGGGAAAGGAGGCCATGGCCATGGACGTGCGCGTGGGCGACGTACTGCGGATGAAAAAACCCCACCCCTGCGGCAGCAGCGAGTTTACCGTGTTGCGGGTGGGGATGGATTTCAAAATCAAGTGCAGCGGCTGCGGGAGAGAGGTCATGCTCCCCCGGCTGAAATGCGAGAAGAACATCAAGAAGATCCTCCGGGAGGAGCCCGGGGAGCAGTAGTTGCTTTCTCGAACCTGGGAACACACCACATTCGGGAAAGGAGAGAGCTGCTATGTTTGAAAATTTACAGGTATTCGAGAACCGCTACGAGGAGCTGAACGCGAAGCTCTACGACCCGGCAAGCGCCGCGGACCGGGAGCTGTTCGCCGCCCTGATGAAGGAGCACAAGGAGCTGGAGCCCATCGTAGAGGCCTACCGGGCCTGGCGCCAGTGCCGGCAGGACCTGGCCGGGGCCAGGGAGCTGCTGGAGGACACCCACGACCGGGACCTGCGGGAGCTGGCCCAGGAGGAGATCAAGGAGGGCGAGGGGAAGCTCCAGGAGCTGGAGGAGCGGCTGAAGGTGCTGCTCCTGCCCAAAGACCCCAACGACGGGAAGAACGTCATTGTGGAGATCCGGGGGGGCACCGGCGGCGAGGAGGCCGCCCTGTTCGCCTACGACCTCTACCGCATGTACACCGCCTACGCCGAGCGCCGGGGCTGGCGCACGGAGATCGTCTCCCTCAACGAGACAGAGCTGGGGGGCTTTAAGGAGGTCAGCTTCCTGGTGGACGGGGAGGGGGCCTATTCCCGCTTAAAGTTCGAGAGCGGCGCCCACCGGGTCCAGCGTGTGCCGGAGACCGAGACCCAGGGGCGCATCCACACCTCGGCGGCCACCGTGGCCGTGCTGCCCGAGGCCGAGGAGGTGGAGGTGGACATCGACCCCAAGGACCTGCAGATCGACACCTTCCGCTCCAGCGGGGCGGGGGGCCAGCACATCAACAAGACCTCCTCGGCCATCCGGGTCACCCACCTGCCCACAGGCATGGTGGTGGAGTGCCAGGACGAGCGCAGCCAGTACAAGAACAAGGATAAGGCCTTAAAGGTCCTGCGGGCCCGGCTTTTGGACCAGGAGCGGGCCAAGGCCAGCTCCCAGATTGCCCAGGAGCGGAAGAGCCAGGTGGGCAGCGGCGACCGGTCCGAGCGCATCCGCACCTACAACTTCCCCCAGTCCCGGGTGACGGACCACCGCATCGGTCTCACCCTCTACAAGCTGGAGGAGGTGCTGGCCGGGGACCTGGACGAGATCATCGACAGCCTCATCGCCGCGGACCGGGCCGCCAGGCTGGAGGCCCAAGAGTGAAGCTACGCCTGTTGGCGGGATAGGATGCTTGCCTATGAAACACACGATTTTGCTGAAAGGAGACCGGCCCCAGGACCTGAAAAAAGCCGGGGAGCTCCTGCGGGCGGGGGGGCTGGTGGCCATCCCCACCGAGACGGTGTACGGCCTGGCCGCCAACGCCCTGGACGGGGCGGCGGTGAAGGCCATCTACCAGGCCAAGGGCCGTCCCTCGGATAACCCCCTCATTGTCCATATCTGCGACTTTGGCCAGCTGCCCCCCCTGGTGCGGGAGGTGCCGGAAGCCGCCAAACAGCTGGCCCAGGCCTTCTGGCCCGGGCCCCTCACCATCATCCTGAAGAAGTCGGACCTGGTGCCCGCCGAGACCAGCGGCGGCCTGGATACGGTGGCGGTGCGGTTCCCCGCCCACCCGGTGGCCCAGGCGGTCATCCGGGAGGCCGGGGTGCCTCTGGCGGCCCCCTCGGCCAACCTCTCCGGCCGGCCCAGCCCCACCACCTTCGCCCATGTGGAGGAGGACCTCACCGGCCGGGTGGACGCCCTGGTGGACGGCGGCGACTGCGCCGTGGGGGTGGAGTCCACGGTCATCACCCTAGCGGAGGGCGTGCCCAAGGTCTTGCGGCCCGGGGGCGTCACCGTGGCCCAGCTCCGGGAGGTGCTGGGCCGGGTGGAGGTGGACCCGGCGGTCCTCCACAAGCTGGAGGAGGGCAAGCGGGCCGCCTCCCCGGGGATGAAATACAAGCACTACGCCCCCCAGGCCCAGGTGTACCTGGTGGACGCCTCCCCGGAGGACTACGAAACTTATGTAAACCAGCAAGGCGACGGCACCGCCCTCTGCTTCGACGAGGACGCCCCCCGTCTCACCGTGCCCTTCGTCAGCTACGGCGGCCGGTACGACGGGGCCAAGCAGGCCCACCTGCTGTTCTCCGCCCTCCACTACCTGGACCAGGTGGGGGCGAAAAAGGCCTACGCCCGCATGCCCGCCAAACGGGGGGTGGGGCTGGCGGTGTACAACCGGCTCATCCGGGCGGCGGCCTTCCGCGTCCTCCGGCCCCGGCCCTGCCTTACTGTGGGATTGGTGGGCCCCAGCGGGGCGGGAAAGTCCACCGTGGCGAAGCTGTTGGCCCAGGGGGGCTGCGCTGTCATCGACTGCGATGCCCTCACCCGGGACCCCGCCGTCTACGATGAAAACTGCCGGAACGAGCTGCGGGCCGCCTTTGGCCCGGAGATCGTGAAAGAAGGGGCTTTGGACCGGCGGCTCCTAGCCCAGCGGGCCTTTGCCGCCCCCGGCGGGAAGGAGCGGCTCCAGGCCATCACCTTCCCCCGCATTTTGGCTCGGGTGCAGGAGCTGCGGGCCCAGGCGGAATCTCAGGGCTGCCCGGCGGTGGTGCTGGACGCCCCCACCCTCTTCGAGGCGGGGCTGGACCGCTCCTGCGCCCGCATCCTGGCCGTCACCGCCCCGGAGGAGCTGCGGCTGGCCCGCATCGTAAAGCGGGACCACATCACCGAGGAGCAGGCCCGGCTGCGGTTTTCCGCCCAAAAGCCCGGGGAGTTCTACGCCGCCCGAGGGGACTACCTGGTGGACACCGGCGGCAGCACCCCCCTGGAGGAGGCCGTGGCCCCCATCCTGGCCGAGCTCACCGCCCCGCCGGAGGAGAACAGCCTATGAAAAAAGGTTGCGCCATTGTACTGATTTTGGCGGCGTGCGTCGCCGCGGCCGCGTTCTTTTTCGGCCCCCAGCTGGTGGAGACGGGCCTGCGCTTCCTGTACCCCAAGCCCTACGGGGAGCTGGTGGCCCGGGAGGCCGCGGAATTCGGCCTGGAGGAGCACCTGGTCTACGCGGTGATCAAGACCGAGAGCGGCTTTGACGAGGACGCTCAGTCCCACGCCGACGCCCACGGGCTCATGCAGCTCACCCAGCCCACCTTCGACTGGATGGCCGAGCTGCACCCCCCGGAGAACGGGGGCGGGGACATCTTCGACCCCGGGGACAACATCCATTGCGGGTGCGCCCTGCTCCGGCTGCTGCTGGACCACTACGGCCATCTGGAGGTGGCCCTGGCCGCCTACAACGCCGGTATGGGCAACGTGGACGGCTGGCTCCAGGACAGCGCCTACTCCCAGGATGGGGAGACCCTGCACACCATCCCCTACCCGGAGACCGCCGCCTACGTGGAGAAAGTCCAGCGGGCCTACCACATCTACCAGCGGCTGTACCCAGCCGCAGAAACCGGTTGATTTTTCCCCGCTGCCGTGGTACAGTAAGACAGGACGAACCAACAGGGCATATCCCCTGTCATCCATAGGAGGAATATACATTATGCCAAGAAAACCCAAGACCGAGAAGATCGACGCCAAGGAGCTGGCGAAAAAGCTCCTCATCGACAAGACCCACGGCGCTGCCAAGGCCGGCGCCAAAGAGCTGGAGAAGGCCGATAAGTTCAGCGTGGGCTACAAGAAGTTCCTGGACCTGTCCAAGACCGAGCGGGAGACCGTCACCTACGCGGTGGAGGCCGCCGAGGCCGCGGGCTTCGTGCCCTTCGAGTCCGGCAAAAAGTACCGGGCCGGGGAGAAGGTCTACTACAACAACCGGGGCAAGGCCATCTGCCTGGCGGTCATCGGCAAAGAGGGCTGCAAGGACGGGGTGCGCATCGCCGCCGCCCACATCGACAGCCCCCGGGTGGACCTGAAGCCCATCCCCCTGTATGAAGCCAATGAGCTGGCCCTGTTAAAGACCCACTACTACGGCGGCATCAAAAAGTACCAGTGGACCGCCATCCCCCTGTCCATGCACGGCAAGGTGGTGCGCAAGGACGGCAGCGAGCTCACCCTGTGCATCGGCGAGAAGGAGGGCGACCCCCAGTTCACCATCACCGACATCCTGCCCCACCTGGGCAAGGACCAGAGCGCCAAAAAGCTGGGGGAGGCCTTTACCGGCGAGGACCTGAACGTGCTGGTGGGCAGCCTGCCCCTTTCCGACGGGGAGGGGGAGCAGCTCTTCAAGCTGAACATCATGAACATCCTCCACCAGCAGTACGGCATCGTGGAGGGTGACCTGATCTCCGCGGAGATCGAGTTCGTGCCCGCCTTCAAGGCCACGGATATCGGCTTCGACCGGAGCATGGTCGGGGCCTACGGCCACGACGACCGGGTCTGCGCCTACCCCGCCCTGGAGGCCATCCTGAAGTGCAAGGCCCCCAAGCACACGGTGGTCACCGTGCTGGCGGACAAGGAGGAGATCGGCTCTGTGGGCAACACGGGCCTGGCCTCCGAGTACCTGCGGTATTTCGTGGCCGACCTGGCCGCCGCCGAGGGCCTGGAGGCCCGCCACGTGTGGTCCGCCTCCAACTGCCTCTCCGCCGACGTGACCGCGGCCTTCGACCCCACCTATGCCTATGCCTACGAGGCCGGCAACTCCTGCTACCTGAACCGGGGCGTGGGCGTGGCCAAGTACACCGGGTCCCGGGGCAAGGGCGGCAGCAACGACGCCTCCGCCGAGTTTTTGGGCTGGGTGCGCCGGCTCTTCGACCAGGAGGAAGTGCTGTGGCAGATCGGCGAGCTGGGCAAGGTGGACCAGGGCGGCGGCGGCACCGTGGCCTTGGATATCTCCCGTCTCAACGCCGATGTGATCGATGTGGGCGTGCCGGTGCTCTCCATGCACGCCCCCTTCGAGGTGGTCTCCAAGCTGGACGTGTACATGGCCTACCGGGCCTTCAAAGCCTACTTCGAGGCGGAGTAAACCAATCACAGGCAAACGAAAAGAGCTTCCAGGCTGCCCTGGAAGCTCTTTTTTCGGTGAGTGGCAGCAAGCCTTGCGAGGCGGCGCGTGCGAGACACGCCTTGGAGGACCCCCGGCGAGTGGTCCCGCCTCCTGCGCTGTTTTCTCAGGATTTAAGACCGTGGGACGCTGTCCCACACCCTTGCTTCTCACCTGCCGGTTCGGTCTGCCGCTGGGCAACGTGCCACCGGCACGTAGCGGCCCTTTTGAAAAAGGCTTGTGCGAAAACTTTACGTTTTTGCATCTTCCCTACGCCACCGGCACCTCCACGCCGTTGACGGTAAGGCTGGCGATCTCCGCCGTGTCCACCGGCAGGACTGTCTCATAGCGGGCGGTCATGTTGCCGTTCCCGTCGGGCAGCAGGCTGTAGCCGTCGGGGTCCAGCGCGTAGGCCACTTCCTCCCCGCTTGTGAGGGTGACGGACACGTTCAGTTTCGACACCGCCGGGGCGATGCGCTTTAATACCCCATCGATCTGGGGCGTCTCCTCCTCGGGGGTGGCGGCCGCCGTCACCGTAATGCCCAGGGGCGTAACCCGGATGGAGTCCAGCACCGCGTCGCTGTAGGTGTAGGTAAAGGCCAGCTCCTCACCGTCGGCCAAGTGCTTTGTCTCCACCTGTACGTTGTAGGGCCCGGTGAGCTCCAACGCGGTGTCGCCGGCGCTCTGCAGGGTGAAGTCCTGGCTCCACTCCCCAGAGAGGGCGGTGTTGTAGGTGGTATAGGTGAAATGCAGCGTCTCGTAGCCCAGCTTCTCCTGGGGGATGTTATAGATCAGCTCCACATACTCGTTCCCCATAACAGGAGCGCCGTTCTGGTAGAACTCCCCATTCCCCAGCAGGTTGGTGATCTGGCCGTTCTCGTACCGGTAGCTGTTCTCCCAAGCGATGCCGCCGTAGCTGCCGGAGTTGGGCTCGTAGTCCGGGTCGCTGTTGGTGCCGCCGTCCAACCGCAGCGCCGACTTCCAGCCGTTCTCCAGATGGAACTGCAGGTGCAGCTGGCCGTCCAGGTACGACGCCCCAGTGAGGGTGACGCCCTCCACCGTGGGGTCGGCGGTCTCGGGGTAACGGGCGGTAAAGTGCAGCGCCTGGGGCTCCCCCGGGGTAAGGAAGGTCATGGAGCCGTCTTTCACCAGGGCGGTGTAGCGGGCTTCCCAGGTCCGGGCCAGCAGGTCCTCCTCCACGTCCAGGGTGTAGGTGGTGGTGCCCGCGGGCTCGGTGATGGTCAGGCTGTCCAGGGGCAGGGCCAGCTCCTGCTGGTTTTTGCCCCCCAGCAGCTCGGTGACGGTCAGGTTCAGGGCGGCCCCGTCCAGGGCCCCGGGGCGGGTCACGTCGCAGCGGTAGGTGGCGGTGCGGGTCTCCTCCTCAAAGTACACCGGCGCGGCGGAGAAGTCCTGCTCCCAGCCCTCCCCGGAGATGGTCCCCGCCACCCGGGTGGTGTCGGAGAGGCGGCCCCCCTCCTGGTCGGTGAGGGTGAAGAAGATGCCGGCGCTGTCCCCGTCGTTGAGGGCGGCGGGCACGTTCAGGGTGATGCCCTGGCTGGCGGCGGGCTCCCCGGAGGTGGCGGTGGGGGCCAGCTGTTCCTGCCAGGCGGGCAGCAGCTGGGCGAAGAAGCCCCCCAGCCCGGGCACCGCCGCGAAAGCGGTCACCGACAAAGCGCACACCAGCACCAATGCCACCGCCACGGTGGCGAAGCGCCGGGCCTTTATCGGCCTGCGGGGCATGCGGCCCCCGGCCCGGCGGGCGGCCATCTGTTCCAGGGTGGCCTGTTCCAGCTCCCGGCTGGGGACGATAACGCGGTTCATGGAATCGTACGTGCGCTTAAACATGTAGCAGATCCTCCTCTTCTAAAAGTTCCCGGAGCATGGCCCTGGCCCGGGTCAGCCGCTGCCGCACGGCGGCGGGCTTCAGGTCCAATACTTGGGCGATCTCGGCGGTGGTCATGTCCTCCCAGTAAAACAGGTGGAGCACGGCCCGGTACTTTTTGGGCAGCTTCAAAAGCTCCTGGTGCAGGCCCAACTCCTCCCGGGTCTCAAAGGGCAGGTCCTCGGTGAGGGGGGCGCTGCGGCGGCGCCATGGGGAGCGCCACAAGTCGTTGCAGCAGTTGATGGTCACCCGCAGAAACCAGGCCTTGGCGTGGTCGCCGCTGTGAAAGGCCGGGGCCTTCTCCACATACCGGAGGAACACCTCCTGGTACACGTCGTCGGCGTCGGCCTGGCTGCGGGTCTGGGCGAAGGCCAGGCGGTACACCATGGGCCCGAATTGCTGGATCACGGCCTCGTCCTTGGGCCGTTGCTGTCCTGTCATGCTCTCCCTCCTTTCTGCCCCTAATACGGGGGAGGGGCCGCTGTTGTGACAGCGCCGCCGGTTTTTTCCGAAAAAGCGCGAAGAGGATAGAAAAAGGGCCTGGAGCACCCTCCAGACCCTTTTGTCTTATTGGTTCTGGCTGCCGGGCTCCCGGTCGGGGATGATGAGGTTCAGGATGATCCCCACAATGATGCCCAGGCCGATGTTCTGGAAGCTGAACGTGGCGTTTCCGATCACCGCGCCGCCGATGGCCAGCACCAGCATCACCGCGGCGATGCACAGGTTCCGGTTCCTGGTGAAGTCCACCTTGTTCTCCACCAGGGTGCGCAGGCCCACCGAGGCGATCATGCCGTAGAGCACGATGCAGGCCCCGCCCAGCACGCAGTTGGGCACCGACTGGATCACGCCGATGGCCTTGCCGAAGAAGCTGACCACAATGGCGATGAGGGCCGCGATGCGCAGGGAGGCGGGGTTGTAGTTGCCCGTGGCCGCCAGCACGGCGGTGTTCTCGGAATAGGTGGTGTTGGGCGGGCCGCCCACCAGCCCGGCGAACATGGTGGCCAGGCCGTCCCCCAGCATGGTGCGGTGCAGGCCCGGGTCGTCGTAGAATTGCTTGCCTACCACTTCGCCGTTGGCGTACACGTCGCCCACGTGCTCCACGCAGGTGACGATGGCGATGGGGGCGATCATCCCGATGGCGGTGAGGTCAAAGCGGGGCAGCACGAAGTGGGGCGCCTGCACCCAGCCGTAGTCCGCGATAACGCTGGTGTCCATCAGGGCGGCGGGGGCCAGGCCGGTCTTGGTCACCAGCAGGGTGAACAGGTACCCGCCGGTGAGGGCGATGACGATGGAGGACATCTTCACCATGCCCTTGCCGCAGCTGGAGAGGAACACGGCGGTCAGGCACACCAGCCCGGCGATGACCCAGGCCCACACGTAGGTGGGCATGTCAAAGCCCTCGGCAAACAGGGCCAGGGTGTCCCCCTCCGGGCCGTACTGGGTCTGGATGTTGCTCACGGCGGTGCCCGCCAGGTTCAGGCCGATGAGGGTGATGCCCACCCCCCGCACCACCGGGGGGAACAGCTTGTCCATCAGGCCCTTGCCGAAGATCTTGATGATGAGGGCCAGTACCAGGTAAAAGGCGCCGGCTACGATGACGCCGCCCATGGCCGCGGCGATCTGCTCGTCCTTGGTGGCGCCGAAGGCGCTGTTGCCGATGACCCCGCACAGGGCGGAGATAAAGGCGAAGGAGCTGCCCAAAAAGGTGGGCATCCGGCCGCCGGTGCACAGGTGGAAGATCAGGGTGCCCACGCCGGCGCAGAACAGGGCGGTGCCCACGTCCAGCCCGGTGAGCAGGGGGACCAGGATGGTGGCGCAGCTCATGGCAAAGGCGTGCTGGAACCCCAGGGCCAGGGCCTTTTTCGTGCCCAGGCGCTCATATTCCTTCGCCCGGGGGAAGAGCAGCCCGTTGAGTTTGGTAAAGATGTTCATGTCGTGCCTCCTCGTTTTTTTGTCCCCCGGCTACCCGGGCCGGGGCAAAATCTGTTTTATTGTACCACCCCCCGGAGGAAAAGTCCAGACCGGCAGCCCGCCTGCCCGGGGTTTCCCGCAAAAATCTTTGGGAGAAAAATTTTTTCCGCCGCCCCGGTTCCTTTTTGGCCCCCGCCTGGTGTATAATAGAGAAACAGCGAAAAACCGGTGAAAGGGAGGAGACAGGATGCGGCGGAACAAACCGGTGATTTTAAAGCGGTCCGACCACCGGCTGGACCTGGGCCCGGCGGGCTATAACCTGTTCGTCTCCCGGGACAAGCAGCAGGAGGAGCGCTCCGCCCGGCGGCTGCGGGCCTGGATGCGGGCGGTTATCGGCCTGGTGATCGCCGGGGGGGCGGTGGTGGCCGGGCTGTTCGTCTGGTCCTACCTGGTGCCCTATTTTCACGAGGAGCTGCAGATCGGCGCCACCAGCGGCCTGGAGAGCGAGCCCGCCTCCTCGGAGGTGTCGGCCCTGCCGGTGTACGACGAGATGGGCCTGCCGGTATATGGCGACGAGGTGAACCTGTTCGTCATCAACCCGGAGGAGCCGGCCCAGGAGGACTTCGCCCCCCAGCTGGGCGCCGCCGCCGGGGTCCAGGTGGACAGCCGCATTGTGGCCGCGGTGGAGCTCATGGCCGCCGCCGCCAAGGAGGACGGCCTGGCCCTCACCTTCACCGAGGGCTACGTCTCCTACCAGGAGCAGGGGGAGCGCTTCGAGGAAAAAGTGGACCAGCTCATGGAGGAGGGCCTCACCGCGGTGATGGCCCGCACCGAGGCCCAGTCCCTGGTGCCCGAGGCCGGGGAGAGCGACTTCCAGACCGGCATGTGCCTGCGGCTGGCTGTCTCCGGGGACGCGGAGAGCTTCGAGAAGTCCAAGACCTACTCCTGGCTGCGGAACAACATGGGCAAGTACGGGTTCATCTTCCGCTACCCCGAGGGCAAGGAGAGCTACACCGGCTGTACCGCCGACCCCAGCGTCATCCGTTACGTGGGCAGCGCCGCCGCGGCCGCCATGCAGCAGCGCTCCATGTGCCTGGAGGAGTACATCGACTACCTGGCCAGCCAGGGGTGATAGGCTCCCAAAAACACCCCCGGCCCAGGAGCGCGAAAATGGGGAAAAGTGACACTTGCATTTTCCGCCGGGCTGTGGTATAATTTCTTCCACGCGAGTTTATGACTATACTGGGACTCGGAAGAGGTGAAAACAGAGATGAAGCAGAATATACATCCCGACTACCAGGAGACCACCATCACCTGCGCCTGCGGCAACGTGATCCACACCCGGTCTACCAAGAAGGATATCAAAGTCGAAATATGTTCGAAATGCCATCCGTTCTTCACGGGCAAGCAGAAGCTGGTGGACACCAGCGGCCGCGTGGATATGTTCAAGAAGCGCTACGGCATGGTGGACAAGAAGTAAGCCTTCGTTTGCGAAACAGAGACCTGGATAAGGGCGGTGCGGCGCGCACCGCTCCTTTTTTACTTGCCGGAGGGAAAACCATGGAGTACCTGACCGTAAAAGAGGAGAACAGCGACCAGTTCGTCGAGAAAAAGTCCCGGTTCATCGGCACCTGCCGCCCGGTCAGGACCGAGGAGGAGGCCCTGGACTTCATCGCCCGGATGAAGTCCAAGTACTGGGACGCCAGCCACAACGTGTACGCCTACATCCTCCGGGAGAACGGGGTGCAGCGCTTTTCCGACGACGGGGAGCCCCAGGGCACCGCGGGCATCCCGGTGATGGACACCCTGAAAAAGGCCGGGGTGGTGGACGTGGCCGTGGTGGCCACCCGGTACTTCGGGGGCATCCTGCTGGGGGGCGGGGGGCTCATCCGGGCCTACTCCCACACCGCCACCATCGCCCTGGCCGCCGCCCAGAAGGTGGCCATGCGGGAGTGCCTGCTCCTAGAGCTCCCCTGCGACTACGGCTTTTACGGCAAGGCCGCCGGCCTCATCCCCGAGTGCGGCGGCGTGGTGGACGACACCCAGTTTCTCGAGCAGGTCACCCTGCGTTTCCACCTGGAGCCCCAGCTCCTGCCCGCCCTGGAGAAAAAGCTGGCGGATTCCAGCAGCGGCAGGGCGGCGGTCAAACAGGCGGGCCAGAGGTTCTTCCCCTTCCCGGTGGACTGAGCGAAATTTTTTCCTGCGGGAAAGAGTATTTCTTGCCAAAAAAGCGTATATACCCATAGAACGCGCTTTGGCCCATTGACCCGAGAGGAAGGTAGCTTATGACGGTTCGAGAAGAGACCCAACGGCTGGAAAGCGAGATGCTGGCCCCCTGGGCCGCCCGCTCCGCCCAGACCAGGGGCCGCTCCCGCCCGGAGGAGGAGTGCCAGCTGCGCACCCCCTACCAGCGGGACCGGGACCGGGTGATCCACTGCAAGTCGTTCCGCAGGTTAAAGCACAAGACCCAGGTGTTCCTCTCCCCCGAGGGGGACCACTACCGCACCCGCCTCACCCACACCTTGGAGGTGTCCCAGATCGCCCGGACCATCGCCCGGGCCCTGCGCCTCAACGAGGA
>LBJMC04202__coassemble_602_pt1 | contig 24442 bp, 18 predicted proteins | sample LBJMC04202__metabat2_high_PE_010 | metagenome-assembled genome bin LBJMC04202
CCAGCTGTACGTGAAGAGTGAGGAGCAGATGCGGGCCCTGTTCCCCGAGGCGCCGGAGGCCGCGGACAACACGGTGAAGATTGCGGAGCGCTGCCGCGTGGAGTTTGAGTTCGGCAAGACCAAGCTGCCCCGCTTTGCCACTCCCGACGGCAGCGACAACCAGGCATTTTTCGTCCGCCTGTGCCAAGAGGGCCTGCTCCGCCGGTACGGGGAGCACCCGGACCCCGCCCTCCAGCAGCGGCTGGACTATGAGATCGCCACCATCTCCCAGATGGGTTATGTAAACTACTATCTCATCGTCTGGGATTTCGTCCGCTATGCCAAAAGCGTGGGCATCCCCGTGGGGCCGGGGCGGGGCTCTGGCGTGGGGAGCCTGGCAGCCTACTGCGTGGGCATCACCAATGTGGACCCCATCCGCTACGGGCTCATCTTCGAGCGCTTCTTAAACCCCGAGCGGGTGAGCATGCCCGACTTCGACATCGACTTCTCCGACGAGCGGCGGGACGAGATCATCGAGTACGTGGTGGACAAGTACGGGGAGGACCACGTGGCCCAGATCGTCACCTTCGGCACCATGGCGGCCCGGGCGGCCCTGCGGGATGTGGGCCGGGCTATGGCCATGCCCTACGGCGCCGTAGACCAGGTGGCCAAGCTGGTGCCCGGGGAGCTGAACATCACCCTGGACAAGGCCCTGGCGAAATCTAAGGAATTCCGGGAAAAGTACGACAGCGACGACCAGGCCCGGCGGCTCATCGACATGGCCCGGAAGGTGGAGGGCATGCCCCGCAACGCCTCCACCCACGCGGCGGGGGTGGTCATCACCGACCGTCCGGTGATGGATTACGTCCCCCTGGCCAAAACCGACAAGGGCGTGGTCACCCAGTACACTATGACCGCCATCGAGGAGCTGGGCCTGCTGAAAATGGACTTTCTGGGCCTGCGGAACCTCTCGGTCATCGAGCACGCCCAGGAGCTCATCCGCCGGAAAAATCCCCAGCTGGACGTGGAAAAGCTCCCCGAGGGGGACAGGGAGACCTTCGCCATGTTGTCCCAGGGGTTCTCCGAAGGGGTGTTCCAGTTCGAGTCCGGGGGCATGAAGCGGCTGCTGGTCCAGGCCAAGCCCGAGAGCGTGGAGGACCTGACGGCCCTGGTGTCCCTGTACCGGCCCGGGCCCATGCAGTTCATCCCCACCTATCTGGAAAACCGGCTGCACCCGGAGACGGTCCGCTACCGCCACCCCAAGCTGGCCCCCATTCTGGGCATGACCTACGGCTGCATCCTCTACCAGGAGCAGGTGATGCAGATCTTCCGGGACCTGGCGGGGTACTCCCTGGGCCGGGCCGACATCGTCCGCCGGGCCATGGCGAAAAAGAAGCGGGAGGTGCTGGAAAAAGAGCGGGAGGTGTTCCTCCACGGCCAACAGCGGGAGGACGGAAGCTGGGAGGTGGAGGGCTGCCTGCGCCGGGGGGTGGACGAGCCCACCGCCAGGGCCCTGTTCCAGGAGATCGAGAGCTTCGCCTCCTACGCCTTCAACAAATCCCACGCGGCGGCCTACGCGGTGCTGGCCTACCAGACCGCCTACCTCAAGTGCCACTTCCCCCGGGAGTACATGGCCGCCCTGCTCTCCAGCGTGCTGGGCTGGACCGCCAAGGTGGCGGAGTATATCGCCGAGTGCGAGCGGCTGGGCATCGCCGTGCTGCCCCCCCACGTCAACGACAGCGAGAACGGCTTCACCGTGGTGGAGGGGGGCATCCGCTACGGCCTGCTGGCGGTGAAGAACCTGGGCAAGGGCGTCATCGCCCGGATGATCCTGGAGCGCCGGGGCGGCGGGCCCTTTACCTCCTTCTACAACTTCTGCAAGCGCATGTTCGGCCGGGACCTGAACCGCCGGGCCGTGGAGAGCCTCATCAAGTGCGGTGCCCTGGACGGCCTGGGGAACAACCGCCGGGAGATGCTCCTGGCCCTGGACGGGGTGCTGGACGGCCTGGAGGACGACAAGCGCCGGAACGTGGAGGGCCAGTTGGGCTTTTTCGACGCCCCGGACAGCGGTGAGGCCGGGGAGCCCCCCATCCCCAAGGCCGAGGACTTCCCCCACCTGGAGAAGCTGGCCATGGAGAAAGAGGTGACGGGGATGTACCTCTCCGGCCACCCCATGGCGGCCTACGCCGGCCAGTACCAGGCCGGGGGCTACGCCCGCATGGACGAGATCGACCTCTCCGCCCAGGGGGAGCTGGACCGCTACCACGACGGCCAGCGGGTGACGGTGCTGGCCATCGTCACCGCGGTGCGCAAAAAGGTGACCCGCTCCGGGGGCACCATGGCCTTCCTCACCTTAGAGGACATGTACGGCGCCATCACGGCCCTGGTGTTCCCCAGCGTGCTGGAGCAGAGCGCCGGCCTGGCCCGGGAGGGCGCGGTGGCGGAGGTCACCGGGCGGCTGAGCTTCCCCGAGGAGAAGGAGCCGGAGCTGGTGTGCGAGGTGCTGGCCCCGCCCCCGGGGGAGGACAGGCCCCAGCAGGCCCAGGGCACGGCCCGCCGGCCGGGGCTCTACCTGCAGGTGGACTCCAAGGAGGACCCCCGGTACCGGAAGGCCATGCAGTACGTGGCCATCTTCGACGAGGGCCAGAGCGACCTGTACCTCACCTTCCGGGATACGGGCAAGACTTTGCGGGCCCCGGCCAGGTACCGGGTGGCTATGAACCCGGTGCTGCTGCAGGCCCTGGAAAAGCTGCTGGGCCGGGAGAACGTGGTGTTCCAGGGGAGCCTGCAGGAGAAGCCCCCCGCCGTCTCCACGGGGAAGCGGCCCATGCCCTGGTTCCACCGCAAAGAGGACGGGAATGTTAAAAATGAGGGGAGCGGGGAAAATCTTGCCGGAACCCCTTGATATCCGCCCGGATTTTGGTATAATAAATACCATAAGGCTTGCCTGCGAGCCCGTGCGGAAGAGCATATATCACAGCATGGAGGAAAAGTAACATGGGCGCGAAAAGTATTGCAGTATTGACCAGCGGCGGCGACGCCCCCGGCATGAACGCGGCGGTGCGTGCCGTCGTCCGTACCGGGTTGAATTTCGGCATGACCGTGTATGGGGTGAAGCGTGGCTACAATGGCCTGCTCACCGGGGATTTGCATGAGATGAACATGCGCAGCGTGTCCGACATCATGCAGCATGGCGGCACGGCGTTGTTCACGGCCCGCAGCCCCGAATTCAACACCCCCGAAGGCGTGCAGAAGGCCGCCGACATGTGCCGTGAAAAAGGCATCGACGGCGTGGTGGTCATCGGCGGGGACGGCTCCTTCCGCGGGGCCCGGGACCTGACCGGGGCCGGCATCCTCACCATCGGCGTGCCCGGCACTATCGACAACGATATTGCCTGCACCGACTACACCATCGGCTACGACACCGCCTTGAACACCGCCATGGAGATGATCGACCGTATCCGCGACACCACCGAGTCTCACGACCGGTGCAGCGTGGTGGAGGTCATGGGCCGCCGCTGCGGCGACATCGCCCTGAACACCGGCGTGGCCGTGGGCGCCCTTACCACCCTGGTGCCTGAGATCCCCTACGACTTCCAGAAGGACGTCATCGACCGCATCAAGCTGGCCCAGTCCACGGGCAAGCGGCACTACATCATCGTGGTGGCCGAGGGCGTGGGACACACCCAGGAGCTGGCCGAGCGCATCCAGAAGGAGACCGGCATCGAGACCCGGGCCACCATCCTGGGCCACGTACAGCGGGGCGGCGCCCCCACCCTGCGGGACCGCGTGGTGGCCAGCCGCATGGGCTACCATGCCGTGGAGCTGCTGGAGAAGGGCATCGGCAACCGGGTGGTCGCCATGAAGGGCGAGCAGATCGTGGACTTCGACATCACCGAGGCGCTGAACATGCCCCGTGTCTTCGACGAGAAGATGTACCGGGTGTCCGCGGTGCTGTCCATCTAAAACAGGACTGGAGCTTTGCCTCCGCTGCCCGGCCTGGGCGGCGGAGGCTTTTTCGTGGACAGGAGGCAGTATGGAAAAGACGCTACAATATCATCAGCTCAGCCGGGAGCTGCAGGAGCGGGTGCTGGCGGACCGGGCGGCCCACTGGGAGAACCCCTGGCGCTTCCCGGACAAGGACGCCCAGCGCCGGGACATGGACCGGGACAAGGCCAGCCTGTGGCGGCCCGCCTTTGTGCGGGACTCGGAGAAGATCATGCACCTGCCGCTGTACAACCGCTACGCGGACAAGACCCAGGTGTTCTCCTTTTACGAGAACGACGACATCACCCGCCGGGCCCTCCATGTGCAGCTGGTGTCCCGCATCGCCAGGAACATCGGGGCGGTGCTGGGGCTGAACCTGGACCTGATCGAGGCCATCGCCCTGGGCCACGACCTGGGCCACACCCCCTTCGGCCACGCCGGGGAGCGGTTTTTAAGTGCCCTGTACCAGGAGCACACCGGCCGGTACTTCAACCACAACGTCCACTCCGTGCGGGTGCTGGACGGCATCTTCCACCGGAACGTGACTTTGCAGACCCTGGACGGCATCCTGTGCCACAACGGGGAGTTTGAGCAGCAGGAGTACCGCCCAGCGCCCCTTGCCGGCTTCGAAGAGTTCGACGCCCGGGTGGAGGCCTGCTACACCCAGGGGGAGGCGGCCATCAAAAAACTGGTGCCCTCCACCCTGGAGGGTTGCGTGGTGCGGGTGTGCGATATGATCGCCTACCTGGGCAAAGACCGCCAGGACGCCATGACCGCCCATATCATCGACGGGAAAACCCCCTTCACCACCCGGGACATCGGCACCGCCAATGCCGCCATCATCAACAACATGACCGTGGACATCCTGGAGAACAGCTACGGGAAGGACTATATCCTCCTAAGCCCCCAGACCTACCAGGACTTAAAGACCGCCAAGCGGGAGAACAACGAGAAGATCTACCAGAACCAGGCGGTGAACGGCGCCTATAATGAGTCCATCCGGCCCATGTTCCACGATCTGTACGGGCGGCTGCTCCAGGACCTGAAGGAGGGCCGGGAGAGCTCCCCGGTGTTCCGCCACCACATCGCCTACGTGGAGGACAAGGTGCGGTTCTACCGGGGCTCCAACTACCGGGAGGAGGAGCCCAACGCCATCGTCACCGACTACCTGGCCAGCATGACCGACGACTACTTTTTGGGGCTGCACCGGTTTTTGTTCCCCAAAAGCACCTACCGGGTGGAGTACAAGTCCTACTTCGCCGACCTGGAGTGACCACAGCCCTCCCAGGGGCGCCCAGCCTATTTGGCCGGGCGCCCTTTTCGCTGGTGGAAAGGGGCCCGGAAAAGATTGAGTTTTCGCCTTCCGTGTGCTATCATAAGAAAGACCGCCGCCGCGGCGGGAAAGGAGACGAGGAGCATGGCATTGACCAAAGAACAGCTGGCGCTGTACTTCCAGCGCATTGGATACGAGGGGACGCCGGACCGCACCAGCGCCACCCTGGGGGCCATCCAGGAGGCCCACCTGAACCACATCCCCTACGAGAACCTGGACCTGACCCGGGGGGTGCCCCTCTCTTTGGAGGAGGGGGACCTGTTCGAGAAATTGGTGACGCGCCGGCGGGGCGGGTACTGCTTCGAGCAGAACGGCCTGCTTTTCAGCGTCCTCACCAGCCTGGGCTTTCCCGTCACCCAGTACTGCGGCCGGTTCATCGACGGGGAGCCCCAGGTCATCCAGGAGCGCCGCCACCGGGTGCTCCGGGTAGAGGCGGAGGACGGGGTGTTCATCTGCGATGTGGGGGTGTACGGGGAATCCCCCCGCAGGCCCCTGCGCTTTGTGGCGGACGAGGTGCAGACCGACGGCATCGCCGAGTACCGCTACCAGCGGGACCTGTTCTACGGCTGGGTGGAGTGCCAGCGGGAGAAGGGCAAGGAGTGGAAATGGGTGTACGGCTTTACCCAGGAGCCCTGGCTGAGCTATGATTTCGTGCAGCCCTCCTTCTTCTGCGAGAAGAACCCGGCCTCCAAATTCAACACCTACCGGCAGGTGGGGATCTTCCAGGGCAAGGCCAGCCTCACCTATATCGACAAGGTGTTCACCATCTACCAGGAGGGGAAGATCCAGCGCCGGGAGAAAGTGCCGGAGGAGAAGTCTGGGGAATACCTGGAGCGCTATTTTGGATTGAAAGGATGACCATATGGACCAGATGATACAGACTTTGGCGGCGGAGCTCCATGTGAAGCCGGAGCACGCCCAGGCCGTGGTGACCCTGCTGGATGAGGGGAACACCGTGCCCTTTATCGCCCGCTACCGCAAGGAGCAGCACGGCGCTATGGACGACCAGACCATCCGGGCCTTGGCGGACCGGCTGGACTACCTGCGGGGCCTGGAGGCCCGCAAAGGGGAGGTGAAAGCCTCCATCCAGGAGCAGGGGAACCTGACCCCCGCGCTGGAGCAGGCCATCGAGAGCGCCGCCACCCTGGCGGAGGTGGAGGACCTGTACCGGCCTTACCGGCCCAAGCGCCGCACCCGGGCCAGCATGGCCAAGGAGAAGGGCCTGGAGCCCCTGGCCAAGCTCCTCTTTGCCGGGAAGGACCCGGAGGGCCGCTGGCTGCGGGCCCGGCCTGAGGAGCTGGCACAGCCCTACCTCGCCCCGGAGAAGGGGGTGGATACTTTGGAGGACGCCCTCCAGGGGGCGAAGGACATCATCGCCGAATCCTTCTCCGACGACGCGGCCATCCGCAAGCGGCTGCGGGAGAAGCTCCAGCGCACCGGGTCCCTGCGGTCCGCCGCCGCCACCGAGGAGGACACGGTGTACCGGCTGTACTACGATTTCACCGAGCCCCTGCGCCGGCTCCAGAGCCACCAGGTGCTGGCCGTCAACCGGGGGGAGAAGGAGGGTTTCCTGAAGGTCTCGGTAGAGCCCGGGGACTGGGACGGCCCCGCCCTCATCCTCCGGGAAGCGGCCCACCCCAAACACCCCTACCAGGCCCTGCTGCGGGAGGTGGCGGAGGACGCCTGGGCCCGGCTCATCTTCCCCTCCCTGGAGCGGGAAATCCGCTCCGACTTGACAGACATGGCCAACGAGCAGGCCATCCACACCTTCGCCCTCAACCTGCGGCCCCTGCTGCTGCAGCCCCCGGTGAAAAACCAGGTGACGTTGGGCTTCGACCCGGCCTACCGCACCGGCTGCAAGCTGGCGGTGGTGGACGGCACCGGCAAGGTGCTGGAGACCGGGGTCATCTACCCCACCAAGCCCCACAACAAGGTGGAGGAGGGCAAGCGGGTGCTCCGGCGGCTGTGCGACAAGCACGGGGTCACCTGCATCGCCATCGGCAACGGCACCGCCAGCCGGGAGTCGGAGATCTTTGTCAGCCAGTTTCTAAAAGAATATGACCGGCCCGTGAGCTACATGGTGGTCAGCGAGGCGGGGGCCTCGGTGTACTCTGCCTCCAAGCTGGGGGCCGAGGAATTCCCCGACTACGACGTGTCCCTGCGCTCGGCGGTGTCCATCGCCCGCCGGCTCCAGGACCCCCTGGCGGAGCTGGTGAAGATCGACCCCAAGGCCATCGGTGTGGGCCAATACCAGCACGACATGCCCCAGGCCCGGCTCTCCCAGGCCCTGGACGGGGTGGTGGAGGACTGCGTCAACGCCGTGGGGGTGGACGTGAACACCGCGTCCCCCTCCCTGCTGCGGCGGGTGGCAGGCATGACCCCCACCGTGGCCAAGAACGTGGCGGCCTACCGGGAGGAAAACGGCAGCTTCCACAGCCGGAAGGAGCTTTTGAAGGTCCCCAAGCTGGGCCCCAAGGCCTTCCAGCAGTGCGCGGGCTTTTTGCGGGTGCCGGAGAGCGAGAACGTCCTGGACCACACGGCGGTGCACCCGGAGTCCTACCCGGCGGCTGCAAAGCTGTTGGAGCTATGCGGCTACCAGCTCTCCCAGGTGGGGAAGCTTGAGGACCTGGACCAGCGCCTGGAGCGGCTGGGCCCCCAGCAGGCCGCCGAGGCCTGCGGTGTGGGCCTGCCCACCCTGCGGGACATCGCCGCCGAGCTGCAAAAGCCCGGCCGGGACCCCCGGGACCAGCTGCCCCCGCCCCTGCTGCGCACCGACGTCATGGAGCTCTCCGACTTGAAGCCGGGGATGCAGCTCACCGGCACTGTGCGCAACGTGGTGGACTTCGGCGCCTTCGTGGACATCGGGGTGCACCAGGACGGGCTGGTGCACATCTCCCAGCTGGCGGACCGCCGGGTGCGCCACCCCTCCGACGTGGTGGCGGTGGGGGACGTGGTGGAGGTCACCGTGCTTTCGGTGGACGAGGGCAAGAAGCGCATCTCCCTCACCATGCGGAAGCAGTAAGAAATCCGTAAGGGATTTCCCCGGATTTTCGCCGGTTTTCTCCGGTATCCTGGTACCAGAAGAGGAGGGATCACCATGGAACAGCAAAAGATCCAGTACGTGTGCCCCAAGTGCGGGTGCCAGCAGTTCGAGAGCGACCAGTTCCAGGCCACCGGCGGGAATTTCGCCAAGCTCTTCGACGTGCAGAATAAAAAATTCATCACCATCTCCTGCTGCCAGTGCGGCTATACCGAGCTGTACAAGAGCATGGGTTCCACCGGCTGGGACATCCTGGATTTCCTGGTGGGAAATTGAGAAACACCAAACGGGGAGCGCCGCGGCGCTCCCCGTCCTTTTTTCTTCGTATTCAGAGCTGCACCTCCACCGGCTGGTCCGGCACCAGGGTGTCGGGGGTGACCAGGCAGTCCACGGCCTCCACCCGCACCCCGTGGGCCGCGGCTGCCCGCAGGGCCTGGGCAAACTCCGGGTGGGTGGCCTGGTTGGGGGCCACATACCGCACCCCCTTCATCTGCACCACAAAGAGCACGCAGGCCCGGTAGCCCTGGTCCACACAGCGGCACAGCTCCTGCAGGTGCTTGACCCCCCGCTGGGTGGGGGCGTCGGGGAACAGGGCCGCCCCGTCCTCCTCCAGGGTGACGCCCTTGACCTCGATGAACCACCGCTCGCCCCCGGCCTCGGCGTAAAAATCGAACCGGGAGGAGCCAAAGGTGGTCTCTGGCCGCAGCAGGGTCAACCCGGGCAGCAGCCGGGGCAGGTACTCCGCCGCCACCTTGTTGGGGGCTTGGCTGTCCATGTTGATGAGCAGCCGCCCCTTTTCCACGGCGATCAAATCGTATTTCGTCTTGCGGGCAGGGTTGCGGCGCTCCTCCACATAGACCGTGGCCCCGGGCACCAGCAGCTCCCGGCAGCGGCCGGTGTTCTTTACATGGCAGACCTGCGTCTCCCCGCCGATCTCCACCTGGGCGATGAACCGGTTGGGCCTGGCCCGGAACACCCCGGGCAACACGGTACCGTATGTCATGGCGCTCCCTCCCTTTTTCCTGCCCTTTAGTATAGCACAGGAGGCCGGGCGGGGCAAACCGGAAAAGTGAAATTGTTTCTTGCGGGGAAGAAAAGACTGGGTTATACTGGAAAAGAGAAAGCACAGGAAGGAGAACGCTATGCGCATCTTGGTGGTAGAGGACCAGCGGGACCTGAACCGGCTGATCGTAAAGACCCTGACCCGGGAGGGATATACCGTAGACGGCTGCTTCGACGGGGAGGAAGCGCTGCTCCACCTGGCGGGGGCGGAGTACGACGGGGTGATTTTGGACGTGATGCTGCCCAAAAAGGACGGCCACCAGGTCCTGCGGGAACTGCGGGCCCAGGGCAAAGACCTGCCCGTGCTGTTCCTTACGGCTCGGGACAGTATTGCCGACCGGGTGAAAGGCCTGGACCTGGGGGCGGACGACTACCTGGTAAAGCCCTTTGACTTTGAGGAGCTTCTGGCCCGCATCCGGGCCATGACCCGCAAGCACGCCGGGAACCGCTCCAACCTGTTCACCGTGGGGGGGCTGACCGTGGACACCGAGCGCCGCACTGTGACCAAAAACGGGAGAGAGATACCCTTGCTGGCGAAAGAGTTCAGCCTGCTGGAATACATGGTGCGCAACAAGGGCGCCGTGCTCTCCCGGGAGCAGATGGAGGACCGCATCTGGAATTACGAGTACTCCGGCAGCTCCAACAACATCGACGTGTACATCAGCCGCCTGCGGAAAAAACTGGAGGGCGGCTCCGGAGAAAAGCTCATCCACACCGTCCGAGGGGCCGGCTGGGTGCTCCGGGACCCGAAGAAGGGGGACGACACATGAGGCGGCTTTCGGTAAAGACCCGGATGACTTTGTGGTTCACCGGAATGATGGCGGCGGTGGCCGCCCTGGTGCTGGCCCTGCTGCTGGTGGTGAGCAGCACGGTGGTCTCCCGTACCGCTATGGAGAACCTGTCCCAGACCGTCCGGGCCAGCCTCTCGGAGGTAAAGGGGGAGGACGGGGAGCTGCGGCTCTCCAGCGGCTTTCAGTTTTACCAGAACGAGGTGTACCTCCTGGTCTACAGCCAGCAGGAGGCCCTGCTGGCCGGGCAGCTGCCCAGCTTTTTCACCGGTATCCAGGAGCCCTTCCAGAACGGCGTCACCCGCAGCGTGGCCACCGGCCAGGGGGACAGCTATGTGCTGGACTTCTGGGTGCCCTTTGGCTGGGAGACCGGCGTGTGGGTCCGGGGCGTCACCGTGGCGGGGGAGGGGGCCCAGACCAGCCGCAACGTGGTGGTATTGGCCGCCGTGGCCCTGCCCCTCCTGCTGGTGCTGGCAGGGGCGGGGGGCTACCTCATCGCCCGGCGGGCCTTCCGCCCCTTGGACCAGATGGCCGCCACAGCCTCGGCCATCAGCCAGGGCAGCGACTTGTCCGCCCGCATCCCGGTGTCCCAGCGGGACGACGAGTTCTCGCGACTGGCGGGCACCTTCAACCAGATGCTGGAACGGCTGGAGCGCTCCTTCCAGGCGGAGGAGCAGTTCGCCGCCGACGCCTCCCACGAGCTGCGCACCCCGGTGTCGGTGATTTTGGGCGCCTGCGAGTACGCGGAAAAGTACGACGAGACCCCCGAGGAACGCCGGGAGACCATGGAGATGATCCACCGGCAGAGCAGGCGGATGTCCGCCCTCATCTCCCAGCTTTTGAGCATGACCCGCATGGAGCAGGGCACCGAGGCGGTGCGCTGGGAGGCGCTGGACCTGGCCGCCCTGGCCCGGGGCCTGGCCCAGGAGCCTGCCTTCGCCGGGGAGCCCATCACCCAAAACTTGCGTCCGGCGGAGGTCACCGGGGACAGCCAGCTGCTGGAGCGGCTGCTGCGCAACCTGCTGGAAAACGCCTTGCGCTACGGCCATCGGCCGGGGGAGGAGCCCCAAATCACCGTGACCACCGGCCGGGCCGGGGAGGAGGCCTTCCTCACCGTGGCGGACCAGGGCCCCGGCATCCCGGAGGAGGAGCAGGAGAAGGTCTGGCAGCGCTTTTACCGGGGCGACCCCTCCCGCACCGGGGAGGAGGGCACGGGCCTGGGGCTGTCCCTGGCCCGGCAGATCGCCCAGCTCCACGGGGGCAGCCTCACCCTGGAGAGCCGCCCCAGCCAGGGGTGCGCCTTCACCCTGCGGCTCCCCGCGAAAAAATAAAAAAAGTTCTCGTATTTCATATTCGTTTCATGTTTCCCCGGTAAGATAGGGACAACAAAGAGAGACACCCATCATTCGCAAGGAGGAATGTAACATGAAAAAACTCATCGCTGTTTGTCTGCTGGCCGGCCTGGTGGCCCTGGCGGGCTGCAATTCGTCCCAGACCGCGTCCGCCTCTTACATCGGGGTAGAGGCCGCCCGGTCCGCCGCCTTGAAGGACGCCGGGGAGAGCGAGGGGGACTTCACCAACGCCACCCTGGAGGAGCGGGACGGCACCGTCTACTACGACGTGGAGTTCACCGCTGGCGGTGCCAAATACGAGTACGCCGTAGACGCCCTCACCGGCAGCATCATCGAGGCCAAGAAGGAGGGCGGCGAGAGCCAGTCCAGCTCCTCCCAGGCCTCCGGCACCACCGGCCTCATCACCGAGGAGGAGGCCGCCCAGATCGCCAAGGAGCACGCCCAGGTCACCGACTGCACCATGCTCCCTGTAAAGCTGGACCGGGATGACGGCCGCCAGGTCTACGACGTGGAGTTCTTCACCGCCGACGGCAAGGAGTACGACTACGAGATCGACGCCGCCACCGGGGAGGTCCTCTCCTACGACTACGACGCCGAGCGGCAGGCAGCCGCCGCCAGCGGCACCGCCTCCATCACCGAGGCGGAGGCGAAGGCTTTGGTGCTGGCCCAGGTGCCCGGCGCCACCGAGGAGAATTTCCTGGAGTTCAAGACCGACTACGACGACGGCCGCCTGGAGTACGAAGGGGAGCTGTTCTACGACGGCATGAAGTACGAGTTCACCGTCGACGGCTACAGCGGCACCATCCGGGAGTGGGAGAGCGAAAAGACCGTCCGCTGAGATAGGCAACGAGAAAGCCCGCCGGAGTTTTACTCCGGCGGGCTTTTGTGCTGTTATCCGGCCTGTCCCAAAGCGCAGAACACGCTCTCTCCGCCCGTGCGGTAGAGGGCCACGGCCCCGGTCAGGTCCGTGCCCGCGGGCAGGTAGGCGGTAAAGGGGTAATTCCCCGCCTGAGAGCCCCCGCTGCCCACCGGGGAGGCCTCGTAGGCCGTGTCGCCCACCACCAGGTAGATGGGGGAGTCATCGTCACAGCCGGGCAGATTCCCGGTGACGGTGAGGTGCCCGGGGAATTGGGGGCTCTCCACCGCCTGTACGGCGATGGCCGCCTCCTCCCGGCTCGCTCCCCAGGAGGCCAGGGTCAGGTCGGTCTGGGGCGCGGGGAGGACGAAGGGGTACTCCGCCAGGTTCTTCAGGTTCCGCTCCACGATCTCCAGGATGACCGTGTCCGCCTGGATGGTGTCCATGGTCCCCAGGTCGTAGGGGGTGGCCCGGGAGAACACCGCGTGGCCGAAGCTCTCCGCCAGCAGGCTGTGGAGGGTGTTGCCGAAGGAGTCTCGGAACATGAGGAGGTTCCCGTTTGTCCCGGCACTGGTGGTCTCGATGCGCAGGTCATCCACGTCCCGGATGGGGGTGGCGTACTCGAAGGCCAGATCATTGGCGAAGTGCCACTGGTCCTCCAGTTCCTGGGAAGCGGGATAGAGCATAACGTAAAGGTCACCCTGGTGGTCTTTTTCGTAAAAGCCCTCCCGCTGGAACATGTCCCCGGAAAGCCCCAGGTCAGAGAGGAGCACGTCGTGGGCCAGGGCCGCTCCCTTGTAGGTCCAGTGGGAGTCCCACCGGTGGTAGAGCACCTCCTCCTGCTGGGTGAAGGCACTGTACAGGTCGCTGTAGGGGACGCCGTTCTCCCCGAGGGCCTCCGTCACCTGGGAGAGGGCGGTGACCTGCCCCCGTTCCAGTCCGCCGGGCCCGTACTGGGGGTAGAGGGACAGCTTGTTGGGGGCCACGGTAAACAGGAAGGACCCGCCTTTGCTCTCCACATACTCCTGGGCCAGCTGCAGCGACCGGGCGATGGCCCACACCTGGCGGTCCGTCAGGGCGTCGGCGCCGGTGTAGTCGTCCAGCGTCTCCGCGTAAAAGAGCCACCCGTCCTGGCCCAGGGCCACCTGCTCCTGGGAGGAGGTGTGGAGCAGCCCGGCCTTCCAGGCGGAGTCCGCGGTGATGAGCTCCTGCCGGAAGGCGAAGCGGTCGGCGAAATAGTCCCCGGCGTCGGGGATGAACTCCAGATTCCAGCTGCCGTCGGGGTTTTTCAACTGGGGCTTGGGGGAGAGCACCTCGTTGGCCGAGGCCTGGCTCTCGCCCACCACCAGCATGCCCAGGCTGGGCACCGCGCAGGCGCAGAAGAACAGGAGCACGAACAGGGCTTTCAATTTCCGTTTCATAGTGTTCCCGCCTTTCCTCAGAATCTAAAGTAGATGAAGGGGTTGAAGGCGCTGCCCGCCAGGTTCATCACACACAGCAGGAACAGCCCGCAGCAAGCCAGGTAGGACCCTGCCCGCAGGGCCGCGGCGGCTTTGCCCTCCCCCTGGGCATAGGCCTTGACCTTGGGCAGCAGGGGCAGGGAGAAGGCCGTCCCCAGCACCACCGTGAGGATGTTCAGGGGGGAGAGAAGGGTGCGCAGCAGGGCGTCGCTCTGTAAGGTGAAGTCCACCCCGGTGAACATCTGGGAGAAGATGCGCCCCGCGTCCCCCAGGGTGTCGGCCCGGAAGAGCACGAACCCCAACAGCACGATGAGGGGGGTGGCGATGTGGCCCACGGCCCGGCGTACTTTCCCGCCCTTTGGCAGCAGGTCCTCCAGCACGATGAAAAAGCCGTGCCACAGCCCCCACAGCACAAAGTTCCACGACGCCCCATGCCACAGCCCCGTGCAGAAGAACACGATGCCCTTGTTCACCTCGGTGCGCAGCTTGCCCTTGCGGTTGCCCCCCAGGGGGATATACAGGTAATCCCGGAACCAGGAGGACAGGCTGATGTGCCACCGCCGCCAGAACTCCTTGATGGAGGAGCTGACGTAGGGGTAGTTGAAGTTTTCCAGAAACTGGAAGCCGAACATGCGCCCCAGGCCGATGGCCATGTCGCTGTAGCCGGAGAAGTCGAAGTAGATCTGCAGGCAGTAGCACAGCGCCCCCAGCCAGGCCACCCGGATGTCTAGCTGCTGGGCGGTGGCGGTAAACACCAGGTCCGCCATGCGGCCGGCGGTGTTGGCCAAAAGCAGCTTCTTCCCCAGGCCCAGCACGAACCGGCGGATTCCGTCGGCAGTGAGCTCCGGGGTAGTCTCCCGGTGGTCGATCTGGTTCGCCACATCGTGGTAGATGACGATGGGCCCGGCGATGAGCTGGGGGAAGAGGGAGATATACAGCGCCAGTTTCACAATGCTCTTGGCGCACATCTCCCGGTCGCGGTACACGTCGATCACATAGGACAGGCCCTGGAACGTGAAAAAGGAGATGCCCACCGGCAGGGCGATGCCTGTCAGGGGGATCTCCAGGGAAAAGACCTGGTTCACCGTGGTGAGGAAGAAGTCGGTGTACTTGAACAGGGACAGCATCCCCAGGTTGAGCACCACCGCCAGGGCCAGCACCAGCTTGTCCAGGCCCTTGCCGCACAGGGGCAGCAGCCGCCCGGCGGTAAAATTCACCAGGATGGACGCCAGCATGAGCAGGATGTACACCGGCTCGCCGAAAGCGTAGAACAGCAGGCTGGCGATGAGCAGCAGGATGTTCTTGGCCCGGATGCCGGGCAGCACCCGGGAGAGGACGAACACCACGGGCAGGAAGATGAACAGGAACACAGCGGAACTGAAAACCACGGGAGCAAAACTCCTTTATCGCAAGATGGGTGGGGCGGTAGGAAAAGGCAGCCGCTGGGTCGCCCCGGCGGCTGCGCCTGGTATCAAATAAAACTTACGCCACGTCCGTCACGGTCTCGCTGCCGTCGGCGGAACGGAAGGTGTACACGGTAAACCCGTCGTAATACAGGATGCCGTCCTCACCGTCGCCCATGCAGCTGGGGCCATAATTGGCGGCGCCGGTGGGAGAGCCGAACACGCTGTAGAAGGTGCCGATGTCCACGCCAATGTAGTCATAGGGGCTGGCAGCGGGGGCCTCAGGTTCCGGCTCCGGCTCGGGCTCCGGATCAGGCTGGGGCACGGGGGTGGGCTCCTCCACAGGCTCCTCCACCGCGGGGGTCTCGGGCTCGGTGTACTGGGGCTCCTCGGCCACAGGCTCCTGGGTCTCGGGGGCGGTGTACTGCTCCTCCTGGACCTCCTCCTGCTGCTGGCCGGTCACCGAGGCCGGCTTCGGCGTAGAGGTGGGCTTGGGGGTGGAAGTGGCCTTGGGCGTGGCCGAAGGCTTCGGGGTCGCCGTAGGCTTGGGGGTGGCGCTGGCCTTGGGGGTGGGGCTGGGGGTCGCCGTGCTGCTGGAGCTGCCGGCCTCGCCGCCGCAGGCGCACAGGCTGAGGGCCAGAAGCGCCGCCGCAGCCAGGGACAGAATACGTTTTACCATGTGTAATCACTCCTATGTTTTTTCGGGCTTATATGGGAAAAGCAGAGCTTTATCCCAGGGAAACACCGTTCACGATGTAATAGGTGACGGCGGAGCCGTACTTTTTATAGAACAGGTCCCATCCATTGTTCCATTGGAGCTCTGGGTCGCAGAAATAGGTCTGGCCGTTTTCCTCGATCTGAGTCCAGCCGTGTTCGTCGATGTCCCAGTACCAGTAGGGGGTAGTCACCCAGCCGGAGACGCCCTTGGCCTGATAACCCAGCTTCCGGGCCAGCATGGTGAACATGGCGGCAAAGCTGTAGCAGTTGCCCTTGTTCCCGGCCTGGAACGCCTTCAGGGCCACCCATTCCTCCCAGCCAGTAGCGCCCTCGTCGATCCAATCGGCGGTGCGGTATGTGGTGTGGTTTATCACATAGTTGTACAGGCTGCGCAGGTTGGCGAAGCGGCTGGCGCTGGGGTCGGTGTAGGCCAGCACAATGGCGGTGAGCCGCTGGTCCAGGTCCGCGTTGCCGCTGGTGTACTGGCCGTCGTTATTGAAGTCCAGCACGCCGATGGCCTCGCTCTTGGCGTAGTAGCCGTTGTCCTTGACGCAGTACAGCTGGCCGTCGATCAGGTAGTAGCCGGGGGCCCGCTCCGAGGTCTTGGGGGTGAAGCTGGTCCACACCTCGCTGCCGTCCTCCGCGGCGCTGTGCTCGTGGGGGACAGAGGCCTCCATAATGTCGTAGTAGGCCCAGTAGCCGTAGGGCACGTCCAGGAATTGCAGGATACGGCCCGCGTTGTTGATGGCGTCCTTGTCGGGGGACCGGCCCAGCATCCGGTTGAGGACGAGGATGGCCTCCGTCCGGGTGATGTTGTTCTCGGGCTTGATGGACCTGTCCGGGTAGCCTGCCAGCCACCCCCGGTGCACCGCGTTCTTCAGGGCCTCGTAGCCCCAATAGCCCTCGGGCACGTCGCTGAAGGTGATGTCCTCCGTCCCCTCCTCGGGCAGGTACACCCGGGAGAGGATGGTGACGAACTCCGCCCGGGTGATGAAGCTGTCGGGCTTGTAGACGTTGCCCTCGTACCCTTCGATCAGCTCCATGGCGGCCATGGAGTTTACATAATCCTCATACCAGATGCCCGCGGGCACGTCGGCAAAGGAGCTGCCTTCCTCCCCCTCCAAGGGGTTCTCAAGCAGCGTATAAATGATTTTCGCAGCCTCGGCCCGGGTCAGGTTGTTCTCCGGGTTCATGTAGTCGTTGCTGCCGTTCATGTAGGCAATATGCTCGCCGGTGATGAAGGTGTACACCGGCCCGGGCTCTTCCTCGCCGGATTCCTCTTCGCCGGGCTCTTCCTCACTGAGATTTTGTTCTTCGGATTCCCCCTCAGAAGGGTCCTCACCGGTGGAACCTTCCTCGGTGGGAGTTTCCTCAGTGGGAGTTTCCCCAGTGGGCTCCTCCTCGATGGGTTTGCTGGTCTCAGTCTCCTCCTCAGTGAGCGTGCTGGAGGGCGCTCCCTCCAGCTGCTCCCCCTGTTCCTTTGCCGGGGGAGCAGAACTCTCCGCGCCGGCCGGGGCAGAGGACACATCCCCCTCCGCCGCCAGGGCGGACAGGGGCAGGGATGCGCAGAGCAGCAGGGCTAGGGCAAAGGCGAGCAGTTTCTTTGTCATGGTGATCCTTCTTTCCAAAGCAGGATAAGGGCCGCCTGCGCCGCATTTTTCTCAATTCTAGCACGCCTGCGGCGGGCAAGTCAAGAAAAAGCGCAGTCTCCCCACAAGATTAGACGGGGGAATGTGACGCCAGGTGACAGCCTCCCGCAAAATTTATTTTTTGGTCACGCCGTTGACTTTGTAAGAGGTGGGCCCGGTGCCGTAGGACTTGAAGAACAGGTCCCAATCCAGGTCCCGGTTGGCGGCGTAGACGCTCTCGATCTCCGTGTCGCAGAAGTAGACCTTCCCGCCCTCGGTGATCTCCGTCCAGCCGTGGCGCACGTCATAGCCGTTGAGGGAGGTGTAGAACGTGCCGGAGATGGCCTCGGCCTGGTAGCCCAGCCTGCGGGCCAGCATGGTGAACAGCCCGGCGTAATTGTAGCAGTTGCCCTTGTTCCCGGCCTGCAGCATGTTCAGCGCCCGCTCCTCGGCCCAGCCGGTGGTGCCTTCGTCCAGGTAGCTGCTGCCCCGGTAGGTGCAGTTGTCGCACACATAGTCGAACAGGGCTTCCAGGTTCTCCAGCCGGGTGGCGTCCGGGTCGGTCTCCGCCTGGACGATGGCCAGCAGCCGCTGGTCCAGGTCCGCGTTGCCGCTGGTGTACTGGCCGCTGCTGTTGAAGTCCAGCACGCCGATGGCCTCGCTCTTGGCGTAGTAGCCGTCCTCTTTGACGCAGTACAGCTGCCCGTCCTCCAGGTAGTAGCCGGGTTCCCGGTCGGAGGTCTTGGGGGTAAAGCTGGTCCACACTTCCGCGCCGTCCTCGTTTTCACCGTGCTCGTGGGGGACAGAGGCCTCCATAATGTCGTAGTAGGCCCAGTAGCCGTAGGGCACGTCCAGGTACTGGAGGATCTTCCCCTCCCCGTCGATGGCGTCCTTGTCCGGGGACCGGCCCAGCATCCGGTTGAGGACGAGAATGGCCTCCGTCCGGGTGATGTTGCCCTCGGGCTTCAGGGTGTTGCCGTCGTACCCCTTGAGCCACCCCCGGGCCACGGCGTTTTTCAGGGCGTCGTAGGCCCAGTAGTCCGAGGACACGTCGCTGAACGCGATGTCCGCCTGTCCCTCCTCGGGCAGGTACACCCGGGAGAGGATGGTGACAAATTCCGCCCGGGTGATGAAGCTGTCAGGCTCGTACACGTTGCCGTCGTACCCTTCGATCAGCCCCATGGCGGCATGGAGTTTACATAATCCTCATACCAGATGCCCGCGGGCACGTCGGCAAAGGAGCTGCCTTCCTCTCCCTCTAAGGGATTTTCCAGCAAGGTGTAAATGATTTTCGCGGCCTCGGCCCGGTTCAGGTTGCTCTCCGGGTTCATATAGTCGTTGCTGCCGTTCATGTAGGCGATGTGCTCGCCGGTGATGAACTGGTAGACAGGCTCCTCCGCCGGGGCGCCCTCCTCGCCGCTCTCCCCGGTCTGGCAGTCGCCGAAGGTGTTCTCCGCCAGGGCCGCCAGGGGCACCAGCAGCACGAAGAACAGGACGAGAAGTAATAATACATTTTTCGAGTGTTGAAACACAGCTTTTTCGAAATGCTTCCTGGACACGTTCGATCCCTGCTTGCCAAAAAGATGGCCGGAGAAAGCTCCGGAAAATTCCTCTTTATCATACCACGGAAGGGGCCTCAAGTCAAGAAAAGCGACAGGCTTCGCCCGGGCTGCGGCCGGCTTTTTTTGCCTCCCTCCCGGGCGGGAAGGAGTATCCAGATAATATCATCTTCCACTAATAATTATACAGATAGGAATAACCTGAAAGCTATTTCAAATAATTTTGAGCCATCCCTTGTTTTCTTCAAAACGGCGTGGTAAAATCTATTTCAAGAAAAGTTGAAATGACAAGGAGGGGAGTGCCATGGCACTGCACCAGGTCCTGGCGGCGTTGGCGGACGGCACCAGGCGGGACATCCTGCAAACGCTGCGCAGGGGGAAAATCAGCTCCGGCGACCTGGCCAAGTCCCTGGGCATGACCCCCCAGGCCCTCTCCTACCACCTGGCCAGGCTGAAGCAGGCGGGGCTCATCTACGAGACCCGGCAGAAAAACTTCATCTACTACGAGCTGGACCTCTCCGTCCTGGACGAGGCGGTGCTGTGGATCAACGACCTGAAAGGAGGCACTCCCCATGAAACGGAGCAGTAAAGTGCTGTACGTGGTCCTGATGGCCCTGCCCCTGGCGGTCACCCTTATCGTCCTGGGCTTTTTGCCCGGCCAGGTGCCCGCCCACTACGGCCCGGACTTCCAGGTGGACCGCTGGGGCAGCAAGTACGAGCTGCTGCTTTTGCCGGGCTTTACCGTCCTCATAGGGCTGCTGCTCCTGTTTTTTGGCAGGCTGGCCGCCAGGCAGGAGGGGACAGGCCAGAATAACGCAAAAGTCGCCGTAACCGCCGGGCTGCTGTGCATGGCCCTGTTCAACGCCCTCACCTATTACTTCCTTTACACCGCCTGGGCCCAGGTGACAGACCTGTCCGCCGTGCCCGTGGGGGTGGAGCAGGTGGCCTTCGGCTGCATGGGGGCCCTGCTGCTGGTGGCGGGCAACCTGAACCCCAAGCTGCGGAACAACAGCCTTATGGGCCTGCGCACCCCCTGGAGCCGGAAGAACGACCGGGTGTGGAAGAAGTGCCAGCGCTTTGGGGGCGTCTCTCTGATGCTCGCCGGCGCGCTCCTGGTGCTGGCGGCCCTCTTCACCCGGGGCTTCCTCTGCCTGGGGCTGTGCCTGGGGGTGCTGGTCCTGGTGGCGGCGGTGGATGTGCTCTACTCCTACCGGGCCGCCAAAGCCGACGAGGCCCTCTCCCAGAAGGAACCGTAAATTTACATAATCTTATGCGATTTCAGCGACCCTCCCACCGCAGAATGATTCCACTGTAAAAATTATGTAAACTTAATTTTTGCATTTATTTCCTCAACAAACATCGAAATATAAAGAATATATCCCGAATTTTCCTTTCTGCAAGATTCTAGAATTATGTAAAACTCGCTCCTGCGCTATCACCTCGCGGTAGATTTACATAATTCAGATAAGTGCTTCTTTCCGCCTTACACCAGCGGATGTCCCGCCGCCTGCAAACACTTTGTTTCACTTATGTAAACTGAATCCTTTTCTCTGCGCTAACTCTGATTAACATAATATTTGATTAAATCCATATATTACGCGGTTTTCAGCCGTTTAATTCCATGGCTATATTTACATAACACTTTTACTTCTCGCACACTATAAGTTTCCATAATTTTTCTATCTGACTACAGACCGCAAAACCAAAGGAGGACCTACTTCATGACTTATGTAAACCACTACGCCTCCCCTATGGGGGAGCTCCTGCTGGCCTCGGACGGGGAGGCAATCACCGGCCTGTGGTTCCTGGGGGCCAAATACTTCGCCCGTGGCCTGGACCCCGCCGCCCAGGAGCGGGACCTGCCCGTGTTCCAATCGGCCAAAGCCTGGCTGGACGCCTACTTTACCGGCCGGAAGCCCGGCGCCCTGCCGCCCCTGCGCCCGGCGGGGACGGCCTTCCAGCGGCAGGTGTGGGACCTGCTGCTCCAGATCCCCTACGGCGCCACCACCACTTACGGGGCGCTGGCCCGCCGGCTGGCGGAGGGCCGGGGCCGGGTCTCCGCCCAGGCGGTGGGGGGCGCGGTGGGGCACAACCCCATCTCCCTGCTCATCCCCTGCCACCGGGTGGTGGGGGCCGGGGGCAGCCTCACCGGCTACGCCGGGGGCGTGAACAAAAAGCTGGCCCTCCTCCGCTTGGAGGGAGCCGACTGCTCCCGCCTCTCCCTGCCCAAGACCGGCACCGCCCTGTAAACGCGGCAAGCCCCTGGCTCCCATGGGAGCCAGGGGCTTTTCTCTTTCTCACAGGACGACGCCCTCCCCGCCGGTGCGGGCGAAGAGCCGCTGCACCCCGGCCCGCAGGCCGCGGCACTCCTCGGTGTCCAGCGCCCCGGAGGAAAACAGCTCCCCCGCGCACTGCTGGGCCTGGCGCAGCACCGCCAGGTCCGTGGTCATATCGGCGATCTTCAGCTGGGGCAGGCCGTGCTGCCGCTGGCCGAAGAAATCCCCGGGTCCCCGGAGCTTCAGGTCCGCGTCGGCAATGGCGAAGCCGTCGCTGGTGTCCCGGAACAGCTTCAACCGCTTGAGGGTATCCTCGTTTTGGGCGTCGGTGATGAGGATGCAGGTGGATTTGTACTGCCCCCGGCCCACCCGGCCCCGGAGCTGGTGGAGCTGGGACAGGCCATAGCGCTCGGCGTTCTCGATGACCATGATCACCGCGTTGGGCACGTCCACCCCCACCTCCACCACCGTGGTGGAGACCAGCAGCTTTGTCTCCCCTTTGGCGAAGGCGTCCATCACTGCCTCCTTTTCCGCGGGCTTCATCCTGCCGTGGAGCACCCCCACCGCCACCCCGGGGAAGGAGCGCTGCACCAATTTGGCGTATTCCGTCACGCTGGTAAGACCGCTGTCGTCCCCGTCGATGAGAGGGCAGATGAGGTACCCCTGCCGGCCCTGGTCCAGGTGTTTTTTCACATAGCCAAAGGCCCGCTGGCGCTTCCCCGGGTCGATGAGGTAGGTCTCGATCTTCTGCCGGCCCGGGGGCAGCTCGTCCAGAATGGAGATGTCCAGGTCGCCGTACACCATCAGCGCCAGGGTACGGGGGATGGGGGTGGCGCTCATCACCAGCAGGTGGGGGGAGGTGCCCTTCTGGGCCAATGCCGAGCGCTGCCCCACCCCGAACCGGTGCTGTTCGTCGGTGATGACCAGCCCCAGGTCCCGGAACTCCACCTTGTCCCCGATGAGGGCGTGGGTGCCGATGACCAGCTGGATGCGGCCGTCGGCCAGCGCCTCGTAGATCTTTTTCTTCTCCGCCGCCTTTACCGACCCGGTGAGCAGCGCCACGGTGATGTGGGCGGGCTCCAGCAGCCGGGAGAGGGACTGGTGGTGCTGGGCGGCCAAGATCTCCGTGGGGGCCATCAGGGCCGCCTGGGCGCCGCTCTGGATCACCGCCCAGCACAACGCCGCGGCCACGGCGGTCTTGCCGCTGCCCACATCCCCCTGGATCAGCCGGTTCATGGGGGCGTCCCCGGCCATGTCCGCCACCCCCTGGGCGATGGCCCGCTTCTGCGCCCCGGTGAGGGCAAAGGGCAGCAGCTTCTCAAAGCCGCTGGGGTACTCGTTGGGGATGGGGTGGGGGTTTTTCGTCCTCCGCCCCTTTTTGATGCCCATGAGCCCCAGCTGCAGCAGCAAAAACTCCTCGAAGATCAGCCGCCGCCGGGCGGTCTCCAGCCCCTCCGCCGACTGGGGGAAGTGGATGTGCTCCAATGCAAAGCCCAGGTGGCACAGCTGGTACTGCTCCCGCAGCCGGTGGGGGAGGGGGTCGTTCACCGTCTCCGGCAGCAGCTTCAGGGCGTTCTGCATGGCCGCGGAGATCATCCGGGAGGTGAGCCCCTGGGTGGCGGGGTAGATGGGCACCACCGCCAGGGCCTTGCCCTCCGGCAAAAACTCGGGGGAGAGCATCTCCCTGCGCAGGAAGGTGCCCGCCACCTTCCCCCGGAACAGGTAGGTCTCCCCCTCTTTCAGCAGGGTGGGGATGTACCGGTTGTTGAAGAAGGTAAGGGACAGGTCCGCCTCCCCGTCGGTGACGGTGGTCTTGTACAGCAGCTTCCCGCCCCGCACCCGGTGTTCCGTGGGTTTGCGCAGCACGGTGGCCCGCACCACCGCCACCTCCTGCAGCACCGTGTCCCGGATGGGGGTGGGCTGGCTCCAGTCCTCATAGGCCCGGGGGTACAGCCGCAGCAGGTCCCCCACGGTGGGGGCCCCCAGCTTCCGGTACAGGGGGGCGCGCTTTTCCCCCACGCCTTTCAGTTTTTGGATGTCCATGTCGAACAGAGAGGGCATAGGGCCGCCTCCTTTCCCGCCGGAAATCGTTGTGACAACAAAGAAACCTTTCTAAAAAGAAAGGTTTCCCGCTGTGTTCACATGTCTGGGGCCGCCGCTCACTCCACGCTGATGATGAAGTAGTACACCGGCTGGCCGCCCTCCACCAGGGTGATCTCCACGTCGGAGGAAACCTTGGCGGCCAGGGCGCGCTTGGCCTCCTCGGCCTGCTCCTGGGTGATGCCCTCGCCGTAGATGAGGGTGATGAAGGCGGTGCGCTTGTTGGCGAAGGACCGGGCCACCCGCACGCAGGCGGACACCGGGTCTTTCTCGATATATTCCAGCTTGCCGTTCTTCAGGCCCAGAATATCCCCGTGACGGATGTTGTGGCCGTCGAACTCGGAATCCCGGGCGGCAAAGGTGACCAGGCCCGTGTCCACGTTCCCGGCGGCCTCCATCATGGCCTCCTGGTTCCGCTCGGCGCTGACGTCGGGGTCAAAGGCCAGCATGGCGGCCAGGCCCTGGGGGATGGTCCGGGTGGGCAGCACGATGACCTCCCGGTCCTTGGCCAGGGGCACGGTCTGCTCCGCGGCCAGGATGATGTTCTTATTGTTGGGCAGCACAAAGACCTTCTTGGCCGGGGTGGCCAGCACGGCCTCCAGAATATCCTCGGTGCTGGGGTTCATGGTCTGCCCGCCGGAGACCACGTTGGCGCAGCCCAGGTCGGTGAACAGAGCCTTCAGCCCGTCGCCTGCCGCCACGGAGATGAACCCCACCTCCTCGGTAGGCTCCTGGGGCTCCAGTGCCTTCTTCTCCTCCTGGGGAGCGGGCTGGGCGGCCTTCTGGGCCTCGTTCTCCTCGGCAGCCTTGCGGTGCTGCTCCTTCATATTTTCGATCTTCACAGTGAGCAGCTGGCCGTACTGCAGCGCGGCCTGCAGGGCGTCACCGGGGTTCTCGGTGTG
>LBJMC04202__coassemble_603_pt1 | contig 24406 bp, 27 predicted proteins | sample LBJMC04202__metabat2_high_PE_010 | metagenome-assembled genome bin LBJMC04202
GGTCCGGCGGGACAGGATCTGCACCACCCGCTGGATCTCCTGCTCCCGGCCGATGACCGGGTCGATCTTCCCCTCTTTGGCCAGCTTGGTCAAGTCGCGGCCGAACTGGTCCAGGGCCTTGCCGCCGGACTTGCCCTCCTGGCCGGGGGCATCGCCAGAAGCGTTGTTCTCGAAGGGGGCGTTGTGCAGCAGGGAGGACAGCTCCCCCACCACCCGCTCGGGGTCTACGCCCAGCAGCTTGAGGAACCGCATGGCATAGCAGCTGGCGTCTTGCAGGATGGCGATGAGGATGTGCTCGGTGCCCACGTAGGCGTTGTGCATCTGGGCGCCGGCCATGGCCGCCACCTGCAGAATCTGCTTGGTGCGGGGGGTAAAGGCGTCGGGGGACAGGCTGGTGGGCGTGCCCGCGCCGATGCGCTCCCGGATGAGCTTCTCGTACCTCTCGGCGGTGACGCCCAATTTGTTGAGCACATTGTAGGCCACGCCGCTGCCCTCTTTCAAGAGGCCCAGCATCAGGTGCTCGCTGCCGATATAGTCGTGGCCCAGCTCCTGGGCGGAGGTGACCGCCAGGTTCAAGGCGTTATTTGCTTTTTCGGTAAATCCTTGGAAACGATACATACGCTTTTCACTCCTTTGCGTCGTGGATGGGGGCACAGGCCTGCCGGGTCACCTGGGCCCGGAGGATGTCCCGCTGGGTTTGGTCTAAGGCTTTGCCCGCGGATGCCATTAAGGTGGCGGGCTGCACGTGGATGGTCAGGGCGTTCAGGGCCTCCTGGGTAGTCCCGGTAAGGAGCCCCGCGGAGAGCCCCAGCCGCAGGTAGGAGACCAGGTCCATGAACTCGCTGGTGGAGAGCATTTTGGCGCTCTTCAGCACACCGGCGGCCCGGTCCACCTTGTCCTGGAAGGGGATGGTCTCGCACAGATCGTGCCGGGCTTTGCGCTCCTCCTCCATAAGCTGGGAGGCGATGGAGGACAGATTGGCGATGGCCTCGTTCTCGCTGAGGCCCAGGGTGATCTGGTTGGAGAGCTGGTACAGGGCGCCGGTGATCTGGCTGCCCTCGCCGTAGGTACCCCGCAGGGTGAGGCCCAGCTTGGTCAGGTTCCCGGCGATGCGGGCCATGGCGCCGCTCTCGGTGAGGGCGGGCAGGTGGAGCATGAGGGAAGCCCGCATGCCGGTGCCCAGGTTGGTGGGGCACTGAGTCAGGTAGCCGAACTCCGGGTCGAAGGCGAACTGGAGGGTCTCCCCCAGCAGGGTGTCGATGCGGTCGGCCAGCTCGGCGGCCTCTTTTAAGGAGAGGCCCTCCCGCAGCACCTGGATGCGCAGGTGGTCCTCCTCGTTTACCATGATGGACACGCTCTCGTCCTGGGAGAGGAGCACCCCCTTGCCCTTCCGGTCGGAGATATAGGCAGGGCTCACCAGGTGGCGTTCCACCAGGGAGACGGCCGCCTCGTCGGAGAGCTCCTCCAAGGGCAGGAAGCAGAACTCCCGGGAGAGGATACTGTTGCCCGAGAGCATGGCGTCCTTTACTTTCTGTTCGATCTCCTCTTTCTGCCTGCCGTTGGCGTAGGCGGGAAAGGGGTACTGCTTCAAGTTTCGGGCCAGGCGCACCCGGGTGCTGCACACTACGTCGCCGCAAGCCCCGGCCCGTTCATACCATTTTACTTGCTCAGCCATGTTGCTCCAGCTCCTTTATCTCGTCCCGCAAAACCGCGGCGCGCTCGAAATCCTGTGTTTCAATGGCCTGCTTGAGCAGGCGCTTTTTCTCCTCTAAGGGGGTCTCCTCCACGGCCACGATCTTGTTGTTGGTATCGGTGACCCGCAGGGCCGAGCTGCCGGGGACCTTCCCCTTGTGCTGGGCCGTGCCGTGGATGCGCTGGATGATAGGCAGCAGCTGGCCCCGGAAGGTGTGGTAGCACTCGGCGCAGCCGATCTTCCCGCTGCGGGTGATGTCCTCGAAGCTGGCGCCGCAGCCGGGGCAGCGGGTCACCTGCCGGGCGGGGGCGGCGCTGCCCATAAAGCCGCTGAGCAGGCTGCCGAAGCCGGAGCCCCAGTCGGCGAACAAATTGCCGTAGCCCTGCTTTTTCGCGCAGTCGGCGCACAGGTGGGCCTGGGTGAGTTTCCCGTTGACGATGGTTTTGATATGGGTGGTGGCGGGGTGCTGCCCGCACATCTGACACAGCATAACGATCCCTCCTTTAAGTCCTTGTCACAATCAGCATATTCTTATAGATGGCGGCCCGCGCTTTGTCCCGGAGCTCCCGGGGCAGCACGGCCAATGTCTTTTCCGACACCGCCGCGTAGATGAGCTCGGCGGAGGCCTGGTCCAACACGCCGCTCTGGACCATGTTCTGGGTCATGGCCCGGGCGGTGCCGGCGTCCAGGCTGTCGCCGATGGAATTGACGATGTGCATGATCCGGTCGGCGTTGGAGAGATTAAGCCGGGTGATGCGGATATATCCGCCGCCCCCCCGCCGGCTCTCTACCAGATAGCCCTGCTCCGGGGTGAAGCGGGAGGTGATGACGTAATTGATCTGGCTGGGCACACAGCCCAGGAAGTTGGCCAGCTCATTGCGCTGGATCTCCGCCGTCCCGTTGGTCTCTTGGAGCAGCTGCAGGATGTAATTTGCCACACTGTCGCTGATCCGCATCAGCTACGCCTCCTTTTGTCTTTGACTTTCTTTGACTTTTATTATACTCGCTTTTTCGATCTTGTCAAGGTCAAAAAAGGTCAAAATCAAAAAATATTTTTTGGGAAGCGCCGCCGGGCAAAACCTTTCACACTTTCCCCGCCCGGCCATAAGATGGAGTGTAAACGAAAGGAGGCGTTCCCCCATGTGTGGTAACAACAACTGCTCTTGGATTCTCATCATCCTGGTGCTGCTGTGCTGCTGCGGCGGCCTTGGCGGCGGCTACAACGGCTGCAACAACAACGACTGCGGCTGTGGCTGCGGCTGCTAACAGCCAAAGCGCAAGAAAGGCGCTGCCCCACGCGGGACAGCGCCTTTCCCCTATTTGCGGTAAATTTGCTCAGGCCTGGGACTGCAGGGCCTGCTCCAGGGCCAGGGCCAGCTGGGCCGGGCAGGAGGTGGGCTTGTGGCCGCACTTGATATCCTTGCAGCGGGCGATGTAATCCTCCACCTTCATTCCCTGGGCCAGGGCGGCCACACCCTGGGTGTTGCCGCTGCAGCCGCCGGTGAACTTCACTTCGCGGATGGTCCCGTCCTCCACATCCACATGGATGTGCCGGGAACAGACGCCGCGGGGGGTATATTCGATCTCCATAGGGGCAAAACTTCCTTTCTCGTCAGAATCTCACGGAATACAATCTACCACATCTCCCCGGGGGTTGTCAAGGGAGGTCAGGGCTCCTCCCGGGTCTTTTCCAGCAGGCGCTGGGCCTGGAACCGCCGGCCCGAGGCGTTGAAAAGGGCCACGTCCGCGATAAACAGGGCTATGGCCATGAGGAGCAGCAGGCCGGCGTTCCACCGCACGGCCCCGGTGAGCTGCACCAGGCACAGCACCGCCACCGGCAGGATGAGGTAGCCCATGGTCTGCAGGGCCTCCAGGGTGCTGTGCACCCGGGGGAGCACCAGGCTGATGAACACCACGGAGAACAGGGCCAGGGCGGGCATTACGAGAAAGAGGAGCACCAGCCACTGCAGGTTGAAGAAAAAGGGCACCTGCAGGGCCACGTCCACCACGGTGACGGTGATGGCGAACACCAGAAAGGACAGAAAGGACACGGCCACCGACAGGATAGTGCAGCTGGTGACCTTGGCGTTATACACGGACTTGGCGCTCATGGAGGAGAGCAGCAAGGTCTCTAAGGTGCCCTCCTCCTTCTCCATGACAAAGGCGCAGGAGCTGAGCACCGCCGAGCACACCAGGGGCACGCACAGAAACAGCAGCGGGCACAGCAGGGTGGTGAACACCTGGGCCCAGGCCTGGCGGTAGCCTAATTTTTGTGCATCTTCGGAAAGGAGACCCAGCAGGATCTCCGGCACCTGGGCGCCCCGGGGGGCGGGCAGCAGGCTGATGGCCACGAAGTACACCACGGGGATGGCCACCATCAGGGCCAGGGGCAAAAGCAGCAGCAGCGCGCGCATGCCCTTGCGGCTCCACAGGGCGCCCAGGTCCTTGCCCACCAGCACGATCTCCGCCGAGGAGAACAGCCGCAGGGGATTAAAGCTGCTTTTCCTCTTGGGCTGCTGGAGTGCTTTCTGCCGCGGGGGCTGCTGGCGCTTGCGGCTCTGAGACGTCCGCTTCTCCGTCTTGCTCATGCTGCTCACCTGCCTTTCTGGGCCTGCCGCCGGCATAGGCCTCGTAAATTTCCGCCAGGGTGGGGCGGATCACCCGGGCCTCGAACAGGGAGCCTCCCCCCTGCACCGCCTGGGCGATGAGCTGGGGCATCTCCTCCTCCGAGGCGATCTCTTTGACCCAGAGGCCCTCCTCCCCCAGGTGGAAGCCCGCTGGGGCGATGTCCCCCTCTTTCAGCCGCAGGGCCGCCCGGAACCTCAGTCCGGCCCCCCGGCGCAGGCCCTCCAAATCCCCCTTGCCCAGGAGGACGCCGTCCTTCAGCAGGGCGAAGCCGCCGCACACCGCCTGGGCGTAGGCCATGTTCCGGGTGCAGAGCAGCAGGGTGGTGCCCTCCTGCTCCATGGTCTGGGCCAGGAGCCGGTGGGTGGCCTCCTGGCTCTCCGGGTCCAGCCCCTGGGGGGGCAGGTCCAGCAGCAGCACCGAGGGCCGGTGCATCAGGGCCTGGGCCAGGGCCGCCCGGCGGAGCACCCCGGTGGGCAGCTCCCGCACCTTCAGGTCCCGGGCCTCCCAGATGTCCAGGGCGTGGAGCAAAAAGGAGGAGCGCTCCACCCCGTCGTTGCTGTCCACCTGGTGCAGGCCGGCGAAAAAGTTCAGGTTCTCCTGCAAGGTCAGATGGCCGTAAAGCCTCGCGGTGCCCAGCACCGTGCCCACCAGGGCGTGGAGGCGCTCTGTCTCGAAGGCCGGGGACAGGCCCAGCACGGTGCACTCCCCGCTGGTGGGGCGGTACAGGCCGGACAGCAGCCGGATGAGGGTGGTCTTGCCGGAGTTTTCCCGGCCCACGCAGGCCACCGCGCTGCCCTGGGGCACCTGGAGGTTCAGCCCCCGCAGGGCCCAGGCGCTGCCGTATTGCTTTGCCAGGTCATAGGTCACGATCGCGTCCATGGTCTTGTTCCTTTCCCGCTCAATTACGCACCTCGGAAGTGCCGTGCTCCCGGAGGTAAGTGGCCTCCAGGTCGGCCAGGTGGAGCTTGACCGCCAGGGGGTATTTGTCGTAGGCCGCGCTGATGGCGAAGCTGCCGCCCCGGGCCGCCTCGTCGAAGCCGCCCATGTGCCAGCGGATGGCCATGGCCTCGGCGGGCTTCAGGCGCACGAAGCGCTCGATGAGGTACACGGACTTCTCCCCGTGGCCAAAGGGGAAGGCATCGTCCACGGTGTAGTAGGGCTTTTTCTCCCACTGACCGGTCTCGTCGTTTTTCACGTTGCGGGTGGCCACCTTGTAGAACTGGGCCTTGCACACGTCGTGAAGCAGGCCGCACAGGGCGAAGCTCTCCTCGCTGTCGCCCTCGTCGAAGTACTTCTCCCGCAGCACCTTGTACACGTTGATGCTGTGCAGCACCAGGCCGAACTCGCAGGCGCAGTGGAACTTGGTGCTGGCCGGGGCGGTGAAGAAATCGGTGGTGGAAAGCCAGCTCAACAGCCGGTCTCCCCCCTCCCGGGATACGTGTTCCCGGAACAGCTGGCAAAATTCCTCTTGATATAAGTTTTCCATAGCTTCTCCCACAAACTTTCCCAGAAGATTTTCTTTTATGATACCATATCGGGGCGGACAATGCAATTTTGAAATGGAAAAGGGCCTTCGCCCTTACACAGAGTGGAAGCCCTTTCCGATGATCTCGCTGGTATTGGTGATGAACATAAAGGAGTGGGGGTCAATCTGCTTGCACTTCTGGCGCAGGCGCACCGCCTCTCCCCGGCGCACGGCGGTGAGCACCACCTTCTTGTCCTGGTGGGAGAAGGCCCCCTGGCCGTCTACCACAGTGGAGCTGTGGTGCAGCTCGTGGATGATATAGTCGCAGATCTCCTGGGGCTTGGAGGTGACGATGGAGAAGAATTTGCACAGGTTGATGCTCTCGATGACGGAATCCACCACAAAGGACTTGAGGAACAGCCCCAGCATGGAGAACAGGCCGGTCTCCGCGCCGAAGAAGAAAAAGGAGGCCAGGGCGATGACGCTGTCGCTTAAAAACAGGCCCTTGCCCACGTCGGAGATGGTAGTGTACTTTTTTAAGATCATGGCGATGATGTCGGTACCGCCGGAGGAGGCGTTGTAGTTGAAGAGCAGAGCCGACCCCACCGCGGGCAGCATCATAGCGAAGCACAGCTCTAAGAGGGGCTGGTCGGTAAAGGGGGCGGTCATGGGGAACAGCTCCTCCAGCAGCCAGGTCTCAGCGGAGTACATCAGGCTGCAGTAGGTGGTCCAGAAGCCGAACTCCCGGCCCAGGAACAGGTAGCCCAGCACCAAAAGCGCGATGTTGATGACAGCCATCAGGGTGGCGGTGGACACGGGCACCACGCTGCCCAGCAGGATGGCCAGGCCCGAGACCCCGCCGGTGGAGAAGTGGTTGGGCAGCTTGAAGAAGTAGACCCCGCAGGTGAGCAGCAGCACGCCCAGATTCACCAGCAGGAAGGTTTTTACGTTCGCTTTTGTCAGAAAGGGGAGCTTTTCCCTGGCCATGTCCATCGTCCTCGTTTGTTGGATTTTCCCGGCCTGTGCCGGGCCTTTGAGATTCTACCACACCGGGGCCTGGGTTTTCAACTGTTTTCCGCGAAAAATCGCCGGAGAAACAGAAAAAGAGGGGGCAAAAAGCCCCCTGCTTTCCCGTTGTGTGATTTTTCCCTCAGCGGGTGAGGTCCCGGAGGAACTGGGCCGCCAGGCCGATGTCCCCCTCGGGGTCGTCCCCCACCTCCCGCTCGATGGTGAGGAAGCCGGTGTAGCCGATGTCGTCCAGGGCCTTCAGGTAGGCGGGGAAATCCACGTCGCCCTGGCCCAGGGGAAGCTCGATGAAGGAGGGGTCCTGGAGCATCTCGGACTCCACCAGGCCGTAGAGCTTCTCCGGCTCTACGTAGTACAGGCGCTTGCCGTCCTTGGCGTGGGTGTGGACGATATAGTCCTTTAAGGTGTACACCGCCTGCACCGGGTCGTCCCCGGTGACCATGACGAAGTTGGCGGGGTCCAGGTTTACCGCCACGCCGGTGGAGTGCAGCCCGTCCAGGAAGCCCTTGAGGGTGGCGGCCACCTCGGGGCCGGTCTCGATGGCGAAGTGGGCCTGGAGGGAGTCGGCGTAGGCCGCCAGCTGGCCGCAGGCCTCCTGCATGATGGCGTACCGGGGGTGGGACTTGTCATCGGGCACCACGCCGATGTGGGTGGTGACCACGTCGGTCTCCAGGTCCTTGGCCAGGTCCAGGATGCGCTTGGACTCCTCGATGAGGGCCGGGTTCTTCTCCGGGTCATCAAAGCCATGGCCCAGGTCGCCGCACAGGGCGGAGACCACCAGGCCGTGGTCCTTGACAGCTTTCAAAAGCTCCCTGCGGCGCTCCACGGTCAGGGCTGCGGGGGTCAAGTCGTCAAACGTGGCACGGATCTGCACGCCCTGGGCCCCCAGGGCCTGGGCCTTATCCAGGGCGGTGTTCACGTCGGTGCGGAAGGAATCCAGCATGACGCCGATGGGAAAAGAATACATAGTGATTCGCTCCTCTCTCTGAAACTTACCCTAAGGTGACTTCCTTGTGCTGCTCGGCGGAGTCGTAGATGGCCTGCATCATCTCGGCGGTGATGATCACCGTGTCGATGTGGGAGGGCAGCTTCTCCCCGGTCTTGATGCAGCGGATGAAGGCGTCGATCTCGTTCTGGAAGTGGTCGCGGGTCTGGAACTTGGGCGTGGTGGACACCAGCGCGCCGTTCTCCGTGGTGTACAAGGTGAAGTCGGCGCCGTACTGCAGGCGGATGCCGCCCTTGTCCCCCATGAAGTCGATATAGCGGTCCTCTTCCCCGATGTTCTGGGCCCAGGCGCCGTTGACGGTGATGACGGGGCCGGAGGTACGGATGAGGGCGGTGACGGAGTCGTCCACGTCGTAGGTGCCGTCGTACTTGGGCGGGCCGGCCCACATGTCGGTGTAGACGTAGTTTTCCATGTCCTTGCCCAGCTTGCAGAAGGTCTCGCCGGTCACGGTCTTGACCGCGGGGTCGCCGCAGCAGTACATGACGATGTCCAGGTAGTGGACGCCCCAGTCGATGAGGGCGCCGCCGCCGGCGATCGCCTTGGTGGTAAAGGCGCCGCCCAGGCCGGGGATGGACCGGTGGGCCCGGAAGCTGACGTACACGTGGTGGATGTTGCCCAGCTTGCCCTGGTCGATGTACTCTTTGATGCGGTTCACGCCGTCATTAAAGCGGTTGACCACGCCGATGTTCAGCACCTTGCCGGTCTCGTGCTGGACCTTCTGCATCTCCAGCGCCTCGGCGTAGGTGCGGGCGGCGGGCTTCTCGCACAGCACGTTCTTCCCGGCCCGCAGGGCGTCAATGGCGATGACCGGGTGGACGTTGTTGGGGGTGCACACGGACACGGCCTCCACCTCGGGGTCCTTCAGCACGTCGTGGTAGTCCACCACGGCGGTGCCGCAGCCGTACTTTTTCACGGCATTTTCCGCACGCTCGGGGATGATGTCGCAGAAATATTTGATCTCTGCTTCCGGGTTGTTCAGGTAGGACGGGATGTGGGCCGCATTGGCGATGGTGCCGCAGCCGATGACAGCTACTTTCATTCCAATACACTCCTTTATGTTGTTAGAAAGCCGGGGCTTTCCATTTCTTTAGGGAGATTATACCCCATTTCTCCCCGTTTGGAAAGGGGTTTCGAAAAAATCGAAGTGCCTGCTTTTTTCGGAGAGGCCGATGTGGTATAATCGTGGTAGAAATCGCGCAGGCCCGCTGCGGGCCGGAGGAGGAACAGCCTATGAACGAGACCATTGAAGTGTTGATGAAACGCAAATCCGTGCGGGTGTTCGAGCAGAAGGACATCCCCGCCGAGGTGAAGGAGGCCATCCTGGGGGCGGCCATGCGGGCCCCCACCGCGGGGAACTCCATGCTCTACTCCATCCTGGACATCACCGACCAGGCCCTGAAGGACAAGCTGGCGGAGACCTGCGACCACCAGCCCTTTATCGCCGCGGCCCCCATGGTGTGGGTGTTTCTGGCGGACTACCGCCGCTGGGTGCGGAAATTCCAGCAGGCCGGGTGCGAAAATGTGCCCGCGCCCCGGCTCAGCGACCTGATTCTGGCCACCAACGACACGGTGATCGCCGCCCACGCCGCCTGCGTGGCCGCCGAGAGCCTGGGGGTGGGCTCCTGCTACATCGGGGACATCATTGAGAATTGGGAGGAGCACCAGAAGATGTTCCGCCTGCCCCAGTATGTGGCCCCGGTGTCCATGCTGGTGTTCGGCTACCCCACCCAGCAGCAGAAGGACCGGCCCCAGACCAGCCGCTTCCCCAAGAGCATGATCGTGATGGAGAACGGCTACCACGACCTGACCGAGGAGGAGCTGCAGGCCTACTACCCCGACGACAAGGCCCGGGCCTTCTGCAACCGGAAGTACGTCTCGGAGTTTGCCTGGGAGATGGACCGCTCTACCAAAGAAATTCTGAAAAACTGGGAGGGGAAATAAGTTTTCCCGCCCCCGCCCCCTTGACAATCTTTGTCTTGGGGGCTATAATTTAGCTACACTAATTAGCTATGCTAAATAGTAATGGAAAGGAGGAGCCTATGGAGGACCGGTACGTGCGACAGTTCAAAAAGGGGGCGCTGGAGATGATCCTGCTGTGCCTCATCGCCCAGGGGGAGACCTACGGGTACGAGCTGCTCACCCGGCTGAACCTGCAGGGGGGCAGCGTGCTGGGCTACGCCAGGGAGGGCACCATCTACCCCATCCTCTACCGGCTGCAGGAGCAGGGGCTGTTACAGATCCGCCTGGCCCCCTCCCCGGCCAACGGGGGGATGAAGAAGTACTACTCCCTGACGGAACAGGGCCGCAAAGCCCTGGGGGAGCTCACCGATTTTTGGGAAAAGTACGTCCGCTGCGTGGACGGCTTTCTCGGCCAAGCAAAGGAGGAGACGGTATGAAAGAGGAATACATCCGCAGGGTAAAGGGGCACCTCCCCCTGCCCCGGCAGCAGAAGCGGGAGGTGCTGCGGGACTTGGAGGAGATCTTCGCCTCCGCCGGGGAGCATGGGGAGAGCGAAGCCCAGGTGCTGGACCGACTGGGCAGCCCGGAGGAGTACGCCAAAGAGGTGCTGGCCCAGACCGGCTATGCGCCCAGGCCGGGGAAAGCCGCCCTGGGGCTGGCCCTCTCCGCCCTGGTGTGCGGGGTGTGTTTGGCCCTGTTCCTCTGGAGCCAAAGCGGCCGCCTGCCGGAGAACGCCATCGGCGGGGCGGTGAGCAGCACGAATATCCAGGTGACCGGCGGCGTGGACCTCTCCCCTCTGCTGCTGGTGCTGGCGGCCGTGGGGCTGGTGGGGACTGTGTGGTTCGCCTGGCGGCTGCTGCGGCGGCGGAAAGGATAGTGCCGTGAGCCTGAAAAAGAAAGGGGCCATCGCCCTGGGGATGGCCCTGGCGGTGTTCGCCATCCTGGCGATCTATGCCGCCCGCAGCGTGATAAAAGTGGAGGATTACGCCTGGTCCCTGGACACCCTCCAAAACGGGGAGGGCCAAGTGGTGGCCTGCGGCCCCGGGGCGGCCCAAAATCACCCCGGTGTGGAAGAGTTCTCCCTAACCTGTACCGCCAAAGACGGAACAGTCACTTTCCAGACAGAGGAGGACACCCGGCAAGGCACCTACCGCCAGACCCAGCGGGAGGCGTATGGCAGGCTCTACGAGATGGAGATCAAGGACTGGGGCTGGGGATACGCCGTCTGCTCCTGGACGGAATCGGACACCGGGGAGCGCCGCCCTACCCTGGTGCTGACCTTTCCAAAAGAGTACATATTGTATTTCACCGGCGAATAAACCGGCATGACAAAAGCCCCGGAGGGTCTCCCCTCCAGGGCTTTTTGTCTGGGATGTGCGACCAGGCCTGTAAGCCGGGTTCTGTCGTGGACAGTCATCTATCTTGGCCGGACGTTGCCGTCCGGCTCACGCCACCTCCACGGGACGCGCGGGCCGCGCTGTGTGTCCCTCCACGGTGTTGCTTCGGATAGGGTTTACAGGGCCGCGGGGTCTCCCCCGCGCCGGTGAGCTCTTACCTCGCCTTTCCATCCTTACCGGGCAAGCCCGGCGGTATCTCTCTGTTGCACTTTCCCTGGGGTCGCCCCCGGCGGCGGTTAGCCGTTATCCTCGCCCTTTGAAGCCCGGACTTTCCTCAGACGGGGGATTTCCCCCTCCGCCCGCGACTGTCCAGCCTGCTCACACGACTTTTATTGTACGGGGAGTTTGTCTCCCTGTCAATAATTTTTTTCCGAGAGCAGCCGGTTCTTCTCGTCCCACAGCCGCTGGGACAGGTCCACATAGTAGGCGTGGGGGTTTTCGAAGCGGGTGACCTCCTCCCACAGGGTGTCCACCTGGGCGGCGCAGTAGGCCTTCACCGCGCTGAGGGCCCGGGGCTGGTACACGCACTCCCCGGCCCGGAACAGCTGGACCTGCAGGGGCACGGCGTGGAAGTTCTCCACGGTCTTGCGCTTCCAGGTGTGGTTGGGATCGAAAATGGTGTAGGGCTGCTCGTCGTCGATAACCTCGTCGTGCATGGTGATCACGTCGGCGATGGCCTTGTCGGTCTCCCTGTCGAAGAGGCGCCACAGGCTTTTGAAGCAGGGGGTGGTGATCTTGGTCACGTTCTCGCTGATCTTGATCTTGGGGATGACCGTGCCGTCGGGCTTTTCCACGGCGGCCAGCTTGTAGACGCCGCCGAACACCGGCTCGGAGGAGGAGGTGATGAGCCGCTCCCCCACGCCGAAGGAGTCCACCTTGGCCCCCTGCATGAGCATGTCCCGGATGATGTACTCGTCCAGGGAGTTGGAGGCGCAGATGGGGCAGTCCTCGAACCCGGCGTCGTCCAGCATCTTCCGGGCCTTGCGGGAGAGGTAGGTGATGTCGCCGCTGTCGATGCGGATGCCGCCGGGCCGCAGGCCCTGGGGCACCAGCACCTCGTTGAACACCTTGATGGCATTGGGCACGCCGGACTTCAATACATTATAGGTATCCACCAGGAGCACGCAGTTTTTGGGGTAGGCGGCGGCGTAGGCCTTGAAGGCCTCGTACTCGCTGTCGAAGAGCTGCACCCAGCTGTGGGCCATGGTGCCCAGGGCGGGCACGCCGAACATGCGGTCGCTGAGGGTACAGGCCGTACCGGCACAGCCCCCGATGTAGGCCGCCCGGGCACCGTACACCGCCCCGTCGAAGCCCTGGGCCCGGCGGGAGCCGAATTCCATCACCGCCCGGCCCTGGGCGGCCCGGACGATGCGGTTGGTCTTGGTGGCGATGAGGCTCTGGTGGTTGATGCACAAAAGCACCATGGTCTCGATAAACTGGGCCTGGATGGCGGGTCCCCGCACGGTGACGATGGGCTCCCCGGGGAAGATGGGGGTGCCCTCGGGCACGGCCCACACGTCGCAGGCAAAGGTGAAGTGCCGCAGGTAGTCTAAAAACTCCTCCTGGAAGATGTGCTTGGAGCGCAGGTATTCCAGGTCCTCCTCGGTAAAGCGCAGGTTCTTCAGGTAGTCCACCAGCTGCTCCACCCCGGCCATAATGGCGAAGCCGCCATTGTCCGGCACCTTCCGGAAGAACATGTCGAAGTAGCAGATGGTGTCGGCGTAGCCGTTGGCCAGGTAGCCGTTGGCCATGGTCAGCTCGTAGAAATCGGTGAGCATGGTCAGGTTGAACTGCGGGTCGTAAAAATTCTTGCTCATGTCCTCTCGCCCCTGTCTCCCGGGTCTTTTTTCCGGGCACATTTTGTTTATTATACCATATCCCGCGGAAAAGTACAGGGGGAACGCCCGGTTCTTTCCTGATTTTCCCATTTTTTGCCAGTTGTGCATACAAGTGTGAAATCACTAAATTTTCCCGAATTTTTTAATTTTAGTCCCCTATTATTCTATAAACGCATTGATTTTCCGAATCTCGTCCATTATAATGGAGAGAAACCTGGGGGTCCAGGTGAAATTACGCTTCTATGACGTATGGAGAGAGGACCATGAGACTGAGAAGCCAGCCCCTTGGGAACAAAAACTTAATCGGTGCCCGGGTGGAGGCTGCTCGAAAAAGCCAAGGCATGAAACAGAAAGAGCTGCTGGCCCAGCTGCAGGTCCGGGGCGTGGACCTAAACGCCTCCGGCCTGTCCAAACTGGAAGGGCAGATCCGCTTTGTCACGGATTTTGAGCTGCTGGCCCTTTCCGACATTCTCAATGTGTCGGTCAGCTGGCTGTTGACCGGGGAGGAAAAAAAGTGACCGGCTGTTCCTTTTACAGCCGGCCCATGGGCGCCAAAACAATGCCCTGCTGGAAGGCAGGGTCTCGAAAATCCCTCAGTTCTTTCACAAGCTGAGGGATTTTCGTATATCCCGGCGGGAACGCTGCATAGTAAAAAGAGCGAGAACCACCGAGGGGGCCTGCCACAATGCTGCGAAATGGGGAGCTGAAGCGCCTGCGGCCGCTGCTGCTGTTCTTTTTGGGGTACACCCTGCTGTTTTTGGCGTGGGTGAAGACGTTTTTCTACACCCTGCCCCTGCTGCTGGGGCTGCTGGTGGCCGGGGCGGTGCAGCCGGTGATCCGGTTCCTGGACGGGAAGTGGCGCTGGCGCCACACGGCCTCCACCCTGGCGGCCACAGGGGCGGCTCTGGGCCTGCTGCTGGCGGGGGTGATCTTCCTGGGGGCGGCGGCCGTCCGGGAGACCGCCGCGTTCCTCTCCAGGGTGGCCCAGGGGGACCTGCCCGATTTCTCCCCGCCTGTCACCCGGTTTTTGCAGGGGGTGCGGGACTTTCTCCAGGAGCTGGACCTGGACCTCCTCCTTCAAAACCGGGAGAAGATCCTGGAGTGGGTGCAGGGCAGCCTGGGGCTGGTCCTCTCCTGCCTGGGCGCGGTGCTGGGGGTGCTCACCTCCCTGCCCACCTTACTGACCCTGGTGCTGGTGACAGGCTGCGCGGCCTTTTTCTTCGCCCGTGACATGGGGAAGCTGAAGGCCGGGCTGCGGGGGCTGTGCGGCGACAGGGCCGCGGGCTGCCTGAAAAGCGCGGCCCGCAGCTCCACCGGCGCCGGGCGGCGGTGCCTGCTGTCCTACCTGCTGCTCACGTTCATCACCTTCTGCCAGGCCTGCATCATTCTCTCCATCCTGGGCATCGACTACCCCTTCACCATCAGCCTGGTCGCCGCGGCGGCAGACGTGCTGCCGGTGCTGGGGCCGGGGCTGGTCATTGCCCCGCTGGCGGTGTACCAGCTGCTGTTGGGGGAGTACGCCAAGGCATTGGGGCTGCTCATCGGCTGGGGGATCATCACCCTGGTCCGGCAGGTGGCCGAGCCCCGGCTGGTGGCGGCTACTGTAAAGGTCCACCCCTTGACGATGCTGGCGGGGGTGTACTTCTCCCTGGTAGCGGGCAGCCTGTGGGTGCTCCTGTACGTGCTGGGGCTGTGCCAGCTCTACGCCGCCTTCCGGGAGAATGGGGCCCTCCCCTCCCTGCTGCCGCCGGCGGAGGACACAAAAGCCCGGGACTTGTAAAAGTCCCGGGCTTTTTCGCAGGGTGGGTAATGATTTAGAACCGCTCGGAGAGCAGCTTCTCCGAGGCCGCCAGGGTGACGCAGATGCACAGCAGGTGCATGGCCTGGCTCAGCTCCTCCTCCGGGGGGAAGGAGGGGGCGATGCGGATGTTGCTGTCGTTGGGGTCGGCGCCGTAGGGGAAGGTGGCCCCCGCGTCGGTGAGGACCACGCCGGCGTTGCGGCACAGCTCTACCACCCGCTTGGCGCAGCCGTTCATCACGTCCAGGTTCACAAAGTAGCCGCCGTTGGGATGGCTCCACCGGGCCACGCCCAGGTCCCCCAGCTCTCGCTCCAGGGCCTCCTCCACAATGCGGAATTTGGGCTCCAGAATCTTCCGGTGGCCCTGCATCAGGGAGTAGACACCGTCCAGGTCGTGTAAAAACAGGATGTGCCGCAGCTGGTTGAGCTTATCCGGGCCGATGGTCTGGGTGGTGAAGCGCTTCTTCAGGTCCACGATGTTCCGGGCGCTGGCCCCCAGGGCGGCCACACCGGCGCCGGGGAAGGAAATCTTCGAGGTGGAGGCGAAGAACAGCACGTTGTCCTCGGTGCCCTGCTTCAGGCACTCCTCGTACAGGTTCAGCAGGGTGTCGGGGGTGTCGGTCAGGTCGTGGACGCAGTAGGCGTTGTCCCACATAATGCGGAAGTCCTTGGCCGCGGGCTTCAGGGCGGCAAAACGCCGCACCGTCTCGTCGGAATAGGTGACCCCGGTGGGGTTGGAGTACTTGGGCACGCACCAGCAGCCCTTGATGCTCTCGTCCTTCTCCACCAGCCGCTCGATCAGGTCCATGTCGGGGCCGGTTTTGAGCATGGGCACGGGGATCATCTCCACACCGAAGTACTCGGTGACGGCAAAGTGCCGGTCGTAACCGGGCACCGGGCACAGGAATTTCACGTGCTCCTGCTTTCCCCAGGGCTTGCAGCCCCCGAAGCCGTGGGTCATCCCCTGGGAGATGCAGTCGAACATCATCTGCAGGCTGGAGTTGTTCCCCAGGATGATCAGGTCCGCGGGCAGGCCCATCATGCCGCTGAAGATCTCCCGCATCTCCGGCAGGCCGTTCCAGATGCCGTAGTTGCGGCTGTCGTCGCCATTGGAGTTGGCAAACTCGCTGCGGGCCTTCAAGGCCTCCAGCACCCCCAGGGCCAGGTCCAGCTGCTTCGCGCAGGGCTTGCCTCGGGCCATATTCAGGCTGACATGCAGGGCCTTGAAATCCTCGTACTGGCTTGCGGCCTCCTGGTTTACCCGCCGCAGCTCCGCCTTATCCATCGCCGCCAGTTTCATCACAACAGCTCCTCTATCCCTCTTGTTTTGCATGGGTGCAAAGCGAAGAGGTTCATTTTAGAAAGTCAAATTTCTTGTATTTTACTCTATCGAAGAAAAAAATGCAAGTTCATTTTCACAATCCTGCATTTTTTATGTTTTACACGATTCCCGATTTTGCGGGCGGGCTTTTCTGTGCAACCTTATGAAGCTGCAAAAATCCCGGAAATTTCCCAGGAAAATGGGGCCGCGGGATTTGTATTTTTCCCGGGGATATGGTATACTGGGCACAGCGCGGCCGGGTCTTTCCTGGCTGCCACTCATTTTTACAGATACTATCAAAATCGGGAATGGAGGACATTATGGGCGGATTTTTTGGAGTAGCTTCCCAAGACGACTGCTTGCTGGACCTGTTCTTCGGCACGGACTATCACTCCCACCTGGGCACGCGCCGGGCGGGCATGGCGGTGTACGACCCAGAAAAAGGGTTCGACCGGGCCATCCACAATATCGAGAACTCCCCGTTTCGCACCAAATTCGACAAGGATGTCAGCGAGATGAAGGGCCGGCTGGGCATCGGCTGCATTTCAGACTATGAGCCCCAGCCCCTGATCGTGCGCTCCCACCACGGCACCTATGCCATCGTCACCGTGGGGCGCATCAACAACGCCGAGGAGATCGTCAAGTCCCTGTTCGAGTCCGGCCACTCCCACTTTCTGGAGATGAGCGGCGGGGACATTAACGCCACGGAGCTGGTGGCCGCGGTCATCAACCAGAAGGACGACCTGCTGGAGGGCATCCGCTACGCCCAGGAGACCATCGACGGCTCTATGACCATGCTGCTCCTCACCCCCCAGGGCATTTACGCCGCCCGGGACAAGCTGGGCCGCACCCCGGTGTCCATCGGCCAGAAGCCCGGCGCCCACTGTGTGGCCTTCGAGGGCTTCGCCTACCTGAACCTGGGCTATACCATGGAGCGGGAGCTGGGCCCCGGCGAGGTGGCCCTCGTCACCCCCGAGGGGGTACAGACGCTGGCCGCCCCCGGGGACAAGATGAAGATCTGCACCTTCCTGTGGGTGTACTACGGCTATCCCTCCTCCTCCTATGAGGGCGTCAGCGTGGAGGAGATGCGCTACCGCTGCGGCGCCAAAATGGCCCAACGGGACGATGTAAAGGTGGACACCGTCGCCGGCGTTCCCGACTCGGGCCTGGCCCACGCCATCGGCTACGCCAACGCCTCGGGCATCCCCTTCTCCCGGCCTCTCATCAAATATACGCCCACCTGGCCCCGGTCTTTCATGCCCACCATGCAGAGCCAGCGGGATATGATCGCCAAAATGAAGCTCATCCCCATCCACGAGCTCATCCGGGACCGCAGCCTGCTGCTCATCGACGACTCCATCGTCCGGGGCACCCAGCTGCGGGAGACCACCGACTTCCTGTTCAAAAGCGGGGCCAAGGAGGTCCACGTGCGGCCCGCCTGCCCGCCCCTGCTGTACAGCTGCAAGTACCTGAACTTCTCCCGGTCCACCACCTCTATGGACCTGATCACCCGGCGGGTCATCCGGGAGATGGAGGGCACCTCCCACCCCAAAAACCTGGAGCGATACGCCGACCCGGAGACCTGCGAGTACCAGAAGATGGTGGAGACCATCGGCCACCAGCGGAACTTTACCACCCTGCGCTACCACCGGCTGGACGACCTGATGGACTCGGTGGGCATCGACAAGTGCAAGCTGTGCACCTACTGCTGGAACGGCAAAGAGTAAATATTTCCTATAGAAAAGCACAGAAAAGGACTGCCGCGGTTTTCGCGGCAGCCCTTTTTTGCCTATGGAAACATTTACACGGCGTCGTACTGCTCCTGCAGCCAGGCCTGGGCCTGGAGCAAGCCCTCCTCGCTTAGGGGGAATTGGGCCTCCTGCTTCTCCCCTGCCCGCTCGAAGCACAGGTCCTCCCGCCAGGTGAAGGCCTCCAGGCGGGCCTCCTCGGCGTTGGGCCGCACCAGGTACCGGAGCATGGCCCCGGTGGCCGGGTCCTTGGTGCGGCTGCCGGTGAAGGTGTTGCCCTCGGTGAAAAATGTCAGCTTCTGGATCTCCATCTCTTCCATTTTCGTTACCTCCTTTTCTCACTTGCTCTCCGCCGCTTTTTCCTGCACGGTGCTCTTCAGCCGGGTGCCGGAGAGCCTGCCGTAGAGGAAGTCCCGCCGCGCCCCGGCCGAGCGGTTCACGGCTGCCCCCAGCAGCAGGGCGCAAAGCCCCGCGAAGAGCCACACCGCCACCAAAAACGCCCCCACCAAGGAGGAGTCCAGGGGCAGCTGCCGGAACACCCAGGCCACGCCCCAAAAAGCATAGCAGAACAGCTCCAGCAGGGCGTAGCGCAGCAGGCACCGCCACAGCAGCACTCGGCTCCCGTCCCGGTTCACCACGCAGAATTTGGTGAGCCGCTTGCCCAGGCTCTTGCCTCCGCAGGCCCACTGGAACAGCCCGAAATACAGCAGGTAGGCCACAGGGAAGGCAAAGGGCAGCCGGAAGATACTGAGCAGCCCGTAGAGGAGGGACACAAAGAGCATGTCCACCAGCAGGGCAAAGCACCGCCGGGGGAAGGTGACCCGCTCCCCCTTCTCGTAGGACTTCTCATCGATCCGGTCCCGGTCCGGCAGGATGCGCCACAGCCAGCCGGTGACCAGGTAGCCCGCCAGGCCGCCCAGGGTGTTGCAGAGCAGGTCGTCCACATCGAACAGGCGGTAGGCCCGGGGATAAAAGCCGTAGAGGCCCGACAGCTGGGTCAGCTCGAAAAACAGGCTGAGGCAGAAGCTGGCGATGCCGGTGAACAGGGCCTTCCGCCGGAAATAGTACCGCAGGTAAAACCCCAAAGGGAACAGCAGGGCGAAATTGAACACGAACTGCAGGGTGAAGGTGCTGGTCAGCGCCGGCAGGTAGGTGGAGGGGTCGGTGAGGACGAAGTCCGTCTCCTTGGGCAGGTCCCGGAAAAAGCTGAAGGGGATGAGCTGCACCGAGGGGCCGGTGAGCTTGGCCACCTCGTCCCAGTCCGGCAGGGGGAGGATCACCAGGCAGTAGGCGCACAGCAGGTAGAGGGCAAAGGAATAGGCCAGGAAAAAACGCAGGAAGGTGACGCTGCCGAACTTCCGGTAGTGGTGGAGGAGGAAGGGCAGGGTGATCACCGCCGCCACCAGGGGGAAATAGAGAAGCGCCGAGCGGATTACGCCCACATAAAAGCCCATGGTAAAGTCATCCCCTTTCTGTGTTCCTTCCGTACAGGAAGGCCCTCCCCCGCTTTCCCACCTGTTGGATGGCCCCGGCCTCCCGGAGGGTCCCCAGGGCGAAGGAGGCCTTTTTGGGGGAGAGCTTCCCCGCCTTGGCGAACTCCTTGGCGGTGAACTCCTCCGGCAGCCCGGCGGGCAGCAGCTGCTGGTAGTCCGATAAGGACCGGACCCACAGCTCCCCCAGCAGGGCCAGGGGCAATCGCTCGTACCGGGTGGAGCCCCGCTTGCCGTTGTTGCCCCAGCCGTTTTGCAGGCGGTACTCCTCCACCTCCAAGAACACCAGGCACAGCCGGAGGTTCTCGTGGCCCAGCCAGGGCTTGATTTTGGAGAGCTCCGGCAGCACCTCGCAGGCCTGGGCCTGCTTGGGGCTTTTCCGCCGGGGGGTGATGGAGCCGTCCTCCCCCAGCCACACCAGCCATTTCAGGGCCGGGATGGGGTACACCACCGTCACCGGGCCCAGGGGGAGGAAGTGCTCCAGCTTCCCACGCAGCCGGGAAAAGTCCCGGGTCTGGACCTCGGTGATGCCCCCGGGGCCCCGGATGTCCGCCACAAAGCGCCCCACCGGGACCTCGGTCTCGTCCCCAGGGCAGCGGAAATACTCCTTCAGCGCCGCGTGGAGGGACCGCTCCCCCAGGGTGCCGATGCCCTGCCGGGCCCGGTCCCCGGTGAGGGCCGCCTCGCAGGCGGCGGCAAAACGCGCCGGGTCCATCAGTCCAGCTGGAACAGCCGGGCGAAATTGTCGTAGAGCATGGCCTGGTTCTCCTCCTGGGAGAAGCCCAGGGCAAAGAAGCGCTCCAGCTCCTCCTTGGGGTCCCACATGGGGAAGTCGGTGCCGAACATGGTGTGGTCCACCCCGAAGTGGGCGATGTTCTCCTTGGCTTCCTCCGGGCTTACCTTGAACAGGGAGCTGGAGGTGTCGATGTACACGTTGGTGCCGGAGAGCTCCCGGCGGGCCTCCTCCCACTCGCTGTAGCCCCCCAGGTGGGCGGCGATGCAGGTAAAGTCAGGCAGCTTGTCGATGACGTTCATCAGCCGGTGGGGGGAGGAGAAGTCCGTGCGGCTGTCCCCGGTGTGGAACAGCACCGGCAGCCCCCGGCGGTGGGCCTCTTTGTACACGTCCAGCATTTTGGGGTCGTCGATCATAAACTCCTGGAAGTCCGGGTGCAGCTTGATGCCCCGCAGCCCCCGGGCCTGGATGTCGTCCATTTCCCCGGAAATGTCGGTGATGTCCTGGTGCCAGGCCCCCAGGCCGATGAACTGGGGGTACTTTTCGCACTTCTCCTGGATAAACTGGTTGATGGAGCGGACCTGCTCCACCTTGGTGGCCACGGAGCACACCAAAAACCGGTCGATGCCGGCTTCCCCGCCCCGCTGGGCCAACACGTGGGGCAGCCCCACGTTGTGCATGGGGATGTGGTAGAAGTCCCCCACCGAGGCGGTGGCTTTCTCCGCGATCTTCCCGGGGTAGATGTGGGCGTGGGCGTCGGCGGCCCGATAGGTCACGCCGTTGTGCTGTACGGGCATAGGGTCATTCCCTTCCTTTCTCTGTTTGTACCTGCTGCCGGGCCCGCTCCCGCTGGGAGTAGACGCAGCCGCAGTAATCCTGGCGGTAGAGGCCGAACTGATGGGACAGCTCCACCGAACGCTTATAGCCGTCTTTTTTCTTAAAATCCGAGGGCAGGTGCTTTACCCCGAACTCCTCCCCCACCTCCTCGCCGATCCGGTTCAGGGCCGGGGCGTTTTTTAAGGGACTGATGGACAGGGTGGTGGTAAAGTAGTCGAAGCCGCCCTCCCCCGCGGCCCGGGCGGCCTCCCGCAGGCGCAGGCGGTAGCATTTTATGCACCGGGCGCCGCCCTCCGGGGCGTCCTCCAGACCCTGGGCCATGGCTTCGAAGGCCTCGCCGTCATAGGCGCAGGGCAAAAAGGAGACCGGATTCGGCAGGTCCATCTCCGCCACCAGCCGCCGCAGCTCCGCCTCCCGCTTCTGGTACTCCGCGAAGGGGGCAATGTTGGGGTTGTAATACAGCAGGGTAATGGCAAAATAGGGGGAGAGCCGCTCCAGCACCGCGCTGGAACAGGGGGCGCAGCAGGCGTGGAGCAGCAGCGTGGGCGGGGGCCCCTCTTTTGGCAGCCTGCCGATGAGACGTTCCTGCTCTTTGGAAAAATTGCGCTGCGGTGCCATGGTCTCTCCCCTTTCGGTCAAAATTGTGGGGATTTTTGAAAAATCCCTACCAAGTGTAGCACAGCCCGGGGCCGATTGCAAGCCTCCCCTACGCCAGGCCCAGCTGCCGGAGGGCCTGGCCCACCCCGTCGTGGGCGTTGTCCGCCGTGTGATGGGGGAAGCGCTCCAGCAGCTCTTTGGGGGCGTTACCCATCAGGAAGCCCTGGCCCACGGCCTGCAGCATCTCCATGTCGTTGTAGTTGTCCCCGAAGGCGGCGGCCTCCTCTGGGGGGATGCCGTAATGGGCGCAGGCCTGCCCCACCCCCCAGGCCTTGGTGACGCCCCCGGCCATGACCTCCAGCAGGGTGTCCGCCGAGCGCACGATGGAATACCCCGGGAAGGCCGCACCCATCTGCCGCTCCAGCCGGCGGATGTCCGCCGGCTCCCCCATGCACAGCAGCTTGTGGACCTCCTCCCCGGTCAGGTCCTCCAGCCAACCCTCCCGGGCCTGGGCGTGGACCACGGCCTCCTCCCCGGCCACCCGGGGGTCGGAGCGGTCCCTGACCAGCCACTGGTCGAAGGCGTAGAGGCACACGGTGACCGGCCAGCCTTCGATATAGTCCAGAAGGCGGCGGGCCTCCCCCTTGGGAAAGCCCCGGTGGAACAAGGTGCGCCCCGCCCCGTCTCGCATCAGCCCGCCGCTGAAGGAGATGACCCCGCACCGCAGGCCCAGGTCCTCCAGGAGGGGAGCCACTGCCGTGGGCCCCCTTGCCGTGACGATGACAAAAGGCACGCCCCGGGCCTCCAGGCCCAAGACAGCCTGCCGGGTCTGGGGCAGCAGCCGGTGGCATGGGTCCAGCAAAGTGCCGTCGATGTCGCTGAAAACGATCTTCACCATTGGGGGTCCCGCCTTTCGGAAAAAAGTTGATACCAGTGTGTTATAGTTTTCATTATACCACAGCGCCAGGGGTTTTTCCAGGGCGGCGGCAGTTTCCGGTTGACACCGGTGGGCGGAATGGGGTATCATAAACGCAGTACGCACAGAATGGTTAGGGAGGGTCGGGGATGGACATCTCGTTCTTGTGGTCCAACGATCTCATCAACGTCAGCGTGATCGCCTGGGTCAGCGCCCAGCTCATCAAGGCGGTGGTGGACACTGTAAAGCACAAGCAATTCGACCGCCACCGGCTGGCGGGGGCAGGCGGCATGCCCAGCTCCCACTCGGCGGTGACCTGCGCCGTGCTGCTCACCTCCTACTACCTGTACGGCTTCAACTCCTCCACCTTTGCCCTGGCCTTCGTGGTGGCCCTTATCGTCATGTACGACGCCACCGGCGTGCGCTGGGCGGCAGGGCTCCACGCCCGGGCCATCAACCAGCTGGTGGAGTACCTGAACAACAGCGAGGACCAGGAGAACAAAAACGCCCTGGCCGAGCTTATCCCCCGCCTGAACGAGTCCTTGGGCCACCGGGTCATCGAGGTGATCTGCGGGGCGCTGTTGGGCTTTGCCATCGCCTTTATCGCCCACCTCATCCGCCAGGGCGGGGTGTTCCTGTTCTGAAATCGCTTTCTTTGGCCTGGGCAGGCATTCTGCCCGGGCTTTTTTGCGGCTGTTTTCCGGCGGAGAGCCTTGTGCTCCCGGCGTTTTTGTGCTATAATATTAAAGTTTTGACTGCGACTTGTAAAGCGAGGGAATTTCCCATGTAGTACCGTAAGTCACCCGGAACGATTTTTCTCTTGAGAAAGGATGACTCTATCTTGCCAGAACTACAAAACGAGATCCAGCGCCGGCGGACCTTTGCCATCATCTCCCACCCCGACGCCGGTAAGACCACCTTGACGGAAAAGCTGCTGCTCTACGGCGGGGCCATCAACCTGGCGGGCATGGTAAAGGGCAAGCGCAACTCCCGCCACGCCGTGTCCGACTGGATGGAGATTGAAAAGCAGCGGGGCATCTCCGTCACCTCCTCTGTCATGCAGTTCCAGTACGACGGCTACTGCATCAACATTCTGGACACCCCGGGCCACCAGGACTTCTCCGAGGACACCTACCGCACCCTGATGGCGGCGGACTCGGCGGTGATGGTCATCGACGCCAGCAAGGGCGTGGAGGCCCAGACACGGAAGCTCTTTAAGGTCTGCGTTATGCGGGACATCCCCATCTTCACCTTCATCAACAAGATGGACCGGGACTCCCAGAGCCCCTACGACCTGCTGGATGAGATCGAGAAGGAGCTGGGCATCGGCACCTACCCCATGAATTGGCCCATCGGCTCGGGCATCGACTTCAAGGGCGTGTACGACCGGGAGCGGGACAAGGTGCTCATCTTCGAGCCGGAGGGGGAAAACGCCGGCCGCAAGGAGGTAAAGGAGCAGGATTTCTCCCTGGAGGATCCGGCCCTGAAGGACTGGACCGGCCCCTACCTCTACGACACTTTGAAGGACGACGTGGAGCTGCTGGACGGGGCGGGGTACGAGTTTGACTTGGACAAGGTGCGGCATGGCAAGCTCTCCCCGGTGTTTTTCGGCTCGGCCCTGACCAACTTCGGCGTAGAGCCCTTTTTGGAGAGCTTTCTGCGCCTGACCACCCCGCCCCTGCCCCGGAACACCGCCCAGGGCACGGTGGACCCCTTTGACCCCAACTTCTCCGCCTTTGTATTCAAGATCCAGGCCAACATGAACAAGGCACACCGGGACCGCATCGCCTTTATCCGCATCTGCTCGGGGAAATTCGAGAAGGGCATGGAGGTGGAGCACGTCCAGGGCGGGCGGAAGATGAAGCTGGCCCAGCCCCAGCAGCTCATGGCCCAAAGCCGGGAGATCATCGAGGAGGCCTACGCCGGGGACATCATCGGCGTGTTCGACCCGGGC
>LBJMC04202__coassemble_609_pt1 | contig 24233 bp, 18 predicted proteins | sample LBJMC04202__metabat2_high_PE_010 | metagenome-assembled genome bin LBJMC04202
GCTGCAGCAGGCCATGCAGGAGATGATCCGCAGCAAGATGACCAGCGTGCAGCGGCTGGAGATGACCTCCAGCAACGTGCCCCAGGAGAAGCTGCTGGACGTGGTGCTGGACCAGGACATTGACATCCTGAAGCGGACCAAGGAGAGCGTGGACCGGGAGGCCTTTTACCAGGCGGCAGAGGCCCTGGTGAACGCCCGGAAGGTCTACGTGCTGGGGGCGGGGAGCTCGTTGGCCCTGGCCACCTTTCTGGCCCACTACCTGCGGCTCATCTTCGACACGGTGCACCTGGTAGAGGCCACCAGCGAGTACACCATCCTCCAGCAGATGGTGCGGGCCGGGGAGGAGGACGCCATCATCGCCATCAGCTTCCCCCGGTACTCGAAAAAAGCGGTAAAGACCCTGAAATACGCCTCCGACCGGGGCATGGCCACCATCGCCATCACCGACAGCCGGCTGTCCCCCCTGGCGGAGCACGCCAGCCACGTGCTGCTGGCCCGCAGCGACATGGTGTCCTTTGTGGACTCCCTGGTGGGTCCGCTGAGCGTCATCAATGCCCTGATCGTCACCGTGGCTATCCGCAAAAAGGCGGAGGTGGCCCGGACCCTCCAGCAGATCGAGACCATCTGGGACGAGTACGGCGTCTACGAAAAGGTGGATGAGAAGAACAGTTGAGCGTTTTGGCTGAGTACGATGTGATTGTGGTGGGGGGCGGGGCCGCCGGCATGATGGCCGCCGGGACCTGCGCCGCCCGGGGCAGGCGCACCGCCCTGTTGGAAAAAAACCGACAGCTGGGCCGGAAGGTGCGCATCACCGGGAAGGGCCGCTGCAACGTGACCAACCGCTGCTCGGTGGAGGAGGCGGTAGCCGCCTGCCCCCGGGGCGGGAAGTTTTTGTATGGGGCCTTTTCCGCCTTCCCGCCGGAAGCCGCCATGCGGTTTTTTGAGGATCTGGGCGTGCCCCTGAAAACCGAGCGGGGGCGGCGGGTGTTCCCCCAGTCGGACAGCGCCCACGATATCGCCGACGCCCTGGCCCGGTTCGCTATGGGGAACGGGGCGGCCCTGGTGCAGGAGCCGGCGGTGCGGGTGCTGGTGGAAAACGGCTGCGTCCAGGGGGTGGAGACCCCCCGGGGGCAGTACCGTGCCCCGGCGGTGATCTTGGCCTGCGGCGGGGCCTCGTACCCCGGTACAGGCTCCAACGGGGACGGCTACCGCCTGGCGGCCCAGGCGGGGCATACCATCGTGGAGCCCGGCCCCTCCCTGGTGCCCCTGGTGGCCCGGGGGGAGGACTGCCCGAAGCTGATGGGACTGTCCCTGCGCAACTGCGGGGTAAAGGTCACCCAGGCGGGGAAGAAAAAGCCGGTGTACCAGGACTTCGGGGAGCTGCTGTTCACCCATTTCGGCCTGTCCGGGCCCACGGTTTTGAGCGCTTCGGCCCACATGCACCCCATGGAGCCGGGGAAGTACACGGTACACCTGGACCTGAAGCCCGCCCTGGACGAAGGCAAGCTGGACGCCAGGCTCCTGCGGGAGCTGGAAGCGCATAAAAATAAGATATTCGCCAATTCTTTGGATGAGCTGCTGCCCCAGAAGCTCATCCCGGTGGTGATCGCCCGCAGCGGTATCCCCGGGGAGACTCGGTGCCACTCCGTCACGGCTGTGCAGCGCCGGGGGCTTCTTTCAGTGCTGAAGGATTTTTCCGTGGAGATCGAAGGCTTCCGGCCCATCAACGAGGCCATCGTCACCCGGGGCGGGGTGTCCTTAAAGGAGATCGACCCCCGGACCATGGAGTCCAAGCTGGTGAAAGGCCTGTACTTTGCCGGTGAAATGGTGGACGCCGACGCCTACACCGGGGGCTTTAATTTACAGATTGCCTTTGCCACGGGGAAACTGGCGGGGGAGCACGCTTAGGGCAAAGGTGGGCGATGGAGGCTGGCCCGCGGGCCCTCCCGGCCGCGGCAGGGCCGCGGCCGCTCCGCCGGGACGGCGGAGACGGCGCCGCAGGCGGCGGGGGAGGGCCCGCGTCCGGCGGCTTTTTCCAGAGCTTTACCTTCGCGTCACGGGATTTTCATAGAAATATGGGACACTGGGGTATCCGGGGTCCCGGAAAGAGAGGAACGACAGCATGTTCGCAGTAGCCATCGACGGCCCGTCCGGGGCGGGGAAATCCAGCCTGGCCAAGGCCGCGGCCCAGGAGCTGGGCTTCGTCTATGTGGACACCGGGGCCCTGTACCGCACCGTGGCCCTGTACCTGCTGGAGCAGGGAGAGGACCCGGGGGACCCCCAGGCGGCGGAGGCCGCCCTGCCCCACATCCAGGTGGGGCTGGAACACGCCCCGGAGGGTCAGAAAATGTATTTGTGCGGCAGGGAGGTCACCGGGCTCATCCGCACGCCGGAGGTGTCCATGGCGGCCTCGAAGGTGTCGGCCATCCCCGCGGTGCGGGCCTTTTTGCTGGAGCTCCAGCGGGACCTGGCCCGAAAGAACAACGTGCTCATGGACGGGAGGGACATCGGTACCGTGGTGCTGCCCAGCGCCCAGCTGAAGATCTTCCTCACCGCCTCCCCGGAGGAGCGGGCCCGGCGGCGGGTGGCCCAGCTGGAAGAGAGCGGCCAGCCCGCGGACTTTGCCAGCATCCTGCGGGACATCCAGCAGCGGGACTACCAGGACTCCCACCGGGAGGCAGCGCCCCTAAAGCCCGCGGAGGACTCGGTGCTGCTGGACACCACCGGGGAGGATTTCCAGCAGTCGAAGGACCGGCTGGTGGCCCTGGTGCGGGCGCGGCTTTGATCGAATTTTGGGAAGGATGAGGGAATTGGCAAAAGAAAAACCGAAGGCAAAACCAAAGACCTGGCTCTACGTGGTGGGGCAGGCCATCTTGTGGGGGTACTTCCACCTGGTGTTCCGCATGGATGTAAAGGGCGCGGAAAACGTGCCCAGCGAGGGCCCGGTGCTCATCTGCAGCAACCACTTGGCCAAGCGGGACCCAGTGCTGCTGGGCCTGAGCGTGAAGCGGCAGGTCTTTTACATGGCGAAGGAGGAGCTGTTCCGCAACAAATTTTTGGGCGGGCTGTTCCGCCTGCTGGGGGCCTTCCCGGTGAGCCGGGGCACCGGCGGGGAGGACGCTTTGCAGAACGCCTACACCCTGCTGGAGGAGAACGCCATGGTGGGGGTGTTTATCGAGGGGCACCGGTCCAAGACCGGGGAGCTGCTGCGGCCCAAGACCGGCGCCGCCCTGCTGGCCTACCGCACCCAGGCGCCGGTGGTGCCGGTGTGCATCACCGCCGGGGACGGGAAGCAGCCCGGGATGTTCAAGCGCACCCTCATCCGCATCGGCAAGCCCATCCCCCCGGAGGAGCTGGACATCCCCGATGACTCCAGCGCCAGCCTGCGCCGGACCAGCAAGGCCATTATGGCCCGCATCGCCCGGCTCCGGGAGGAGTCCTTAAAAGAGCTGGGCCTGCCCCTGCCCCAGCCCCAGCCCAAGGAGGAGACCGGAGGCGAGGCCAAATGAGCGTGGAGCTGGCCCAGTCCGCCGGGTTCTGCTTTGGGGTGGACCGGGCGGTGAGCACCGTCTACCGCCTGCTGGAAGAGGGCAAGCCCGCCGCCACCCTGGGGCCCATCATCCACAACCCCCAGCTGGTGGCGGACCTGGCGGCCCGGGGGGTGCGGGCAGTCTCCTCCCCGGAGGAGACGCCCCCGGGTCACGTGCTGGTCATCCGCTCCCACGGGGTGCCCCAGAGCACTGTGGACCAGCTGGAGGAGCTGGGCATCCCCTATGTGGACGCCACCTGCCCCTTTGTGAAAAAAATTCACGACCTGGCCCGCCGGGCCGGGGAGGAGGGGAAGCTCTTCCTCCTCTTCGGCGACGCCGGCCACCCGGAGGTGCAGGGCATCGTGGGGCACTGCACCGGGCCCTATTTCATCTGCAAAAACAGCGAAGAATTGGCAGAAGCGCTAAAAAATCACCCGGAATGGGCCCAAAAACCGATAGCAGTGGCGGCCCAAACCACATTTCACACGGGCGAATGGCAAATTTGTTTGGAAACCTTGAAAAAAGTATGTACAAACGCCGCTGTTTTTGCTACAATATGTAATGCAACTGCGAAACGGCAAAAAGAGGCTGAGGCCCTGGCCCGCCGGTGCGACTATATGGTGGTCGTGGGGGGCAGGGATAGTTCCAACACGGCGAAGCTCCGGGAGATCTGTGGGGAGCACTGTGAGACGTACCTCGTGGAAAGAGCGGAAGAGCTGCCGGCTTTTCCCGCCGGTTCACGCATTGGCATTACTGCGGGAGCCTCTACCCCCGCAAGCATTATAAAGGAGGTACTAGTTACCATGGCTGAAGTAAACAACAACGAAATGAATTTTGAGGAGATGCTTGAGGAGTCCCTCAAAAACTTTAATACAGATGAGAAAGTGCACGGCGTTGTAGTGGGCATCTCCCCCACCGAGGTGTATGTGGACGTAGGCCGCAAGCAGGCCGGCTTCATCCCCGCGGCCGAGCTCTCCAACGACCCCAGCGTAAAGCCCGAGGACGTGGTGAAGATCGGCGACGAGATGGACCTGCTCATTATGAAGACCAACGACCAGGAGGGCACCATCATGCTCTCCAAGCGCCGGGTAGACGCCATGAAGGGCTGGGATGAGATCGGCGAGGCCCTGGAGAACAACGAGATCCTGGAGGGCAAGGTCATCGAAGTGGTCAAGGGCGGCGTGATCGTGCTGTACAAGGCCATGCGGGTGTTCGTGCCCGCCTCTCAGGCCACTGCCACCCGGGGCGAGGACCTGAACGCCCTGCTGAATACCGATGTGAAGTTCCGCATCATCGAGGTCAACCGCCAGCGCCGCCGGGCTGTGGGCTCCATCCGCAGCGTGCTCCGTGAGGAGCGCAAGGCTGCCCAGGAGAAGTTCTGGGAGCAGGTGGAAGTGGGCCAGGAGTACACCGGCAAGGTGAAGTCCCTGACCAACTTCGGCGCCTTTGTGGACCTGGGCGGTGTGGACGGCATGGTGCACATCTCCGAGCTCTCCTGGAACCGGGTAAAGCACCCCAGCGAAGTGGTGAACGTCGGCGACACCGTCACCGTGTACGTAAAGGCCCTGGACCGGGAGAACGGCAAGATCTCCCTGGGCTACAAGCGGCCTGAGGACAACCCCTGGGTGAAGCTGGAGCGGGAGTACCCCGTGGGCACCGTGTGCGACGCCAAGATTGTGGGCATCACCCAGTTCGGCGCCTTCGCCAACGTGATCCCCGGCATCGACGGCCTGATCCATATCTCCCAGCTGGCCGACCACCGGGTGGAGAAGCCCCAGGACGTGGTAAAGGTGGGCGACGTGGTGAAGGTGAAGATCACCGACATCGACTTTGATAAGCACCGGGTATCCCTGTCCATCCGCGCCCTGCTGGAGGACCAGCAGCAGGAGGAGGACCAGGCTGCCGCCCAGGCCCCTGCCGAGGAAGTGGTGTACTCCACCGAGGCCCCCGCTGAGGAGGCCCCCGCCCAGGACGAGCCCGAGGCGTAACGGGAACATAGTTTATTTGCGATAGTACAACAGGGCAGTTGCCACTGCCCTGTTTTGTACGTGATAGGCCAGAAAGAATACACACTGGCCCCCGCCGCAGGCTCCGGCTCCGGAGGGCGGGCCGGCCAAAATGGAGGAAAGACCCATGAAGCGAGTAAAAAAACCGGTGTTCTTCATCGTGGCGCTTTTGATCATCGCCCTGACCTACACCTCCCTGTTCGGCGTGTACGGCCAGAACGGCGACTTTAAGGAGACCTACATCAAGGGCGCCGGGGACATCCGCTGGGGCATCGACATCCGGGGCGGCGTAGAGGCCACCTTCAGCCCTGCCGAGGACGTGCAGGCCACCGACACCCAGCTGGAGGCCGCCAAGGCCATTATCGAGACCCGTATGGTGTCCCAGAACATCACCGACTATGAGCTTTACACCGACGCCACCAACAACCGGATCATCGTCCGGTTCCCCTGGCGCAGCGACGAGACCGACTTCGACCCGGAGGAGGCCATCAACGAGCTCTCCGCCACCGCCCAGCTCACCTTCCGGGAGGGCATGGAGTACGAGACCACCGACTATGCCGAGGACGGCAGCCCGGTGTACAAGACTCCCACCGGCACCACGGAGGAGAACATCATCCTGGAGGGCTCTGACGTCGTGACCGCCGAGCCCGCCATGATGCAGGACCAGGAGACCGGCCAGTACCAGTACATGGTGTCCCTCACCCTGTCCGACGAGGGCAAGGAGAAGTTCGCCGAGGCCACCGAGCGCCTGGTGGGCGGCACCATCTCCATCTGGATGGACGACGTGATGATCTCCGCCCCCACGGTCAACGAGGCCATCACCAACGGGGAGTGCACCATCAGCGGCGACTTCACCAGCGAGGAGGCCACCCAGCTGGCCTCCCAGATCCAGTCCGGCGCCCTGCCCTTTGCCCTGGAGACCTCCAACTTCAAGGCCCTTGCCCCCACCCTGGGCTCTCAGGCCCTGGAAGTGATGATGGTGGCCGGCATCATCGCCTTTGTGGTCATCTCCATTCTGATGATCGTGATCTTCCGGCTGCCCGGCGTGGTGGCTGTCATCAGCCTGGCCGGCCAGATGGGCATTTGCTTCGCGGCCGTGACCGGCTTCTTCCCCAACCTGAATTCCTTTACCATGACCCTGCCCGGCATCGCGGGCATCATCCTCTCCATCGGCATGGGCGTGGACGCCAACATCATCACCGCCAGCCGCGTGCGGGAGGAGCTGCGGAACGGCAAGAGCCTGGACGGCGCCCTGCAGCAGGGCTTCCAGACCAGCTTCTGGGCCATTTTCGACGGCAACATCACCACCTCCATCGTGGCCATCATGCTCATGGGCGTGTTCGGCCCCAGCAACATCCTGTCCATCATTTTCGGCGAGTCCACCACGGGCTCCATCTTCTCCTTCGGCTTTACCCTGCTCATGGGCATCATCGGCAACTTTGTGATGGGCGTGTTCGCCACCCGGCTGATGACCCTGTCCCTGGCGGGCTTCAAGTGCTTCCACAAGAAGTGGCTCTTCGGCGGGCCCCGGGATGACAACGCCCCCCTGCCCGAGAAGAAGGTGTTCGACTTCTGCGGCCGCAGGAAGATCTTCTACGGCATCTCCATCGCCGTGCTGGTGGTGGGCCTCATCGCCAGCGTGGTGGTCGGGCCCAAGCTGGACATCCAGTTTGCCGGCGGCTCCATGATCAACTACACCGTGGAGGGCGGCGAGGTCTCCGGCGAGGAGGTCCAGAACGTCATCCAGGAGCAGCTGGGCCGGGAGTGCTCGGTGTCCATCGACCAGAGCCTGAACAGCGATAACCTGAACGTCACCGTGTCCTTCGCCGGGAACACCAGCATCACCCCCGACGAGCAGACCCAGGTGGCCCAGACCCTCACCGACGCCTTTGAGGGCCGCACCTTCACCCTGCTGGAGTCCAACTCCGTAGACGCCACCATGGGCGCGAAATTCTTCCAGAAGTGCCTGGTGTGCTTTGTGCTTACCGCCATCCTGCTGCTGATCTACATCGCCCTGCGCTTCCGGAAGATCGGCGGCCTGTCCGCGGGCCTGTCCGCCATCGTGGCTCTGCTCCACGATGTGCTCATCGCCTTCTTCGTGTTCGTCATCTTCGGCCTGTCCATCAGCGACATCTTCATCGCCGTGGTGCTCACCATCCTGGGCTACTCTTTGAACGCCACCATCGTCATCTACGACCGGGTGCGTGAGAACCGCCGGAAGATGGGCGCCAAGGCCGATTACCTGGACGTTATGAACACCAGCCTGACCCAGAGCTTCGGCCGGACCTTCCTCACCTCCCTGGCCACGTTCCTGTCCCTGCTGGTGGTGCTGGTGGTAGCGGGCATCTACTCCATCAGCACGGTAGTGGCCTTCTCCCTGCCCATGATGGTGGGCGTGGTAGCCGGCTGCTACTCCTCCCAGGTCATCGCCCCCAACATCTTTGCCCAGTGGCAGGTGCACAAGCGCCAGAAGCTGGACGCTGCGAAAGCGGCGAAGGCCAAAAAGTAAAGAGAACGCCCAAAAGGGAGACAGCGCAAGCTGCCTCCCTTTTTTTCGGTTTTTTCCTGGTATGGGGGCCTCCTCTCGGGCAAATGCTAAGAAAAACGAGAGGAGGCCCATGTATGGACAGACCCAGACTCACACCCCAGTACCACGAGCACGACACCGGCCAGGACCTGGACAGCGGTGCGGCCTGCGCCACCGAGTGCACCGGCCTGCTGCACCGCGCCCCGGAGAGCCGGGAGGAGCGGGAGGCCGCGGAGGAGCTGACGCCTTTGGAGTTCCCGCCCGCGCCCCGGAAAAATGCGGTGGAGCCGCCACGGATGAAGAAGGACAGCAAATAGCAGGTGAAATCCCCCGGGATTTGTGGTACAATGGGGAAAACAGGGCGGGCCTGCCCGCCGAAGGAGGTTTTCTCTATGGGTATGACGATCACTTGGCTGGGGCACTCCTGCTTCCGGGTGGAGTGCGGGGACTACGCCGTGGTGCTGGACCCCTACGAGCCGGGCAGCGTCCCCGGGTGCGGGGATGTGCGGGAGACGGCGGACCAGGTGCTGTGCAGCCATGAACACCACGACCACAACTACCGGGGCGGCGTTGCCCTTACCGGCCGGGGGGAGGGGCCCATCCAGGTGACGGCCCTGCCCTGGTACCACGACGACTGTGAGGGCCAGAAGCGGGGCCCCAGCATCATCTATATGCTGGAAGGAGGCGGGGTGCGTATCGCCCACTTCGGGGACGTGGGCTGCATGCCCTCCCCGGCACTCCTGGAGCAGCTCCAGGGCCTGGACGCGGCGCTGCTTCCCGTGGGCGGCTTTTACACCGTGGGGCCCCAGGAGGCCAAGGCCATTGTGGACGCCATAAAGCCCCGGGTGGTGGTGCCCATGCACTACCGCTCCGCCAATTTTGGCTTTGATGTCATCGGCCCGGTGGAGGACTTTTTGGCCCTGTGCCAGAACGTGAAGCAGCACGGCTGCCCCACCCTGGAGATCACCCCCCAGATGGAGGAGCAGGTGGCGGTGCTGTTCCCCAAATTGGCCAAGTAGCAGCAAGCCGCAAGTCGAGCAGGGCGAGACTTGGCTCGTGGGACAGGAAAATCCCTCCACAAAGGGCGTTCCGGAATTTTGGTGCGTGGCCGCACAGGACAGGAAAATCCCTCTGCACTTCGTGCGCCGGGATTTTGGTCCGTGACCGGACTGGACGGGAAAATTCCTCTGGGCTTCGCCCGCCGGAATTTTGAGAGAGATATACCGTCATTTGATACTTTGCTTCGGTCGCTGCCAAATAAAAATTACGGGCCGGGAGCCAATCACTATTCCTATGGCCCGGCCGCTGCCAAGGAAAAGCTTTTCGGGCGCCTTTTTTCAAAAAGGCGCGGTCTGGAACAGCGCGCGAAAGCACGCAAAAAGGAACTGCCCCACTATGCGTGGGGCAGCTCCTTTTTTGTACGGCTTTTACTCTGCCAGCGCCCGGGTGAGCCAGGCGTCGGCAATGTCCAGGGCCAGGTAGAGGCCCTCTTTCTCGCTGGTCTTTACAATCTGCTTGCGGGTACGGATCTCCGGGTCGGTGTACATGAGCTGGACCACGACTTTATCGGCCACGTCCAGGTCGCCCACCTTTTTCTTGGACTTGATGTCCAGCTTGATCACGTATTTGTCCTGCATGCTACCGTAATAGATGGTGTCGCCGCAGCGCACCAGGGGCTTCCCTTTGTAGGTGGGGAAGCTGGCCTTATCCTTTTTCTGCTGGCTCACAAGATCACCGCGCTTTCCTTAGAAATTCACTCGCCCAGATAGGAACGCACCATGGCCTTTAAGAGCTCATCCCGGTCGATGCGGCGCACCAGGCTGCGGGCGTTGTTGTGGGTGGTGATATAGGTAGGGTCCTCGCTGAGCAGGTATCCCACGATCTGGCTGATGGGGTTGTAGCCCTTTTCCTTCAGCGCGTCGTACACTGTGAGGAGGATGCGCTTCATATCGGCCTCCCGTACCTCTTCCAGGGAGAATGTGATAGTGTTGTTGGTCATATCTTCCGGCATGTGGGAACACCTCCGTATCGTTCCGTTTTATCCTACCCTACTATGATACAGGAAAACAGGGGGGATTGCAAGTATTTCCCGCACTTTTCCTGTCATGGGGTCCCGCGCGGGGGTTTTCAGGCCCGCAGCACGGCCCCGGCCTGGGCCAGTTTCTCCACGATGGCGTCCACCACAGGCTGGACCTCCTCCTTGGAGAGGGTCTTTTCCTGGGAGGAGAAGGCGAACCGCAGGGTGATGCTCCGCTTGCCGTTCTGGTCGAACAGGTCGATGAGGCTGACCCCGGTGAGCAGGGCCGGGTCCACATCCGCCCAAGCGGGCTCCATGTCGGCAAAGCGCATGCCGTCGGGCAGCAGCAGGGACAGGTCCATGTCGATGCCGGGGAACTTGGAGGGCTCCCGGTACTGGTAGTCCAGGGCGGGCAGGGCGGCGAAGGCGTCCATGTCCAGCTGGGCGCAGACCACCGCGGCTTTCTTATCCAGCTTCTGGGCCACCGCGGGGTGCAGGGCGCACACCCAGCCCAGGCTGTCGCCGCCGCAGGTGACGGCGGCGGTGTTCCGGGGATGCTGCCAGCTGTGGGCGGGGGTGATGTTCTCCAGGCGGAACTCCGCCCGCTTGATGTCCCGGCCCAGGGTCTTTACCATGTCGATGAGCTGGAAGTACAGCTCTTTTTCGCTGCGGGTGCGGCTGTACAGGGCGATGCCCAGCTTTTTCCGCTCGTTGCAGGAGCCGTCCTCCTTCAGGCCCTCGCACACCCGGCCGATCTCGAAGATGCCGAAGTCCGGGGCGAAGGACTTGTTCTCCAGCACGAAGCTGAGGAGGGTGGGGCCCATGTTGGTGCGCAGGGTGTCCAGGTCCGGGCTCTGGGGGGAGAGGAGGGTGACGTTGTCCTCCATGGCGATACCCAGCTCCTTGCACTTCTTCCGGTCGAACCAGATGTAGGAGTGCACCTCGTGGAGGTGGCAGCGCTGCACCAGGATATCCTTTGCGAAATTGTCGGTTTTATTTGCGGCAGAGCGCTTTTGGGGGTACAGGGGGCTGAGGGTGGTGGAGACCTGGAAATTGTCGTAGCCGTAGATCCGGGTGATCTCCTCGATGATGTCCGCCTTGATGGTCACGTCCTTGGTGGCCCGCCAGGAGGGGACCTCCACCTGGAACTCCTGGCCGTCAAACTCCGCGCCGAAGCCCAGGGCCCGCAGGGTGGCCAGAATCTGGTCGTTCGCGATGTCGATGCCAGTGTACCGGTCCACATAGGCCTTGGTAAAGCGCAAGGACACCTGAGGGTACTGCTTGCGATACACGTCGGTGAGCCGGGAGATGACCTGGGCGTCCGGGTCGATGTCCAGCAGCAGCTTTAAGAACCGGCCGATGGCGGCGGGGCACAGCTCCGGGTCCAGGGTCTTCTCGTAGCGCATAGAGGCATCGGTGCGCAGGCCCAGGCGGGTAGAGGACTTGCGCACGCTGACGGCGTCGAAGTTGGCGCTCTCCAGCAGCAGGCTGTCGGTGTCGTCCTCGATCTCCGAGTCCAGGCCGCCCATAATGCCCGCGATGGCGACAGGGGCGCCCTTAGAGCAGATCATCAAGGTGTTTTCGTCCACATGGCGCTGCGTGCCGTCCAGCGTGGTGAACTGGAGAGGCTGTGCAAAGCGCTTTACTTCGATCTGGCCCACCTTGGCGCAGTCGAAGGCGTGCATGGGCTGGCCCATCTCCAGCATCAGGTAGTTGGTCAGATCCGCCAGCAGGTTGATGGCCCGGCTGCCGCAGTAGAACAGGCGGATACGCATGTCCACGGGGCTCACCTTTTTCTGGATGTTCCGCACCTTCAGGCCGGTGTAGCGGTAGCACAGGTCGTCCTGCACGTCGATCTCGATGGGGTCCAGCCCGTCAAATTGGGAGAGCTCCACGGTCTCCAGGGGCTTTAACTCCCGGCCGGTAAGAGCGGCGAACTCCCGCGCGATGCCGTAGTGGCCCCACAGGTCCGGGCGGTTGGTCAGGGACTTGTTGTCCACCTCGAACACCGTGTCCTTGATGGCGAACAGGTCGCAGACGTCCACGCCCACCGGGGTGCCGGGGTCCAGCTCCATCAGGCCGGAGTGGTCGGCGGAGATGCCCAGCTCCTTTTCCGAGCAGCACATGCCGTGGCTCTCGCACCCGGCGATGGTGGCCACGGCAATCTCCTGGCCGGAGACCATGCCCCCCTCCTTCACAAAGGGGACGATGAGGCCCTCCCGCACGTTGGGGGCGCCGCAGACCACGTCGTAAATTTTATCGCCGGCGTCCACCTGCAGAAGGTGGAGCTTTTTGGAGTTGGGGTGCTCCCGCACCGAGAGGATCTTGCCGGAGACCACGCCCCGCAGGCCCTCGCCCATGTGGTAGACATCCTCCACCTCGGCGGTGGAGAGGGTGAAACGGTGGATCAGGGCCTCCAGGTCCAGGCCCGAGAGATCGACGAAATCGCCGATCCAATTCATAGAGATAAACATTGGTTTCCTCCTTCTCCTTCTTTCTTGAAAGAAAGAAGCAAAGAACTTTTCCTTGGCAACGACCGAGCCATAGTGATAGTGATTGGCTTCCGGTCCGTAATTTTTTCTAGGCAACGATCCAAATTATGTGAGAACCGCTGCCGATACACTCGTATATTCCTTTCTCCTCGAAAGAAGCAAAGAACTTTTCCTTGGCAACGACCGAAGCCATAGTAATAGTAGCTGGCTCCCGGCTCGTTATTTTTCCTTGGCAGCGACCGAAGCCATAGTAATAGCAACTGGCTTCCGGCCCGTAATTTTTTCTTTGGCAGCGAACGGGATCAGATGACAGTATATCGTCCTTAAAATCCCGGAACGCCCTTTGTGGAGGGATTTTCCTGTCCCGTCCGGTCACGGACCAAAATTCCGGCGCACGAAGTGCAGAGGGATTTTCCCGTCCCACGAGTCAAGTCTCACTACGTTCGACTTACTCGGCCGAGTTTCGCGTTCGCGAAACTCGCAGCCTGCTGCTACCAACCAGCGAAACTGTTCCCTTAAAATTCCGGCGGGCGAAGCCCAGAGGAATTTTCCCGTCCCGTGCGGCCACGCGCCCCGCGCTTATTCGTGTTTGAACTGGGACAGTGCCTTCAGGCTGCCGCTGTTCAGGTCGCGGATGTCCTTGACGCCGTACTTCATCATCACCAGGCGGGTGAGCCCCAGGCCAAAGGCGAAGCCGGTGTACTCCTCGGGGTCGATGCCCCCGGCCTTGAGCACGTTGGGGTGGATCATCCCGCAGGGGCACAGCTCCAGCCAGCCGGAGTTTTTGCAGCTGGGGCAGCCCTCGCCGCCGCAGATGAGGCAGGAGATGTCCATCTCGAAGCCGGGCTCCACGAAGGGGAAGAAGCCGGGGCGCAGCCGCACGTTGATATCCCGCTCGAACACCTGGGAGAGCATGGTCTTCATAAAGTAGATGAGGTTGGAGATGGAGATGTTCTTGTCCACCATGATGCCCTCCATCTGGAAGAAGGTATTCTCATGACAGGCGTCGGTGGCCTCGTTGCGGAAACACCGGCCGGGGAAAATGGCCCGCAGGGGGGCGCCGTATTTCCGCAGGATGGCGTTCTGGGCCGCGGAGGTGTGGGTCTTTAACAGCTGGCCGTTGGAGAGGTAGTAGGTGTCCTGCATATCCCGGGCCGGGTGGTCCTTGGGGATGTTCACCGCCTCGAAGCACTCGTAGTCGGTGACGATCTCCTTGTAGTCCTCGATGGTGAAGCCCATGCTGGCGAAGATCTCCTCCAGCTGGCGCTGCACTAAGGTGATGGGGTGGTAGGACCCCTCGCTCTCCCCGGTGGGCAGGGTCACGTCGTACTGCTCGGCCGAGGCGATGAGGGCCTCCTCCTCGGCGGCGTGGATTTTCTCCACCTGGGCGGCAATCTCGGTCTCCACCTGCTTTTTCAGCTGGTTGATATGCTGGCCCATCTCTTTTTTCTGGTCACCGGCCACGTCCTTCAGGCCCTTCAAGAGCTCGGTGACAGAGCCCTTTTTGCCCAGATAGGCCACCCGCAGCTTTTCTACGGCCTCGCTGTTCTGGGCCCCTTGCAGCTCCTGCAGGAAGCGCTCCCGCAGTGCTTCGATCTTTTCTCTCATCCTTGCAACCTTCCTTTCTTGCATCCGTGTTATGGGGACAAAAAAACTTCGCCCCAGGCATTGGGGCGAAGTGTAAACTACGCGGTACCACCCAACTTCAGCGGGGAAAGACCCGCTCTCTTCCGGCCGGTAACGGGGCCGCGCCCGTCGGGGCCTACTGGGGAGGGGGCGGCCCCCTGCCGTTGAGCCCCGCCGCTCGGAAAGGAACTTCCCACCGCCTGCCGCGCCCCGGGCTTTCAGCCGCTGGCCTGGGGTCTCTGCCGCTGCCTGGACGGAGGTACTTTCTTTCGTCGCCGCGTTTTCTCGCATTATAGCACAAACGGCGGGGAGTTGCAAGGGATAAGCCGCCCCCTTTTTGAGAAAGTGCCTTCTTCCCAAAGATTCACAAAAGTTTCATTTGAATTGTCCGCCCTCTTATGATACAATACATGGGTAAAGCCAAAATGCCAGGGGTCGGGTCACCGGCCGTCGAAAGGAATGGAAGAGAACAATGGGCGACGTTTTTATGGAGCGCATGGTAAAACGGAAAATGGAGGGCGTGGATTACCTCATCGTGGCGGGCATCGTCGTGGGCGTGCTGGTGGTGGCCATGGTGGGCATGGTGGTGGGCACGCTGATCCTGGGCTTCCCCATGCTCTCCCTGCTGATCGCGGCGGGGGCGGTGTTCGGCGGCTACAAGCTGATGACCATGCGGTTTTTGGAGTACGAATACAGCCTGACCAACGGCTTTATCGCCGTGGATAAAATTATGAACCGGGCCACCCGGAAACGGATGACCTCCTTCGAGTGCGACACCTGCGAGGACATCGGCATGTACAGTGAAAACGAGGCCCGCTTAAAGACCCGCTCCTTCGACAACCGGGTGTTCGCCACCGAATACGGCGACCACCGGGGCAGCTGGTATATGATCGTGCGCAGCGGCAAAACGGGGAAGACCTTGGTGGTCTTCGATCCGGATGAGGAGATGCAGGAGGCCATCAAGAAGTTTATCCCCCGCACCCTGAAGTTCGAGAAGTTCGGCAGGAATTGAGAAAAACGAGCAGACGCCGGAAGCGGCGCCTGCTCGTTTTTTTGCTGGCTGGTTCAGCCCAACAGCTCGGGGAGCTCCTCAAGATCGGAGAGGGCGGTCATGCCCGGATCGGGCTTGCTGGAGCTGGGTTTTGCCTGGATGAGCACCGGTTGGATGCCAAGAGCGGCGGCGCCCCGCAGATTGCCCGTGGAATCATCTACAAAGATGGTCTCCTCCGGGGGCAGGCCCATTTTCTCCAGGGCATCCCGGTACATGCGGGGGTCTGGCTTATATGTCCCCAGGGTGTAGCTGTATGTGGCACACTGGAAAAAGGAGGACAGCCCGAGATGCTCTAGCTGGGACAGGATGGAGGGCCAGGTGTCGGAGATGATACCTAGGCGGTACCGGCCTGCCAGGGCCTGGAGGGTGGGCAGGGAGGCGGGGTATAGCCGGACGTTCTCCAGGTTGTATACATGGTCCTCCGCCACTTTTCTGAGCTGGGCCTGGGAGAGGCCCAGCTCTGGCAGGGCCTCGGCCACCATGGTGTAATAGGTGAGAAATTGTTGATATTCCTGGTCTATGGTATCCAGCTGGTGATTTTGATCCAAATGGTCCATGGCCTGTTTCATGGCGGCCGTCACCCGCTCCTGGGGCAGGCTGTCCAGGATCTCCTGGCGGAAATAGGCCCGGGCAAAGTTCGAAAACATCCAGTTGCCGCTTACCGGGTAGAGCAGGGTCCAGCCCAGGTCAAAGAAAATACCGTGGACAGGTTTGCGCAGGGGCATAGCGGTCCTCCTTCTTTTTTCCTCTACTATACCACAGGGCCCGGGACGCGTCAAGCGCCCCGGCCGCTGCCGTGCAGGAGGGGCGACAGGTGCTTGTAGACCAGGAAGGTGATGGCTACATCGCACAGGGCCTTGAAGAAGGTGAAGGGGGCATTGAAGATCCACAGCGCCTGGGGCAGGGTCTCTACCGAAGGGAGGATGAGCTGGTAGGCGTCTAAAATGGCGTCCAGGGACATGATCCCCGACTGGATGTAGAAGGGGTAGGTGATGCAGTAGTTGATGGGGAAACTGGCGATTGCCATGACCAGAGCGCCCAGAAGGGAGCCCCACAGGGCACCCCAGCGGTCCTTTTTGAATTTGTAGAACAGCCCCGCCGGGACGACGAAGGCCACGCCCAGCAGGAAGTTGCACAGCTCCCCGATGCCGGCGCTGTAGGAGGTGGGCAGGTTCACCAGGTTTTTCAGCAGGCACACCACCACGCCGCTGACAGGCCCCAGGGCAAAGCTGGCGATAAGGGCGGGCAGCTCGGAGAAGTCCAGCTTGACGAAGCTGGGGATGAGGGGCACGCTGATGCTGAGCATCATCAGCACGGCGGCCACGGCGCCTAAAATGGCGGTGACGGCCAACCAACGGACATTGACTTTCTTTTGCATAGAACCAGTCCTTTCGGGAAAATTTGGCTCGCAAAAGATCAAAAAGGGGGTGCGGCTGGGTCCCAGGCATAAAAAACCGGGCCCGCAAAAGGGGTCCGGGGAATGGCTGAGAACAGCCCTTGGGGGTACCCCCAAAGGCAGCCGCAGAAATCTTCTATCATCCGGACTGGCCGCACCCCATAGGAATAGGAGAGCGGTTTCACCGTCGGTACCGGGATCACACCGGTTCGGCGGAAAGCACAGGCTTTCCGTTCGCAGACTTTCACTGCCGGTCAGGAATTGCACCTTGCCCCGAAGATCATTTGCTGGTATCATTTTAGTACCGGCGGCGGCAGCTGTCAAGACCAAAAAAGTGAGGGAGCCTTATGAAACTGTTTTGCAAGGACGAGATGCAGCGCCTGGAGCAGGCCGCCGCCCAGACGGGGACCTCCCTGGGGACCATGATGGACCGGGCGGGGGCCGCCGTGGCGGACGAGGTGGAAAAGCGCTGCCGGCCCATCCAGGGCCGGCGGGTGGTGGTGCTCTGCGGCAAGGGCAACAACGGGGGCGACGGCTTTGTCTGCGCCGGGGAGCTGTTCCGGCGGGGGGCCGTGTGCACCGTGGTGCTGGTCCAGGGAGAGCCCCAGACCGGCCTGGCCAAAGAGGCCTTTGCCCGGCTGCCCAAAGAAGTCCCCTGCCTAAAGCTGCCTGGGGACCGGCAGGCGGCGGAGCGGGCCGTCCGCCAGGCGGAGGCGCTGGTGGACTGCGTGTTCGGGTTCAGCTTCCGGGGGGAGCTGCCTCGGGAGGCCGGGGAGCTGCTGGCCCTGTGCAACCAGCAGGACTGCCTGCGGGTGGCCGCGGACCTGCCCAGCGGGGCGGAGTGCGACACCGGCCGGGCGGGCGGGGAGACCTTCCGGGCCCAGGCCACGGTGACCTTTACCGGGAAGAAGCCGGCCAACTGCTCCTACCCCGCCAAGGAGTACTGCGGGGAGACGGTGGTGCGCCAGGTGGGGGTGCCCGCCGCCCTGGCGGAGGAGGCCCAGACCAGGATGTTCGAGCTGGACGAGAGCTTCCCCGGGCGGTGGCTACCCCGGCCGGATGTGCAGTGCAACAAGGGCAGCCAGGGGAAGCTATTGCTGGTGTGCGGCAGCTACGGCATGGCGGGGGCCTGCATCATGGCGGCCCGGGCGGCTTTGCGCTGCGGGGTGGGCCTGGTGCAAGTCGCCGTGGAGAAGGAGCTATACCCCATCTTGGCCCAGGCGGTGCCCGAGGCGGTGTTCCTCATCTTGGACTTGGAGGCCGGCCGCGGCGCCTGGGAGCCCAAGCTGCTGGCGGCCCTGAACGGCTGCAGCGCCTGCCTCATCGGCTGCGGGCTGGGAGGCCTTTCGGAGACCTTGTGCCCGGTGGTGCTGGCCCACTGCGAGAAGCCCCTGGTGGTGGACGCCGACGGCCTGAACTTCTGCGCCAAGCACCCGGAGGTGTTTGAGGGCGCCCAGGGGCCCTGGATCCTTACCCCCCACCCGGGGGAGATGGCCCGGCTGTGCGGGGACAGCATAGCAGAGATCCAGTCGGACCGGCTGGGGGCCGCAAAAACCAAGGCCCGGGAGACCGGGGCCGTGGTGGCCCTGAAAGGGGCGGCTACCATCATCGCCGGGCCGGACGGCCGCTGCGCCATAAACCCCACGGGGAACCCGGGCATGGCCAAGGGCGGCAGCGGCGACGTGCTGGCGGGGATGGTGGGCTCCCTGCTGGCCCAGGGGGTGCCCCCCTTCCAGGCGGCGGCCCTGGGGGCGTACCTCCACGGGTACGCCGGGGACCGGTGCGCGGCGGCCCTGTCCCAGCGGGCTATGCTGCCCACGGACCTGATCGAAATGCTGCCCCAAGTGTTCCGGTACTTTACAGGACGGTAAAAATCTGATAGGATAGGACAATATCCTGCAAATTTTGCCCGGTGGGAAATAAGGGAGAGATGGGGAGGAGCTATGCTGACTTATCTGTGGTGCTTTTTCGCCTTCAGCTTTTTGGGCTGGTGCGCGGAAGTGGTGTTCGCTGCCCTGCGGGAGCGCCGGTTTGTGAACCGGGGCTTCCTGAACGGGCCTTTCTGCCCGATTTACGGCTTCGGCGTGGTGCTGATGGACTTCCTCCTGCGGCCCTTTGGGGGCAACCTGGCCGTGCTGCTGGTAGGCAGCATGCTGGTGGGCTCCGGCCTGGAGTGGGTCGTGGGCTTTTTGTTGGAGAAGGTCTTTCACCAAAAGTGGTGGGATTACTCCGACCAGCCCCACAACTTAAACGGCTATGTGTGCTTGAAATTCTCCCTGGTGTGGGCCGTGGCCGGGGCGGTAATCGTCCGGTTCATCATGCCCTTTTTCCACCGGCTGGCCGCCCACATCCCCCACACGGTGAGCGTAGCGGCCCTGGCGGTGCTGGGGGCCTTGCTGCTGGCGGACTTCGTGGTGACGGTGGTGGCCATCGTGGGCCTGAACCGGAAGCTGAAAAACCTGGAGTACGTCACCGGCAAGCTGCGGGCCGGGTCCGACCAGCTGGGCAGCGACCTGGCCGCCGGGGCCATGGCCCTCCACGACAGGCGGGAGGCCGCGGAGAAGGACTGGCAGCGGGAGGCTGCCCGGCTGAAGGAGAAGTACGAGAAGAGCCTGGAGGCCAACCCCTTCCTCCAGCGGCTGTTAAAGGCCATCCCGGACCTGACCTCCTTAAAGCACAACGAGCAGTTGGAGGAGCTGCGGCAGAATTTGAATCTGCTGCGGCGCCGGTCTTCCCAGGCCATGCGCAAGCGCAACGAGGCCGCCATCGCCGCCTACGAGTGCAAGCTGCCCCAGGGGGCGGAGCGGCCCTTCGCCTTTGGGCTGTGCTACAGCAAGCTGTTCTGGATCTTCATGATCGGCAACGTGGTGGGCTGCCTGCTGGAGACCGTCTACGCCCTGGCCGCGCCGCCCCACAAATTTGAGCTGCGGGTGGGGCTGGTCATCGGGCCCTTCATCCCGGTGTACGGCTTTGGGGCGGTAGCCATCACCCTGTTCCTCTACCACATGTACAACCAGAAGGACAGCATGATCTTCCTCTCCAGCATGGTCATCGGCGGGGGATTTGAGTACCTGTGCAGCTTTTTGCAGCAGCTCATGTTCGGCACCGTGTCCTGGGAGTACAGCGACTCCGCCTTTAATTTGGGGGGCCGCACCAACCTGATGTACTCCTTCTTCTGGGGGATTTTGGGGCTCATCTGGGTAAAGGACCTGTACCCCCTGTTCTCCCGGAACATCCAGAAGATCCCCAAAAAGGTGGGCCGCCCCCTGACCGTGGCGGTGACTTTGTTCATGGCGGCGGACATTGCCCTCTCCGCCGGGGCCGTGTACCGGGAGAGCCAGCGCATCAACAACATCCCCGCCACCAACGCGGTGCAGGAGTTCTTCGACGAGTGGTTTCCCGACGAGTTCCTGGACATCATCTACCCCCACATGCAGTACGTGGGCAAGCCGGAGCTGCCCACGCCGCCGGTGCGGCAGAAGTAGGGGAGCGCCCCGCGGCGAAACGGCACGGCAGCAGGCGGGAGAAATAGCGCGAGAAAGCCCTGGCCCTGAGCCAGGTTCCCTTCGCGGCTGCCTGGGCCGCGGCCTGCGCCAGGCCAGCGAGGGGCGAGCGCCCCGCGGCGAAACAGCGCGGCAGCAGGCGGGAGAAATAGCGTGAGAAAGCCCGGACCCTGAGCCAGGCTCCCTTCGCGGCTGCCCGGGCCGCGGCCTGCGCCAGGCCAGCGAGGGACGAGCGCCCCGCGACGTAAAAGTTCTTTGCTTCTTTCTTTCAAGAAAGAAGGCTGCTGCGAGGGCTGTACCTGTCTGCTTCCTCTCGGTTTGTTCGCTGCCAAGTAAAAGTTCTTTGCGTCTCGCCTGCCGGCTCGGTCGGTCGCTGGGCAACGTCCCACCGGGACGTAGCGACCTTTCTTTCAAGAAAGAAGAAGGCCCGCCCCAAAAGGGGCGGGCTCTCGCTTTTTTCGGTTCTTGCTTTACACCCGGAACATGAGCTCGGCGTAGCTGGGGAAAGGCCAGCGGGCGGCGGGCATGTTCTGCTCGGCCTGGTCCACCACGGCCCGCAGGGATTCCATGCGGGGGATGATGATGTCCTTGTAATAGGTGGCGGTGGTGAGGATGTTGGGGCTCTTGGTGCGGGGGTCGGTGAGGGCCTGGTCCAGGTCCCCCACCTGCTGGTAGGCCTGGTCGCTGAGGGCGGAGAGCTGCCGCAGCAGGGCGCTCTCCATGGCGCAGGGGATGTCCGGGGCCACGGCCCGCTTGGCGGAAATGGCGGAGGCCAGCTCCGCGGTGTAGCTTTCGACGGCGGGGAGCACCTCCTGCCGCACCATGCTGCTCATGGTCAACGCCTCGATGCGCAGGGTGTTGGAGTACTCCTCCATAATGGTCTCGTACCGGGCCTCCATCTCCGCCTCGGTGTAGATCTTGTGGCGGACGAAGAGCTCCACGTTCTTCTGGTCCAGGTAGCGGGGCAGGCAGTCCACGGTGGTGGGCAGGTTTAAGAGGCCCCGCTTTTTGGCCTCCTCCACCCAGGCCTGGGAGTACCCGTCCCCGTTGAAGAGGATGCGCTTGTGCTCCCGCATCACCCGGCGGACAATGGCCCGGGCATCCCGCTCCAGGTCGCCGGAGCCCTCCAGCTCGTCGGCAAACTGGCGGAACTCCTCGGCGGCGATGGTGTTGAGCATGATGTTGGGGCAGGCGATGGAGATGGCCGAGCCCAGGGAGCGGAATTCGAATTTATTCCCCGTAAAGGCGAAGGGGGAGGTGCGGTTGCGGTCGGTGGTGTCCATGTTCAGGTCGGGCAACACGTGGACGCCGGTCTCCAGGGTCTTGCGCTGCACCCCCTGGTAGGGGCGGTCCTCCTCGATGGCCTCTAAAATGCCGGTGAGCTCGTCCCCCAGGAACATGGAGATGATGGCGGGGGGCGCCTCGCAGGCCCCCAGGCGGTGGTCGTTGCCCGCGGATGCCACGGAGATGCGCAGCAGGTCCTGATACTCGTCCACGCCCTTGATGACCGCGGCCAGCAGCAGCAGGAACCGCAGGTTCTGGCTGGGGTCCTTGCCGGGGTCCAGCAGGTTCACGCCGGTGTCTGTGGACAGGGACCAGTTGTTGTGCTTGCCGCTGCCGTTGACCCCCTCGAAGGGCTTCTCGTGAAGAAGACACACCAGGCCGTGGCGGGCGGCCACGTTCTTCATGGTCTCCATGGTCAGCTGGTTGTGGTCGGTGGCGATGTTGGTGGTGGTGAAGATGGGGGCCAGCTCGTGCTGGGCGGGGGCTACCTCGTTGTGCTTCGTTTTCGCCAGGATGCCCAGCTTCCACAGCTCCTCATCCAGCTCTTTCATAAAGGCAGCCACCCGGGGCTTGATGGAGCCGTAGTAGTGGTCCTCCAGCTCTTGGCCCTTGGGGGCCTTGGCCCCGAACAGGGTGCGGCCGCAGAACACCAGGTCCTTCCGGCGCTGGTAGAGCTCCCGGTCCACCAGGAAGTACTCCTGCTCCGGCCCCACCGTGGTGATGACCCGCTTGGCGGTCTGGTCGCCGAAAATGCGCAGGATGCGCAGGGCCTGGCGGGAGAGGTCCTCCATGGACCGCAGCAGGGGGGTTTTCTTGTCCAGCACCTCCCCGCTGTAGGAGCAGAACGCCGTGGGGATGTAGAGGGAGTCCCCCTTTACGAAAGCGTAAGAGGTGGGGTCCCAGGCGGTGTAGCCCCGGGCCTCAAAAGTGGCCCGCAGCCCGCCGCTGGGGAAGGAGGAGGCGTCCGGCTCGCCCTTGACCAGCTCTTTGCCGGAAAACTGCATGATGACCCGGCCATCGGAGGTGGGGGAGATGAAGCTGTCGTGCTTCTCTGCGGTAATGCCGTTTAAGGGCTGGAACCAGTGGGTAAAGTGGGTGGCGCCCTTTTCCACGGCCCAGTCCTTCATGGCGTTTGCCACGGCGTTGGCCACGGTCAGGTCCAGGTCCTTGCCCTCGTCGATGGTCTTGCGCAGGGACTTGTACACGTCCTTGGGCAGGCGCTCCTGCATCACGTCGTCGTTGAACACCGAGGTGCCGAACAGGGCGGGGATATTCTTGCGGGCTTCCATGTCAGTTCCCATAGTCTGCGACCACTCTTTCCTTGTAAAGATTTGGGCCCCGCCGCCGGGAGGCCCGAACACGCCTATCAATATTTTATTGGTGCTATTTTAGACCAAAGGCGGGTATTTTGTCAATCTGCTTTGGGGCGGGGGCCCGCCCGGCCCGGTGTGGGCCGCGGAGAAAATCCCCGTCCGAAAAAGCGGATTTTTGGTAAAAGGACAGAATGTAAAATTTGTCTTGCGCCGGAAGGGGATTTCGGGTATTATATATTGTTAGAGAAAACCACGAATGGGCTCGTTGCGGGCGCAGGAAAGGATGGGCAAGCATGGGAAAGACGGCATACCTCGTGTTGGAAAATGGAAAGACCTTCCAGGGCCAGCGTTTTGGCGCGGACGGCCAGGTGACAGCGGAAGTGGTGTTTACCACCGGCATGACTGGCTATTTGGAGACGTTGACCGATCGCAGCTATTGGGGGCAGATCGTGGCCCACACATTCCCTCTTATCGGCAATTACGGCGTGATCCCCGCTGATTTTGAAAGCGATGTGATCGGGCCGAAAGCGTATATTGTGAAGCATTGGTGCCAAGCTCCTTCCAACTTCCGTTCCGAAGGCAGTCTTGACACCTTTTTTCAAGAAAAAGGCGTCATCGGCCTCTGCGGCATCGACACCCGGACCCTGACCAAGATCATCCGGGAGAAGGGCGTGATGAACGGCGCCATTGTGGACGACCCCGCCACTGTGGACTTCGAGGCCCTGAAGGCCTACAAGGTGGAAGGCGCGGTGCAGGCTGTCTCCACCAAGGAGCGGTACACCATCGCCCCGGAGGGGGAAGTAAAGAAGCGCGTCGCCCTGCTGGATTTCGGCATGAAGGACAGCATCTGGAAGCACCTGGTAAAGCGGGGCGCCCAGGTGACGGTGTGCCCCTGGAACACCACCGCCCAGGACGTGAAGGCCCTGGGGGTGGACGGGGTGATGCTCTCTAACGGCCCCGGCAACCCGGCGGACAACCTGGAGATCGCCCAGAACGTGAAGGACATCTGTAAGCTGGGCATTCCGGTGTTCGGCATCTGCCTGGGCCACCAGATGCTGGCCATGGCCCACGGCGCGAAAACCCAGAAGCTGAAATACGGCCACCGGGGCGGCAACCAGCCCGTAAAGAACCTGGAGACCGGCCGGGTGTACATCACCAGCCAGAACCACGGCTACGCCGTGATGGCCGACACCCTGGACCCCGCCACCGCCCGGGAGCTGTACCGGAACGTGAACGACGGCACCTGCGAGGGCGTGCGCTACCTGGACTGCCCGGCCTTCTCGGTGCAGTTCCACCCCGAGGCCAGCGCCGGCCCCCTGGATACCGAAGCCCTGTTCGACGAGTTTTTCGCCATGATGTCTTGATTTGGGGAAGAGGAGGAAATCGCTATGCCACTGAATAAGGATATTAAAAAGGTACTGGTCATCGGCTCGGGCCCCATCGTCATCGGCCAGGCCGCCGAGTTCGACTACGCCGGCACCCAGGCCT
>LBJMC04202__coassemble_619_pt1 | contig 23900 bp, 20 predicted proteins | sample LBJMC04202__metabat2_high_PE_010 | metagenome-assembled genome bin LBJMC04202
CCTCGGCGCTGGAGATAGCCATGGGCTTCTCGCAGAACACGTGGGCCCCGGCGTCCAGGGCGGCGATGGTAAGCTCGGCGTGGCGGCAGTTCTCGGTGCACACGCTGACGATGTCCGGCTTTACCTCCCGCAGCATGGCCTGGTAGTCGGTGTAGACTTTTGTATCTTCATCCCCAAATTTTTCTTTCGCCTGCACGGCACGCTCCTCGATCAGGTCGCATACGGCGGCGATCTTCACATTGGGCAGCCGTTTGTACCCCCGCAGGTGTACCGGCGAGATGTACCCGCAGCCGATGACGGCAGCCCGCAAGATCTCACTCATTTGTCTTTACCTCCCTTAAGGAAAAGTGTGGGCCGGGGCCTTTCCCCGGCTGCCCTTATGCTAATACGGAAGGCCCCGGCTGTAAACTGCTATTTTTGACATTTGTTATACTTTTTAAGACAGATGGGCGGCTTTTTCATAAACAGACAGGCTTTACACATTTTGTATTCCTTCAATAATTGCGATTGCCCCCGCAAGGATGGGAAAAGGGAAGGCCTGGCATAAAATTTATACTTGCGCGCCAGTGCGTGAACAGGTAAGATAGGGGTAAGGATTTGCGAAAGGGAGGACTGTGTATGTTATTCCAAGACAAGACGAAAAGCCCCCGGGAGCGGGCGGAAGACCTGCTGGCCCGGCTGAGCGTGCGGGAAAAGGTGGGGCAGGTGAACCAGCGGCTGTACGGGTTTGCCTCGTACACCCGGGAGGGGGAGGAGATCGCCCTGGCCCCGGAGCTCACCGCCGAGGTGGAGCGCTACGGCGGGCTGGGGACGCTGTACGGCCTGTACCGGGCGGACCCCTGGTCGAAAAAGGACTTCTCCAACGGGCTGTACGGCCGGTACATGAAAAAGGCCTACAACCAGGTGCAGCGGTATGTGATGGAGCACTCCCGGTTCGGCATCCCCGTGCTGATGAGCACCGAGTGCCCCCACGGCCATCAGGCCCTGGACGGCTACCTGCTGCCGGTGAACCTGGGGGTGGGCGCCGCCTGGAACCCGGCGCTGACCCAGGAGGCCTACGGCGTCTGCGGGAAGCAGCTGAAGGAGCTGGGGGTGCACTACTCCCTCATGTCCATGCTGGACGTGCTGCGGGACCCCCGCTGGGGCCGCAGTGAGGAGTGCTACGGCGAGGACCCCTGCCTGGGGAGCCAGCTGGCCAAGGCGGCAGTCACCGGGTGCCAGGAGGCCGGGGTGCCGGTGGTGGCCAAGCACTTCTGCGCCCAGGGGGAGACCACCGGGGGCGTGAACGCCAGCGCCGCCCGCATCGGCGAGCGGGAGCTGCGGGAGATCCACCTGCCCGCCATGAAGGCCTGCTGCGATGCCGGGGTGAAGGGCGTGATGGCGGCCTATAACGAAATCGACGGGGTGTTCTGCCACGGGAACCCCTGGCTGCTGAAAAAAGTCCTGCGGGAGGAGATGGGCTTTACCGGCGCGGTGATGGCCGACGGCTGCGCCATCGACCGGCTGGACAGCCTGACCGGGTCCTCTGCCGCCTCGGGGGCCATGGCCCTGGAGGCCGGGGTGGACATCGGCCTGTGGGACCAGGCCTTCTCCCACCTGGAGGAAGCGGTGGAGCAGGGGCTGGTCTCGGAAAAGGAGTTGGACCGGGCGGTGCTGCTGGTACTGGAGCAGAAATTCGCCCTGGGGCTGTTCGAGCACCCCTATCTGGACGAGGAGGAGCCCGAAAACTTCAACGACCCGGCAGTGTACCCCCAGAGCCTGGAGCTGGCCCGGCAGGGGGCGGTGCTGCTGAAAAACGAGGGCCTGCTGCCTTTGCGGGCGGCGGGGAAGAAGATCGCCCTCATCGGGCCCAACGCCGACAACCTGTACAACCAGCTGGGGGACTACACCCCCCAGCAGCCCGAGGGGGCGGGCGTCACCCTGCGGGAGGGGCTGCAGGAGCTTTTGGGGGAACAGATTCCCTATGCCCTGGGCTGCCCTGTGTGCGGGGTGGACGCCTCCGGCATCCCCGAGGCAGTGGAGCTGGCGAAGGCGAGCGACCTGGTGATCCTGGCCCTGGGCGGGTCCTCCAGCCGGTTCGCCGGGGCCACCTTCGACACCAACGGCGCCGCGGTGCTGGACGGCCCAGTGCAGATGGACTGCGGCGAGGGCATTGACTGCTCCACCCTGCGGCTGCCCGGCTGCCAGGAGGAGCTGGTGCGGGCGGTGGCCGCCACGGGCAAGCCGGTGGTGGCGGTGGTCATCGCCGGGCGGCCCTACGCCATCCCCGAACTGGCGGAGAAGGCCCAGGCGGTGGTGTACTCCTTCTATCCCGGCCCCTGGGGCGGCCTGGCCCTGGCCGAGGTGCTGCTGGGCAAGGTGAATCCCTCCGGCCGGCTGCCGGCCTCCCTGCCCCGGAGCGCGGGCCAGCTGCCTTGCTACTACAACCCCAAGGCCTCTTACCAGGCTACGCGCTACTGCGATGAGCAGCCCGGCGCCCTGTACCCCTTTGGGTACGGGCTCTCTTACACCCGGTTTGAGGCGGAGGGTGTCAGCTTCCCCGCCCCCATGAGCAAGGCGGACCTGGCCGCCGGGAAGAAGGCCCAGGTGCGCTTTACCCTGAAGAACACCGGCTCCTGCGACGGCTACGCCGTGGTGCAGCTCTACATTCATGATGTGGCGGCCAGCACCGTGCGCAGGGTCAAGGAGCTGAAGGCCTTCCAGAAGGTGTGGCTCCCCGCCGGGACGGCGAAGGAGTACCTGCTGGAGCTGGGCGCGGAAGAGCTCTCCCTGTGGGATACGGCCATGCAGTTTACCCTGGAGCCCGGCGACTTTACGCTGTTCCTGGAGGAGGGTGGAACGGAGATGGCTCGCGCCACCTTTACCGTGACCCCGTGATCTGATGAGAACTATTTGAAAAAAGCCGAGGAAGCCTTAGCGTGAAAGGCCAGGAGTATCCCTCCCACCCTTTCCCATCCCCAAAATCATGCGCACCCCTCACAAAACCAGCTTTGCACAGCCCCCACATAGCCGCCATCCGCCCCGGCATGCTATCTAGATAAAGTCAACTTCAAGCGGGCGCTCGTTTGTCTTTTCCTCCAAAATGGGCGGGAGGCCCTTGACATCCGCTGGAAAACAAGATATTCTAAAAAAGAATTTTGGCAGGAAGCCAACCGGAAGGCGCAAATGCTTTCGCAAGTTGAGATGGATCAATGTTTTGAAACCAGCACCTAACGAGAAAACGTCAAGAAGGCGTGCTGTTCCCCAGCAGGGGAGCGGTGCGCCTTTTGTTTTTTGTCCGCGGCGCAGCGACAGGCGCCGCGAAAAATCAGTCTGTGCGGGGGAAAAGAGGCAGCAGCGTGGAAAAAGCGAGCAGCTCCAACATAGTACAACAGAAAAGTGAAAAAAGCGCCGGTGGGATCGCGGGGTATTACCGCTCCATCCGGAAAAAGTGGTTCCTTTTACTGGGCCTTGCCGTCCTGACGGCGTTTCTGATGCTGGCGTCCGCCAACGCCGGTTCATCGGACCTGTCCCTGGGGGAAGTGTGTCGGGCCCTGCTGGGGCTTGGGGACGAACGCTCCTTTGTGGTGATCTGGCGGCTCCGGATGCCCCGCGTTATCGGGGCGGTGGTGGCCGGGGCGGGGCTTGCCATCGCCGGATGTGTGATGCAGACCTGCCTGAAGAACCCACTGGCCAGCCCCTCCACCCTGGGGGTGTCGGCGGCGGCTACCTTTGGCGCCAACTTCTCCATCATCGTGCTGGGGGCAGGAGCTGTGACCAGCGCCTCCTCCGGCGCTGTGACCATCTCCCAGCCCTGCCTGGTGACGGTGAGCGCCTTTGTGTGTTCCCTGGGGGCGGTCCTGCTGATTTTGGCCCTTTCCAAGCTGCGCAGCTTTTCACCGGAGTCCATGGTGCTGGCGGGCACAGCACTCAGCTCCCTGTTTTCCGCCGGGACCACCATCATCCAATATTTTGGCGACGACGCGGGCATCGCCGCCGCGGTGTTCTGGACCTTCGGCGACCTGGGCCGTGTCTCCTGGCAGGAGAACGGCATCCTGGCCCTGGCGGTGGGGGCGGCCCTGGTGTATTTCCTCTTTATGCGCTGGAACTACAACGCCATGGCAAACGGCGAGGAGCTGGCCCGCAGCCTGGGGGTAAAAACCAGCCGTGTGCGGTTTTGGGGGCTGCTGCTTTCCTCCCTGCTGACAGCGGTTTCCGTGGCATTTATGGGGATGATCGGCTTTATCGGCCTGATCGCCCCCCAAATCATGAAACGGGTAGTCGGCTCCGACCACCGGTTCCTGCTCCCTGCCTCTGCCTTGCTGGGCGCCGCGGTGCTGCTCCTGGCGGACACAGCGGCCCGCTCGGTGCTCTCTCCCGTTGTCCTGCCGGTGGGGGCGGTCACATCTCTTTTGGGGACGCCCCTGTTTTTTTATCTGCTGTTAAGGGGGAGAAAAGCGAGATGAGGCTGGAAGTGCGAAACCTTCGGTACGGCTACACCCCAGAGCGGGAGGTGGTGAAGGGCGTGTCCTTCTCCGTCCGGGCGGGGGAGTGCGTGGCGGTGCTGGGGACAAACGGTGTGGGAAAGACCACCATGCTCAAGTGCATCAACCGCATCATCCGCCCCCAGGCGGGGGAGGTGCTGGTGGATGGGCGGCCGGTCCACCGGCTTTCCGGACGGGAGCTGGCCCAGCGGATCGGCTATGTTCCCCAGGCCTGTGAATTCGCGGACAGCTCGGTGTTCGACGCAGTGCTGTTGGGGCGCAAGCCGTTCCTTCAGTGGGACGTGACCAAGCGGGACCTGGAGATTGTACAGGAAGTGCTGGAGCTGCTGGGCCTGGAGGAGTACGCCCACCGGGAGGTAAACGCCCTCTCCGGCGGGGAGCGGCAGAAGGTGTCCATCGCCAGGGCCCTGGCCCAGCAAGCGCCGGTGTTGCTGTTCGACGAACCCACCAGCAGCCTGGACCTGCGCAACCAGCTGGAGGTGCTGGACATGACGAAGCAGGTGGTGCGCCAGCAGGGCCTGGCGGCGGTGGTCATCCTCCACGACTTGAACCTGGCCCTGCGCTTCGCGGACCAGTTCCTGGTGATGAAGGAGGGGACCGTGTGCGCTTTCGGGGGCCGGGAAGTGGTGGACCCTGAGATGATCCGGGAAGTGTACGGCGTCCAGGCCCAGATGCTGGAGGTGAACGGGCGGCCCGTTGTGGTCCCCCAATGAGTGTTGCGAAAGGAGTTTTTTCGATGAGACTATGGCGAAAAGTGCTGGCGATCCTGGCGGCGGGGGCCCTGGCGCTGGGTTTGGCCGCTTGCGGCGGTCCAGGGGAGGGGAACAGCAGTGCGGCGGTCAGTTCCGCCGCGGGAGACGCCATCGAGGTGACAGACCTGGCCGGTCGCTCTGTGGCCATCCCCGCCGGGGCGGACAGCTTTGTCTGCATCGGGCCTGGCTGCCTGCGCATGTACTGCTATGTGGCGGAGAAAAACCGGCTCGCGGGGATCGAGGACGTGGAAAAGACCTGGGGCCAGGCGGGGCGGCCCTACGCCATGGCCTTGGGTGATGTGGAGGACCTCGCCGCCATTGGCCCCGGCGGCCCCGGCAGCGCCCCGGACGCCGAGCGGCTGTTCGCCTCTGGCGCGGACGTGGTGTTCTCCACCTACGCCATGGAGCCGGCGGAAATCCAGGAACTGCAGGATAAGATTTCCATCCCGGTGGTGGCGCTGCGCTACGGAGAGGCGAGCCTCTTCTCGGAGGAGGTAAACCAATCCCTGGAACTGATTGGCCAGGTGACGGGGAACGAGGCGCGGGCGGAGGAGCTGATCCGGTATTTCGCCGAGGCGGAAGCCGACCTTCAAAACCGCAGCGCGAACGCTGGCGACCCGCCCACGGTATACCTGGGCTGCCAGTCCTACCAGGGCAGCCATGGCATCGAGAGCACCACTGGGGACTACCCACTCTTCGACGCGCTGAACGCCCGGAATGTGGTGGAAGAGGCGGGCATCGGCGGGTATGTGACCCTGGACAAGGAAAAGCTGCTGGAGATCGACCCGGACATCCTCATCATCGACGCGGGCGGACTCTCCATCTTACAGGAGGACTACAAGACGAACCCGGATTTTTACGATTCCCTTTCGGCTGTAAAACGGGGGAACGTGTACTTGCAGCTGCCTTTTAACTACTACGCGACCAATATCGAAATCGCCCTGGCGGACGCCTATTACATCGGCACGGTGCTGTACCCGGCCGCCTTCGCCGATGTGGACCCGGCGGAGAAATTCGATGAAATCTGCCAGGCGCTGCTGGGCATCGACGCCTATGATAAAATAGCGGAAACATACTTCGGGGGGTACCAACAGGTGCGCCTGTCTAACGAAACAGGAGGGAAATCATAATGGATGAGACAAGAGAACTTTGGGAGAAGGCCGCGGCCTTCCACGGCCACGTGTGCGGGGGATTGACCATCGGCTACAAGGCGGCGCTGTACGCCATAGAGCTGCTGGGCATCACCTTTTCCCCGGACGAGGAGCTGGTGTGCGTCTCCGAAAACGACGCCTGCGGCTGCGACGCAATCCAGGCCATTCTGGGGTGCAGCATCGGCAAGGGAAATTTGCTCTTTCACATGACGGGCAAGCAGGCGTTCTCCTTTTACAACCGGAAAACAGGCAGGTCCGTCCGGTTGGTGCTGCGGCCCAGCGAAAAGCGTATGACCAGGGAGGAATCCTTTGCCTATTACCAGAGACAGGCACCAGCGGACATGTTCGACGTGAAGGAGACGAAGATCACCCTGCCGGAGCGGGCCCAGCTCTTCGAGTCCTACGTCTGCGAAGCCTGCGGCGAGGTCACCGGGGTGAAGTGGATTAGGATGAAAAACGGCAAAAAGCTGTGCGTGGACTGCTATCACACATACGACCGCTTTCATGTGTGACCCTGGGCCCGCCAGGACAAGTGAATCTTCCTCAAAGGCCGGGAGCATTCCTCCCGGCCTTTTCGCTTTGCAGGATGGGACTTGCGAGCCGCGGCGGGAGATGCAGCAGAGAGGAAACTGTGATAAAATAAATCTGTTGCAAAAGCGGTGCTGTGAACTTTTTCTTTTCTAGCTGCGTCTATAGAAGTGAAGCTGGTCTCTGATACAGAAAGCCAAAGGAGGTGATGGATATGGAGGAGTTTGAAAGGCTACTGGAAGCGGTGCGGCCACCGGTAGAACGCTTTGTCCGGTTTCGGATCAACAGTCAAATGGATGCGGATGATGTGCTGTAGGAAGTTTTTTTGGCTGCCTATCAGAAATTTTCCCAGCTGCGAGACAAAAGCGCCTTTAAGCCGTGGATTTTGCGTATTGCGAAAAATAAATGCAACGACTTTTTTCGGCAGCGGGCGAAAACGGCGGAGGTCCCCTGGGAGGAGATGGAGGAAGCCGCGTGGAGCTATGGCCGTTCCGGCCTGGCGGAACCTGGATTGGTCCAGGAAGTTTTAAGCAGCCTTCCTGACAGGGATCAACAAGTCCTGTCGCTGTTTTTCTTGCAGGGATTTTCCCAGGCTGAAATTGCGGAAAAGCTGCGCATACCGTTGGGGACCGTAAAAAGCAGGCTTCATACCGCAAAACGAAATTTCAAAAACCAGTACCCATATCCTGTTTCTGTGGCGAAAGGAGAGAGGTCTATGAAAAAGCTGCCAGAAATCCTTCCGGAATACCGTATTCAAAAATCTGAGCAAGAGCCATTCCCGGTTGTTTGGGAGGAGCTTTGGGGATTGTTTATCATTCCGCGGGAAGGCGAACGCCTGACTTGGGCCAGGTATGATCCCGACACCCGCAAATGCGCGGAGTGGAGCGAAATGGCCGTGCTCGGGAAAGCGCAGGTACACGGTGTGGAAGGGGTCGAGATCAGAGAGGACCGGCACGATCATTTCGGGCCGGGCTAAGATGATCGGAAGCACTATTATGTGGCCCAGCTCACCGATACGCATTGCCGCATCCTGGCGGAGATTTACCTTCGGGATGGAGTGCGGAAGTATCTTACCTTTTTAGACGGGGACCCCTTCCTTGTGGAGTGGGGCTATGGGGAAAACAACTGCGGCAGAGAGATCCACGGACTGCCTGAGGGCAGGATCGCGGAACAGGATGGGAGGCTTACAGCCGAAAACACGGAGCAGTTATGGGACCTTGTGGGCCGGTACAGCGTCTCTCTGTTGGGAAAAACATACGATACGGTAAGAGCGCTCAGCCTGGATTCCTATGAGGGGCAGTATGTCGCCTGTGAACAGTATTTGGACCGGGAGGGACGTACCGTATTGTGGCGCAGGTTCAACCGGGACGACTGGAATGTCGGCCGCGGCCAAAAGAAATGGAGCGAGCGGTACCCAGACCATGACCGGCTGCTCATCAACGGCACGGTCTATACCCACTGGTATGACTGCATTACGGATCATATCCTTCCATAAAAGAGAGAAGGCAGAGAAATCTGCCTTCTCTCTTTTGTGTGGGTGAGAAAATGATGCTGGGAAATTTTTCTGGGAAAGTTGGTCGCTGCAGGCAACATACACCCTCACCGCAAGCAGCGGTCAAACCGCCACAGGAACCACCCGCCACTCCCCCCGGATCTTCTCAATGTCCACAGCGGACAGCAGTTTCTTTTCCGCCAGGGCTGCGGCCAGCTTCTCAAAAAACTCCCGGTTGGTGGAGATGACCTCCTTGGCTTTGCGGTAATACCGCTCCACTTCGGCCGCTGCCGCCTGTTCCAGGCTGGCTTTGAGATGCTCAGACTCGGAATAGCCTCGCGAGTAGAAGGAAAACCCGTTGATACAGGTATCGGAGAGCAGCTCTCTCTCCTTGTCAAAAGCATGGTCCAAATCACTGGAACAGCCAATGTCGGGGAGCCCGAATTTCTGCTCCATGGCCGCCGGCCCTCCCAGGGCGCTCACAATCCGACTTTTTTGCCAATCTAGGAGGGACATACCTTGGGTGCGGAAATAGCTGGTAACCCCTCCCACCTTCTGCCTTCCGCTGCCGACGTACACAAAGGTCACGCTTCCCGGACAGAGCACCTCGGAAACCAGGGCATGGCCGGCCTCATGGTAGACCATCTGGGAAGCCATGTGATGGGGATCGGTGTAGTGGCGGAGAAAATCCTCCTGCCCATCCCCGTGAAAATCCATCTCAAAAACCGTGCGCAGGCAAGCTTTCAAAACGTGCTCCATTGTAATGTGTTCCGCTCGTTCGTACCCGGCGGACAACCCGGCCTCGTTGATGACGGTTTCCAAGTCGGCGCAGGAGTGCCCGTTCATAATCCTCGCGATGACGGCGGGGTCAACTCCCTCCACAAAGCGCTTGGATTTTAGGTAGTAGGCAACAATTTCGATGGCGTCCTCCCCCTTAGGGGCCTCTACCTCGATGGTGCGGTCAAACCGGCCCGCCCGCTGCAGGGAATCGGGGAGACAGTCGGTGTCGTTGGCGGTGGCCAAAACGAACACCTCCTTGCCTTTTGTCTCATCGATGCAGGACTGCACCGTGACGTACTCCTCCGCGTCGGGGTGGTTCTCGTCCCCGTTGGCGAACTTGTCCATGTCGTCCAGGAACACGATGGAGGGCGCGTTTTCCGCAGCCTTCTCAAAGGTGGCCTTGATCTTCTTGACAAAGTCGCCGTTGGGCTCGTCCTTCCGGCAGCGGAACACAGGCCGGCCGCTCTCCTCTATGACGGCGCTGGCCATCAGGGATTTGCCCACCCCTGGCTCCCCGTAGAGCAGCAGCCCCCTGGGGGCGGAGACTCCCAGCTTGTCATAGAATTCCCGATTTTTCAGCGTGTCGCTGATTTGCATGAGCTCTTGCTTGAGGGACGCGTACCCGATGATCTTGTCAAACGCTTTCATAAAAACCATCCTTTCGTGTTGTTGTGACGAAAGGATACCACGGTCCATGTCCATTTTTTCTCCCATGGCCTCTTGTAGAATACAGTCGATGGGATTACAATAGACACGAGGTGATGCACATGGCAGCCGCGCAGCCCAAAAAGATGCTGATTCTGCACATTCTGGAGATTCTGAAAAAATATACGGACGAGGACCATCGCCTGAGCCAGAAGGAGATCGGGGAGATCTTAAAGGACGAATACGATATGGTGGTGGACCGAAAGTCCATCAAGCGGAACCTGATGGACCTGATAGACCTGGGGTTCGAAATCGAGTACAGCGAGTCGGTGCGCTTGGTGCCAAACAAGGTAACAGGCCAGCTGGAGGAGAGCTGCTTCCTCTCGGATTTTTACCTGGTGCGGGACTTTACCGACAGCGAGCTGCGGCTGCTCATTGACAGCCTGCTGTTCTCCAAGCACATCCCCTACAGCCAGTGCAAGGAGCTCATCGGCAAGCTGGAGGGCCTGTCCAACCGGTATTTCCGGGCGAGAGTGGGACATATCCGCACCATGCCGGACCTGTCCCTCCACAGCCAGCAGCTGTTTTACACCATCGAGGTGCTGGACGAAGCCATCAGCAAGGGGCGGCAGGTGTCCTTCACCTACAACAGCTACGGCACCGACAAGAAGCTCCACCCAAGAACGGACAGCGCCGGGAACATCCGGGCGTACATCGTCAACCCCTACCAGATCGCCGCGGCCAACGGGCGGTACTACCTGATCTGCAATTACGACAAGTACGACAACGTGGCCCACTACCGGCTGGACCGGATCACAAACATAAAATTGCTGCCAATCCCTGCCAAACCCATGGAACAGGTGAAAGGGCTGGAGCACGGCTTCGACCTGCCCCGTCACATGGCGGAGCACGTCTATCTATTCCCGGGGGAAAGCGGGACGGTGACCTTCCGGGCGAAAAAGTACCTGCTCAACGACATCATCGATTGGTTCGGGGGCGGCGTCACCTTTTTTGACGAGACCGGGGAGGAGGTCAGCGTCCGGGTACGGGTGAACTACGCCGCCATGCGCCGCTGGGCGCTGCAATACGCCCTCCACGCCAAGCTCCTGTCGCCGGAATCCCTGGTAAAGCAGGTGCGGGAGGACCTTCGGGCGGCCATGGAAAATTACGGGGAGTAAAGGCAGGAAGAGAAAATGGAAGAGAATACGTCGAAGTATGAACGCCTGTTTCAAACAATCCAAGAACGCATGCAGCGTAGTCCCGTCAGGACTGAGAAAAGCAACACGTTCAACATTTTCCGGGTTTTTGGTATCGCGGACAAAGAGGTCTTGCTCTGCAGGCTGCTGGGGGATCTGCTGGCTCCCAACGGTTCCCACGGATTAAACGAAAAGCCGCTCCTGGCTTTTCTGGAGCAGCTCAACATAGCGGACCAATTTTCGCTGGACGCAGTCAAAAGAGCTTACACGGTTTTGGAAGAGACCGTGGACGGCGACCGCAGAGCGGACGTTGTCATTCACATAGGGGATAGGGTCATTCCCATAGAGGTGAAGATCTGGGCCGGGGACCAGGCCAGTCAGCTTTACGACTATTACCAGTATTTCGCCAAAGTAAGGCCCCAGAACAAGACACGGAAGATCTACTATCTTACCCCGAGCGGACGCGCCCCCTCGGACATCAGTATCAGCAGCCCGGATAATCACCAGCGGCTGTCGCCCGGGCAATACCAGTGCCTGTCCTTCCGCGAGGATGTTTCTGGGTGGATCAACCGCTTGCTTGTGGAATGCGACGGCAGCTTAGGCGAGATTTTGCGGCAGTTTCAAGAGGTGATAAACGATATGTGCAGTGAGGATACGATCTTGCAGAGCATCAAGGAAGCCGTTCATTTAGGAGAGGGACACTTTGAAAGGAACAGCAGCCTGGAGGCGCTGCTCCTGATCTTAGAGGCCAACAAAACAAATGAGTTGTGGAGGGCCATTCGAAAAGAATACCTGCGCCAGAATTTGCAATTCGACAAAACGAGGTATCAGCTGATAGACGTTTCGGAGGAAGAAAAAGGACACGCCATTTTCGCCGTAAGAGGTTTGGAAACAGGGAAACAGATCGCCTGGATCTGCGTGGACACCAACTTATACATCGTGGCGAACGCCCTGAAGCCGCAGTACGAAAATCAGCCCGAATGGAAAAAAGAGAACGGCTCTGTCTGGCGGTACGTAAGCCCCCATGGCGGCAACGAGCGTTTTCCCTTAAGAAATCCCACCACCAGTATCATCACGGAGTCCACCCTCGCGATCGGAGACCTCCTGGACCAGATTTCATCCTAAAAAATGTGAATAGGCAGGCTGGAACACCTTCGCGGTAATCCGGCCTGCCTTTTTTCTATGTTGCAATAGGACTGATGATGTTCCAAATTTTCCCCATACCCTGTGCTATTCTTTTCCCAGAAAGGGGGAAGGCGCTATGAAATGGAACTGCGCCCATTGTAGCAGCCAATGCCTGCGGGAGATGGAGGACTCCATCTGTGTGTTTGTGAAGAATTTTTCCCACGTGCCATTTCCCAGGGAGGAGGCCAGAGCCTATTGGAGGAAGTATAAAAAGCTGCCCACCTTGCGGTTTTGCCTGCCGGAGGGGCGGTACCTCATGGTCCGGCAGGTGGGGCCGCTGTTTAAAAGATTAGGGCACCTGTGCTACGGCATGGCGGAGGTAAATCATTTTGTGGAATTCCCGCGGACCAGCTGGGCAGGGTATTACGACTACTGGAATGAGCGGGACGCCATCCCGCCCCAATATCACTCCCTTGGCCGGGATGGCAGCTTTACAGCGGAGGGGTACGCATTGGTCCGCGGGGAACCCCGGCGGATCGATGGGGAATGGCAGGAGAAGTACACGCTGATCGACCGGACGGGTGAGAATACCAGCGGGAATTTCTTTCAGTACATGGATCGTTGTGCGTTCTTTGATGACCTGCTGGGTTACAGCGTCCGCATCGGGAAGCGATACGGCTTTGCGGACTATACCGGACAGCTCCTTGTCCCTTGCCAGTATGAAAAGGAGATCCACCTGTTTCCCGTGGCAGGGCGGTACCAGTTTGTGCAGGGGGAGGAGGGGCGCGGCGTGGTTCCCTTGCCGGGAGCCGGCCCCGGCGAGGACGCCCTCTATCAGGCAATCCAGAGGCATTGGGAACAGGAGACCCTGGAGCAGCGCCCCGACCCCTTGGGGGAGAGCGCAGAACATTTTCTCCGGGAGACGGGCCTGTTTGAGGAGCCCATCCGGAAGGAGCAGGGCAGGGACCCGGCCCGCCCGAATTCCCGCCATTTCAGGGTGGGACTGCAGCCTGGCCATTGGGCGATTTTGCGCTGTACGTGGGCGGAAAGCGCGGCTGACTACATGTGTGCCCACCTTGCTTTGTAGGTGACAAAGAATCCGCAAATAAGGCTGGAAAAGTAAAACGGAAAAGTGCGATGAGATTTTATGCGAAGGCCCCTCCCCCCTGCAAAAGGCCCCCTCCCCACCCCACGCTTTCCAAGAAAAAAGCCTCCCAGCGGGAGGCTTTTTTCATATTCTTAGGCTTTATGGCCTGGCTTGGGGTTCCGGTGGGTGCTGGGGAACCACACCGCGGGGGTGAGGATGGAATACCCCATGGCCACCTCGTCCGTGGGGTTGGAGAGGATGTGGGGCAGGTTGGAGCGGATCAGGGTGGTGTCCCCGGCCTCCAGGTGGACGGGCTTCCCGTCGATGATCACGTCCACGGCGCCCCGCTCCAGCAGGACAATCTCCTCGCTGGGGTGGATCACCGGCAGCTCCCCGTCCACGCTGCGGGGCGCCAGCTCGAACCGGGCCACCAGGGACTGGGGCTCAAATTCCCCGGTGGGCATGGGGGACATGATCTGGTAGCGCACGTTGGAGTTTGGCTGGGACAGCTGGATCATCTCCTCCTTGCGCAAAGTCAGGCTGCCGTGGGGCTCGTCCCCCAAAAACAGGTAGGTGGGGACCCCCAGGGCGCCGCTGATCTTCCGCAGGGTGGACAGGGAGGGGTCGGTGAGGTTGCGCTCGATCTGGGAGATGTACCCGATGGAAAGGCCGGTCTTTTCCGCCAATTCCTTCAGGGTGATCTCCTGCCGTTTTCGGATGGAGCGGATCTGATCTCCTAGCATGTGGGACCTCCCGTTTCACTGTGGTAAAAATCGCGTTGCATTTCGTCTATTATACCATGGGAAAAAAGAAGCGTCAACGGCGGCGGATTTTATGTTATATCTAAAAAATGAAAAGCGGGAGCAGCTGAAAATTCCGGTATAGCTGAAAAAATCAGCGAAAAAGTGAAATATTTCGAAAATATGCTTGACGATAGATTTTGAAAATAGTAAAATCATTAAAAACTGGAGGAGGCAGCGATATGAAACTCATCGACATGAAAGTAGAGCTCATCAAGATCCCCCTGAAGAAGCCCTTCCGCATCGCTTTCGCGGTGCAGGACCACTCGGTGAACGTGCTGGTAAAGCTCATCACCGACGAGGGCCTCTGGGGCATCGGCGAGGCGGCACCCTTCGAGCCCGTCACCGGCGAAAACGCCAACACGGTGCTGGAGGTCTTAAAGCTCTTCAAGCAGGGCCTTCTGGGCCGGGACCCCATGGACTTGGAGGGCATCCACCAGATGATGGACAACCTCATCAGCGGCAACACCGCCGCCAAGGCCGCGGTGGACATCGCCCTGTACGACATCCGGGGCAAGGCCATGGGCCAGCCCCTGTACAAGGTGCTGGGGGGCAGCCAGAACCAGATCGTCACCGATATGACCATCGGCATCGATAAGCCGGAGCTCATGGCCCAGGAGGCCAGGGAGCGGGTGGAGCGGGACGGCTTCACCATTCTCAAGGTGAAAGCCGGCATCTGCCCCCAGGACGACATCCGGGCCCTCACCCTCATCCGGGAGGCGGTGGGCCCCAAGGTGCGTCTGCGGGTAGACGCCAACCAGGGCTACACCGTGGCCGACGCGGTGCGCACCCTGAAGGCCTTTGAGCAGCTGGGGGTGGAGGCCGTGGAGCAGTGTCTGCCCTGGTGGGACGTGGAGGGCGCGCGCCTGGTGCGCTCCAAGGTGGATATGAAGATCATGCTGGACGAGTCCATCCACTCCCCGGTGGACGCCGCCCGAGCCTGCCGCTTGGAGGCCGCGGACATCCTCAACATCAAGCTGATGAAGTGCGGCGGCCTGTACCCGGCGGAGAAGATCAACGCCGTGGCCGAGGCCAACCATGTGACCTGCATGGTAGGCTGCATGCTGGAGACCAAGGTGGCTATCGCCGCGGGGGTGGCCCTGGTGGCGGCCAAATCCAACATCACCGAGGCGGACTGCGACAGCTTTATGTACGCTGTAGACCCGGAGATGGGCATGCCAGGCGGCTTCTCTGTGGAGGGCGGGGTGTACACCCTGTCGGACAAGCCCGGCCTGGGCCTGGACTTCGACTTTTAACTGTGCCATAATAGAAAGGGGAAAATGCGTATGAACGGGACATTGTTCTCGTCGGAGGGGGCGCTGCTGTTCGTCATCTTCGGCGTGGTGGCCCTGGGACTGTGGCTGCAGCGGTTCAAGGTGTTCAAGACTCTGGGCCCGGCGCTGACCGTGATCGTAACGGGCATTTTGCTTTCCAACCTGAAGGTGGTGCCCACCTCCAGCACCACTTACGACGCTGTCAGCAACTACTGCGTACCGCTGTCGGTGTCCATCTGCCTGCTGAGCCTGGACCTGCGGCAGATGCGTAAGCTCACCAAAGAGCCGGTGATCGCCCTCATCTCCGCCGTGTGCAGCGTGTGCCTGGTGGCGCTGGTGTTCGGCGTGATCTTCGCCGGGAAGATCGACGAGGGCTGGAAGGTGTCCGGCATGTTTGTGGGCACCTATACGGGGGGCAGCTCCAACCTGACCGCCATCGCGGTAGGGCTCAACGCCGCCAAGACCACCATCGCCTCGGCCAACGCCGCGGACTATGTGGTGGGCATCCCTACCATGATCCTCATGTTCGCGGCCCCGGCCATCTACAAGGGCTCGAAGAAGCTGAAAAAGCTGTGGCCCTACGACATGACCCAGGAAGAGCTGCTGGGGGAGGGGGACCACGAGGAGCTGATGGCCTCGAAGGAGTGGTCCATCCTGGAGATCGCCTGCCTGCTGGCCATTGGCTTTGGCACGGTGTGGGTCTCCACCCTGATCTCCAACGCGGTATTCGGCGAGGATTTCCGCAGCGCGGGGCGCATCCTGCTCATCACCACCTTCTCCATCCTGCTGGCCCAGGTGCCGGCCGTGCGGAAACTGCGGGGCAATTTCGACCTGGGGCTGTTTGTGGCCCTGCTGTTCCTCAGCACCATCGGCTTTGCCGTGGACCTGATGCAGTTCTTTGGCTCGACTTTCTATATCACCCTGTTCTGCTTCTGTGTGATTTTGTTCAGCTGCCTGCTGCACCTGCTCATCACCCGGCTGCTGAAGATCCGGTTCGAGTATGTGCTGCTGTCCATCGTGGGCTGCATCGCCGACGGCCCCACTGCGGCCCTGGTGGCTTCCAGCGCCCAGTGGAAAATCCTTATCAACATCGGCCTGCTTATGGGCGTGCTGGCGGGCGCCCTGGGAAATTATGTGGGCATCTCCGTGGCCTACGCCATCCGGGCCATCGTAGGGGGATGACCCTGTCCTGAAAGGAAACGAAAGGTGGGAGACCTATGGCTGTGTATAATCTGTACGTGTCCGGCATTCTGTACGGCAAGCTGGAGCTCGCGCCCGGCGAGCCCCACGTCCAACGGCTGGACGTGTTCACCGGGAAGCTGGGGGACTGGGAGCCCCTGACCCTGGAAATTGCCGGGGCGTACAAGTCCTTTTTGAAAATGGACTTCCTGTCCCTGGCGGGGAAGTGGGAGCAGTACGCTCAGGCCCTCCGCGGCAAGGGGGAGTTCCAAGTCGCCGGGGAGCGCTACACCAGCAAGGACGGCGTCCACTACCTCCAGCGGGACGTGAAATTCCCCTGCAACAAGCAGGTGGAGGACGGGGAGCTTATCGCCGTGTACTGCCCCTCCCGGGAGATGGTGACCCTGCTGGTGCGGGAGGGCTGCGAGGAGCGCACCCTCCTGCGCCTGTGGCGGGAGGCCTGGCCGGAGGAGAAGCTCTTCGCCGTGTCCTATACCGGGGCCTTCGACGTGCCCATGCGGGACGGGGTCACCCTGTCCACCGACGTGTACCTGCCCGCCGGCGTGGGGGAAAAGGTCCCGGCGGTGCTGGTGCGCACCCCCTACGGGAAAGAGGAGGGCCGGGAGGTCTACTACCGCTACGTCCAGCGGGGCTACGCCGTGGTCATCCAGGACGTGCGGGGCCGCAACAAGAGCGGCGGGGAATGGGTCCCCAACTACTACGAGGTGGAGGACGGGGACGACACCCTCAACTGGATCGCCGCCCAGCCCTGGTCCACCGGCAGCGTGGGCATGGTAGGGGGCTCCTACCTGGGGTACGTCCAGTGGGCCGCCGCGGCCAGCGGCAACCCCCATCTCAAGGCCCTCATCAGCGTGGTGTGCGCCGGCAGCGCCTTTATCGACGTGCCCCGGCGGGGCGGGTCCCTCAACTCCGGGATGCTGGCCTGGGCCTTCGCCGTGTCCCAAAAGACCTTCCAGCCGGAGCTCATGGAGCGGGACGACTGGCAGCAGGTGTTGCGCATCCGGCCCCTGTCGGACATCCCCCAAAAGGCATTGGGCTATGAGGTCCCCTTCCTGGAGAAGTGGTTCCAGCCCCGGGACAACGACGAGTTCTGGAGCCGTTCCGACTGGCAGGCCCGCTGGAAGGGGGCGCAGGTCCCAGCGCTGATCCAGTCCGGCTGGTTCGACGACAACGGCATGGGCACCACCCAGGCCCTGGAGCTGGTCCACGATTACCCCGCGGAGAAGCGGAAAGTCATCCTGGGCCCCTGGCAGCACAGCGGCAACAGCAAGTACGATATGCACGGGGTATCCTTTGGCAGCCAGGCCCTGCGCTTCGACTTGGACTTGCTCTACTTCCGGTGGTTCGAGCGGTACCTGAAAGGCGTGGAGAACGGGGTGGAGAAAGAAGCCCCGGTGGAGTACTACACCCTGGGCCAGGAGCGGTGGAAAACCGCGGAAAACTGGCCCGTCCCCCAGACCGTGGAGCGCGCCCTGTACCTTTCAAGCGGCGGCCATGCCAACACCTCCGCCGGGGACGGCCGCCTCACCTGGCAGGCCCCGGAGGGGGAGGGCAGCGACTCCTACCGCTACGACCCCCAAAACCCCGCCACCCACATCGTGGATATGTCCGAGAACGAGCTGGAAGTCCCCGAGGACTACACAAAAGAGGAACACCGCCCGGACATCCTCTGCTACACCACCGCGCCCCTTGCCGGGGACGTGACCATAACCGGGGACATGACGGCGGAGTTGTATGTCTCCTCCAGCGCCCCGGACACGGACTTCGTGGTCCGGGTCACCGATGTGGACGAGACCGGCCGGTCCATCAAGCTGGCGGACGGGGTGCTCAGCGCCCGGTACCGCAACGGCTTCGAGCAGGCGGAGTTTTTGGAGGAGGGGCAAATCGCCTGCCTGAAAATCCGCACCACCAAGCTGTCCAACTGCTTCCGCAAGGGCCACCGCATCCGGGTGACGGTGACCTCCAGCGCGGAGAATTTCATCTTCCCCAACAGCAACACCCGGGAGGGCTACCACAGCCCCGTCACCGTGGCGGCGGAAAACACCCTGCACCACGGCGGCGCCCACCCCTCCCGCCTGCTGGTACGGGTGGAGGCGTGACCCCGCCCCAATCAAAAAAACAGAAACCCACAAAAGGCCGGGCCACCCCGGCCTTTTTCCTGCGCAAAAGCCACTTCCCCCCCGGGGCAAAAGTGTGGTATAATGTAAAAAACAGGGGGCCCGCCCTGCCAGGCAGCCCCGTGCCCCCGAAAGGCCATGGCCTTTTCTGTTGGTAACTACCAACAGAATTTTAGCCGATTGAGAACGAACACACACCTGCACCCCCACTGGGGTACCCAAAGGAGGCAATTCATGAACAGGTCGTAGTTTTCCTGACTGGCGTAGGCCCAGTTGAAGAATTTCACGGCAGCTTCCGGATGTTCACTGGCCAGGGGTACCGCCTGTAGGTTTTTCACAGCATAGGGCCGGATCTGCTGGGCACCGTCGGTCAAGTCTAGCCAAACAATGTCGGTGGGCTCAAAGTCCGGGATATTTTCCTGGATGCTGGATACGTTACCCACTGTGCCATTGAGGACGAACCACTCGCCCAGATTTAGCTGATTGGTGAGTTGGTCCTGGGTATAGGTGAGAATATCTGGATTGATCAGGCCCGCCTCATACCAGGTTTTAGCGTTCTGGGCGGCCTCTTTGAAAGCGTCGGTTTCATAGTAGTTGGCGATGGTTCCATCCTGATTGACGTAGACCACGCTGTTGTAAACGCAGAAATCATCGCTGCTGCTGAAGAAATAGGGGAGACGCTCGTTAACCGCCACCGAGGGGAAATAGGGGCGCTGGTTGCCCTCCCAGTTTTCCATGACCGTAATAAAGGCGTTGGTTAATTCCTCAAAGGTAGTGGGCATATCCAGGCCGCATTGGTCCAGTAGATCCTTGCGGATAGTGGCCTGTTCGTTCAGTGCGGTTTCCACCCAGAAAGCGGGAATTCCGTACTGCTTGCCGTCCACTTGGCAGTTGTTCATGGCCAGCTCGGGTACATTGGCCACAATGTTCTGGCCGTATTCCGCCATTTCGTCGGTGATGTCCGCCAAAGCACCCCGAGAGGCGTAGCTGGTGAGAGTGACTTGGTCGTTCATCACGTGGAAAGCGTCAAACTTCTCGCCGGTGGAGAGCATGATGTTCAGCTTTTGATCCCAAACGTCCCAGGAGTAGTACTGGAATTCCACCTCGATACCCACACCGTCCTCGGCCAGCTTATCGTTAATGGTTTGAATCCCCCGCTCATATTCCGGAGGTGCGTCGCCCGGAATCACGTAAGTCATTTTCACCACTTCTCCAGGCTCCGCTGTTGTGGAGTCTGAAGAAGCCAATTCGCTGGAAGAACTGTCGGAGCCGGAATTCACACTGGTTTGTGTGCTGGATTCCGGATTGGAACCCGAGGGGCTTGAGGTCTGGGAACACGCCGTGAACATGGTCAGCAGAACGGCGCACAGAACCAACAGAGAGATCGTTCGTTTCATTTGGATTTTCCTGCCTTTCTTTGTAATTTCTATATTTTAGCCCTTTACAGAGCCAACTACCAAACCTTTTACGTAATACTTCTGCAAGAAAGGATACAGCAGCACGATGGGCCCTACCGTCACAATCGCAGTGGCCATTTTCAAAGATTCTGTAGGAGCCACACCGCCTCCAGAAATGCCTGTCATGCGCTGCAGATCTTTGACCATCTGCGTTTGAGATTTCAGCTGCAGAAGCAGATACTGGATGGGATACAGATTTTCGTTATCCACCAGCATAATGGCGTTCCACCAGTCATTCCAGTAACCCAGGCCGTAGAAAAGTCCCACAGTTGCCAGTGCTGGAACCGTTAGGGGAAAGTAAATGCGAAAAGCAATCACCGCATCGTTTGCCCCATCAGCTGATTCAACTCCCGCAATTCTCCCATTTCTTGCTACCTCCGTTTTTCCCGTAGAGTCCACGCTCTTTCTGTAGACTCTACGCATAGTGCGGAGACTCTACGCGCTTTACAGTTGTATTCTCTCATCTTTTGGCTTTCCCGCCTATCCGTTCCTCCTGTTGACGGTTACGTTTTTCAGAAGAGTCAGGACGTAAAAGTGAAAAGACGAAACGGGCTGTTGCATTTTGCAACAGCCCGTTTCATGCGGTTTATGGCAGGTGAGATATAGATCGTTTTATATATGCGAAAAGAGGTTTGTGCTGATGTGCTATGGTGAAGAGAGCCCACATTTTGCTAAATGAATGCTTCTGTTATTTAGCCGAAAGTAATTTGCTTCCTTTTACGCCGCCGCTGTTCTTGAGCATCGCCTCTCCAGCACGAGGACGGCTATTGCTAGCAGCACCGTCAGGAGAATGACCCCGAGTGAAACCCACAGCATGGTGTAGGCATGGGAGAGGACTGCCTGGGCTTCTGTCACGCCGGCGGCTGCGAAATGGCTAAGGGAAGAAAAAATTTCCGTAAATTCCCGGATGTAGTGGGAGACTTCTACGATGCTGCTTTTGGGGAGCAGAGAGGAGGGGAACTGCAGAAAATGCAGGAGGAGCGGCAGAACCAGCAGGGTTGCGGCCATAAAACAGCCGTTTAACAGCAGCCTGACGCGATTGTTCTTAACGTCTTTCAGGAAAGAGAAAGAACCCCCCCACAGCAGGAGAACGAACACCATCATCCCGGGCAGCAGCGCAGCGAGGGGCAGCGCGCTGAAAAAGGAATCCACGTCTGCCAGACTGTAAACCCGCTCATCGGGCATGGTAAAGGGATAGCGCTGGAACAGCTCCCCCGTGGCCTGCTTGGGCATAAAAATCTGGGGCGCCTGGCCTGCCCTGGCCAGCAGGGCGTTTTCTGTCTGCGCCAGGACTTCTATGTTTTCCGGCAGATCCTCCCGCAGGCGCACCCCGGTGGGGCAGACAGCCAGGCACAGGTCCTCCCGGGTGGCTTTCAGATCGGTTACCGTCACACGTTCTCCCGCGGTAAACTCCTTGCTGGCGTACTGCACGACGCGGTCCACGCCTCCGGCCGCGATAGAATTCTCCATGACCGTGTAAAGCGGGGATGCCCGTTTTACCCGGAGCCCCGCGTCCCAGCCCAGACCCTCATAAGTCTGGTACAGTACCGGCAAGCCCTCCTCGTCGGGGAACAGGCAGTCCAGACTCAGCCTGGCCCCGGTAGAACTCTGCGAGGAGGTGGGGACACATTCTGTGACGATGGGGGTCATCCACCGCTCTACCCGGAGGGAGAAAAAGGTGCTGAAAATCAGGAACCACACCGCCAGGCTGGACACACAGAGAACCTTCCGTTTCATCTATTTCACCTCCGCCAGGGTGATGCCCTCTACCAGCTCCCGGTTGAAAAACGTAAAGAGAAACAGGCAGGGCAGGGCCACCAGGACACAGCAGGCCAGCTGGATGGCCGTATCGCTGGGGGTCACGTAGACCAGGGCTACCGAGATGGGGTAGCGGTTCGCCTCCCGCAGGTAGGCGATGGGCTGCTCTACCATGTTCCAGGCGTCTAAAAAGGAGAGCAAAAAAGCGCAGACCATCCCGCTGAGATTCATGGGGATGGCCACGCGCCACAGGATCTTCAATGCGCCGCAGCCGTCCAGCATGGCCGCGTCCATCACGCTGTCGGGAATGGACAGAAAACTTTGGCGCAGGATAAAGGTCCCCAGGGGCACAAAAATCAAGGGGAGGATGAGGGCGGCGTAAGTGTCCAGCAAGCCCAACTGGTTGAGCATGATATAGTTGGGCACCAGCGTCACCTGTACGGGCAGGACCATGAGGATCGTCAGCAGAAAAAAGACCGTGTTCCGCCCTTTGAACCGGTAGCGGGCAAAGCCAAAGCCCGCCAGCGCGGAGACGGCCAACTGGCCCACCCCCACGCAGCAGCTCATGCCCAGGCTTTTCCAAAAGCGTATCAGGTATTGGGACTGGCCCCAGAATACCTGGTAGTAGGGCTGAAAACTCACGCCCTCCCAGGAGGCGAAGCTGCGGAGGAGCACATAGCAGAACGGCCCCAGAGAGGCGATTGCCAGCAGGATGGCGAACAGGGCGGAAACCACCTGGAAAGCAGTATGTTTCATTCCCGGTACCGCTCCTTTCTGCTTACAAAGCCGTAGAAAACACCGAAGAAAAGCAAAATCACCGCCAGCAGGAGAATGGAGCTGACGGAAAGGTTGGCGTAGTTCAGGTTTTCGAAGCTGTTGTTGATAAAGTGCTGGAGCATATAAAGGCTGTCGCTGGGGTGCTGGCCGCCGATGAGAAAAATCTCCCGAAAGCATTTGAAGGCGTTGATGAGGGAAAAGATCAGCGCAAAAAACACAGGGTACCACATCTGCGGGGTGGTGATGTAGCGGAACTTCTGGAACGCGGAGGCCCCGTCCAGCTGGGCGGATTCGTACTGCTCTTCCGGGATGGTCACCAGGCCCGCCAGGAGCAGGATCACGGCATAGCCGGTGCTTTTCCAGAGATACAGCAGCACGGCCGCCCAAAAGCCCAGGGGGCCATCCAGCCAGTTGGCCCCGGGCAGCCCCAGGAGGGAGAGAAGCCAGTCCAGCCCGCCGGCCTTGCCAAAAATCCCCTCTGCCAGCAGCACGGTGGCCGCCACTGGCATGATGTAGGGGAACAGCAGCACGGATTTCAGCAAGGCGTACTTTTTCGCCTGGCTTTTCAGGAGCAAGGCGGTGAGATAGGCGGCTGCCATCACCAGGGGCAGCCCGGCGGCCAGAAAGCGCATACTGTTGCCGAACGCCAACGCAAACGAGGAATTCTGAAAGGCCTGGGCGTAGTTTTCCAGGCCCACACAGCGCAGGTGGACCCCCGCCCCTTGAAAGACGGAATACCGCATCACCAGGACGAAAGGAATGCCGGTAAACACCAGGCACCCCAACAGCAGCGGCGCGATGAACAGATAGCCGTGCCACTCTTTTTTCATTCCCTCACTTCCTTTTGGACCGAGTTGGGTTCGTACATGAGAAAAACCGCGGCGGACTGGTTCCCGGGGAGAAAACCGATGCTCAACTCGCCTAAATCGGCCGGGGCGAAAAGAGCCCCCCGGGCGGTGATGGTGTCACCCTCTTGTACCTCGTGGCCCTGGGGAAGATAGACGTTGACCTGCCGGCTTTCCACCACGGTGCTGTCCCAAAGGGCGGCGTAGTCCTGACCGTCCCGCTCCCAGTCGTGAAAGATTTTTTCCACCTTCCCGGTGATCTCAAATTCTTTTCCCGCCACATGGGCGGGGACCAAAACCATCTCGGCAGCGCCGGAGGAGTGGCCCTGCACCTCTTTCACCGTGCCCTCCAGGGCGATGACCTCGCCGGCCTGCAGGCCCTCCAATTCCTCCTGGGGCAGGGCGGCGGTGATCCTCGCGCTCCCCGAACAG
>LBJMC04202__coassemble_627_pt1 | contig 23623 bp, 30 predicted proteins | sample LBJMC04202__metabat2_high_PE_010 | metagenome-assembled genome bin LBJMC04202
GCCGGCCCCGGCGCAGGTCGTCGTCGTCCATGCAGGGCATGTCATCGTGGATGAGGGAATAGGTGTGCACCATCTCGATGGCGCAGGCAAAGGGCAGGGCCCGGTCCGGGTCCCCGCCGCACAGGGCGCAGAACGCCAGGGTGAGCACCGGCCGCACCCGCTTGCCCCCCGCCAGCAGGCTGTACCGCATGGCCTCTGTCACTTTCCCCGCCCGGTCCCCGGGGACGGGGGCGGGCAGCGCGGCCTCCAGGGCCGCCTCAATCTTCTTCCGGTAGGCTTCCGCCTGTTCAAGTTTCTTCATGGCATTCCTCGTCCGCCGCCAGGGGCGTCAGTTCGGTGATCTTCTGCTCGGCCTTGTCCAAGGTCTCGTAGCACAGGGCCGAGAGCTTGGCCCCCTCCTCAAAGAGCTTCATGGAGTCCTCCAAAGACTCCTCCCCGCTCTCCAGCTTCTCCACAATCTCCTGGAGCCGGGCCATGGCCTCCTCAAATTTCAGTTTGGGTTTTGCCGCCACTTCGCTCACTCCTTTCCACGACTTTTGCCCGGGCTTCGCCCTCTGCCGCCCGGATGGTGACCACTTCCCCCGGGGCCAGCCGGCCCGCGTCCCGGACGATGCCGCCCCTGCCGTCGTACACCACGGCATAGCCCCGGGCCAGCACCTTCAGGGGGCTCAGGGCGTCCAGCTTCCCGGCCAGCAGGGAGAGCTTCCCTCTCCCCTCCTCCAGCCGGCCCCGGCCCCGTTGGGCCAGCCGCCGGTCCAGGCCGTCCAGGCGCTCCCGGTAGGCCCGCAGGTAGCCCCCCGGCTCCCCCAGGGGGGAGTCCTGCACCAGCAGGTCCAGGCTCTGGCGCAGGTATTCCACAGTCTTGCGGGAGCCCTCCCAAAAGTACCGGTGGAAGGCTGCCGCCCGGCTCTTCTCCTCCCCGATCTCCGGGGTGCAGAGCTCCGCGGCGGCACTGGGGGTGGGGGCCCGCAGGTCCGCCGCGAAATCACAGATGGTAAAGTCCGTCTCATGGCCCACGGCGGACACCACGGGGATGGCGGAGGCCGCCACCGCCCGGGCCAGCCTCTCGTCGTTGAAGGCCCACAGGTCCTCCATAGAGCCTCCCCCCCGGCCCAGGATGATCACATCGCAGGCCCGGGCCCGGTTTAAGGCCTTCACCGCGGCGATAAGCTGCCGGGGCGCCCCCTCCCCCTGGACCAGCACCGGGCACAGGACGATCTGGGCCACGGGCCACCGCCGGCCGGTGATCTGCAAAATATCCCGCACCGCCGCCCCTGTGGGGGAGGTGATGACCCCGATACGCTCCGGGTAAGGGGGCAGGGGCCGCTTCCGCTCCCGGTCGAAGAGCCCCTCGGCGGCCAGGCGCTCCTTTAACTGCTCGTAGGCCAGGCTCAAAGCGCCCATGCCGTCGGGCTGCATGTCCTCGGCGTAGAGCTGGTACTGCCCCGTGGGCTCGTAGACCGACACCCGCCCCCGGATGATGACCTTCATCCCGTCTGCCGGGCGGAACCGCAGCCGCCTAGCAGCGCTGGCGAACATCACCGCCTTCAGGACGGACTTCTCGTCCTTCAGGGAAAAATACAGGTGCCCCGACCGGTAGTGGTCGGTAAAGTTGGAGATCTCCCCGGAGATGAGGATGTCGCTGAGCCTGCCGTCCCCCTCGATGAGGGACTTGACAAAGAAATTCACCTGGGAGACGGTGAGCACTCCAGCACTCACGGCAAAAACCTCCTTCTCCAGGCCAGGATGGCAGCCCCGGCCCCGTTATCCGCGGAAAACTCCGGGGCGGCGAAGGCCCCGCCGTACTTTTCCGTCAGGCGCTCCCGCAAAATGGAGTTGGAGCACACCCCGCCGGAAAACACCACCGGCAGGGGGCCCAGGTCCTCCAAAAGCCCCGCGCACATGGCGTCCAGGGCGGCCAGGACCATCTCCAGGCAGGTCCGGGCCACCTCCTCCCGGGGATGGCCTTCCTCCCAGAGCTTCCGGCACTGGTTCTCCACCCCGGAGAGGGAGCAGTCCCTGCCCTTCATGTAGGCCCTGGCCTTTACTGGCCCGTCCCAGGCCAGGGCGGCCCGCTCCAGCTCCGGCCCGCAGGGGAACCCCATGCCCAGCATGACCCCCACCCGGTCCACCGCCTGGCCGGCCTTCAGGTCCAGGGACTGGGCTGCCAGCTCCACCTCGGGCATGCCCTGGGAATCCGGCTGTACCAGCAGCGCCTCGGTGGTGCCCCCGGAGACATGGAAGGCCAGAAACTTCCGGTCCAGCAGCTCCAGCTTTCCCGCGGAGTACAGCGCCGCGGCGATGTGTCCCTGCTGGTGGGAGAAAAACTTCACCCCCACCCCCCAGGCCGCCCCCAGGGTGCAGGCAAATCCCTTGCCCACCAGAAAGCAGGGCATGTAAGAGCCCATCTCGCTGCGGGGGGTGATGGACACCCCCACCACCCCCGCCGGGCCCATCTCCAAAATGGGCTCCAGCACCTGGGGCAGCTGCTTTACGTGGTGGAACACCGCGTCGCTCTGCCGCAGGCCCTTTTCCCCGGGCTTTACCGGCAGCAGGAGCTTCCGGTTCTCCAGCACCTGCTCCCCGTCGTACCGGGCGGCGGAGGTGGTGTAGTTGCTGGTGTCGATGCCGACGCTGTGCTTATTCATGGCCGGGCTCGTTGGGGCAGTGGGCCTTGGCCACCGAGGCCAGCACCCCGTTGATGTAGGGGGCGTCGTCTTTGCCGCCGTATGTTTTGGCCAGCTCCACCGCCTCGTTGATGGACACGCTGGCGGGGATGCTCTCGTCGAAAAGCATCTCGTACACCGCCAGCCGCAGCAGGGCCAGGGTCACTTTCGACAGCCGGGAGAAGCTCCAGCCCCGGATATTCCCCTGGATCACCTGGTCGATCTCCTCCCGGTGCTCCTCCACACCAAAGGCCGCCGCCTCGGCATAGGAGTTGGGCACGAAATCCCTGGCCTCCGCCGCGTCGTGGAGGATGTCCTGGATGGCTTCCCCGCCCACCGCCTGCTCAAACACCAGGCAGAAGGCCTGTTCTCTGGCTTCCCGTCTCGTCATATCTCCCGCGTTCCCCTTTCTCTCCGCCGCCCGGCGCGGCACCGGCCCAAACAAAAAGGCCCGCCGCATCCTGCGGCGAGCCTGCACGTGTCCCTGGGTCCCTGCACTTTTCAAGCTCCGCCGCAGCCGCCGCCAGCGTCTCTGTGCTATCGCGTCTGCGCTATGAAGCTATTATACCACAAGATCTTCCAGAAACAACTACTTTGTTCCAATGATTTTGATTTTGTCGGCGGTCAGCCCCGTCTGCTCCACCACGATCTCCTGGACGATGAGCATGTCGGCCTCCCCCAGGTCCCCGGCCACCACCACGCTGCACTCCTCCGGGGTGATGTAGGCCACGCTCTCCTCAAAGCCCTTGGCCTTCAAAAGGTTCTCCACGTTGGTCTCCTGCAGGATGTTCTGGGCCAGGGCCGAAGCCTCCTCCACCGCGGCCTGCTTGGCCTCGCTGTCCGCCTCCACGTCCTCCAGCACCCCGTCCAGCAGCTCCATCGCCTCGTCCCGGGAGTTCTGCCGGTTCAGCCGCGCCTCGGAGAAGGCGTCGGCGGCGCTGTCCCCCTGGCTGGAGGCGCTGCTCTCCAGGCTGTCGTTGACGGTCTCCACATAGGCGTTGTTCACCAGCTGGGCGGCCCCCAGCTGGCTCTGGGCCTGGCCCTCCTCTTCCACCGGCAGTTGGCCCGTGCCGGCAAACTGCCAGTTGAGATATACCGCCGCCCCCAGGGCCAGCACCAGGGATGCCAGGACCAGCTGCTTCTTTCCAACTTTCATTGTCCATACCTCCACGCTATATGTTTGATTTTTTACGGGGAATCCCGCCTACCCGCCGCCGGTGACCAGCACCCTGGCGGAGGAGATGTCCAAAGCCGTCGCCGCCGCCTGGGTCAGCTGCTCCCGGACCGCCGGGTCCCCGGCGCGGCTGCTCACAATGACCACCCCGCGGACCTCGGGCTGCCGCTGGGTGACGGGCAGGGCGCTCTGCCCGCCGTCCCGGTCCTTCAGGAGGATGTAGGTGTTCTCCTCCTCACGGCTGTTCTGGGCGCCGCCCTCCTGGGCGTTCCAGGCCTGGTCGGCGGCGTAGACGTTCTCCCCGGTGTCCTCCAGGGTCACCAGCACCTCGGGGTCCTCTTCGCCGGTGATGGCCCGGACCACCCGGGCCAGGTCCTCTTCCAGCTGGCGGCGGGAGGTCTCCCCGTCCCACTCCGTCTCCTGCTGGGGCTGGGACGGCTCCTTCCGGCCCTCCAGCCAGCTGGAGAGGAACAGCAGGGCGATGCCGCACACTCCCAGCAGGCACACCAGCTTTACCAGCCGCTCCCTGCCCGCGAGCTTTCCCAGGGCCTCCCCCAGGCTTTTAAGCTCCATCCGTCATCACCTCGATCCTGATCTCCTCGCCCAGCACCCCCCGCAGCAGCGCCCAGGCCCGCTCCCCGTCGCTGGGGTACCGGAACCAGGCGCTGACCCCGGTACATACTATGCTGCCATCCTCCCCAATATCTGCGGCGGCCTGGATTTTTTCCGCCTCCAGCCCCGCCGCGGCCAGCAGCTGCTCCAGATAGGACGCAAGCTCCTCCTGGGCCGCCTGGAGGGCCTGGTCCTCCACGTAGCTCACCAGCTCCTCCCCGGCGTCCTGGGCCGAATCCAGGGAGAGCTCCAGCCCCCACCCGGAGGAGACCAGGGACAGGACCCCGGACAGCAGGGCCGCCGTCACCACCAGCCCCCGGACAAAACCCACCATAGGGCTGTCCCCGCACAGGCTGGCCGCCGCCTCCACCGCCACCAGCAGGACGCACAATGCCCCCACCGTGGCCAGGACCCCGCTCATGCGCTCCCCCTGGCGAACAGCACCACCGCCGCGCTGACCACCGACACCGTGCAGATACTGGCCAGCACCGCCAGGAGCATCCGGGCCACCCCGGCGCAGGAGCCCAAAAAAGCCCCCAGCTTCGGCGCCTGGAACAGCTCCCCGGCGATCTGGCCCGCGGTGCACACTCCCACCCACAGAGCGGTCCGGATGGCCGCCGGGGCAAAGATGCACAGGGCGGCCAGAATCCCAAAGGCCCCCACCCCGGACTTCACCACGTGGACGCTGTTCTGGATGGCGGCGATGGCGTCGCCGAACGCGCTGCCCACAATGGGGATGGCCGAGGAGACCGCCAGCTTGGCCGCCTTGCTGGTGGCGGCGTCCACCTGGGCGTTCAGCGCCGTCTGGATGGAGAGGAAGCCGGAGAACACCGTCACCGCCAGCACCAGGGCCCATTTGGCGAAGCCGTACAGGCTCTTGGCCAAGCGGTCCAGGCCGGCGCCGGACACCGACGACACCAGGGCCAGGGCCAGAAACAGGGACAGGAGGGGCAGCACCAGCCCCGACACCAGCAGGGGGATGGCGTTCCCGGCGGCCAGAGTCAACAGGCTGTAGGAGCTGCCGGTAACCGCGCTGCCCGAGGCCGCCAGCAGCCCGGCGTACACCGGCACGCTGGCCACCAGGAAGGCCGAGGCCGCCTGGGCGGCGGTCTGCACCCCGGCGATGAGCTCCGCCAGGGGGGCCGCCACGATGCCCGCGCAGGCCAGGGCCCCCACCAGGGCCGCGGTCTTTCCCAGGCGGGCCTCCTCCAGGCAGGCGGCAAGACGGCACAGCAAAATCACCGCCAGGAGGGAGGCCGCGGCCTTCAACGGGGCGGCGATTTCGTCCCGGATCAGCCGGGAAAGTGCCCCAAACAACCCGTTTAGGCCCAAATCTGACCCGATTTGGCCCTCTTCCACCCCTGCTTGGGACAATAAGTCCCGGGTCTCCCCGTCCAGACTGTCGTACAGCCCCGGCGCGCCGCTTTTTTCATAGAGCTCTGCCTCCTCCACCCCCTGGGCGCGGGCGGTGGGGGCGGGGAGGAACAGGAGGCAGGCCGCTGCCAGGCAGGCCGCCAGGGCCAGCCGGTGTTGTCGCCTCATGGGGTCGCCTCCTTTCACGGGCGGGGGTTTTTGCTTGCCAAAGTGTCGTGTATTTCTGTGACACAGCTTTTTTCAGTGAGGTCTGTCACCTCTGCCCCCTGGGCGCGGGCGGGGGCGGCGGGGGCGGGGAGGAACAGGAGGCAGGCCGCTGTCAGGCAGGCTGCCAGGGCCAGCCGGTGTTGTCCTCGCATGGGGTCGCCTCCTTTCACCGGTGGGGGATTTTGCATTTCAAAGTGCCGTGTATCTCTGTGACACAGCTTTTTTTGGTGAGGTCTGTCACCTCTGCCCCCCGGGCGCGGGCGGGGGCGGCGGGGAGGAACAGGAGACAGGCTGTAGCCAGGCAGGCCGCCAGGGCCAGCCGGTGGTGTTCTCGCATGGGGTTGCCGCCTTTCACAGGCGCAGGATCTCCCCGATGGTGTCGAAGAGCTGGCGCAGCAGGGGGAAGGCCGCGGCCAGCACCGCCGCTTTGGCCGCCAGCTCCACGGCGTAGGCCAGGGCCGACTCCCCCGCATCCTTGCACAGCTGGGCGGCCAGCTGCCCGGCGATAGTGATCCCCACCGCCTTGAGCATCACCGGGAAGCACTCCCCGGGGAAGGCGGCGCTCAGGCCCTCCAGCTCCCGGAGCAGAGGGTCGGCCCCCTCCAGCGCCGCCAGGAGCAGGAGCACCGCCGTTACCGCCGCCAGGAGCAGGGCGTGCTCCCGGCTGCTGCGCTTGACCACCGCCCCCAGGGCAGCGGCGCACACGGCGCAGGCCGCCAGTCCGAAAAGCTCCCCGGCCGTCATAGCTGGAAGATGGACTTGATGGCCTGGAACAGGGCATCGATCTCGTTGACGATCATCATCAGCACCACGATGAGCCCGGCCAGGGTGGTCATCATGGCCTGCTCCTCCCGGCCCGAGCGCACCAGCAGCTGGTTGAGCACCGCCACGATGATGCCGATGGCGGCGATCCGGAAAATGAGGTCCACATCCAAATTCTCGTCCCTTCCTTTCCTGTTCCGGCGCTTACAGCAGGGCCAGGCATAGGGCCATGCCCCCAAAGGCCCCCAGGGCCACGTACAGCCGGGAGCGCCTCTCCCGGTCCTCCCTGGCGCGATGGAGGAGGGGGGCCACCAGGGCGGCGTACAGCTCCAGGTGCTCCAGCTGTCCCTCCACGCCGCTGGCCCCCAGCCCCTGGACGAAGCCCAGGTAGAGCTCCCGGTCCCCGGGCTTTCGCAGCAGCCGCTTCCCCGCCTCGCCCAGGGCCTTGCAGGGGTCGGCGGAAAAGCCCGGGTCCCCCGCCGCCTCCCGGCAGAAGCGGGAGTCCTCCCGCCCCTCCCACACCAGCTGGGACAGGGGGCTGGCGGAGTAGCCGATCCCGGTGCGGAGACGCTGGAGCAGCTGTTCCCAGTCCAGGAGCAGCCGCTCCCGCTCCCCCAAAGCCCGGGCCCGGCCCAGCCCCCACAGCACCCCGCTGCACAGTACCAGCACCGCCCCCAGGGCCCTCACGGCTCCCCCTCCAGGGGGGTGAGGCGGAAGGCCCGCCGGCCCGGGGCCTCCTGGTACACGGTGACGGTCTCCAGGCTCTCCAGCTCCCCGGGGCGGGCCCGGCCGCTGAGACAGGCCACCGTGCCGAAGGCCCCGGTACAGAGCAGCTCCCGGCACAGGGGCCGGCGCTCCAGATCCTCCCGGGCAGCGTGGACCGAGGCCACCAGGGCCGCCCCGGAGAAGGCGGCCCGCCGGACCGCTTCCAGGTCCCCGTCCCCCAGCTCGTCGCAGAACACCAGCTCGGGGGACAGCGTGCGCAGGGCCGTATCCAGGCCCGCTGGCTTGGGGAAGCCCCGGAGCACGTCGGCGGCGGGGCCCAGGTCGAAGGCCCCCAGCTCCCCCCGCTGGTCCAGCACCGCCACCCTCCGGCTGGGGGAGAACCGCCCCCAGGACAGGGAACGGGCCACGTCCCGGAGGAAGGTGGTCTTGCCGCTGGCGGGCTCGCCGGCCAGGAGCAGGCCTTTACTCAGATCTGCCCCCCGGAGGAACAGGGGGTCGCCGCAGCCCAAACACTGCCGGGGGATGCGGAACACCAGGCTGGTGATGTCCCGCAGGCTTTTCACCCGGCCCCCTTCCAGCACCGCCGTGCCGCACACCCCCGCCCGGAAGCCGCCCTCCAGGCGGAGGTAGCCCTCCCGCAGCTCCTGCTCGTGGCTGAACACCGAGTGGCCGCAGGCCTGGAGGAAGGCCCTGCGCAGCTCTTCCGGGGAGGTGCGCACCAGGCCCTCCACCGGGGCGCGGGCCACGCCGCCCCCCTCCCGTAAAAAGCAGGCCCCCTCCCTGCCCCAGATGCTGACGGGCTGGCCGCCGCACAGGCGGATGTCGTAGGCCTGGTCCTTGACCGAAGCCGGGACCTGGAGCAGGGCCTCCCGGTACAGGGGGATCTGGCAGGCGGCCTGGTCAAAGGCGGAAGTATCCATAGTAGCGCCTCCTTACGCGGGACTTGTACTCCATATCTATGGGGCCCGTCCCGGGAATAGAACAAGCCCCCGGACAGGAAAAGGCCCGGCCGGCAGAGATGCCGGCCGGGCCTTCTGGAAGGCGCTAGGCTTTTTTCTGGTAGTACTCTAAAAAGGACTGGAGGACCTCCCGGTCGCTGTCGTAGGTGACGGTCTGCAGGGCCTGGAAGGGGGGCTCCCACCGGAGCTCCAGGACCTCCTCGGGCTGGGCGTGGGTCTTGCCCGCGTCGCAGAGGGCGGCGAAGTAGATCACGTCCTTCCACACGTTGGGCTTGGGGGAGTAGGCCACGGACCGGCGGAAGCCCTTGTCCAGCTTGACCTTGAGGCCGGTCTCCTCCCGGATCTCCCGCAGGGCGGTCTCCTCCTCGGTCTCCTTGTTCTCCACGTGGCCTTTGGGGAAGGCCCAGTGGCCGCCGTTCTTGTGCTTGATGAGGAGGATCTCCACGCCGTCCTTTTCCCGGTAGACGATGGCGCCGCAGGATTTTTCCTTCTTCATGGCTGCACGCTCCTTTCTGGGCAAAAAGGGGCCGCCGCGAGAGCCACTGTCCCGCGGCAGCCCTATTCGCTTATGCTTTTACCGAAAACCGGTAGACGGTACGGGTGGCGAAGGGCTCGCCGGGCTGCAGGTACCGGAAGGGGAAGTTGTCGTGGTTCACCGAGTCCGGGTAGAACTGGGTCTCCAGGCAGAAGGCGGTGTGGGGCTTCATGGGCTGGCCGTCTTTGCCGGTGAGGGGGGCCTCCACCTTGTTGAAGGTGTACAGCTGCACGCCGGGCAGGTCGGAAAAGACCTCCATCACCCGGCCGGAGTTGGGCTCCCAGGCCTCGGCGAATTTGCGGAAGCCCTCGCCCTCCACGCAGAAGTTGTGGTCGAAGCCGCCCCACAGCTGGATGAAGTGGTCATCGCAGAACATGTCGTCCCCCAGCTTTTTGGGGCTGGTGAAGTCCAGGGGGCCGCCTGCCACCGGCAGGAAGGCGCCGTCGGGGGTCAGGTCGTCGGTGACGGAGGTGACCTCTTTGGCGTGGATGGTGAGGTAGGTGCCGAACACCTCCTGCTGGGGGTCGCCGGACAGGTTGAAGAAGGAGTGGTTGGTGGGGTTATAGGGGGTCTCCTGGTCGCACACCGCGCCGTAGTCGATCTGCAGCTCGTCCTGGGCGGTGAGGGTGTAGGTGACAGTCATGTCCAGGTTGCCGGGGTAGCCCTCGTCCCCGTCGGGGCTGCGGTGGGAGAAGGTGATGGAGGGCTCGTCCCCCTCGTTCACCTCTGCGCTCCACAGCACCTGGTGGTAGCCCCCGGGGCCGCCGTGGAGGGCGTTGTCCCCGTCGTTCTTCGCCAGGGTGTAGGTCTTGCCATTGTGGGTGAAGGCGCCCTTGCCGATGCGGTTGGCGTAGCGGCCCACCGTGGCCCCCTGGTAGTTGGAGCCGTAGTACTCCGGGAGGGTGCGGTGGCCCAGGACCACGTCCCCCAGCTGGCCGTCCTTATCCTTTACCAGCAGCTTGACGACGCGGCAGCCGTAGTCGGTGGTGACCAGGGTCATGCCGTTCTGGTTCCGCAGGGTGTAGAGCCTGGCCTCGCGGCCGTCGGGAAGGGTGCCGAAAGTCTCGATCTGAATGGACATACTCACGCTTCCTTCCCCAGCAGGGCGGCGCCGATGATGCCGGCGTCGTTGCCCAGCTCCGCCCGGCAGACCTTGGTCTTTTTGGAGGAGTTCATGGCGTACTGCTCTTTGGCCACGAAATCGCGGACAGGGGCCAGCAGGGTCTCGCGCTCGTTGGAGATGCCGCCGCCGATGCACAGGATGTCGGGCTGGAAGATGTTGATCATATCCACGATGCCCACGCTGAGGTACTTGATGTACTCGTCCACGATCTCCTTGCCGATGGGGTCGCCCTGGCGCATGGCGTCGAAGGCGGTGCGGCCGTTGACCTTGGAGATGTCGCCCTCTACGATGGTCCACAGGGGGGAGTCCTTGGGGGCCTTCTCCATGTACTCCTTGGTGGTCTTGATGAGGCCGGTGGCGGAGGCGTAGGTCTCCCAGCAGCCGTGGCGGCCGCAGGTGCAGGGACGGCCGTCCACCACGATGACGGTGTGGCCCAGCTCGGCCCCGGCGTAGTTGCTGCCGGAGTAGATCTTGTGGTCGATGATGACGCCGCCGCCGACACCAGTGCCCAGGGTGATGGCCACCGCGTTGTCGGAGCCCTTGAGGGCGCCGGCCATGTACTCGCCGAAGGCCGCCGCGTTGGCGTCGTTCTCCATGAGGACTTTCTTGCCGTCCAGGCGGCTGGAGAGCATCTCCACCATGGGGGTGTTCTTGAAGGGCAGGTTGTTGGCAAACTCGATGATGCCGGTGGCCTTGTTGATGGTGCCGGGGGAGCCGACGCCGATCCACGGCACGTCGTCCAGGGTGATGCCCGCGTTCTTCAGGGCCTCCCGGGCGGTCTCCGCCATGGCGTCCGCTACCTGCTCCGCGTTGTCCACCTTGGTTTTGGAGGTGGCGCGGGCGATGATTTTGTTCTCCTCGTCCACAATGCCGACGGCAATATTGGTGCCGCCCAGGTCGATACCGAGATAATACATAGCCAAAACTCCTTACAGATAGATTGTGGGTCTCCCCAATTTGATTTTAGTATACTATACTTGCACCAGAAAAGCAAACCCCAAGAACAAAATTTACGGCACTTTTCGAAAAAAGGAGTTGGGGGATGCCTCTTGATTTTCCAAAGGGGCCGTGGTATAATTTTTTTGTTATGCCGCTATGGCGGAACTGGCAGACGCAAGGGACTTAAAATCCCTCGGTAGCAATACCGTACCGGTTCGACCCCGGTTAGCGGCACCAAAAAGAGAGAGCTGGCCCGTTAGGGCTAGCTCTCTCTTTTTGGTGTATCGATGCCGGACTCGAACCTGTGAGCTCCGGACACGACACTGCGTCCGGGCCCTGTTCGGGGCTCTCCCCTATTTCCCATTCAGAGATAACAGAAATAGATGGTGGTGCCCAGGATGGAGTCGTAATAGGAGCGGTACACCCCGCTGCCGGTGACGATGGAGTTCTGGCCCACCACGTTCTCCGGGCAGATGCTGCCGTGCTCCAGCAGGTATCTGGCGTTGGCCACGGTGCGGGCGTCGGGGGTTTTGTTCAGAGAGCCGTCCCAGGTGGGGGCGTACTGGCCGGGCTGGTAAATCACCTCCCGGATGGTGTCGGGGTAGTACTCGCTCTCCACCCGGTTGAGCACCACGCTGCCCACCATCTGCTGGACCCAGTCGGGAATCCAGGTGCAGCCGGCCTCGGCGTAGATGAGCCGGGAGAGCAGGTCCAGGTCCGCCTGGGTGTAGCTGGGCTCCGGCTGGCGGTCCCGCTCCATGGCGGCCAGAATCTCGGCGGCGGTGGTGTAGTCGGTGAAGTAGCTGGTGGTGGGGATGTCCAGCTGCAGGGTTTCGATCTTCAGGTTGCGCTGCTGTTCGTAGATGGCCCCCACCTGCAGGGCGTAGGCGCTGCCGTCCTGGAGGGCGCGCTCCATGGCGTCCATGTAGTCTGTCTGGGGGTCGTAGCCCGTCACCTGGAGGTAGCTCCCCAGGCCGGGGGCGGGGGCGGCGGCAGCCGTCGTCCCTACGCCCCACAGGGCCAGCAGGGCCGCCAGGCAGAGGAGGAATTTTTTTCGCATATCCATCACGCTCCTTGCTGTGTTTGGAAGGTACAGGGCTATTCTATGGGACAGCCTTTGGAATTATGCCTGCCTGTCCCCGGGGGGAGCGGAAAAGAAAAGGCCCCGGGCAAGCCGGGGCTGAGGTTATTCCTCCAGGGTGAAGCGCCAGGCGCAGGCGCAGGTCCCGTCGGTGACATCGGGGCAGCAGCTGACGCACTGGCAGCGGATGCGGTCATCGATGGTGCGGGCAAAGCCGCTGTACTCCGCCTCCCCCGCGGGCTTGCAGGGGTGCAGGGGCATGCCCTTGTCCAGGCGGGCGGTCTGCACCCGGCAGTCCAGGTTGCGCAGGGTGAGGGTGTGTTCCCCTTCCGTAAACTCGTAGTGGCACAGGTTGGCCATAAAACGGAGGCTGAGGGCGGCCCTCAGGCCGGGGAGGCCGGGGCGGTCGGGCAAATTCAAAAACTTTTTGATGCGCCGGGCCTCGGTGACGGTGAAGCGCTGCCAGGCCTGGATGTCGTGGTACATAGCCTCGTCCATGCCAAATTTGCGCTCGATGGACTGGAACCACACCCCGTCCATGGCCAGCCAGTTCCGGGAGTAGGCGGTGATGAGCTGAAGCAGCTGCTCCCGGCTCAGGTGTTCCAGGGCTTCCCCGGGCCTCATACGTGCTTCACCATGATGAAGTCGTCCATCACATACCCGTGGCCGATGTCGGCGGCGGCCTCCTCCACGGTCTGGTAGCCGTAGTGCTGGTAAACTTCCGCGGCGTGGGTGTTGTGGCGGTTTACGGTGAGGCGGATCTTGTGCAGGCCCTCTTTCTTCGTTTCCTCCTCCACCAGGGCGAAGAAGCGCTTTACCAGGCCGGTGCGGCGGGCCTGGGGCAGGATGTACACCTTGCTCAGGTACATTTCCTCGTTCCCCTGGTAGTGGGGGGCAAAGCCCACGAAGCCCGCGTACTCCCCGTCTACCTTGCCCAGGTAGTAGCGGTAGTTCTGGTTTTGGAGCTGGTCCTTCACCGCGTGGTCGGACTGGAATTTGTCGATCATGTAGTCCGTCTGGCCCGCCGGCAGGATGGGGTCGAAGGTCTCGTGCCAGACTTTTTCGGCGATGGCGCACAGGGTGTCGATCTGGCCCTGGGCGGTCACCTGTTCCAGTGTGATGTCATGCACAGCAGCGTCATCCTTTCTATCATCTACTATGGTTCAGCCCTCGCTGTAGTTGCCCAGGAAGGAAAACCGGGGCAGCTCGTCGTGGAGGGCGCAGATCAGGTCCAATGTGGCCTTGTCGTGGATGTTCCCGGTGAAATCCAGGTAGAAGTCGTACTCGAAGGCCTTGCCGGGGATGGGCCGGGACTCGATTTTGGTGAGGTTGAGGCCGCACAGGGCAAAGCGCTCCAGCACGTGGTACAACGAGCCTGTGGTGTGGGGGATGGAGAAGCACAGGCTGATCTTCCCCGCGTCCTCGGGGAAGATGGGCTCTTTGGAGATGACCACAAAGCGGGTGGTGTTGTTCTTCTCGTTCTGGACCCCCTCCTGGAGGACGGTGAGGCCGTACTGCTCCGCCGCCACCCGGGAGCAGAGCACCCCCATACCCGCGGGGCGCTCCTGCGCCACGTGGCGGGCCGCCGCCGCGGTGTTGGACCACTCCACGGGCTTCAGGCCGTGCTCCGCCAGGAAGTGGCTGCACTGGGACAAAGCCTGGGGGTGGGAGGCCACGGCGGTGAGGGGCTCATCCGCGCTTGGGGCGGCCAGGCAGTGGGCCACCTTCACATCCACCGCCCCCACGATGAAGAACCGGTACTGGAGGATCAGATCGTAGACGGCGACCACGGAACCGGCGGCGGAGTTCTCCACCGGCACCACCCCGTAGGCCCCGGGGACCTGGTCCACCTGCTGGAACACCTGGGGAAATTCCGGCACGAAGGTGATGGGGGCGTCCCCAAACAGGGTGCGGGCAGCCTGGTGGGACCAGGCGCCCTCCACCCCCTGGCAGATGACAGCCGCCGGGGGCTTGGGCTGGCGGCTGGCGGTGCGCTCCAGGTCCCGGAGGGCACCGCCGCCCTGGAGCAGCTGGTGCTGCCGGGCCCGGCTCACCGCCATGATGGAGCCGTAGAGGGAGGCGGCCTCCTCCCCGTACTCCCCGGCCTCCCTGCGCACCCGGTCCAGAATGGCCTGCTCCCGCTGGGGGGCGAACACCGGGGCGCCCGCCTGGGCCTTCAGCTTGGCCACCCGCTGGGAGCAGTCCATCCGGGCCAGGAACAGGGGCAGCAGCTGCTTGTCGATGGCGTCGATCTCATCCCGCACCTGGCCCAGCTTTTCCTGATATTCTCTCTCGTCCACGTTCCTCTCCCCTTTCTTACAGCAGGCCGCTCTGGGCCAGCAGCTCCAGCACGGCGATACAGGCGGCTGCCTCTACCACGGGCACGGCCCGGGGCACGATACAGGGGTCATGCCGGCCCTTGACCACCAGCTTCCCCTCCCCGCCAGTGCGCAGGTCCACGGTGTCCTGCTCTTTGCCGATGGAGGAGGTGGGCTTGAACGCCGCCCGGAACACCAGGGGCATGCCGTTGGTGATGCCCCCCAGGATGCCCCCGGCGTTGTTGGTACGGGTCTTGACATGGCCGTTTTCATCCCGGTACATGGGGTCGTTGTTCTGGCTGCCCCGGAGGGCGGAGACGCCGAAGCCGGCGCCAAATTCCAGGCCCTTGACTGCCGGGATGCCGAACACCAGGGAGGCGATGAGGTTCTCCGCCCCGTCGAACATGGGGTTCCCCGCCCCCACGGGCAGGCCGGTGACGGCGCACTCCACCACGCCGCCTACGCTGTCCGCCGCCAGGCGGGCGGCCTCCACCTTCTCGTACATCCGCTCCTTGGCGGCGGGGTCGATGACCGGGAAGTACTCCCGGGAGAGGCGCTCCAGCAGCTTCCGGCCCGGGTCCACCAGGTCGAAGGGGGTGTCCTCTACCCCGGCGATGGCGGCCACGTGGGCCCCCACGGTGATGCCCCGGCGGCGGAGCATCTGCCTGGCGATGGCCCCGGCGAACACCAGGGGGGCTGTGAGCCGGCCGGAGAAGTGCCCGCCCCCCCGGATGTCGTTGTGGCCGCCGTACTTCACCCAGGCGGTGTAGTCGGCGTGGCCGGGCCGGGGCAGCACCCGCAGGTTCTCGTAGTCCCCGGAGCGCTGGCTGGTGTTCTCGATGACGGCGCACAGGGGCGCGCCGGTGGTGACCCCCTCCAGCAGGCCGCAGAGGATCTGGGGGGCGTCGGGCTCCTTCCGGGTGGTGGCGGTCTTGTCCTGGCCCGGGGCCCGGCGGGCCATCTGGAGCAGGATCTCCTCGAAATCGATGGCCTCCCCGGCGGGCAGGCCGTCGAGATTGACCCCGATGGCTTTGGTGTGGCTGCCGCCGAAAATCGACATTTTGATACACTGGCCCCAACTAGACGACATGGGCTTTCCCTCCCAAACTCTCAAAATCGGTAAAAAACTTCGGATAAGACTTGCGGATGCTCCAGGCGTCGGTGACGGTGACCGGCCCCCGGCTGCCCAGGGCGGCGGCGGCCAGGGCCATCACCACCCGGTGGTCGTTGGCCCCCTGGGCCAGGCCCCCGGAAAGGGTTTCCACCCCCTGGATGACAAGGCCGTCCGCGGTGGCCCGCACCTTCCCGCCCAGGGCGGTGAGGGCCTGTTCCATGGCGGCCAGGCGGTCGCTCTCCTTCAGGCGCAGGCGCTGGGCGTTGTAGATACGGGTCTCACCCCGGCTGAGGGCGGCGCAGACGGAGAGGGCCGGCACCATGTCGGGGATCTGGGTGGCGTCGATGGCCTGGCCCCGCAGGCCGTGGAAGGGCTCCCCGGCATGGGGGTTGCGGGCCAGGAGGCGGTCCCCCTGCCAGCGGATGGACAGGCCGAAGTTCTGGAAGAGCTCCACACAGGCTTTGTCCCCTTGGCGGGACTGGGGCGAGAGGCCGGAGAGCTCCACCACCTCCCCGCCGGGGGCCAGGGCTGCCATGGCCAGGAAGAAGGCGGCCTGGGACCAGTCCCCCTCCACCGGGGCGTTCTGGGGGCGGTAGGACTGGCGCCCCGGCACGTGCCAGCCCTGCTCTGTCGGGAGGGCGGTGACGCCGAATTGGGCCATGGCCTGGAGGGTGAGGTTTACATAACCTTCCGACTCCAAAGGAGTGGTGAGGAGGATGTCGCTGTCCCCGGGGAGCAGGGGCAGGGCCAGCAGCAGCCCGGTGATGAACTGGGAGCTGATGTTCCCCGGCAGCTGGTACGCGCCGGGGGTGAGCTGCCCGGAGATGGTGAGGGGCAGGGATTCATCCCCCGGGTCCCGGTAGGACACGCCGTGACCGGGGAGCAGGTCCCGGTACACGTCCAGGGGGCGCTGGGGCAGGCGGCCGCTGCCGGTGAAGGTCCACGTCCCGCCCAGGGCGGCGGCGATGGGGATGAGGAACCGCAGGGTGGAGCCGGACTCCCCGCAGTCGATGGCGCCGCCGGGGGCGGAGCCGATGTTCTGCCCCTCCACCAGCAGGGCACCGGCGGCCTCGTCCAATACCGCACGGCCCCCCAGGGCCTGGATGGCCCGGGCGGTGGCGGCGATGTCCTGGCTGCCGGCCATGTGGGAGAGGAGGCACCGCCCCCGGGACAGGGCGGCGCAGAGCATGGCACGGTGGGCCACGCTCTTGCTGGGGGGCAGGAGCACTTGTCCCCCCTGGAATGTGTTCTGGTAGGTCACTTCCGCCATGGTATCACCTCACAGGGCAGAGAGCAGCTCTTCCCGCCGGATGGGGTAGATGACGCTTTCGCCCATGTCTTTCAGCAGGATGAGGCGCAGGGTGTCGCCGTCGCTCTTCTTATCTAAGGCGGTGGCGGCCACCACCTCCTCCTTGGAGAAGCGGTCCTGGGTGGGCAGGCCGTACTGCTCCAGCACCGCTTTCACCCGCTGGGCGGTACCGGGTTTGGTGACCCCCAGGCGCTCCCCGGCGGTGCAGGCCATGACCATGCCGATGCCCACCGCCTCCCCGTGGGACAGCTCCCGGAAGTGGTGGAGCTTCTCCAGGGCGTGGCCGAAGGTGTGGCCGAAGTTCAGGATCATCCGGCGGCCGGTGTCCCTGGCGTCCTCCTCCACCAGCTCCTTTTTGCAGGCCACGCACCGGGCCAGCACCGCTTCCAGGTCGTCCAGGGCCCGGCCCTCCTCCAGGGCCTCGAAGAGCTCCCGGCTCTGGATACAGCCGTACTTGATGACCTCCCCCAGGCCGTCCCGGAAATAGTGGGGGGACAGGGTTTTTAAGGTGTCCGGGTCCTCGATCACCGCCAGGGGCTGGTGGAAGGCCCCCACCAGGTTTTTGCCGAAGGGCAGGTCCACGCCGGTCTTGCCCCCCACGCTGGCGTCTACCTGGGAGAGAAGGGTGGTGGGCACCTGGGCAAAGGGGATGCCCCGCAGGTAGGTGGCGGCGGCAAAGCCCCCCATGTCCCCGCAGACGCCGCCCCCCAGGGTGACGATGAAGTCGCTGCGGGTGAAGTCGTTTTGGGCCAGGGCCTCGTACATCCCGCACACGGTGGTGATCTGCTTGGACTCCTCCCCCGCGGGGAACACAAAGCGGCTCACCCGGTAGCCGGCCTGCTCCAGGCTGGCCGCCGCCCGGTCCCCATAGAGGGGGGCCACGTTGGTCTCGCTGATGAGCATGGCCCTGCAGCCGGGCTTTTTCACCTGGGCCAGGATGGTCCCCGCCCGGTCTAAAGCCCCCCGCTGGATGGTGACGCTGTAGGGCTGGGCTGTGCGCACATCGATCTTCATAGCTGTTCCCTTTCCTTTCCGGGGGGTTACCCCTCGCTCCGTTTGATTTCGGCCGCCCTGCGCAACAGGTCCTGGAGGGCCGCCTCGTCCCCCTGGGCCACGGCGTCCCGCAGGGTTTGCAGGTTGCGCTGGAGCTCGTCCAGCTCCTCCAACAGGTCCTCCCGGTTGTCCAGGAAGAGGCGGCTCCACAGCACGTGGTTGATGTTGGCCACCCGGGACACGTCCCGGTAGCTGCCGGCGGAAAAGCCCTTGTGCAGCCTGCACCGGGGGCTCATCACATAGGCGCAGGCCAGGGCGTGGGGCAGCTGGGAGGTGTAGGCGATGACCTGGTCGTGCTCCTCCGGGGTGGTGTACACCACCCGGCCGAAGCCCATGGCCCTGGCCAGGGCGGCCACGGTCTCCACCGCCCAGGCGGGGGCGTCCCCGGGGGCGATGAGGTAGGAGGCCCCCACGAAGATGCTGGGGTCGCTGGCGGAAAAGCCGGAGAGCTCCTTCCCCGCCATGGGGTGGCCGGGGACAAAGGCGTACCGGCCCTCTCCCCGGAGCTCCCTCACCCCTTGGCAGATGAGCTTCTTCACGCCGCAGGCGTCGGTGAGGATGCAATTTTCTTTGAGCTTCGGGCCCCACTGCCTCACAAAGTCCAGGGCGGCCTCGGGGTAGACGCACAGGTAGATGAGGTCGGCGTCCTTCAGGTCCTCGGGGCCGGCCTTGCCGCGGATGGCCCCGCAGGAGCAGGCGTCCAGCAGGGAGTCGTCGTCGATGTCCATGCCCAGGACCTGGTGGGGGGTGTTCTGGGTGAGGGCCTTGGCCAGGGAGCCGCCGATGAGCCCCAGCCCCACGATGACGATCTTTTTGGGCTCCCCGGCCCTCCAGGGGGCGCTCACAGGGTGCTCACCAGGTCGGAGACGGCCCCCACCTTTTTGGCCAGCCTGTCAAACTGGGCGGGGGTGATGGACTGGGCCCCGTCGCACAGGGCGTGGCTGGGGTCGTTGTGCACCTCGATGATAAGGCCGTCGGCCCCCACGGCGGCGGCGGCCATGGCCAGGGGCTCTACCAGCCAGCTGAGGCCCGAGGCGTGGCTGGGGTCCACGATCACCGGCAGGTGGGACAGCCGCTTGATGACGGGCACGGCGGAGATGTCCAGGGTGTTGCGGGTGATGGTCTCGTAGGTGCGGATGCCCCGCTCGCAGAGGATGACCTGCTCGTTGCCCTCGGCCATGATGTACTCGGCGCTCATCAGGAGCTCCTCGATGGTGTTGGCCAGGCCCCGCTTTAAGAGGATGGGCTTGTGGAGTTTTCCCAGCTGCTTGAGAAGCTCGAAGTTCTGCATGTTCCGGGCGCCCACCTGGATGATGTCCACGTCGTCGAACAGGGGCAGGTGCTCGATGCTCATGATCTCGGTGACAATGGGCAGGCCGGTCTTTTGCTTGGCCTCGCTGAGGAGCTCCAGGCCCTCGGCCTTCATGCCCTGGAAGGCGTAGGGGGAGGTGCGGGGCTTGAAGGCCCCGCCCCGGAGGAATTGGGCCCCGGACTCCTTCACCTTTTCGGCCACATAGCAGATCTGCTCCTCGCTCTCCACCGAGCAGGGGCCGGCGATGAGGGCCAGGCCTCCCCCGCCGATTTTCTGGCCGCCGGGCAGGGTGATGACCGTGTCGTCGGGGTGGAATTTGCGGTTTGCCTTTTTATAGGGCTCCTGCACCCGCTTGACGCTCTCCACAAAGTCCTGGGCCTGGATGTACTCCGCGTCGATGGCGGTGGTGTCGCCGATGAGGCCCAGCACGGTGCTCTGGGTGCCCACCCAGGTGTTCACCTGGACATCGTAGTTATGGGTGAGCTTTTGGACGAAGGAGTCGATGACCTCCTGTTTTTGGTTGGGTTTCAGTACGATGATCATAGCCGCAGCTTCCTTTCCGATAACAATAAAAATAGCGGGGCCAGGTTTGGCTCCGCTGAATGACTGTAACTCTCCATTCCGGCCCTAAACAGCCCGGGCATGAACGCCCAAAGCGCCAGGGACCGCGCAGCCGCGCCTATGTTTCCACGGGAAATAAGCCCGCGCGGTAAATCGCAGGCTGAAGGAACGGCTAAATCGCTTGTCGATGGGGTGCTTCATAAGGCGTTCTCCTTTGCTGGGAACGGAATGTCCGGTTTTTAGTTTACGACAGGCCCGGCGGTTTGTCAAGACATTTTTCCGCCCGGGGCCGCCGGCTGCCACAGGGCGGCGATGCGCTTTGCCACCACGATGGCCGGGGCTCCGGCGTCGATGACCCGGTCCGCCGCGGCCCGGTACAGGGGGCAGCGCTGGCGGTACAGCCGGGCGATGACCTGCCGCCGGTCCGGCACCTGCAAAAGCGGGCGGCGCTTGTCGTTTTTCAGGCGCTCCTGCAGAGCGGCCAGGGGCACGTCCAGGTACAGGATGACGCTGCCCCCCTGGTGGAAGAGCTCCACGTTCTTGGGGTACAGCACCGTGCCCCCGCCGCTGGCGATGACCCGGCCGTCCCCGGGGGCCACCTCCGCGGCGGCCTGGGCCTCCCGCCGGCGGAAGCCCGCCTCCCCCTCCTTCTCGAAGATCTGGGAGACGGTCATGCCCGCCTTTTCCTCGATGTACTGGTCCAGGTCGATGAATTCCCGGTCCAGGAGTTTTGCCAGCCTGCGGCCGATGCTGGTCTTGCCGCTGCCCATAAAGCCGCACAGCACGATATTCCCCTGCAAGGCGCTCCCCCCTCTCACGGAAAGGCCCGGGCCAGCTCCGCCTGGGCGTCCCGGCACAGCTGCCGGATGTCCTGGGGCTGGAAGGCGGTGCCGTACCAGGCCTCGTGGGCGGCCACCGCCTGGTACACCAGCATCTCCATGCCGCCAACGGTCACGGCCCCGGCCTCCCCCGCCAGGCGGAGGAGCTCGGTCTGGGCGGGGTTGTACACCGCGTCGAACACCGCATGGCACCGGGCGGCCACCGCCCCGGTCACCGGGCTTTGCCCGGCGTGGGGGTACATGCCCACGCTGGTGGCGTTTACCAGCAGGTCGTACTCCGGCTTGGGGACCCCGCACCCGCACAGCCCCTCCAACTCCTCGTAGGTCTGTACCTCGATACGGAACCCCCTGTCCCCGCGCTCCCGGAGGAAGCCGGCCACCTCCTGGGCCAGGGCCACGGCCTTGGGCTGGGAGCCCGCCCGGCAGGCGATGGTCAGGTCGGGGTCACGCTGGCACTGGGCGATTTCAAACGCCAGGGCCCGGGCGGCGCCCCCGTTGCCCAGAAGCAGCACCCGGCCCGAGAAATCCAGGCCATGGTTTTCCAGGGCCTTGCGGCAGCCGGCGCCGTCGGTGGTGTAGCCGGTGAGGCGGCCGCCCTCCACCTTGACGGTGTTTACCGAGCCGAACCGGGCGGCCTGGGGGTCCACCGCATCCAAAAAGGGCAGGATGGCCTGCTTGTAGGGGATGGTGACGTTAAAGCAGTCCAGCTGCCGCAGCCGGGGCAGGCCCGCGGCCAGGTCCGGCAGGTCCAGCACCTGGTACTCCATGGGGATGCCCGAAAGCTGGAACAGCCGCTTTTGGATGAAGGGGGACATGGTGTGCCCGATGGGGTGGCCGATGACGGCGGCGTGTTGTGTCTGCATGGCGTTTCCCTTTCTTTTTCCCGGAAAATCTAAAATATTTTCAAATCACTGTTGACAAAGCCGGGGACAGTAAATACAATGTAGTTGAGATCGATGGGCGCGGCGGCGCCGCCCGCCCGGCAACTCTTTTGAGATTGTATCACACACTGGAGCTTTTTGTCCATAGCTTTCCGCAAGGGGAGCGAGACCTATCCAGGGAACCCCATTCTCACAAAATCTTTTAGGAGGCACTGAATATGGTATTGGAAAAGGTTAAGGCTATCTTGGCAAGTCAGTTCGATGAGGACGAGGACAACATCACCCCAGAGACCCGGCTGCAGGAAGATCTGAACGCCGACTCTCTCGACGTGGTGGACCTCATCATGAACATCCAGGACGAGTTCGAGGTGGAGATCCCCGACGAGGATGTAGAGAATATCAAGACGGTCGGCGCGCTGGTGGAATACATCGAGAACCATTCCTAAGGCGGCTGGTCCTTTACTTGCAGGTAAAAAGGACACCCGGACGCTTTGTCCGGGTGTTTTTCTTCCAAAAAAACACGATCCGGAAAGGAACCGATACCCTATGGCACAGCAAAAGAAGATGGTGGAGGACATCACCTCCATGGAGGAGGATTTCTCCAAATGGTACACCGACGTGGTGAAAAAGGCCGAGCTCATGGACTATTCCAGCGTAAAGGGCTGCATGGTCATCGAGCCCTACGGCTACGCCATCTGGGAGAACATCCAGCGGGAGATGGACGCCCGCTTTAAGAAGCTGGGGGTGCAGAACGTGTACATGCCCCTCTTGATCCCCGAGAGCCTGCTGCAGAAGGAGAAGGACCACATCGAGGGCTTTGCCCCCGAGTGCGCGGTGGTCACCGAGGGCGGCGGCGAGAAGCTGGCGGAGAAGCTGTTCATCCGTCCCACCAGCGAGGTGCTTTTCTGCGAGCACTACCAGAAAGTGATTCACTCCTACCGGGACCTGCCCAAGCTGTACAACCAGTGGTGCAGTGTGCTGCGGTGGGAGAAAACCACCCGGCCTTTCCTGCGGGGCATGGAGTTTTTGTGGCAGGAAGGCCACACCATGCACGAGACTGCCCAGGAGGCCGAGGAGTTCACCCTGAAGATGCTGCACGTCTATGACGAGGTCTATCGGGATGTGCTGGCCATCCCCCCGGTGATTGGGAAAAAGACCGAGAAAGAGAAGTTTGCCGGCGCCGAGGCCACCTACACCCTGGAGCCCATGATGCACAACGGCGTGGCCCTGCAGGGCGGCACCACCCACTATTTTGGGGACGGCTTCGCCAAGGCTTTCGACATCACTTTCACTGGCCGGGACAACGGCCTGCACCACCCCTACCAGACCTCCTGGGGCATGAGCACCCGGCTGATCGGCGCGGTCATCATGGTCCACGGCGACGACAGCGGCCTGGTGCTGCCCCCCAAGATCGCCCCCATCCAGGTGGCCATCGTCCCGGTGGCCCAGCACAAGCCCGGGGTGCTGGAGAAGGCCGCGGAGCTGCGGGACCGCCTGGCAGAGAAGTACCGGGTGAAGCTGGACGACAGCGACAACTCCCCCGGCTGGAAGTTTGCCCAGTACGAGATGCAGGGCGTGCCCCTGCGGGTGGAGATCGGGCCCAAGGACATTGAAAATGGCCAGTGCGTGCTGGTGCGCCGGGACACCCGGGAGAAGCAGTTCATCTCTCTGGACCAGCTGGAGGCCGCGGTGGAGCAGGGCCTACAGGACCTGCACGACGCCATGTACCAGCGGGCCCTGAAGAACCTGGAGGAAAAGACCTTTACCGCCACCACCTACGAGGAGTTTCTGGACACCGCCCAGAACAAGCCCGGGTTCATCAAGGCCATGTGGTGCGGGGACAGCGCCTGCGAGGACAAGATCAAGGAGGACACCGGCGGCGTGAAGAGCCGGTGCATCCCCTTTGAGGAGGAGCATCTCTCTGACGTGTGCGTGTGCTGCGGCAAGCCTGCCAAGCACATGGTGTACTGGGGCCGCCAGTATTGAGGGCGTTTCCAAGATAAAATTCTAATAAAGTAATCTATTTTGCTGAAAAACACCTTTACAATTTCCAAAGTTTGTACTAGAATGTAGGTATA
>LBJMC04202__coassemble_638_pt1 | contig 23254 bp, 13 predicted proteins | sample LBJMC04202__metabat2_high_PE_010 | metagenome-assembled genome bin LBJMC04202
TGGAAGATGCTGGGGTCGGTGATGGGCTCGTCGGTGCGCAGCACGATGATGTCCGGCTTGATCCCCATGCTCTGCAGCTCTTTCACCGAGTGCTGGGTGGGTTTCGACTTGTGCTCCCCGGAGCTCTTCAGATAGGGCACCAACGTCACGTGGATGAACAGGGCGTTGCCCGGCCCCACCTCCTGGCCCACCTGGCGGATGGCCTCCAAAAAGGGCTGGCTCTCGATGTCCCCGGCAGTGCCGCCGATCTCGGTGATGACCACGTCCGCCCCGGCGTGCTGTCCCACGTTGTAGATAAAGCTCTTGATCTCCGACGTGATGTGGGGGATAACCTGCACCGTCTCCCCCAGATACTCCCCCCGGCGCTCCTTGTTGAGCACGTTCCAGTACACCCGGCCGGTGGTCAGGTTGGAGTACCGGTTCAGGTCCTCGTCGATGAACCGCTCGTAGTGGCCCAGGTCCAGGTCGGTCTCCAGCCCGTCCTCGGTGACGTACACCTCCCCGTGCTGGTAGGGGCTCATGGTGCCCGGGTCCACGTTGATGTAGGGGTCCAGCTTCTGGGCGGCCACCTTCAGCCCCCGGGCCTTCAGCAGCCGCCCCAAAGACGCCGCCGTAATGCCCTTCCCCAGCCCGGAGACCACGCCCCCGGTGACAAAGATAAACTTCTGCATAAGCTCCTCCTAAATCTCTACCGTGCCGGTAAACACGGTGACGGCTTCGCCGGTCATCCACACCCGGCTGCCCTCCACCCGGATGGTCAGCTCCCCGCCCCGCAGGCGGACGGTGATGTCCTCCCCTGCTGGGCAGTATCCATTGGAAATGGCCGCCGCCACGCTGGCGCAGGCCCCGGTGCCGCAGGCCATGGTCTCGCCGCTGCCCCGCTCCCATACCCGCATCTTCAGGGTGTGGGGATCGACCACCTGGACAAACTCCGTGTTCACCCCCTGGGGGAACAGGGGGTCGTGCTCGAATTTGGGGCCGATGGCGGCCAGGTCCAGCTCGTCCGGGTCGCCGCCGAACACCACGCAGTGGGGGTTTCCCATGCTCACGCAGGTGATGGCGTACTCACCCCCGGCCACCCGCACCCGCCGGCCCACCACCCGCTCCCCGGGCAAAAGGACCGGCACGGCGGCCGGGGCGAAGTCCGCCTCCCCCATGTCCACGGTGACAAGGGCCGCCTGACCATCCTCTTTCCGGATACGGCAGGTCTTGATGCCGCTGCGGGTCTCGATGCGCAGCTCCTTTTTCCTTCCGCCGCCCTGGTCGTAGACATATTTGGCCACGCAGCGCACGCCGTTGCCGCACATGGCCCCCTCGCTGCCGTCCAAATTGAACATGCGCATTCTGGCGTCGGCCACCTCCGAGGGGCAGATGAGAATGACCCCGTCGCCCCCAATGCCCTTGTGCCGGTGGGAGAGCCGCACCGCCAGGGCCGCCGGGTCCGTCACCTGCTGCCGGAAGCAGTCAAAATAGATATAGTCGTTGCCGCAGCCCTGCATTTTCGTAAAGGAGAGAGCAGCCATGGCTCACCGCCCCCCTTCCAGCCGGTAGACCACCGGCTCCCCGCCCCTGGGGGCGTAGAGGGTGTCCAGCTCCGGGGCGATGGCCCGGATGGCGCTCTCCTCGCTGGCGATGTAGATGGTGCTGTCCTTCTCCCCCACCACCATGCTCCGCAGCTTCAGCCGGTCATTGAGGGCCAGGATTCCCCCGGTGAACCCCACGATGATGGAGAAGGGTCCGGTCACCAGCATGCCGGCGAAGGCGCTGCGCAGGTAGGTCTGGCGGGCCTGTTCCGCCGGGTCCATGCGGTCGATGGTGCTCCAGAAGGGGGCGGCCAACACCCGGGCGGCCTCCTGGTAGGAGAGGCCCTGCCGCCGCACCAGAAAGTCGATGAGATAGGTGATGACCTCCGTGTCGGTCAGCAGGCAGCACTGGTAGCCGTACATCTCGATGGTGCGCCGGTTGGCGTCGTAGGAGGAGATCTCCCCGTTGTGCACCACCGACCGGTCCAGAAGCCCGAAGGGGTGGGCCCCGCCCCACCAGCCCGGGGTGTTGGTGGGGTACCGGCCGTGGGCGGTCCAGCAGTAGGCCTTGTAGTCCTCCAGGCGGTAAAATTCCCCCACGTCCTCGGGGTAGCCCACAGCCTTGAAGATCCCCATGTCCTTCCCCGAGGAGAAGATATAGGCCCCCTGGATCTGGGCGTTTACCCGGATGACGCACCGGGCGGTGAAGGTGTCCTCGTCCAGCTGGCTCTCGGAGAGTTTCGTGTGCAGGGGCTCCACAAAATACCGCCAGATCATAGGCGGGTCGGTGATGGCCGGGGTCTTGCGGGTGGGGATCTTCTGCTGGTCCACCACGTCGAAGTGGCGCTCCAGAAAGGCCTCGCAGGCCTCCTTGGCCCGCTGTCCCTCATAAAAGATGTGGAGGGCGTAAAACTCCCGGTACTCCGGGTAGATGCCGTAGGCGGCGAAGCCGCCCCCCAGCCCGTTGGACCGGTCGTGCATCATGGCGATGGAGCGGATGATGTCCTCCCCGTTCTGCCGCTGCCCGGTTTTGGAAAAGATGGCGGACACGGCGCACCCGGAGGGGACGCGCTGGCCGTCGATGCCTTCTCGCAGCATGGTGATCTCCTGCCTTTCCCGGCCGCCGCCCAAAAAACGCGGCCCGATTTTCCCATAGGACGCCGCCGGCAAAACGCAGGAATATAATAAGAAACTTGCGTTTTCCTCCGGCGCAAAAAAAGAGAAGGCGCCCGGACCGCCGTTGGGAGAATCCCTCCTATCGGCAGTCCGGACGCCTTTGTCCATGTCCCGTAGTATAATACAGCCCGGGGCCCTTGTCAAGGGCTTTTGCAACATTCCGGTTTGCATCCTGCAAAATTCTGGTGGCTTCCCCAAAAGTTACCGCCGTCCTGCCGGGCCGGTTTGTGCACAGGGGAGAAACCCGCCCCGCCCCCTTGACAACAGCCCGTCCCCCGCTTATAATGGCCCCATACCAGCAAAGGCGCTGGGGGCGTGTGCCCCCGGCGCCTCTTTTGTTTTGTGAGAAACAGGCTGGAAACCCAAAAGAAAAGAGTGGTACTATGGGAACCTGTTGCGAAAAGCGGAAATCCGTGCCGGAGCTCTTCGGCAGCCGGGTATTTAACGACGATGTGATGCAGGAGCGCCTGCCCCGGGACGTGTACAAGTCCCTGCGCAAGACCATCGACGAGGGGAAAGACCTGGACCTGGGCGTGGCCAACGCCGTGGCCAGCGCCATGAAGGACTGGGCCGTGGAGCAGGGCGCCACCCACTTCACCCACTGGTTCCAGCCTCTCAATGGGATCACGGCGGAGAAGCACGACAGTTTTATCTCCCCCACCTCCGACGGCCGGGTCATCATGCAGTTCTCCGGCAAAGAGCTCATCAAGGGGGAGCCGGACGCCTCCTCCTTCCCCAGCGGCGGCCTGCGGGCTACCTTCGAGGCCCGGGGCTACACCGCCTGGGACCCCACCAGCTACGCCTTTGTAAAGGGGGATTCCCTCTATATTCCCACGGCGTTCTGTTCCTACAGCGGGGAGGTGCTGGACAAGAAAACGCCCTTGCTGCGGTCCATGGAGGCCTTGTCGAAGCAGGCTTTGCGGCTGCTGCGCCTCTTCGGGGACACCGCTGCCAAACGGGTGGTCACCACCGTGGGCCCGGAGCAGGAGTACTTCCTCATCGATAAAACACTCTACGACCAGCGGCCCGACCTGCTGTACACCGGCCGCACCCTGTTCGGGGCCAAGGCCCCCAAGGGCCAGGAGCTGGAGGACCACTATTTCGGGTCCATCAAGCCGAGAATCGCCGCCTTTATGAAGGAGCTGGACGAGGAGCTGTGGAAGCTGGGCATCTTAGCGAAAACAAAGCACAACGAGGTGGCCCCCGCCCAGCACGAGCTGGCCCCCATCTTCACCACCACCAATGTGGCTACCGACCACAACCAGCTCACCATGGAGGTGATGCGGAACGTGGCCGCCCGCCACGGCCTGGTGTGTTTGCTCCACGAGAAGCCCTTCGAGGGGGTCAACGGCAGCGGCAAGCACAACAACTGGTCCCTGTCCACGGACACGGGGGTAAACCTGTTGGACCCCGGCAAGGAGCCGGCCAAAAACACCCGCTTCCTGCTGTTTCTCGCCGCCATCATCAAGGGCGTGGACGAGTACCAGGACCTGCTGCGCATCTCTGTGGCCAGCGCGGGCAACGACCACCGCCTGGGCGCCAACGAGGCGCCCCCCGCCATTGTCTCCATGTTCGTGGGGGAGGAGCTGGAGGCCATCCTCGCCGCCATCGAGGAGGGCCGGGACTACACCTGCGCGGCGGAAAAGAAGCTGCAGACCGGCGTCCACGTGCTGCCCGACCTGCACATGGACACCACCGACCGCAACCGTACCTCCCCCTTCGCCTTTACCGGCAACAAGTTCGAGTTCCGGATGCTGGGCTCGGCCATCTCCATCGCCTGCCCCAACATCATGCTCAACACCCTGGCCGCCGAGGAGTTCCGCCAGTTCGCCGACGAGCTGGAGGGCTCCGACGACCTGGAGCGGGACGTGCGCAAGATCGTCCAGCGGGTGATGCGGGAGCACGGCCGCATCATCTTCAACGGGGACGGGTACTCCGCCGCCTGGCAGCAGGAGGCGGAGCGCCGGGGGCTGTGGAACCTGCCCACCACCGTGGACGCCCTGCCCCACTACCTGGACGAGAAGAACGTAACGCTCTTCGCCCGCCACAGCATTTACACCCGGGCGGAGATGGAGGCCCGGTACGAGACTGCATTGGAGGAGTACGCCAAGACCATCCGCATCGAGGCCTTGACCATGAGCCAGATGGCCCACCGGGACGTGTTCCCCGCGGTGAGCAAGGTCCTGTCCCAGCTGGCGGACGGCATCTCTGCCCAGCGCATCGCCTGCAAGGACCTGCCCTGCGCCGGGGAGACCAAGCTGCTGAAATCCCTCTCCGCCCTGCTGGACCAGGCCTTCGAGAAGGCGGACGCCCTGGACTTCCACCTGGCCCAGGAGGAGGTGGGCGGCGGGGACATCCTGACCCAGGCCACCTACTACAAAAACTCCGTCCTCCCCGCCATGGAGGCCCTGCGGGCCGCGGTGGACGGGATGGAGACCCTCACCGACGCCAACGCCTGGCCCTATCCCAGCTATGGCGAGCTCATGTTCCGGGTTTAATCAGCGTACAAGGCAAACATTTTCCCATACCAGAGGGCCGCTCCCGTAGGGGAGCGGCCCTCGCCTGCTGTCTATGGATCAAACCGGGCCATCGTATCAAAGAATGTCCAGCGTCTGGCTCACAGGGGGCAGCCCTTCACAGGAGACGGTGAGGGTGGCCTTTCCCGGCTCCCGGCCGGTGCGCAGGACAGCCATGGCCCGGCCGTCGAAGCTGCGGATGGTCCCGCTGTGGGTGTCCTCGTCGGTAATGGGATTAGCGGAGGCGAAGCACTGCAGGCTGGCGGCCCCCTCCACCCCGGCGGTGAGGGAGCGGCGCACCCCGGGCACCCGGCGGCCCTGGCTGTCCACAAACTCCACCAGCACGAAGAGCAGCTCCTCCCCGCCGGCGGCAGCGGCGGCAGTCTCCGGCCGCAGCCGCAGGGCGGCGGGTTCCCCGGCAGTCTCCACCACGTCCCGGGAGATCTCCACCCCGGCCAGGTAGCTCACAGCCTCCAGCCGGCCGGGCCGGTAGACGGTGGCAAAGCGGGCGGTAAAGCGCTCCGCCTTTTCCCTGCCCAGGGACTTGCCGTCCTGGAACAGCTCCACGGTATCGCCGGGGGTGTACACGTCGATGGCCACAAGCCTGCCCTCGTCCCCGGGCCAGGTCCAGCTGTTCCACACCTCGGGCCAGGCCCAGCGGCTGAGCAGCTCCTTCTTCCCGTAATTTCGCGGGGGCCGCACGGCGATGTACGTGTCGCTGCCGCCCCAGACGATCTTCCGGTAGGCCAGCTGGGGCCGGGGCTGGTTGAGAAAGTCCCAGTCCCCGTCGTAGGCCAGCTTCCAGGGGTAGGGCCGGCCGGCGCCGTGGTCCGTCATCTCCGCGCCGCTGTCCGGGTCCGCGTACTCCACCGCGCCGATGCCCGCCTCGCCAATGTACTCCGCCGAGGTCCAGGTGAAATCCCCGATGACATAGGGGCACTGCTCCACCAAAGCCCACACCCGGTCGATCTCCATGGGGAAGGACTCCGTGCCGCAGATGACCCGCTGGGGGAACAGCTGGTGGTCGGGGACGTAGCGCTCCTCCATGTAGTTGTAGCCCACCACATCCAGGGGGGAGGCCATGCTCTCGGTGCGGCTGGCCCAGATCTCGTTGAGGTAGGAGAAGTCCGCGTTCTGCCCGGCGGCGGCAGTGCCCATACGCTTTGCCGCCTCCGCTGCGTCCTGGTCGTCCAGGCCGTTCCACAGGGAGCACAGGGCCATCATCACCGGGCGGGTGCTGTCCAAAGAGCGCACCTTCTCCGCCAGCCGCTGGGACAGCCGGTACCCGCCGCCGGTGCCCGCCCGCTCGAACACCTCGTTGCCGATGGACCAGAAGATCACGCTGGGGTGGTTCCGGTCCCGGCGGATAAAGGATTCCACATCCCGCTCCCACCAGTCGTCAAAGGCCTGGTGATAGCCCTGGGGCGTCTTTTGCACGTGCCAGCCGTCGAAGGCCTCGTCGATGACATAGAGCCCGTACTCGTCGCACAGGTCCAAAAACCGGGCGGAGGGCGGGTTGTGGGCCGTGCGCAGGGCGTTGTAGCCCGCGTCCTTGTGGGCCTGGAGCACCCGGCGGGTCTGGCTGTCGAAGTCGGCGGCGCCCAGGGGGCCGGTGGTGTGGTGGACGCACCCGCCCTTGAGCTTCACAGTCCTGCCGTTGACGCGCAGCCCGTGGACCGAGTCCACCTGGACGGTGCGGATGCCCACCCGGGTCTCGTCGCTGTCCAGGGCCTCGCCGGTGGCAAAGTCGGTGAGCAGGGCGCTGGCATCGTACAGGTCCGGCGTCTCCGCGGTCCACAGCCGGGGCTGCCGCACCACGAAGCGCAGGCGGGCCAGGGCGCTCTCCCCGGGCTCGGCCCACACCGAGGTGCGGGCGCTGGTCACATCGCCATCCGGGCCGGTGAGGGTCACCTCCACATGGCCCTGGAAGGGGGCGATGGTGTCGTTCTCCACCTGCACCGCGGCGGTGAGGGTGGCGGTGTCCCCGTCGATGGACTCCGTGGTGAGGCTGAGCCCCTGATAGGCGATGCGGACCAGGGGCCCGTGGACCAGCTTTACCTCCCGGTAGATGCCGGCGCCGGGATACCAGCGGCAGTTGGGCGCCGCGGTGGCGTCGGCCACCACCTCCAGGCGGTTTCGCTCCCCGAAGCGCACCCGGCGGGTCAGGTCCACCACAAAGGGGCTGTAGCCGTAGGGGTGCAGGGCCAGCTGGCTGCCGTTGAGGGACACAGCCGCTTGCATATAGACGCCGTCGAACACCGCCAGCACCCGCTGGCCCGCCCACTGGGCGGGGATGTCCAGCAGCTTCTCGTACACCCCCGCGCAGCCCGGGTAAAACCCGGAGGCCGCGGTGGCTTCCGGGGTCTGGGGCACCTCCAGCTGCAGGTCGTGGGGCAGGTCCAGCCGCCGCTTTTCCGGGGCGTGGAACCGGTCGGGCAGGCCGGGATAGAAGGTCCAGTCCTGCAGGATGCGTTGCTGTTTCAAAGTGACTCCTCCTTTTCTCGCCGCGAAATGGCCGCCGTGTGTTTCGCCATTTTCGCCAGAATTATAGCATTCTGCCGCCCATTTGTAAAGACAAAGCCGAAATTTCCCGGAGCCGCTACGTCCGGCAGCACACCACCACGAACCGCCCGTCGCCGGTGTGGTAGCTGCAGGTGGAGAGGGTCAGCAGCTGGTCGCCGGGCTGGGGGGTGACGCCCGTGTCGTACAGGGAAGCAGCCTTCGCCTGCCGGACATACTCCGAAAAGACCTGGGGGGCGGAGAGGTCCGTGTACTGGTAATAGCGGAAGTCCCCCTCCTCCTGGGAGTCATAGGCCTGGCTGTAAAAGGCGGCCACCACCTGGTACTCCCCCTCCTCCTCCAGGGTGTCGAACCGCACTGTGCCGTGCTCCCGGGCAAAGTCCTCCTCCTGGTAGTCCAGCAGGGCGGCGAACATGGACCCGTCGTCCATGTTGTGGCCGTACAGGATGGTGTGGGCCCCGCCGGGGGTCCAGCCCTCCCCGGCGAAGATGCTGCCGCTGACCGCGTACTCCCCGTAAAAGTCCCGGCGCAGGTAGTACTCCGGGTCCTGGGGGGTGTACAGCACGGGGTAGTCCACCCCGGTGCCCGGGATGGACACCCACCCGATCAGGTCGGGGTTCTCCTCCGCCAGGGCCTGGTAGGCCTGCAACCGGCTGGGGGCCTCCTCCTGCTGGGAGGAAGAATCGACCTCGGAGGCAGGCTCCTCCCGCTCCGCCAGCTGCCGCACCTGGCTGGCCAGGCCGGCGTAGGCTGCCCGCTCCCGGCGGGCGCGGAGCAGGTCCCTGGCCACCACGGCCCCCGAAACCACGACCACCAGAGCCAGCGCCGCGCCCAAAATCCGCCGCAGGACGTTCCTTTTCATACGGTCCTCCTCTCTTCCCTGCATAAGGGAAAAGCGCCGGAGCCCGGCGCTTTCCTGGTCTTACTTCTTCCGATGGCGGGCCTTATGGCCCTTGGGCCGGGTGGCCCACAGGGCGCCCAGTCCGGCCAGCGCGCCCGCCCCTGCCAGGGCCCACCACAAGGTGTGGGTGGGGTCCCCGGTCTGGGGGGTGTCGTCTGGTGTGTCGCCCCCAGGGGGCGTCGGGGTGGGGGCCGATGTAGGCGACCCGCCCGGCCCCGGGGTCGGCGACCCGCTGGGGCTGGGGGAGCCGCTGGGCGCCGGGGTAGGCGTCCCATCCGGTCCCGGTGTGCCGCTGGGCTCGGGGCTGGGCGACCCCTCCGGGGCGGGGGTAGGCGACTCGCCCGGTTCAGGGGTCGGCGTCTCCTCCGGCTCCGGGGTCTCCTCGGGTTCGGGGGTGGGGGTGGGCTCAGGTCCGGGGCCTCCGCCGCCGGGCTTGTCGTTGATAAAGGTCACCGTACTGGTGACGTCATATTCCAGCTTGACCTCCATGCCATCCGGCACTGCGGTACCGTTGCCTTTCACCGTGGTCGTGTAGCCGTCCTCGTTGGCTCCCTCTTCCGTCACGGTAAAGACCGTGCCGATGGGGAAATCCTTGATTTCCAGGCTCTCGCCGGATTTCAGTGTAAAGGTGGCGTAGCCGGCCACTTCGTCAAAGAGCAGTTTTACCTCAGTGTCGCCGTTTCGATAGCCAACCGAATCACCGACGAAAGGCATCCCTTCCAGCAGGTCCGCTTTCAGATGGAACTCCCACTGCTCATTTCGGTCGCCGCTGCCGGTGACCTCCTTGCGGATAATCAGATCCCCGGGGGCGCGATGGTTGGTAAAGCTGGCGGTATTGTCCCCGCCAACGGTGATGGTGCCTTCCACCTTGCCGTCGGTCGGCGTGGTGACGTAGCCGTCCTCATTGGCCTCCTGCTCGGTCACGGTGTAGTCCGTCCCGGCGGGCAGGCCCTCCATGACCGCGTACTGGCCGCCGGTGAGGGTAATGATGCCGCCCGTGCTGGGAATCTCGATATTCTCCTTTACCGGCACATCAGCTGCGTCCCCCTCGCCCTTCTGGTACACCGTGTAGGTGTAGGGCCCGGTGCTCCCCGCAGGCATATCCTCATCGTAGGTAAAGCCGACCTCAAAGGTAAACCGCCTCTCGGGGTCCGCCGCGTCGCCGGTGACCGTTTTTTCAATGGTCAAATCCACCTCGCGCACGTTGTGGATCGTGAACCCATCGTAGTAGACGGTGTAGTCTGTCCCATCGACAGTCACACTATTTCCACTCGAAACAGGCTTTCCATCCTCGTCCAGCTCCCGCACTACATAGCGGATAGCGGTCCCGTCTGCGTCATACTTGTACAGGTCCGTCCAGGTGTGGGACCATTTTCCCTCATACGGCAAAGTAATGGTGATGGGCTTGCTGTCCTTATCCATTACGGGTCCGATACCGTTATCAGTCTCCTGATACAGCCCAACTGTGACGCTCACGGGCGTGGTGCCGCCCTCATTCCACCAGACCTTCTCCACGGAGCAAGTGCCCACCGGGCGGTTGGTTATGGTGGCAATAATGGCGGCATTAGTTTTCGTGGTATCATAGCTCACGACAAACTCCGTGTCGCCCACCTGGATGGTCCCCTGCTCGGTCAAGGTGTTGGTCTCACTGCCGTCGAAGATACTCACCTCCCGGACATAGTAGTTGTATTCGTTGCCGTTGTCATCGTACTTGTCCAGGTCGTTCCATGTGTATTTCCAGCCTTCTGCGGCAGTAAGCGTGACGGGGTCTTTGTATGCTTCATCGGTGGGTTCGCCTTCGCCCGTGGTGCGGTACAGCTGGACCGTCACCTTCCAGTTCTCATAGCCTGCCGGGGGCTGGTCCCACTTCTTCTCTACCGTAAAGTCCACCACCGGCTTGTTGGTGAAGGTGTAGAGGGGGGTCGTATCATCTGGTGCGGTGCCAACCTCAGTATCTCCTACCTGCACATAGCCGTCGCCATCCAACTCTACCACACGGTACCGGGTCTCCCTTTTCTCGGCATATCCGTCAGCCCCGGGGTAGTATTTGGGCAAATCCGCAAAGGTGTGCTCCCAGTTACCTTCGGAAAGGATAACAGTACAGTCCTCCAAATCTTTCCAATCGTCCTCGCCAGCCTTGTACTGTACCTTCATGGTCACGGAGGGGTACTGGTCGCCATCGGGCAGTTCCTCGGGTTCCCAGTTTTTCTTTACGCTCACCGAGGTGGTGTCCAGTGTGTTGGTAGCGGCAGTGATGAAGTCGGCCTGGCCGTCTGTGGGCTCCTCAACCTGTACCGGGTTCTCGTCCCCGTAGTCCACCTTATAGCCGATGTGGAAAGTTCCCCCGTTCTCATCACAGATGTATTCGTCTACATTACCAGTTGTATATCCAGGCTTCAGCTCCACCGCCCGATACCTGCGTCCGCCGGGGAGGTCTTTCACGGTGACCGTATACGCTGTTTCTCCGTTGGCAGTCGTTGTCGGGCTGCTGCTGTTAAGTTGGATTACCACCGGCTGCGCAGCATCGCCTGCTCCGCTGGTGAGAGTGTACCAACCGTCTCCACCAGGCTGTTCCTCCGTGCTGTACTGCACCAGGAAGTCCACCACCCATTCACCATTCCCGCCCTTGGGCCGGGTGCCGTATTTGTTGTTCTGGTCCTCCCAAATCTTGGTGATCTCCAGGTCCACGGTTCTCATGGTGTTGGTGGTGATGATGTTGGAAGTCAACTCCGCACCGGTGAAAATGCCGTTTTCGTCCACTACTTCGCCGTAGCCATTTCCATCGGCATTCAGCGTCACATCAACTGTTGTCTCAGTCCCACCCGGCAGCGTGTAGGTCACACTGGTCTCCACCACGCGGTAGGTGAGTTTCTTGGTCTTTTCGCCAACCTTCACCGCCCGGGGCAGGTTCGAGAAGGTATGCTGCCAGGTAGTATCCTCCGCGTTCATTTTCGCAGTAATGCTGCCCTCAAACTGGTACTTTTTCTCCCCAGTCATTGGGAGCACAGTACTCGGCACAAAGGCTTTGGGGCTATCTTCGCCAGTACCAACGTCACCCTTAGTATTTGTAAAGAAGGTTTCGGCGTCCTGCCATTCACCCGTAGCAGTGCCGTCCTCTCCGGCAAAAGCCACCTGCAGCTTAAAGTCCACCGTCACCTCGCCGAAGTAGTCCGTGGAGATTTCCTTGTTGTCCTCGTCCACCCACTGCTTCTGGAATGTGACGCTTGTTTTCAGGCTGTTTTTCAGGTCGGTGGCAGCATCAAGCTGGCCGGTGGTTTCGCCCGGCTCAAAGGTGGCGGTGCCGGAGTTGGCCACGTAAACGCCCACAATTTCCCCTTCGATCGTCTCCGTCACCTGGTAGATCCACGGCATGCCGTTGGGGGCGTACCGCTCCAGCTCTGCGTTGCCCACGCCGGTGATGGTGTAGGTCCAAATATCATTTTCTGTTGTTGTATCCCAATCAACAGTGTAATCCGTGCCCTCGGTCAACTTCTGCCAGTCAATGGCATTCCCCTGGCCCTCCTGGGCGTCCGCACGGCGGGAAACCACCAGCGTAATGGGCAGGTCATCCGCATTATCAGGCCGCAGGCCCAGCTCGTTGTTCCAGTCGTCCCAGACTTTGGTGCCCTGCAGCTTCACGCCGCCGGCATCCCGCTTGTTGATAAACGTGGCGGTGTCCAGAGGCTGGGCAGGCTCAGTGCTCTCCGGGACTTCCGTGGCTTCCAAATCGGATACTACGTTCCCCTGGGGAATTTTCCCGTCCTCTTGGGCTGTACCTGTGGCCAAATTAGTTTCAAACCCGCTGGCTTCTTCATACGAAGCCTTCTCCGCCCAGGTATTGTACCCGGCGAGGAACCCGTCCTTGACCTCCTCCACCTTGTAGACATACTTCTCCCCGTTGGGGGCGTAGATGGGCAGGTTTTCAAAGGTATATTCCAGGTAGCCCCACGCATCAGGGGTATCACCCGTAAACTTTTCTTGCACCTCGTTGGACTTCCAGATGTGGGAGTCCACCAATCTCCAAGCGTCCTCATTGTCCTTCTGGCTGGTAACAGCCCGGTACAGCTCCACCTGGATGGCGGGGTAGCTCACCGGCGTTGTCTCGCCCACGTTGAGCCACTTCTCCACCGCCAGCTGGCCCTCTTGCTCGTCGTTGTACACGTTGGTGGCCTGGAAGGTCGCCCCGTCGGTCATCTTGGCGTTTTTGAAGATGGACTTATAGAAGGCTACAGCTTCCTCCTCGTTGTCCTCACTGGGCTCTCCGGTCGTTGGGTCGAGCTTGATCGTGATCTTGTCCTTCCCATTCGGGCCCATCATGGTGACGCTCCGCTCCACCATGGTGTAGGCGTAGCGGTTGCCCTCCTCGTCGTACTGGGGCAGGCGCACGTCGTCGGGCAATTCGATGTCATCGCCGTTCTCGTTAACCACTTCCCAGTCGCTGTTTACATAGTATGTGCCACTACTCTCATCAGAGGTGTAGACGTAGCGGTCGTCCTTCCAATCTACCTGCCAGTCGCCCTTCATAAAGAACCAGAAATCGGTGGTCAGGCTGCCATTCAGCATGCCAAAATCACCGCCCCAGTTGACTTGCAGGGTGGCTACCTCCTCGCCCGGGTTCTCGGGGTCGGTCTCCGCGTCCGGGTTCTCGGGCTCGGTCTCCTTCCCCAGGGTGGTCTGGTACAGGGCGAAGGTCACCTGGGGCAGCTGGTCGGTGGGGTAGCCGGATTCCACCCCCTGCCACAGCTTGCTGCCCGCCAGGTTGGGGTTGGCCCGCAGGTAGTTCTCGAAGGTGCCGCCCTCCCCCAGGGCATAGTTCACCTTCCGGGCAGCGTAGCGCTCCCCCAGGGGCTCGTCCAGGCCCACGACTTCCACATAGTCATCGCCATCTTTGAGGGAACACGCATACAGTACGCCCTCCGCGGTCTCCTCCAAATACTCGCTGTCCACCTCCAGCCGGTCGCCCATCAAGTCACCTTTCGTGTTGTAGTAGCGCACCGGGCCATAGTCGAACCGCTCTGTATCATTCACAGCCCGCTCCACGGCGAAGTAGGTGATTTCGTACCCCAGGCTGTCATACAGGGGCACGCCCTCCATGGTGGCCGTCCAGTAGTTCACGGGGTCTTTGTCTTCGGTGGGCGTCCACTGGTAGTCCTTCACCACCAGCTCCAGCCGGGTGTTATCGTCATCCGTGTGGACTAACCGGAAAACATCCAGGAAGATGTCGGGCCGCTCGCCCGCCTCGTTGCGGTAGGCGTCGTTCCACTCCTTGTACCACTGCACATCTTTCGTGCCGGTGAGGCTGTTGGTGGCCTCGAACGTCTGGAAGTCCACGTCCTTGGTAGACGTGGTGGGAATGGCCGCGCCGGGGTCGGAAGCGGCCACATAGTAGACCTCCTTCATGGTGTGGACCCACTTCTTCAGCTCCTTCGCCAACGCATCGCCAGGTTCCGCCTTGGCGATATACTCATCGAAGGAGATAAACGTGCCATCTTCGCTCACCAACCCTTCTTCCACGGTGTAGCGCACAATGGTGCCCGTGGTGTCAAACTTGGGCAGGTTGTTGAAATAGTACGTCTGCTCTTTCCCGGCTTTTTCGCCATCATCTCCGATGGCTTCGTCCGGCAGGTAGATTTTTATGACAGAGCTGCCCGGCTCCTCACCCGTGAAGCCTTCGTCGGAAGGAACAGCCTCCCCGGTCTCGTCTTTCACTTTCCGCTCCACATTGTAGATGGGCGTTTCCTCCGCGCCTTTCCCCAGCATGACGTAATCGTCCCCAATGGTATATCCATGCTCCGTGCCCATGCTCTCGTGGAAAGTCAGCTTCAGGGCCAGGCTCAGGCCGCCGGGCTCTTCGGGGTCGGAGCCGGGCATTTTGGCTTGATGCAACGCAAGCTGCAGGGCCTGTTCTTCTTTGCTGCCGATTTCGCCGGAATTCCACACCTTATGGACGGTGATGTCGATATTGCCCAGCCGCCGGTTGGTGACCGTCGCGCTGTACTTGCCGCTCTTGCCCGGTTCCAAATCCGGTTTGGTGCCATCGATGGGGGTAAAGTCCGAGTAAGTCACCTGGTACCGGTGGTACTGGCTGGTCACGTCGCCGGTGACCTGGTCGTACCACGGTTCTTCATCCTCACCAATGCCGTCACTGAGGTCGCCGTCCTTCAGGGTGTTTTTGACAGAAACCTCCCCAATCGAGACCTCCAGCAGGTAAATATCCTTAATGCTCTGCACACCGTCGGGCTTGGCATCTTCGGTGCCGCCGCTGGGAGTGCCGCCATTACCGGTGGAGCCTTCGTTTTCATTGAGGGGGTCTTGAATTTCGCCTTCACCGTCGCCAGTCTTGGGCGCCGCCAGCGCCTTCCCCTCGTTGGCGAGCAGGCTTTCGCTCACCTCGGGTTCCGGGGTGTTGTCGCTGTCGGTACCGGTAATTTCCTCAGTCTCGTCGTTCTCCTCGCCGGGCTGGGTGGTCTCGCCGGTATTGCCGTCGGTCTCGGTCTCGTCGCCGGTCTCGGTCTCGCCGTCGGTCACACTGTCGGTCTCGCCGCCGTTCTCGTCGTTCTCATCGGTGCTGGGCTTGCTGGGATCGGTGCTGGGCTCGTTGGGGTTGTTATCCCCCTCCTCCCCGCTGTTGTCCAACTGAATGGTGATCCAGTCGTACCACAGGCCGTCCTCCAGCTCTACCTTCGCGTTCGGGATGGGGTCACCCGTAGCCTTCTCGTAGGCCTGGATGACCACCGGCTCCCGGTGGACGGTGTCGCTGTCGTCAATCCAGTTTTTCTGCACCAGAATCTGCAGGACCTCCCCCGGCCCCCGGGGGTTGTACACTTCGGTGTAGTACCCGTCCCACTCGCGCGTCGTCTCGTACCGGGGGGAGGCGTTCGCCTCCACCAGCACATAGTCGTACTGGCGGCCGCCCTCGTCAAACTCCGGCAGCCCGGTGATGTTCACGTGCCAGGGGGTGTCCTCGTCCGGTGTAATGGTGATTTGCTCCTGCTCCCCCGCAGGGGCGGCGTTACCAAAACTCCAAGTCGTCGGCTCGCCGTCCTTGCTCATGGTGAAGGACAGGTAATACCCTCCCGGCTCATCCATAGGCACCTGTTCACCGCTCTCCACCCGGTACAGGTAGAAGGTGGCGCCTTTTTTGGCGTTCTCATCTTTTATGGTCGAATCATCCGCACCGATGTCCTTGGTGTACCACTGGCCGTTTTCATCCTTCCAGTAATTAGGGTTGGATTCCGCGCCCTCAGGAACCTCCTCATCCTCTTTCAGCGCCCACCACTTGTCCACCTCATACTCCACCGTATTGGCCACGGAGTTGGTAATCGTGGTGTTGCCATCCTCATCCGGGCCTTTGGACACAGAGGTGTACTGCACCTCGCGCTCTTTGCCGGTAGAGTCCGTCTGCTGTAAGGTAAAGGTGCCTTCGTCCTCGTTAAAGTTTACACCATCAAATCCATCCTGGGTCACATTGGTCTCCACCCAGCGGTACTCCAGCTTGCGGCCCAGGTTGTCGTACTGGGGGAAGGCCCCGGAGTAGGACAGCCCCGCCAGGTTCTCCGCCTGGAAGCCGTCGAGCTGGTGGGTGATCGTCACCCCATCGTCGCCGAGGACATTATCCCAATTCTCGGTACCGGCGGGGCAGCTCTGCAGGGTCAGCTCCACCTTCACGCCGCCAAACTCCGCCTGGAAGGCAGAGGCGTTCCACACCTTGGTGGCGGTGGCCGTGGTGGTGCCGTTGAGCACGTTGTTCAGGGTGCCGCCGTTGTACAGGTAGGTGTTGCCCTCGGTGCGGGCGTCCACATCCTCCACAACGCCGTCCTCGTTCTGATCTTCCTTGATGAAGTCGCCGCTCACGTCGCCATTCGAATCGACCTCACCGAACACCTGGGTGTAATTCCCGTCCAGGCCGTACTCCTTCACCACATAGATATACCGGTTCCCCTCGGGGTCGTATTTGGGGAAGGCGGCGGGAATTTTATTTCCCTCCGCGTCCGTTTCCGCATCCGCATCATAGAACATCACAGGCACACCCACGCCGGAATCCGATTGCGCAGAGATCGGACAAGTGTAGATATTCCCCGCGCTGTCCCGCACGGCGGCGGCAGATTCCAGCGGCTGCCCGGCCACATAGCGCCACAGCTCCAGGGTCACTTTGGGGCGTGCTGTATTTTCATCTCGGTCTTTGTCCTGCCACACCTTGGTGGCCTTATAATCCGTGGTGCCGGTCAGGGTCAGAATCACCGACCCGCCGCTGTAGGCGCCGTCGGTGGCGCTGCCGTGGTTGGTGGCGTTGGTGTTGTCGTACTTAATGGCGAAGTAGTCGTCCGCGTCGTCCGTACCCACAAAATCGGGGATGTCGTAGTCCAGCCTGCCGTCGGCTTTATTCCCTTCCGTGTCGGCCTCCGCCACCTTATAGGTGATGGGCTGCCCCTCGATGGTATATTTGGGCATGGTCAAGGACAGCCGCAACTCGCCGTAGATTTTGCTCTCATCTAGGGGCACCCATTCTTCCTTTTCTTCGTCCCACAGCTCAAAGGCCACCTCCGCATAGCCGGGCTCAGCTTGGAGATCAGCCAGGGAGGCATGTGCGCTTTGCGGCTTACCGTCCTTTGTAGTAAAGGAGGCCTCCAGCTCAAACTGCTTCAGAATCTCCTGGGTAATGCCGGAAAGGTTCTCCAGGCTGCCGCTGCGCAGGTCGATGGTAAAGGTGTATTCCTCGTCCTTTATGTAGTGCCAGTCGTTGGGTCCCACTTCGGAGAAGCTGCCGAACAAGCCCTCCAGCTCATCCGCCAGCTCGGCGTAAATGGCGGTATAGCCCTCTACCTCCGGCGGGAATCCCTGACTCAAGCTCCAGGTGACTTTGTTGTCGGTGGGCACCGGATTGCCGTCCTCGCCCTCTATCGGCTCGCCGTCCTCGTCCACCTCATACACAATCTTGTTGAGCGATTCCGGGCTGGTGGTAACCTCCCAGGTATTCCCCTCGCCCTGCTCGACTACCACTTCGGGCCAGCCGTCCGGGTAGCCCAGGGATTTTAAGAGCGCAAGGGCCTGCTCATCTTCATTGTCGCTCATGTATTGGTTACCGTTTTCATCCTTGAGGACCAGCAACGGCTTCTCATACTTGTCCACTGTGGGGCGCGGGTTGCCCTCGTTGTCGTTGTCCCACCAGTAGATGGTCTTTTCCAGGGTGACCTCATCCCCGCTGCGGAACAGCCCGGGCACCGCCAGGGCCGCCACGCCGGCGGCAAAGGCCACTGCCAGCAGGCAGGCCAAAACGGCCAGGCCCTTTTTCCGCCAGGGCTGGCGCTTTTCTTCCCGAGAGGCGGCCTTGTAGTGGCTGCCGCGATTTGTGTAGTTTGCCATGGAAATCGAACTCCTTTTCACAGGGCAGAGCTGCCTTTCTTCCTATTCCCCCGGCGGGCTGCCGCCCCCGGGCGTGTGTGGCGCTGCCGTAAAATCGTCATTTCTGAAACCGCAGGCGGGTAAGCCCCAGCAAAAGCCGCTGCTTCGCCTCCCCGGTGGAAGGGGCGGGGGCCCCGCCTGCCAGGTAGTCCAGGGCGTCGTTCCACTCGGCCAGGCTGTAGTCCCCCGGGGGGATCTGCTCCACGGCCCCCGCCAGGCGGAACCTCGCCTTGGTGTCCAAATACCGCAAATCCGAAAGGTAGGTGCACCCCACTTCCTCTGTGCAGCGCTCCAACAAACCCATTCGCTCGTACACGCTCCAGCACATCCTTTCCGGCATTTCCCGCGCCCTGGGCTGTCCTCTGGGCTCTACAATTTAACGATATTGTCCTGTCCTCCCGGGCGGTTTGCAAAAAATCGATACCAAAAACCCCGGTTTTGGCCCAGCCATTTCCCGGTAAAAACAAGAAAAGCGCACGAATCCAGCCGATAGAACACATATTCTTGTCCCTCGGCTTTTTCCTTGCGCTTTTCTTTAATTTTACCTTGTTCTTTCCCAGGCCCTGTGGTAAAATGTAGGGTAAGTTATGGGCTTATGTTGAGACAATATCGTTATTTTGTCCTCTACGATACCAGCCGCAGCTGCTCCAGGGTGCGGGCGTGCTCTGTCCCGGTGGAGATCAGGTAGATGCGGGTGGTCTCCATAGAGCTGTGGCCCAGCACGTCCGCCAGCTGGGCCACGTCCCGGCAGGCCTTGAAAAAGGCCCGGGCGAACAGGTGCCGCAGGTTGTGGGGGAACACCTTGGAGGGCGCCACCCCCGCCAGCCCGCACAGGGACTTCATCTCCGCCCAAATCTGCTTGCGGGACAGGCTGGAACCGTTTTTGGTGAGGAACACCTCGCCGGAGACGGCTTTTCTTTTTTTGCAGTACTTCAGCAGCTTCCGGCACAGCTTGGCGGGGAGCAGGATGGTGCGGATCTTGCCCTTCAGGGCGATCTCCGCCTTGCCGCACCGCAGGGCCTCCACGGTGATATACTTCACCTCCGAAACCCGGATGCCCGTGGAGCAGATGGTCTCCATCAGCAAGAGCAGCCGTTCCCGCCCCGCCGCCCTGGCCGCGGCGATAAGCCGGTCGAACTCCCCCCGGGTCAGCTCCTTCCGGTTTTCCCGGAAAAGCTGCCGTTGGATGCGCAGGGCCTTTACCTGGCAGTCGCCCCACCCCAGAAAGGCCAAAAACCGGTTGGCGGACACCAGCATGCTGTTCACGGTCCCGGGGCAGCGCCCGCCGTCTATCAGCGATTCCTTCCACGCCGCAACCCGCTCTTTCGTCACTGGCTCGTCTCCCATCCACGCCCCCAGCGCCGAAACATGCCGGAGATAGTTTTCGATGGTGCTTTCACGGAGCTCCTCCCCCCGCAGCATTCGGGCAAAGCCCTCGATCTGGTCTCGGCTGATGCGCCGGTCGTCCATATTGCATACCTCCTCTGGCGGTTGTCCGCCATAGTCCTTTTGCTGTGAACTGTATTGTAGCCTATCCTATCCACAAAGGAAAACCTCCAAAGGAATCCTTCCCTTTGGAGGTTTGGTGTATGCAGCTGTTCCCGCCCGGTCCGCCGGGCTTTTTTTATTGTGATCGGGAAGGGCCTTCCCCTACTCCGGCGGCAGCCGCCTGATGGGGAAATACAGGTACTCCTTGCCCGTGGCCGGGTCTGTATATTCATGCACCGCCCCCGCCAAAGACAGCCCCTGCTCCCCCAGGCGCCCCAGGGTTCCCCAAAAGGCCCCGGCCCGGTTTTCCACCGCCAGGTACTCATACCCGGGGATGGTCCATTTTGTCCACCCGGCGGGCGCCTCCGCCTGGCCAGCGCACTCCACCCCCGCCAGGTACAGGCCCTGGCGGAAGCCGTCCTCCCAGGGCCGGAAGGAGCGGGAAAAATCGGTCATGGCCCCCCAGATGCCCACCAGCTCCCCGTCAGGGCCCCGCTTCGCCAGGTGGGCGATCTCCTCGAAATGGCCGTTGGCCTCCTGCCACAGCTTTTGGATAAAGCCCTCTCCCTCCGCGGTGGAGCCCTCTTTGCCGATGATGGCAAAGGCCTCCTTCCTCACCCGGAACATCCGTACCGCCTCCCCGCAAATATCTTTCCCCCATTATACCACGCCCGCCGGGAGATGCAACGGAGGGTTCCCCCACCGCCTGGGGTGCGGCCCTGTGATTTTTCCAAAAAAACCGGGGATAGGGCACCGGCCTCTCAGACTTCAGCGGCGTCTATCCCATATTCCGAGCGGACCAACGTCAGCTCCCCGTTTTCCTCTTTGCGGAAGGTGTTTTCCTCAAAGAAGAAAGAGCAGTGAAATTTTCCCTCTTCAAAGCTGGGCACCGCGTAGTACAGGCGGTTGACCAGGGTGTTCTCGTCCTCGTAAACGTCATGGTCCCCCAGGGGCACGGGCGCGGTGGGATTCTCCGGGGAGTTGGGTGATTTCATGTGCATCGGGCGCCTCCTGAAAACGGGCGGTCTCCACCAGCTGGGCGAAGGTCCGGACGAAGGCCAGGACCTCCTGGTCGGTAAGCTGGCCGAGGAACAGGGCCAGCGTGGTGGCGCATGGCTGGTGGACGCCCTGCTCCAGCTTTTGGTAGCTGCGGGCCGACAGGTACAGCGCCTCCGCCAGCTTTTCCTGGGTGAGGTGCTTCTCCAGCCGGAACCCCCGCACCTGACCGACCCAAAAAACAAGGAACTGCCTCTCGTACCTTCGCAACGGCAAGACCTCCCACAAAACCACACGAACCTTTTTGCTTGCAGGAAAATCTTACCAGTTACAACGCCATTCTACCACGTCCTATGGGACGTGTTTTGTCGATTTTTGTAGAGACTTTTCGCTTTTTATACCGCCGCACCACAGAAAAAAGGGGGGAAGACAGGTTTTTCGCCGGTTGATCTCTTATCCACGCCCCCGCAAGAGGGGGCGACTGGCTCGCCCGTACTTGCCGTCCTCCAGGCCAAAATTTCTATCCACGCCTTCCGCAAAGGGAGGGCGACTCCGCTCTCCGTCCCATCACCAGGGAGCAGGTGAAATTTCTATCCACGCCCCCAAGAGGGGGACGGCCTAATCGCTTATTATAGTATAGCATACTGCGCAGGGCGGGCCAATGGCCCCGGAATAAAATCACAAAACAGTCTCGGCTTTGCGCCCCTGCGGCTTCGGAAAAAGAAAACGTCCCGGCACAAAAACGCGGGGATACCTTTGAAAGAACAATCTCGGAAACAGGAGGGCACAAACCCCCTTGCATTTCTCCCCGGAATGAGGTAAGATGGGGGAAAACGCCACCTTTGGGGAGAAAGGAACGAACGGAGATGCTCAAGCATATCGTCATGTTCAAATTCAAAGACACGGCACAGGGCAGGACCAAGGCCGAAAACCTGGAGGCCGCCCGGGCCAGGATGCTGGCCCTGAAAGAGGAGATCCCGGAGATCGCGGACCTGGAGGTCTACTTCGGCGCGCCTGGCTCGGCGCCGGGGAATTACGACTACATCCTGGTGTCCACCTTCCGGAATATGGAGGAGATGCTCCGCTATCAGAAGCACCCCAGCCACGTGGCCTTCGGCCAGTTCGTGAAAGAGCTGCGGGAGCCTGACGGCCGGGTGAGCATCGATTACGAAGTATGAGCGACCGCATTTCGAAGCTGCTCGCCCACCAGGGCACCCCGCCGGTAAAGTCCACCCTGGGCGCGGTGCTGTTTTTGGCCTGGCCCGCCATTGTCGAGCAGATCATGATCACCCTGGTGCAGTACGTGGACACCGCCATGGTGGGGTCCCTGGGCTCCCAGGCCACGGCGGCGGTGGGCCTTACCGCCAGCACCACCTGGCTGTTCAACGGGTTTTTCGCCGCGGCGGCCATCGGCTTTTCCGTGCAGGTGGCCCAGCACCTGGGGGCCGGCCGGGGGGAGGACGCCAGGCGGGTGGTGTGGCAGAGCCTGCGCTTTACCGTCCTCTTCGGCATCCTCATGGGGGCGGTGGGATTCGCCCTCTCCTTCCCGCTGCCCGCCCTGTTGGGCGCCGAGCCCGCCGTCCGGGGGGACGCCTCCCTGTACTTCCGGATCATGGCCTGCGCCATGCCCTTCACCCTGGGCACCAACATGTTCAGCGCCGCCATCCGCTGCGCCGGGGACACCAAGACCCCCATGGTCCTCAACCTGATGATCAATGTGTTCAACGTGATTCTCAACACCTTGTTCATCTACCCCACCCGCCCGGTGGAGGTGCTGGGCTTGCGCTTCACCATGTGGGGCGCGGGATGGGGCGTAGGGGGCGCGGCCTTTGCCTCGGGGCTCTCCACCGCCCTGGTGTGCCTGCTGTTTCTGGCGGCCCTGTTCCGCAAAAAGTCCCCCATCCGCATCAGCCTGCACCAGCGCTATAAGTTCGAGCGGGGCTGCCTGCTGGCCGCCTGGCGATTGGGGCTTCCCGCCGCCCTGGAGCGCTCCATCATGTGCGTGGCCCAGATCGTCATCACCGCCATCATCACCGGCATCGGCACCGTGGCGGTGGCGGCCAACCACCTGGCGGTGACCGCGGAATCCATCAGCTACCTGCCGGCCTCCGGCGTGGCGGTGGCCGGCACCACCCTGGTGGGCCAGGCCATCGGCGCGGGGCGGAAGGACCTGGCCCAACGCTTCGCCCGGATGGTCACCTGGATGGGCGTGGGCATGATGACCCTGGGCGGGGCGGTGCTGTTCCTCTTCGCCCCCCAGCTCATTATGATCTTCTCCCAGGAGGCGGAGGTCATCGACCTGGGCAGCCAGGTGCTGCGCATCGTGGCCTTTGCCGAGCCCCTGTTCGGGGCGTCCATCGTGGCCTCTGGCGCGCTGCGGGGCGCCGGGGACTCCAAGGGGCCGTTTCTCATCAGCCTGGCTTCCATGTGGGGCGTGCGCATCACCCTGTCCCTGGCCCTGGTGGGGAGTCTGGGGCTGGTGGGCGTGTGGCTGGCCATGGCCGCGGAGCTCTGCGCCCGGGGGCTGATCTTCCTGGGGCGGCTGTACCGGGGAAAGTGGCTGCACATCGACCTGTTTGCCGCTTCCGGCGGGAAAAAGTGAGAAAAACCCTTTACAACCAGCCCCGCTTGTGCTAAAATATTCGTGCTGTCTAAAAAACGGCACATGGGCCCATAGCTCAGCTGGGAGAGCGTTCGGTTCGCATCCGAGAGGTCGAGGGTTCGAATCCCTT